>Ga0308415_1001072_pt1 | contig 12044 bp, 10 predicted proteins | sample HotsprSampleOS55_FD_203465 | JGI IMG/M metagenome (GOLD analysis project Ga0308415, IMG submission 203465) | Hot spring phototrophic mat microbial communities from Octopus Spring, Yellowstone National Park, Wyoming, United States - 20090730_OS55 ... | reverse complement strand
AGCGCCCAGGAGATCATCCAGCATCTGAAGCTCATCGGCAACGACGGTCCTGGCTTGCTGGCGCTCGACCGACGCCTGGCGGAGCGTGAGGAGGAAGAGGAGGAGTAGGTGCAGCGGGGGTGATGCCTGCAGACAGGAGGACGGCGGACACCTCGGTCGATGCATAATTGCCGGGGTAACAGGAAGCAGCAGTCTAACGAAGCGACTACAGGGGCAGCCCCTGTAACCGCTTCGCCTCTATCCGTGTGCAACGGGTACAGACGAGCAATGTCCATGCCGACCGCAGCAAGCTATCTGGTAACAGGACGAGCACGAGCTGTTCGCTGATAAGGGTACTATTGGACAAGGTTACGGGGTCTTTATCCCAAGAAACTCGAGCGCCTCATTTGCATCAAGTACCTTTAGCTGTAGATTTCCAGTGAGGTAGGCAAGTATTTGCCTGGAAGTCTCCTCCTGCCCCTTGACACCTTTACCCATGTCGCTGTCTTCAGTCAAGAGTATTTTATCTGGCGATTCGATTGCTACTGCGATAAACACGTGATCAGAAGGCTTGCGGCAGCCTAGCTCTGTTAGCTTGGTACGGTGACATTCGCGCAACACACCCTTGAATCGATAGTAGCTTCCTTAAACCACTTCTCGAATATCTCTTTTCCGCCTAGCAGTTTGCGATACTCATGCACGATCTGTCCACCCGAATCCACGCACACAGTCTTGCGAGTGCTAACAATGACATACAAAATTGTCAGATATGGACAGGAAAGTTCCTGAAAACCATTTACAAGAATATTGGTGTCAATCGTCAGGTGCATGGTTTTGATCCAGTTCATTCATCTTGGCAATAGCCAAATTAATTTCCAGCACTTCCTCGAAATCGCTTGAGAAAAATCTCGAAAATCCTTCTGGAATCGCAACGTATTCCCCTCTATTGTCTACACGGAGAGGTTCGACAGTACTTACCTCACGAACTCGTTGCACGAAGTAGATGCCAAGCTCAGACTCCTCAAGTTTCGGCTCTGTACTATGATTCTGCATTGAAGAAGTATGCGAATCTTTGAATTTCTGAAGTGTAGTTTCGGCTATGCGCCGGCGCAGTCGCAATAACAAATGTTCGCTATGCGTTTCAACCAGAAAACGGATCCCATTCCGAGCCATTGCGATGAAGAGGTCAGCCAATTCAGCTTGCGCTCTAGGATGCAGATGCAACTCCGGCTGTTCGATGATCACCAGACCGCCCTGATTTGCCTTCACGCATTGCACAATGATCGGCAGCACCTGTGAGGCGCCAAAGCCCATAGCACTCAAGGGCAAAGGCATAGCCTCGCCACTTTCCTGGAAAGCAACTTCAAACTCAGTGAAGAGAGCTCCAACTTCCGATACTAAACGGGTTTCAACACTTTCGGCAAGATCAAGACGCTTCAACCAAGCGCTGATTTCCCGGACCTCATCTTCGTTCAACCTGCTGGCGATGAAATCACGGAATGCTGTCCAATCGCGGCGTTGCCACTCATCGGCAGTGTTGCGACTGAATGAGTAGCGGCGCTGCGGTTCGGGTCGAATAGGGCCGAGATGGACGATGCCTTCCAGAAATGTGCGGATTTCGTCCTTCAGAATTTGCAACAATTGCACCAAAAGTTGATAGCCTGTTGCTTCCTTCAAGCTTGTCGTCTCAATGAATTGTACATCCAGAAAGTTTCTATCCAGTTTACAGCTGAACCCGCTCCATGCGCCGGGTTTCCCTTGTTCGGTCAGGAGGCCTCTCACGAACCATACATCGCCAAACCGGACAACATCTTCAGGTTCGAGGGCCATCGCCTCAAAGAGCAGGATCTCCTGTTGCGCATCAGTACTGACAGCGTGAATACACAGGCGGGTCAGGTCGATATGCGAGAGGTCAACTCCACCTGATTCATTGCGACGAGCCGCGTACTCAAGCGCAATCTGGAACGTCCGTGTGGAAAACGCGCGTAACTCCGCAATCTCGCTGGTCGCGAGCCATTCCTCGATTTCGACGCTTTTGCAGCGAAAATGAAAGCAAACGCGGCTTTTCTCGTCACCCTGATGCACCATCTCTTGAAAACTGCCGATGTCCACACCATACAAATCCGAGAGGACGAACGGTTGCTCTTTTTGGACAGAACGCAGGCTCTGCCTTAATAGCAGTAACGCGCGGATCAGTACGCTCTTGCCACTGGAGTTGCGACCGAACAGGAGCGTAATCGGTCGCAACTCGACCCACCCTGTATCCCGGAAGGCCATGAAGTTCTGGAAACGAATTGCTTCGACAGTCACCGAGTGCCTCCTGAATTCTGCTGGCTACGCCAGTAGCCGGACATTGCGAGCTTGTGGGCCTTTGGCGCCCTGCGCTACCCTGAACTTCACACGTTGCCCCTTTTGCAGCGTTGCAGCACCTTCCACGTCCGAAGCATGAACGAACAGTTCGGCGTTTCCGTCATCGGGCTTGATAAAGCCATAGTTTCGATCCGCAACCCAACGAACTACTGTTCCTGTCTTATCTCCTGCGGCTCCGGCTTGTGAATTGGCGGTAGTCTGTTGGGATCGAGCAGTGGTTGAATGTTCGGCTTGTGTCTTTTGAGAAGACTTGTCGCTTGTACTCCGCTCGACATCAGCCACCACAGCCAGAGGATCAGGAAGCACAGGGCGTTCTTTATACTCGTTGACCTTATCTGGGCCCGCCTCAACTTCCATGTAACTGGTGGCTTTTAGCCACTGCGCTGTTCCCTCGCGCCATTCGAGCATTGTCAGCAACATGCGAATGCGTTCGACCTCCGCCAGTCGTGTGGCGCCAGGTTGTCCAATGGCATCCAGCACGTAGCGCTCGAATTGCTTGACATATGGAGTCGCATCTGCTGTCTGTTCAGCCAGATGCCACTTGCTCTCATCGAACAATTGGCCATAGCGCCCCTGTTGGCCCTGACGGTTACTCAGGATCAGATGAGGGGTGATCTTCACTGCACCCATACCCAGGGGCTTGCCCATGCCCAGCTTGTGACGGTACTCCTTTCCTGGTTCACCGGGCAGGGTCAATGCCCACAGCAACGCGCCCAACTCCTCTAGTCGGAGGTTCTCGAAGTGCACGGTGAATTTGAAGCGCACACCTGGCTTGACGGGAATCATCCGCGTCAGTTGCTTCTCGTGCTTCCGCTCCTTTGGCGTCGCCTCGATCTCTGGCGAAGCGCCGCGATGCCAGTAGAGTTTGTGCCCACGAATCTGAGTAGTATCGAGTGGCGAGCCATAATGGGCCAGCGTCTCCTTGCGATCTGGATCGTGACCTGCGTTGCGATCCTGTACCAGGTAGTGCTGAAAGGTTGTCACCTTGGGACTGGAAAGCACGTGAGGGGTGATGGGTTTAGATTGAAGCCATACCCCGTTTTGAGCCCCAATGAAGCGTGCGTCCTCGAAGAAGACACGACCAGCGCGCTGTCCTTGCGGGTAGTTCTGATCCTCCACCCAACCAAAGATTGCATCGGCCAGATCGGGTTCAGGATGGTCGAGTAACGCATCGGGCACGAAGTCGTGCGGAGTGGCTGCGCGGTCTGACCCATGAAGTCGTGCCGGGATACGGAAATTCGGCGAGTGACCGAAATAGACTACTTCATTGCCCTCAGTCACAAAGAAAACCGGTTTACCGTCGTAGAGACAGCCATTCGGACTGCCTCTGGCGTCTCCGCTCCAGGCTGTGAGTTGTTCTTTCTGGTACGGCGTCAGACCTGCCAGATAATCCTCGATTGCCTGAGACCGAATCTTAAGAGTGCGGGCCTTCTCATCAGGCATCAGTACTAATGCATGGCTTTTGCGAGGAGAGCGCTGCACTTTATCTTTGGCTGACTCCTTCATGTTGCCCGAGCAAACCAGATAGCCCTCGAAGGGAAGGATTGATTTCTTAGACACTTTCGCCGCTGCCAGTTGGCTGACTGCGACATAAGTGCCTCGCTGGTTACGTCGACTTTCTACATTGAAGCGAACATGATGGATTTGTGGACGATAGTTCGGATCATCCAGACGCACATATTCGGGCAAATCCCGACCGCTAATATTCCGCTCCTTGACCTTCAGAAAGGCATCATTGTCTGGCCATCCCATCTGCCTCGGAGTCATGGCCGGTTGCACATACCAGTTTTCTCCGCGCTGCACAAGGAAACCAGCGCGCACATTGCCGCCAAAGTCACCGATGACCTGGCGATACGGCTCACGCAGCGGGTCGTCGCGTGATGCGGCTACAGCCCGAAAGGTAAAGGTCGGCTCCTTGCCCACCCAACGCACGCGGCCAAAGCCAGCGATCTCTATCAGGGAGCGTACCATCCCGCGCAGGCTGCTGCCAGGAATGGCAGGTTGTGAGCGCCCTTCGATGATCTTGGCTTCCTCGGTTGCGAAAAAGGGCGCACGCTTTTCCTTTTCATCGACTGTAAGCTGATCTGGCCCCTTCTCACCGAACGCCTGATAGTCGGAAGGTGTTATCATGCCGCGCACATAGAGTGGGGAGCAGGTCTCCAGCTCACACTCGATGCGTCCGGTCAGAAGTCCGTCACCGTAGCTGTCCAGGTCGGGCAAATCCTGCGCTGGCACCATGCGCTCTGGTAAGGGTACGAAGTTATAAGGCGCATGCGCCCAAAATGTGCGGCCATCCCGGTCACGTCGCGGTTTCGTTGGATTCGTATGTTTCAGTGCCATGACTCAGCTCTCCTCGGTTGTCGCAAATAGCCCCAGATTCACCAGACGGCTCAAGCCTACGATGGCCTGCCCATATTGGTCTGATTGGACATAGTGACGGACTGTTAAGGCAGCGCGCTGGGCGCCAGACACCACAATAGGAATGGCATGCTGGGGTCCCTGCTGTCCCTCTTTCAGGAGTGAAAAGCCTGCTCGTTGCTCAATGGAAGTTCCCCACAACAGATGTTGTTCTTGCCAGGAATCTTCTCTCTGGGAGTCCCCATCCATGATGATTCGCCCCCGGAAACGACCTTCATTACGCCAGATTAACAACTCCCCACCCGGACCGAAGATGCGCAACTGTTGCAACGTCTCTGGCCGCAGCTCTACGGCGATCGCAGGATAGCCGCTCTTGAGATTAAAAAAGACGTCGCTCGACAGCAGTAGGCTGCCGTCAGACTGGCGACGCCCCCAGATCACCCCGTCGTCGGCGTGAGCCAGCAGCCAGGGCATATCTTCGGACATGCGCTGGGCCAGCCAGCCACGCATATCTTTTTCCAGGCCGCTGAAGTCCTCCACAGGTCTCCACAATGGTTCGCTCATACGGCTGCTCCTTCCGACGTTGCGTCTCTCCAGTTCCATAGAGAATGCACAACGTATTTGTTCAGGGTGGTAAAGGCATCGGCGGGTTTGCAGCGCAACACGTTGCCGTTTTGTTCCAGCTTCCAGTGCTGTTCGTGGTCATGTTGGTGCAGTGTAAGCGTTGCGCGCACCCCCACCAACCGTCCCCGTCCGACGCTACTCTCGCCGCCCAGGGGCAAGTCGCCGGTCCACAGGTCTTTGAGCAGCAACAGCAGCAGTCCAATCTCGGCATCCTGGGGGTTACGGAGCGTTAGGGTGATAGTGACCTCTGACCGCTCGTTACCAAAGACCGGTTGCTCACTGAACAGTGCTGTCGGAAATGCGCCACCGGTGAAACGGTCGATCTTGACCCGGCTCTGCACCAGATCACGGACGCCATGGATGATGCTTTCTTCCACTATGACGCGGCTGCTGCCGGGTAGAGGTCGACCTGCCCGACTCTTTGCTCGTTTCTCAGCAATGTCATCTTCGTTCATTGGCGGCCCGAACATGTTGTCAATCAGTCCAGACGCCTTCTCCTTACCCAGGATGGTGTTGGCAATACGCAGCGCCCGACCACGCAGCGCGCCGGCCAGGCTGGTACCAGAGAGGACGGGCATCATACCACTTGGACGCAACGATTTGAGATGCACCGTGTCAGGGCTTCCTGGTTGACCGCTGCTAGAACGAATGAGCAGAGAGCCAGACAGACGAAAAGTAGCTTGCAGGCGAAACCACTCACGTTGATCGGCTGCCAGGCGGCCGACGCCGAGCAGATCATAGATATTGTCGCCAACCCGTTCACTGCGGGTATCATCCTCCAGCCAGGCGATCAGCCCGGCAGGCGTGGTCAGGTCGTAGCGCCGAACGCGCCATTCGCTCACCTTGCAGCGCCCGAAGCCGCGCCGTTTACGCTTTCCCAGGCCGATCTCACCTTTGGCGAGCCCATTCAGCGCCGCGGCCAGTGCCGGCAGCAGGTCTCTGTTATCAGATGTCTCCAGGAACTCCAATCGGATGTCAAAGGTCGTGCCGGCTGCAAGCAGCTCAATGTCGTACTTCTTTTTGTCCTCGGCAGTTCGCGTGTGTGGATCAATGGTCACGCCATCGCGCAGTTCGATGCCTGCCGCTTTGCCAAGTGCATCGTCGACTAACAACCAGCTTTGCAGCGTGTGCCGTTTCTCCAACCGCCCAAAAAGACGCTCAGACAGATCGTTCGCGTCTCCCTCCTGACCGTAGCCGCGCTCCACTTCACGCAGGTAGGCGCGCAGTGCACCTGCAATGGACGCGCCAGTGAGCAGCGGCGTCACACCATCACGCGGGTCGCGCAACAGCGGCATGTCGGTGACTCCCACAACATCGCCGTTGCCGAAATGAGCTGGGGTTTCCAGCACCAGTCGGCCGGTGATGATGATGCGCCCAGTAATGTTGCGTGCAGCGCGTCCGCTCATCGTCTTTCCTCCTTGTTGCGTCTCGCCAGGGTTTGCATGACACCGTCGATCAGGCGCGCGGTGTACTCGACCTTGAGATCCTCGGTGAGCACAGCTCTTTCACCTGCTACAATGGGGAGAGAGCCGCCTTCCAGCAGTTGCGCATCAACATCGAGCCTGTTGGCTCGTTCAGTTAACCAGTTCAGCAATCTGGCGCCTCCCGCCCCCAGTCGACAATTCTCCAGCTGTCTCTTACCCGCTTCTTTCAGATTGGTCAGATAATCCTTAAGGTGGTTGTATAGAACGCTGCGGCTGTACCAGACCGGACAGAACAGCCTGCCGGATGGCAGATAGTTGTGCGTTGCTCGGCACGCTCCGCGTTCCAGTTGCCACCGCGTCAATCTGCTTCGCCAGGGCGCGATCAAGCTTGCTGCGCAGACGACGCTGCGCCATATCCTGCGCCAGGCGGCGGCTCTCCTCGGAAAGCGAGACCTCGATGGGCGCCTCGACTTCCTGCCACTCCGACGCAGGTCGGCGAGTCATCCAGGCAGCGACTTGCCAGTTGATAGCGATGCGGCCGAAGCCTTCGGCGCGACGCTCGCCAATGCCATGGTCGATGGCTGACAGCAGGGTTGTCTGGTTCACGACAGGAGTCTCAAAGACGAAAACACTGCCGGGCGTCAGGGTCCACGCTTGGGGAAGGGGCAGGCTCCACTTGCGGTTGTAGCCGCCCATCAGCATCATCTTGCCAAACGAGGCTGTCAGTTTCGCCTCTGCAGGCAATCCCAGGCTGCGAGCCAACGCCTGACCGCCATCCCAACCAACCTGTCCAGTATCGTTGCGCAGAATGACCGGGCTGAGCAGAGTGACCACCACGCGGCCATTGGCTATCTTGCCGCCTTGGTACTCTTGCCATTTCATTGGCGTCTCATTCAACACTTCGACAGCGATATGTCCGTATCCTGCCATGCGGGCGTTGCCGAGGAACAAATCGCCGCCTTCCAGCAAGGGTTTGATCTCACTCAGATACTGGTCATCATGAGCAATAATTGCTGCGATGAAACGCTGACCAGGCGCCAATGCCTCATAGCGAAAGACCTGATTTCCTTCTCCACGACGGTTGACATCTTGAAGGGTAATATGCACCTGATCGATGCGATCTGCGCCCACCAATGCGACCTGATAGGTAGCTTCTTCCAATGCATCTTCAGGTTCCTGCTGCTCCAGGAGGCAGAAAGGTCCGCCTTTGGGTGGTTTGAGTATTCCCTTTTGATCAGCAATGGCCAGGTCGTAGAGCGTTGTGTTCTCGTTTTCTACCTCATCTTTCTCTGTGAACCAGGACGCTGGCATCGGCAAGGTTCGCTTGCCGTTCAGCTCAGGATAGGCGTTCAGATAGCACACAGAACTGTCGAGAAACAAAGTGCGCCCAAAGGGATCGGCAGCCAGATCGACGTTGTGGTGTCTGGCGAGCCAGCGCGCAGCCAGCGCGCCGCGCAGCGCACTGCCGGGTATATAGGTCAGACCTACTGCGCTGTTTTCCTCACCTGCCCCAGCCTGGGCTATCAGCAGCGGCTCAAGCAGGTGCAAGCGCAAGAGGATGGCTTTCATAGCATCACCGCCTTTCGGAACCCGGCAAAGAGTGCATCAGTTACTGGAAGGTCGTCCTTGCCTAGCAGATCAGCCTGCATCCGTCCTCGTCCGCGGTTTCGACCGGTGCTGGCGCGGCGTAATGCCTTCACACACGCTGCCAGCAAGGCCAGGTCGTCGGGCTGCGGTTCAACGACAAAGTCCAGCGGCGCACGGAAAACCGTGCCGCGCAGGATGACGCGCATCGTGCGCAATGTGTTCTCCTGCGGCGCACCCCAGGCATCCATAGCAGTTTGGCGGCGCAATGCGGTGACCAGCTCCAGGACATCGTTCGGCGTAAGCTGCTGCTTGCGCACCTCCTGGCGCAACGCCGAACGGAGGTCCTCAGGCAGACGAGCAGTGCCCACGCGCAGAATTGCCTCGCCCTCCAGCGCTGCACCACTGCGCCCGAACAGTCGCTCACCAGCCGACCGCCAGCGATCTTTTTGGTCGGGCCTGGCTCTTTCCAGCGCAAAAACGATGTCGGCGCACTCTGCACCCAGTAGACCTTTGAGCGTTCGTCCTGCCAGGAAAGGCAGCCCGACGTCGTCGTGCTGGACTTCGGTGTCTACCAACCCCGCAACACCGTCGCCGCGCCCAAACGTCGCGTCGCTCAAAAGGGTCAAACGCAGTTGATAGCTCAGCACAGGCTTACACTCCTTCCAAAGACACATAAAAATCCAGCGCTTCGATAGCATCGAAGTAGACACAACGATGACCCTGCCAGCCAGTAGTCGTTGCATCGCCAGCGCTGGCCAGTTCAGGCGTTTCAGGTAACCTGGGGCTGTCGGGTAAGTTGCGCAGGAAAAGCTTCGTTGCATCAGGACCGGCTCTGAGCGCCTCCCACAGCGCTTTAACCTTGTTGCGCCGCCCTGCCCAGTCCCTGCTGTAGGCAAATTTGTCAACAATGTTGCTAAACGCACTCCATGAGCGCCAGTCGTTGGGATCGACTGGCGTAAGACGTATGGGCCGCATGAGCAACGAACCATCGGCGACAGTGTACTCGCGCCGACGCAGTTCACTGAGCGGACGCACCAGTCCTGTTACAGCAAAATGCCAGTCAAGCGCTGCCACTCGCCGCGTCTGCCGGTCAATCTCCTGTATCAACCTCTTGGCTGAATCGCAGAGCGCATCGGCCAACTCGTAGGCGCGGGCGAAGGGATAGTGGGTCCTGACAATGGCGACCCCAGCGCGAGCGTACAGGGGATCGCCATCCGGCAGATTTTCCTCAGCCAGACGGGAGAGGTAGTGTACAGCCAACGGCAGACCCAGGCGACCCTCACAAACAAAGGTGACATCATCGCCGCCAAAGACGATGGGGCGGAAAGGCAGGCGATCAATCCCATCGAATCTGAGTATAGGCACTTGTCCGCCGAGCAAATAGCGCCTCTTCTGGTCGTCCCACTTCAGGTTATTTGGCGCTAACATCAAGCCGACGGTAGAGTTCAGCGCAGCATGCGCTGAACTCTGCACCTTCTGCGAGAACTCACGTTGGGCTTTGACATAGGCTGCATCATCACTGGCAAATTGATCAACGTAAGACTGGATGCGCTCGCCCATACGGTTGCCGTCGGTATGCACGACCGCCATATAGGATGTTTCTTCGCGTTCACCCAATTGGTTGAAGTCATAGACGAACTCAAAGTTTGCCTGGCGAATATTGTGCAGGTATTCCAGCAGCCGATCATTACCTGGCCCATCCGCGGCGCCTGCGCGCTGCTTGGCTTGCACCTCGGCCGAGACATAGCGACCTTCGTCGTCCACCCCGACAGCTGGCGCATTGGTGAAGTCACAGGCGGCTGTCACACCCAATCCCAGCAGGGGCGAGGATCGTTGCGGGCTGCGCTTCTGCTGTGAGATCTGGTCGCGCAGTATATTGACGGTTGCAGCCAGTTCACCCTGGGCAAAAGACCTCCAGGCTGCTTCCAGCCGTAGACCTGGGGCGTATCGGAGAGCCTTGCGCGTCAGGTTGTAAACCGTCTTCTTTGCCTCCTCCTCTGCGGCAAACAAGATCAACGCGTTGCCGCCACCTGCATAGATCACCTCGGCAGCTAGCCCATTGGCGAGGCTTTGGTCACCGATGTGCCAGCGGGAAGCCGCACCTTGCTGAGCTCTGCGCACGTTGTGCGGTTGGGGCAGCAGGCCGCCGCGCTTATCGAAGAGCCAGTCGGTGGTTGCCTGAGTCACCAGCTCCGACGCGCCGATGTTCTGGGACAGCTGGTTGCTGCCAAAGATGTACTCCTGGATACCGCTTGCTTCGATGAGCAGCGCTGTGGATTGGGTCATATCGCCTCCTGATTTGCCTCACGGAACCACCTCAGCAGGTGAGTAGAAAGGTCGCTGATGTGGGAGCGACCGAACACCCTGATTTTGCCTTGTGCGTCCCACGCCTCAGAAACTTCACGTTGCAGGTCTCGCACGTTTGTGTCGTCGCAGAATGTGACGGCCGCAAAGCGAGCCTCGTCGCCGCCAAGCTGACCAGCACGAGTGAAGATCTCAAGTAGATGTTCTTTTGCTTTCGATTTCTGTTCGGTAGCAATACATGAAATGGCGAAGAGCTGATATCCGATAGTCGCCGCTACGTCCAGATCAAAGTCTGGGCGGACTGAAGACCGTATGAGGATCTCACTGGCGTAGTCCTCCAGCGGCATCTGCTGATGGGTCTTGCTCAGCGCATCAAGCGTATGGTCTTCAAGCCAACCACCAATAAAGTACTTTCTACACTGGTTCAATTGCTGGAACCCCAGTGCTTGCGCTACACCCTCGGCACTGGCCGTTCCTCCACAAGCGGCATCGAAAGCCTGTATCGCTGGCGCCAGCGCTGGAAAACTGGTCGAGTCGGGTAGTGTGGCGCCGTCTTTCCAGGTGTCAAGCCACTTGCGCCACTGCATCAGACCTTCTGGAGCCAGGTGAACTTGAGCGATAGCAGCAGCAATCGCCGCATGGAGCGGCGTTGTTCGCTTCCGTTTGATCTGATAGCCGTGCATTTCCACGATGCCAGCCAGCTTGAGCGTTACCTGGCGCTCCACGGGAATACGTTGCACTAGACCACCGCCTGGATCGATCACCATACTGAGGGTGCGCGCGTCCAGATAGCTGAACACCCCGGCTGGAAACATGGTGGACAGAGCCTGATAGCTGTATGCCGCCATTGGCTTGGTACCGCCCGTGTAGTTCAGACCGATCGTTCGACGCGGATAGGAGCGGTCAAACTGCTGGACAGCTTCCCTCACCTTACGGGCAATCGCTGGTCCATCAGCCTCTGGGACAGTAAAAAGCTGGGTGCTCAGATCCGCGCGTTCGCTGCGTAGACGGCGTGCCAGCCGTTCGGCCACCATTGCGGTCGCCTGGGAATGCAGCAGCACCAGTGTGCCTTGCTCATGGGTCAGGAGCCTGGCAGCAACGTAGTTTGGCAGCGGATTGGATCCGATTAACAGAAATAGCACATCAGTGCGGAAGTCGAAGAACTTGTCGCTCATAGAAGTTGTTCCTTTTTCCCTGCTCTCCTCTTTCTCAGCAGGTCTGCCACTCACTACACCTTATGCTGTTATGTCGTGTGCAGAGAACACCAGGCACCCCCATCCTACCCCATCCCCTCACCATACACCTCACCACTGCTGCTGAAGAACAATCACATCCTCCTGTGATTGTGCGTTTCACGCGCTCTGCTATACTCGTTCAAGGAAACCGGCAAAACGCTCG
>Ga0308415_1001071_pt1 | contig 12058 bp, 10 predicted proteins | sample HotsprSampleOS55_FD_203465 | JGI IMG/M metagenome (GOLD analysis project Ga0308415, IMG submission 203465) | Hot spring phototrophic mat microbial communities from Octopus Spring, Yellowstone National Park, Wyoming, United States - 20090730_OS55 ... | reverse complement strand
TGGCCACCAGAATTTTCATACCCACGGCCCTGATCCGGTGCGCCCGCTGCCCCTCCCAAGCCGCGCCGTCGGCGACTCTGGCCGTCTGGAGCCACGGCCGCTTCCGCCCTCCCAGCCCAGGCCGCAGCCCCGCACTCGCACTGCCGCTGTCACTGGAGCCACTTGCCCAGGCCCGACAGGCCCTCGTGCGGTCGCGGGATCACCTGGACACTGATCACCTGACCGACCTGTGCCGCGGCCGCAGCCCCGGCGTCGGTCGCCGCTTTCACCGCCGCCACGTCGCCCCGGAAAAAGGCCGTTACGTACCCGCTGCCGATCTTTTCCCAACCGGTCAACGTCACATTGGCCGCCTTAAGCGCGGCATCCGCCGCCTCCAACAGGGCACAAAGGCCCTTGCACTCAATCATGCCCACCGCTTGTTGTGCCATAGTCGTTCGCCGTGCTCAGTTGGACACTGGATCCGAAATCACCGGCCGGCCTTGTTCGAGGGTTCCCCCACAAACACGGCCAGCAAATCTTCATGAGGCCGGGCAATAATGTGGGCACTGACCAGCTCGCCCACCTTGCCCGCTGCTTTGGCGCCGGCGTCCACCGCCGCCTTCACGCTGCCCACATCCCCGCGACACAAAACGGTGATCAGGCCACCGCCGATCGGAATGGTTTTGACTAGGCTCACGTTGGCCGCTTTGACCATGGCGTCGCTGGCCTCCACACTGCCCACGTAGCCCTTGGTTTCAATCATGCCGAGTGCTTCGCTCATACGCTTGTCTCCTTCGAAAAATTCCGCTGTCTCCTCAGGCCCCTTCAGGCCTTCAAAAGTTCACAAGGGGTATGCGGCTGCAAATTGCACGCATTGCCCTCGTCCGTGTCCAGATGCACCTCCAGCCGAAAAGCCGGATCCACTCGGGCCAGCACCTTCTCGAAAATCAATCCACAGTCGCCCCCCACCCGCAGCCGCATGTAGTCACCATTCTTGACCCCGTAAAAGGCCGCATCCTCCGGATGCATGTGCACATGCCGGGCCGCACGAATCACCCCCTCCTTCAGCTCGTAGAAACCCGCCGGCCCCATCAGCATGCAGCCGGGAGTGCCCTTGATATCTCCGGACAACCGCAGCGGCACGTCAAACCCCAGCGCAATCGCATCCGTATACGCCAACTCCACCTGGTTGAGCGATCGACACGGACCCAAAATCCGCAAGTTGGAAATCACCCGACTCCGAGGACCAATTAGCGTCACCGTCTCTTGGGCAGCAAACTGGCCCTCTTGATACAGCCACTTTAGAACCCGCAACTGGTAGCCCTTGCCAAAGAGCGCTTCCACCGCCTCCTGCGTCAGATGGCAGTGGCGGGCACTGATGTTGACCACCAACGGGTTGGGCGCCTGGGCGATCCGCGGCAAGGGCTTGCCCAAGCGCTGGTAAACCGCCTGGCGCACCCAGTGCTCCACCACCGCACGCGGCGGCGCTGTCAAGGTTCCACCCATATCTCACTCAAATCAGAGCAGAATCCACCAAAGATGTCAACTAAGATCTTGCACGACCGCTCAAAATCTTTCACATTCACGCACAGATGACGGCCGAAGAACGTCAGCACCGCATCGAAGAGTATCTGCAGCAGGTCGAGTTTGCGTCGCTGGAGGAGCTGGCCAAGGCCTTCCAAGTTTCCCTGTCCACGATTCGTCGCGACCTGAGTCTGTTGGAGGCGGCCGGCACGGTCAAACGGACGCATGGCGGGGCCCGGATTTTGGCTCCCAAGAGCGACGAGTTTACCTTCTCGGCGCGGGACACCCATCAGTTGGCCGAGAAGGAGGCCATTGGTCGGGCCTGTGCCGCGCTGGTGCAGCCCAATCAGAGTCTGATCCTTGATGCCGGCACCACGGTTTATCATGTGGCCCGGCATTTGGAGGAAAAGGCGCCGCAGATTGTGACCAATTCGCTTCCCGTGGCCAATCTGTTCGCCTCGGCCAATCGAGTGGAACTAGTCCTGAGTGGGGGCGTGCTGTACCCGCGGTTGGGAGTGTTGGTGGGGCCGTTGGCGGTGGAAACCTTTTCCAAGATTCATGTGGACGTGGCCATCATGAGCGCCGGCGGGATCACGCTGGAAGGGTTGACCAACTCGCACAGCCTTTTGGTGGACATTCAGCGTGCCATGATTCGCGCCGCCGCCAAGGTGATCATGTGCCTGGATCACACAAAGTTCGGTCGGCGCTCGCTGGCCTACCTGTGTGACCTGGATCCGATCGACGTGGTGGTCACGGACAGCGGGGCGCCACAGGAGCTGGTAGCAGCGCTGCAGGCCCGAGGGGTGGAAGTAGTGATGGCCCCGGTGGTGTCTGGGACCCAAAGCTCGGCGGCCGGGGGTGGCCCAGCCCCGGGTTGAGCGGCTGCCGCCCTCCGCCCGCCGGATGACACGCCGCGGACCGACCCACCGCGGGGGGCACATCCCCCCTGCCCTTGGCGTGCGTTCCGCTCTCCTCGGCGATCTCGTTCGAATTTGCTTTTGCATCCCTTGGCGTTTCGCGATCTGGACCTGGCCGCCGCATTCGCAGAGACTGACTGGCAGGGCCGGCCGCTGCAAGGTTGTCGAGCGGATCCGTGGCATGCGAGCGATCTCCTGGGGGGCTCCTCGGTCGGTTTGTAGCTTCCGGGGTCAAAGGCTCTGTGCCTGAGGGGAGCGGCCTCAAGCGGCCGAGCCGGTGGCCAAGGAATGTGGGATTCTCTGCCGGCTCGAGCGGGTCCAAGCCACCCTGCCAACCTCCGGCCCTCTTCGCATGGGCAACTTCCTGCGGGTGTCGGCTGCACAGCAGGACCGCGGGTTTTTCCCGAGGCCTGATGGCTTGGTTGCCCTCGGCAGATCTACGGACCAAGGAACTGAGATTAAAGAAATCCGCGGCGCGATGGCCTGAACATCGGCGCCAAGGCGGTTCTGCCCTGCCGTCGGCCAGCCTTCTGTGCCCATTGCACTTTTGGAGCGCCCGGCAGGGCATGTCCCACGAAAACGCGCGATTCCTCAACGTTCCCACGGCTCCGACCGGCACAAAGCGCGGGAATGGAGACGGTTGTTCAAAAAGCGAGTTGTGCCCTTTTGAGGAGAAGCCACCGACTCGGGGGCGGGTTTGGGTTTTTCTGCCTACCGTCGGCCCCCTCGGCGGCTGCAGGGGGCGAAAGGAGCTCTGCAGGCAGAGCTTGGCTGTCTTCAGGCCGAGGCCGCCTGTGCGGGTGCACCCACCCCACGCCGGGGTGGAAGCCGGCCATCCGGGACTGCGTGGTTGCTTGAGCAACTTATCCGGCAGGCGTGGAAATCGAAATAATGGGTAGCCGGTAGCACTCCGGGGGCAGTATTGCTTTCCAACAGCGCCAGCAAGCGGGCGCACTCCAAACGCTGCGCGAGTTCGGAGGCGCCGTGCAGAAGCGCGGCGGCGCATGGACTGCGGCGGCTTGCCGCCGCTGTGGGAGACGAGCGAGGGTGGAAGCCAGCCCTCCAACGGGATGCGATCACCACGGGTTCAACAGGGACGCGGTGCCCGAGCTGCGGGAGGGCCGTTGCGCGCGCGAAACGGTGGCCCTCCAGGGTTGTCTGCGGGAACACCCGTAGCGGAGGGTCGATCGGAGTGCGCAACGCGGGCAGGAATGGCCGGGCCGCGGGGCGGTGGATGTGAGTCGCAGGGAGGTTTCGTGTCCATTCGGGCGGATTGGCCAGTTTGGGGCTCCGGCCAGGAAAGAAGCTCTGTGGGGTTGGAAGACCCTCTGATGCAGCGAGCGCTGGCGCCTGCTGTGCCCGCACAGTTGCCCCGCCAAGGGGTCCAAAAAACTGAAATACGCCGGAGCCTTCTGGCGCAAGCATTTTGCGCTTGGCGCACGAAGTGCTCGCGTCATCATGGCGGGTCTATGAAGATCGTGCTGGCATACTCGGGTGGACTGGACACGTCGGTGATCCTGGCCTGGCTGAAGGAACACTATCAGGCTGAGATCGTCGCTTTCTGCGCGAACATCGGGCAGGAGGAGGAGCTGCGGGGGTTGAAGGCCAAGGCGCTGCGCACGGGCGCCAGTAAGTGCTACATCGAAGATCTGCAGGAAGAGTTCGCCCGCGATTTCATCTTTCCCATGATCCAAGCTAGTGCGATCTATGAGGGGCAATACTACCTGGGCACCAGCATCGCGCGGCCGTTGATCGCCAAGGCGATGATCGAGGTGGCGCGGAAGGAGGGGGCGGAAGCCGTGGCCCACGGGGCCACCGGCAAGGGCAACGATCAGGTGCGGTTCGAACTGACGGTGGCGGCGTTGGCGCCGGACCTGAAAGTGATTGCGCCGTGGCGGGATCCGGAGTTTCGCCGACGTTTTCCCGGACGCTCCGAGATGATTGCCTACTGCGAACAGAAGGGGATTCCGGTTCAGGCCACTGCCCAAAAGCCCTACTCCATGGATCGGAACCTGATGCACATCTCCTACGAAGCCGGGATTCTGGAGGACCCGTGGATGGACGCTTTTGCGCCGGAGAACAAAGACATGTTCAAATTATCGGTGGCGCCGGAAGACGCGCCGGACAAACCGGAGTACGTCACGCTGGATTTCGAACAGGGCATCTGCGTGGCGGTCAACGGACGACGGCTCAGCCCCCTGGGGGTGATGAAAGTTCTGAACCGGCTGGGAGGCAAGCACGGCATCGGCCGGGTCGACATGGTGGAAAACCGCTATGTGGGGATGAAATCGCGGGGCGTGTACGAGACGCCCGGAGGTGCCATTTTGCATTTTGCCCATCGGCAGATGGAGTCCCTCACCATGGACCGGGAGGTCATGCACCTGCGCGACAGTCTGATCCCGCGATATGCCGAGCTGGTCTACTACGGCTACTGGTACAGCCCCGAGCGGCTGGCCTTGCAGGCCTTTGTGACGGAAAGCCAGAAAAACGTCACTGGCACGGTGCGCCTCAAACTTTACAAAGGCAACATTATGGTGGCGGGCCGCAAATCCCCCGTCAGCCTTTATCAACCGGCCATGGCCACCATGGAGGCCGATCCCACGCAGGCCTACAACCAGGACGATGCCACGGGCTTCATTCGCCTCAACGCCCTGCGCTTGAAGGTGGCCGCCCAAGTACAGGCGCTGGCCGCTCAGGCAGGCCGCGGAGTCCCCTCCTCCCGCAAGCCAACGGCCGCCCGAAAGCGTTCCGCTCGGTGAGGTGCTTCGGAGGATGGCCTTGCAATCCGGGACCCAGGGCCCGGGACTGGCGGGTCGCGGTCAACGTGGTTGCGGTCAGCTTGTTCGGGCCCCTGCCCCACCCTAGACTCTGGCTCCGATGGATTCGGTCCCGGACGCCGATGCCGAATTGATGCTGCGGGTCAAGCGCGGCGATCGCGAGGCGTTCCAGATCCTGCTGCAACGACATGCCCCGGCCGTACTCAATCTGGTGGCACGCATCCTACAGGATCCGGTGGAGGCGGAAGACATCACCCAAGCGGTCTTTGTGCAGGTCTGGAAGTCGGCAACGCGTTACAAACCTACCGCACCGTTTCGCACCTGGCTCTTTACCATCGCCCGCAACCTCTGCCTCAACGAACTGCGCCGACGCGCCCGGCACCCGGCCGAGCCGTTGGAACCTTCCTCTCCGGAACCCGACACCCCGCTGCGGACCCTGCCGGATCTGCACGCGCCTCCTCCCACCGAAACTCTCCTACAAGCCGAGCTGGAAGCCAAGATCGAAGAAGCCATTGCCGCCCTGCCCGAGAACCAGCGCACCGCACTGCTGCTCTGCCGCCAAGGCGACTGGTCCTACGAGGACATCGCCCGCGTGCTCGGGTGTTCCGTTTCGGCGACCAAGTCCCTGATTTTTCGCGCCCGCGAGACGCTGAAACGACGGCTCAAACCGTACCTACGCTCCGGCTCATGGACGCCCTGAGGACTCGCCCGATGGATCGGCGGCTTTCACGCCGGCCCCGGACCCTGGCCCGAACCTCGGCCAGGATTTTCGTATGAACGGCCGGCTCATGGACCAGGCTCCGGACTTTGTGTCCTTGCCGGTCTTGCAAAGCTTGTGGTGGGTTCTGTGTGATCCCTGGTTTTTGAAACCCTGGGCTTGCTCTACGGTTCCGGTGGGAGGCACCGGGTTCGGACAGCGCCTTCACGGGCCGGAGTGGCATCCGGCGCCCCTAAGACAAGAGCTCGCCGCGGCTTGAGCCAAGGACGCTTGTCTCTCAGGCTGGGAGGGCGGCTGCCACGGCTCCTCGGTTGGATCGCCCGGCGGCAGTAGGGGAAGGTTCGTTTGTCTTCGTTGGCAAGTGGAGTTTTCCGGGCGTTGAACCCGAGGGTGTTAGGTCCGCAGAGCCTGCAAGCTGCCAGCGCGCAAGCGTAGTGCAGGCGCTTTGCGAGTCCGGAAGCGCCGCACGGGGGCGCGGCGGTGCATGGACAGCGGCGGCCAGCCGTCACCGGGTGGGAACGATTCGCAGCCGGCCCGAGCGCGCCCGAGGGCTCCAGCGCAGGCGGCAAGGGGGGCGGTGAACCATGCGGAGCGCGGCTATCGGAACAGATCCAACTGGGTGGCAGGCGCCAGTTGTCGGAGCTTTTCGCGGTCGCGTTGTCTGCGAGCCGAGGTCTTGGGGGATCCGTCCGGGTTGAGTTCCGCTTCCTCGAGATTGGCGAGGATGATTTTGGCGCGCTCCAGCACGGGTTGGGGGACGCCGGCCAGGCGGGCGACGTGGATGCCGTAGCTTTTGTCGGTGGCGCCCTCGACGATTTTGTGGAGGAAGACGATCTGATCGCGCCATTCGCGAACGGCGACGTTGTAGTTCTTGAGTCGGGTCAGCCGGGCGGCCAGCTCGGTCAGTTCGTGGTAATGGGTGGCGAAGAGGGTTTTGGCGCCGATCTGGTTGTGGATGTATTCGACGATGCTCCAGGCCAGGCTCAGTCCGTCGAAGGTGCTGGTACCGCGGCCGACCTCGTCCAGAACGATCAAGCTGCGCGGGGTAGCGTGGTGCAGGATGTTGGCCGTTTCGGTCATCTCGACCATGAAGGTGCTCTGGCCACGGGCCAGGTCGTCAGAGGCGCCAATCCGGGTGAAGAGGCGATCGATCAGATCGATGCGCGCGCTGCGGGCCGGCACGAAGGAACCGGTGTGGGCCAGCAGGACCAGCAGGGCGACCTGGCGGATGTAAGTGCTTTTGCCGGCCATGTTGGGTCCGGTGATGAGGGCGATTTGCGGAGGCGAACCTGCAGGGAGGCTGCCGGCAGAGGGCGCCAGGCCGGAGACAGAGGCCGCGGCGGTCGGGGCGCTGGCCAGCCAGGTGTCGTTGGGAACAAATCGCTCCTCCAGGAGGGTCTGTTCCAACACCGGATGTCGACCGTCGCGGATGTGCAGAAGGCCTTCGTCCCGAACTTCGGGTCGACAGTACTGGTGGATGCGTGCGGTTTCGGCCAGGGCGGCCAGCACATCGGCCTGGGCCAGGGCTGCGGCGGCCTGTTGGAGGGCCTCCAGATGCGCCAAGACTTGCTCGCGAATCTGCTGGAACAATTCGTATTCGAGTTTGGCGCTGCGTTCCTCGGCACCGAGGATTTTGGACTCGATTTCCTTCAGCTCCGGGGTGATGAAACGTTCGCCATTGGCGATGGTTTGTTTGCGCTGGTAGTGGGGCGGGACACGTTCCAGGTTGGCGCGGGTGACCTCGATGTAGTAGCCGAACACGGAGTTGTAGCGCACCTTCAGCGAGGGGATGCCGGTGCGCTGGATTTCCTCGGCCTGAAACCGGGCAATCCAATCCTTGCCCTCTCGCATGGCGCGGCGCAGTTCGTCAAGGCCCGGATGGAAGCCGTCGCGGATCAACCCTCCTTCTTTGACCGTGAGTGGGGGATCGTCCACGATGGCCCGTTGGAGGAGGTCCACCAACTCTGGCACGGGCACGAGTTGTGCGGCCAGTTCCTGGAGCAGGGGCGGGGGCGTTGGCCGGGGTGGCGGCGCGGCCAACGGAAGCTGCGGATCGGGCGGCGGCGCACAGTGGAGGCTGAGCAATAGTTGGCGGAGGGCGGGGAACTGTTCCAGCCCCAGGCGCAGGGCGACCAGATCGCGTGCATTGCCACTGCCGGTACTCAGGCGGCCCAGCGTGCGTTCGAGGTCGCGGACTTCGGCCAGTTGGCGGCGGAAGCTGTCGAGGACGGCGGGATTGTCCAGGAAGGCTTGGATGGCCTCCTGCCGACGGTGGATGGGGTCGAGGGTGGCCAGGGGTTGGGTCAACCAGTCGCGCAGTCGGCGGGCACCCATGGGAGTGACGGTTCGGTTGAGGGCGCCGTAGAGGCTGGCCTGTCGGGGGGCGTCGCGGTGGAGCGGTTCCAGTACTTCCAGATGGCGCAGAGTTGTGCTGTCCAACACGAGATAATCGCTGCGCTGATAGAACCTCAGGCGCGTCAGATGCCGGGTATCCCGGTGGAGGTATTGGGTCAGATAGTGCACGATGGCGCCAGCCGCGCCGATGGCCCAGGGTCGGCCTTTGAGGCCGAAACCGTCGAGGGTGGCTACGCGGAAGTGTTCGCGCAGGGTGTACTGGGCGGTGTCAGGGGCGAAGGCCCAGTCTTCGTAGGGGTTGACGACCCAACCGAAACGGGTGGGGCGTGGCGTGGTCGCCGGATCGGGAAGCTCGGCGGGAGATCCTCCGGGCACAAAAGCGGTCGGGTAGGCCGCGCTGGGGGATTCGGGCGCCAACTGGGCGCGCAGGCTACAGGCTTCCTGAGGTAGGATGATTTCGGCGGGCCGGAGCCGTTCCAGCTCGGTCAACAGGGCGGCCTCGTCTTCGAGTTCGGTGGCGCGGAATTCACCGGTGGTCAGGTCCACCACGGCCAGGCCGAACCGCTCGGGACCTGGACAGACGGCCGCTAGAAAGTTGTTCTGTTCCTGGGTCAGCAGACGTTCGTCGAAGTGGGTGCCGGGGGTGAGGATGGCGGTGACCTCTCGCTTCACCAATTTGCCCGGCTTGGGCTCCTCGATCTGGTCGCAAAGGGCCACTTTGTAACCGGCGCGCAGGAGCCGTCCAATGTAGGAAGAGGCCGCGTGATAGGGCAGGCCGCACATCGGCACCCCGTTGCGCCGGGTGAGAGCCAGGCCCAGGATCCGGGCGCCGATCTGGGCGTCGTCGAAGAACATTTCGTAGAAATCGCCCAACCGAAACAGCAACAAGGCGTCCCGGGGCAGCTCGCCCTTGATGCGGCGATACTGCGCCATCATGGGCGTCAGTGAAGTGTTGCCGACCATGTAGAGGGATTCTTCCGCGGAGCGGATGCGAGGGCAAGGGGTTTGCCGCAGCAGCCAAGGCCCGGTGGATACGGCAGGCTGCAAAATGGCCGAAAAAGCCGCGACCCGCGGAGGACCAGGTCCGCAGGCCGGGCAGTACAAAAGTTCCCGGAGACGATCAGCGACTGCTGTTTCCGGTGCGCGGGGGTTCCGGCTCCCAGGGCACCACCCATTTGTAGATGGTGTGAGAACCGTATTCGAAACGGCTTTCGCGGTCGGTGATCTCCCGACCCGACGGTGGATCGATGTTCATCCGGTAAACCAGCACAGGTTTGGCGCCGCGCATGTCGAAGTCGTGCGAAACAATGCGGGAACCGGGCTTCATCTTGGCCAACTGCGGCATGAGCCGAACGTTCAGCTCCGGCAGCAGGTAGAGGGTCACCACCGTGGCTTCACTGAGGTCCAGAGTGAAAATGTCCGCCTGCTTGATGGTGACCAGATGCTCGACCTTGTTGGAGCGGACGTTCTCGAGGGCTTCTTTGACTCGTTGCGGATCGATGTCGAAGCCCACGGCTTTGACCCCGTACTTCTTGGCGGCCGTAACCACGATACGGCCGTCGCCGCAGCCCAGGTCGTACACCACGTCGTCGGGTTTGATCTCGGCCAGTTCCAGCATCTTTTCCACCACCGGCATGGGGGTGGGCACGAAAATGACGTCCGGTTCTCGAATTACCGTAGCCGGTGCGTTGGTCTCGGCAGAAACCCGAGACGGGGCGCACCAAAGGAGCGCGGCGGTCCCCAGGACGGTAAGCAGGCTGAAAAGAGATCTTTTCATGGCGGCCACGTGTTAGCGCGATTGCGCCCGATTGGCAATGCTGAAACCGTCGATGGATCCGCCCACCCACCAAGGTTGAGTCGCTTGTCGGCTTTCGAGGGGTAACAACCGGTACACCTACCTCCCAACCAAAAGGCACTTGGCACCCGAAAGGCTGGATTAAACGAACCGACGGGACCTTGGGGCTGCCGTTGGCCGGTCTCCTCCAGCCGGCGGACCGGTCCCCAAGCCGTCGCGCCGTCAGTGACACCACCAGCCGGCAAGGTGGAGCAAGGTGCGGCGTGGTGGGATCGGCTCAGCAACGGACCAGTCGGCGCCAACTCGGCCAGCGCCCTGGAATGGACGTTGGAAAGCATCCCTCGCCCTCGGCGCCTGCGGCTGCGCCTCGGCCCAAGGACGTTCTTTGGCTTGCGGCACGGAGGGCCCGTTTCTGTCCCGACGCTCTTTCCAGCATATCGCTCGCTACTGCCTCGAAGGGCTTGCCTCCTCCAGCGCCGGACCGTCAGAATGCCGTCCGATGTTGAGTGTCAGAAAGGTTGTCCAAGGGGTGGTTTGGGCCGCAGCGTTGCTCTGGCCCTTCGGTGCTGTTGCCGCCGAGGCCGCCCCGCCTGCCCCGCCCGCCACCAACGAAGCGGTCCGGCACCTTCGTCCTCCGGTACCCCGACGACCCAACATCCTGTTGATCGTGGCCGATGACCTCGGCTACGGCGACCTGGGCTGCTATGGATCGACGCGCATCCAGACGCCGCACCTGGACCGTTTGGCGTCGGAAGGCATCCGATTCACTCAGTTTTATGCGGGCAGCACCGTTTGTGCCCCGGCCCGAGCCGCTCTGATGCTGGGGAAACACACAGGACACCTGAACATCCGCGGCAACCGGCGCGGCGCCACTCTGCAGGCTGAGGAACTAACTCTGGCCGAGTGGTTGCGTGCCACCGGCTACCGCACTGGGTTGATTGGGAAATGGGGTCTGGCCGACGAAGGCCTGCCCGGTGTGCCCTGGAAGAAAGGCTTCGACCATTTCGTGGGCTATCTGGAAAACGTGCATGCCCACGATTACTACACCACCTACCTTTGGCGCTACGATCCCACCGTGCCCTTCGAGGGACGCGTCACCCTCCTGGAGAATTTTGCCGGCGCCAAGCGGACCTATATCCCGGACCTCTGCACCAAAGCTGCCACGAACTTCATCCGGATTCACAAGCCGGAGCCCTACAACCAGAACCGGCCCTTTTTCCTCATGCTCTGCTACACCATTCCCCATGCCAATAACGAAGAAGGTCGGCGCACCGGCAACGGCATGCAGGTCCCCTCCGACGCGCCCTACTCGGATCGGCCCTGGCCGCAACCCGAGAAAAACAAAGCCGCCATGATCACCCGGATGGACGCCGACATCGGCCGAATCCTGGAGCTGCTGAAGGCATTGGATCTGGAAGAGAACACCATCGTTCTGTTTACCAGCGATAATGGGCCCCATCGGGAGGGAGGCGTGGATCCGGCCTTCCTTGGCAGTTCCGGGCCCCTTCGGGGCATCAAACGCGACCTGTACGAAGGCGGCATTCGCGTCCCCATGATCGTGCGCTGGCCGTTGCGCATCCGCCCCGGTCAGGTCAGCGACTTTGTCTGGGCGCACTGGGACCTCTTCCCCACCCTGGCTGAAGCGGCAGGCACCAACGCCCCACCCGGTCTGGACGGCATCTCGGTCTTTCCGCTGTGGGTAGGCGAGCCCCAGACCAACCGCCACGAATACCTTTACTGGGAATTCCATGAACGCGGCTTCCAGCAAGCACTGCGTTGGGGCGACTGGAAGGGGCTGCGTCTGCGCCCCGGCCAGCCGCTGGAACTTTACGATCTGCGCCAGGACCCGGGAGAACGCCAAAACGTGGCGTCCCAGCATCCCGATGTTGTGGCCACGATCGAAGAGCTCCTGGCGAAAGCACGGGTCGACTCACCGGATTGGCCCGTACCGCCATCGCCCCAGGCCGAGGGCCCCGCCGGCTCCGCCACCAAG
>Ga0308415_1001068_pt1 | contig 12079 bp, 17 predicted proteins | sample HotsprSampleOS55_FD_203465 | JGI IMG/M metagenome (GOLD analysis project Ga0308415, IMG submission 203465) | Hot spring phototrophic mat microbial communities from Octopus Spring, Yellowstone National Park, Wyoming, United States - 20090730_OS55 ... | reverse complement strand
CCTCTGACCGCTGAGAAAGCAGGGGCGGGGGGTCTGACCACCCCTGAGCAGGCGCGGGGTCGCCTCTGCCCCCTGCTCTCCCCAAAGCACGCGCGACGACGGATAGCCCCCGTCCTTCGGAGCCTAAAAGCACGGCGGGCAGAAGGAAAGAGCATTCTCCGCCTTACGGCTCCGATAGCAGGTGAAGAGATTGCTTCTCCCTGTGAGATGATGTACCCCCTATAAGAGTATACTTCGTATACTCTTATAGGGGGTACATCATCTCACTAAGGGACAGTCATTCACTCCCCCTGCTATTGAAGCCGAAAGGCGAATAGTCTTTCTCTCCGCCCCGTGCTTCGGGGGCTTCAGAAGAGGGGGTTGTCGTCGCGCGTGCTTTGGGGAGAGCAGGGGGCAGAGGCGACCCCGCGCCTGCTCAGGGGTGGTCAGACCCCCCGCCCCTGCTTTCTCAGCGGTCAGAGGGTCGCGGGGAGAGGGAGGGGGGCACGCGCCGACAGGCGCGGGGGGAGGGTGAGGGGCACTGCTCCCCTCTATCGCGTGCGCAACGCGCCTCTCTGTCCCCTCCGCGCCTGCTTTCAGCCTCCGAAGGAGGCTAAATTTGCCTCCGATTATCCTTCCTCAAAGGGCAGACTGACCGTTAGCGGGGGGTTTGCGCACGCGACGGGGGCGTGCCTCTTCCCAAACTCAACCTCGCGCCTGCTTTCGCCTTCGGCGAGGAAAAAATCAGCAGGGCTATGTGCAGGGGAAGGCAAGAAGAAGGGGCAGGCGCGTAGCGCAAGCGACTGAAAGGAGCAGAGGCAAAGGGCTTCGCCTTCTTTGCCCCCTGCCCCTCTGTAAAGGGGGTCTGAGCCTCTTTTAGAAATGCCCTTCTTTGCCCTGTATTTGGCTTCTGAGGGGCTTCTGAGGGCAAAGGGGTACTCAGATAGCCCCCCTTTCCTTAGACCGCCCTCAGAAGCGAAATATGACGAAAGCCCGAACTCACTTAGCCTTGCAGGGGACGCCCCCCGCTTTCAAAGCGCGGGGAACCTTTCTTCCCCCGTCGTCGTCTAAGGGGAGGGTGTTGATGATTTTGTTTGCCCCCACCCCCCGACGCCTTCGGCGTCTGCCCCCCTCCCCCAAGCCTGAGGGAGAGGTGGGGAGAGGGAGAGGGGGGTCAGGGGGGTGAGGGTGAGGGGCACATCTTCTCTCCCCGCGCCCCTGCTTTTCCTCTGTCCCCCTTGACATTTGCGTCGCAGATGTGGTATAATAGGGGGTGAAGGGCAAAGAGCAGGCGCGGGGAGAAACTGAGTGAGGTGAGACTATGACTATGCGGTACGACAACTACTCGGTCTTTGTGTTGATAGCGGAAAGAGGCGTTTCTGAGAACGCCTTCTGTGAGGCGGTTAGAGAGCGGGCAAGGGAAGCAGGCGCGGAAGCACTGCTGTTCTTTGATGAACCTGACGGCTTCCTCACCGCCTACTTCGTCGCGCCTGCTACCGACCATCAACGAAGCGCAAGCGTCGTCATCCCCTTCAAAGACGCCTTGCGTTTCATCCTCAACAGGGAAGGCTACTTCTCTTCCGAAGACGAAGAGGAAATTGACCTGCCCATCGTCTACATAGAGCGCGTCTTCGTAGAGGAGGAAAGGGAATGAAGGGGAAGCAGGGGGTTTTGCGGTGTGCAAGCCATTCTTCGCCCTCGCGCCCCCTGACCACCGACCGCCGTAAGACCCCCCACCCCCTGACCACCGAAGAAAGGGGGTCTGACCACCAAATAGAAACCCCTTATCGGGAACCTTTTGCGCGGGGACAATCGTCTAAGTATGTAGAGGTCAAACTATGGAAGCAGGCGTCCTGATACTAATACGGCTCATCATAGAGGCTTTCAAAGCCTTCGTCGTTTGCGTAAAACAGGAGCAGAGGTGAGAAGATGATGGCATTTATGTCGCACATCGTCGGCTTTTTGAGTTCACTGATGGGGTTGCAGACCCCCCCAACCGTCAAACGGTCAGTTGAGTTCAGAAATCGGCGGGGCTTAGTCCTTTTGGGGCTTTTCCTCTACGCCGTCCTTTTCGCTGTCGTTTTTGGACTGTTTGTGGCTAATATGGCACGCCTTGTCATTAGGGACGGCGTAGGCGAAGAGGACGCCCCAAATCGTCGTATAGAGCAGGTGGTCAATTTCGGCGGGGAGCAGGGGTTGAAGGGTGTTGTAGGCGAAGAAGAGTGCGATGAACAAGATGGCTCCCTTGCACGCCTTCATCAGTCGGTCGCGGGGAGTGCAGGATTTGCAGATGACGAAGCAGACGATGGCATAAGCAACCGCTTCTATCATACCCTTCTTTACCTCCCCCCGCCGTCATCAAAAGAGTGCGACGACGGTGTAGTCCGATACGCCTGCAGAGATGACGCCTATCAAGTGTCGCTTGCCCTGCTCATCTATGAGGTAAACCCCGCTTCCCGAATTGCCCCCAAAACTGCCGATGTCTATGAGCGCAAACTCGGCAGTTGGGGAAATGTCAGGAAGCAGGTCGGTCATCCCTATCTCCTTTGCAGTGAAGACTGCGAGGACTTTACCCTCGCGCTCAAAGTAAGGCAGGGAAGCGCGGTAGACATCAGGGTCATCGGCAAAGAGGATACCCATCACCGCCACTACCCGCCCCCCTGCTTTCACTTTCACCGCCGTCGGGGGCTTCACCTTTGCGGTCTTGGAGAAGGACAGGACGGCGATGTCGCTATACACTTCCTGCAAATAGACCGTCTGCCGAACAGGGGTGCTTCCCCCCTGCAACAGCACCTCTATTTCATCGCCTTCCTTCTTCCCTCTAACGCAGTGCCCTGCCGTATAAATAGCGTCGCCCTCTATGGTTGCACTGCAGACAGGAAATTCGCCTTCCATCACCATAGCACGGGGTGGGGTGTAGGAGACGGCGCGGAAAGACAAGCGAGGTTGCGGAACGAAGCGCACAAAGTCTTTGACAGGTGCGCTCTTTGCTATGCTTGCGACGGCACAGCCGATGAGGAAGGCTATGAGGTGCTTCTTGGTCATTTTTCACACCACCTTTATCCCAACAGGCTCCGTGTCAACAGAGAGCGTGCGAGCCATCTCCAACAGGCGCAGGAAGGTCTCTACCTCGCGCCCGCCTGCTTTCCCTTCACTGAAGCGGTGCATAAGGTACTGCGCGAGGTACTGCAACATCTCCTTCTGCCCGCTGAGAGAAAAAAGATTGACAGAGGAAGGGGGAGGGACGACAGCAGGGCTGTCGTCCGCTATCATCAACAGACTGTTCGGGACTTGTCGTCCTCGCATAGCACTCCCTCCCTCTTAGGAGACCTGACTACCGAGTACGCCGTAAAAGTCGGTGTAGCCGACAGAAAACGCCGAAGTTATGCTGTGCATAACGCCCTTCGTGCGGAAGTCCGTGAACATATCCGTCGCGGGCTTCTCGCGCCAATAGAAGCGCAGTTTATGCACTTTAGGCGCAGCGAAAATGAACCAATCGTTGGTATCCTGCAAGTACGGCACGCACAGGGTGTCAGGAACGACATTCTTGAAGGGGTTCTCATAGAACGCAGACCCCGTTGCGCTCGGCGCGGTATTACCGCCACTGCCGATGTTCGGGTAGTAGGTAGAGTGAAGCAAGGTGTACGCGACATACTTTAGTTCAGGTGGCACAATCAGCAGTTTAGGCTCAATCACAACAGGAATGCCCCGATGGTTGCGCCATCGTTGGAAGCGCGTCAGAGCCTGCTCCAACCCCGTCGCCGTCAGCGCGACGCTGATAGCGTTGCTGAAACTCTCGCCGTTGAGCAGGGTTTGGTTGCCAAAAAGCGGTCGGCTACCCGTAAAGCCGTTGGCGATTACGCTCCAAGAGACCAACTCAACAGTGTGCTTCATCGCGCGGACGGCTTCGCGCATAAGTTCTCCGCCTATCTTCGCATACAGGTCTTCGCGAAGCAGTCGCTTGCTGACCGTCCACATCATCCCGTAGTCCTTATGAACATACAGGACGCGGTTCCCCGTCAGAGCGCGGTCGGTCGGCAGTTCCGAGCCGTCGCTGTTCCATTCAGGAATAGCCCCGAAGCCTGCTATAATCAGCTCCTCTTCGTAAGCGCGGTTAGAGGTCTGCACATCGTAGACCTTGCTATACATTTCGGGGTACATTTGGTACTCCGAGAGGAAGACCTCGCGGATACCGACCCGCAAAAGGTCAGGAAACTGACCCGTAGTCATAATGCTCGCATTCATCGTTCATCACCCTCCACAGTGTGTCCTCAATATCCTTAGTATCCTTAGTTCAGTTTGTTCCGAACAGTATGAGCAGGCGTCCGTCGCTCAACACTTTCACTACTCTCCCCGTTGGTACAAACCAACTTGGGGCGTACTGCACTCCCCATCGTTTGAAAAGGGGGTCAAAGACGAAGACGACGGGTTCGTCGTGCCTTAGTGTTGGTTGTGCGAGGTAGTCGCCCGCAAAAGTCATTTCTCGCATAAGCAGTTCCGTTTTGTTGGGTACAAGCAGGGCAACTAAGGGACGGTCGTAGGGTGGGCTGAAAGCAGGGTGTTCCCTTTTGTCGGGAACAGTGGATACGATAAGACCTTGATAGTCGTCAACATATCCCCCTTCCCATACTGACGGGCTTCGTATTATCCTTCCCTCGCCGTCAAACTTTACGAAGTCGCCCTTTTGAGGGTCAGTAAAAGACGGAGCAGGGGGTAGGGGAGTATGAACCACCGCTCCCTGCCATATGGTCGGCTCCCAATTGCTGACTTGGGAACCGACGACATCAATCATCGTAATCAACGGGAACATACTAACCCCCCATCACCCTGCTATGCCTTAGCCTCCGAAGATGATAAGCAGGCGTCCGTCGCTCAGCACCTGAACAACACGCCCCGTAGCGGGGTTTGTACCGTTGGGTTGCACTCCCCATCGGCGCGTGCTGTTGTTGTAGACGAACATCGTCGTCTGACCTGCTCTCAGCGTCGGGGTGTCAAGGTACTGCCCCGTGTTGCTAATCTGACGCATAATCAGTTCCGTCTTATTCGGCGAAAGCAGGGCAACCAACGGTTGGTTGTAGTGCGCCCCGAAGGCGGGATACTCTCCACTATCAGGGGCAATTCCTACGATAACGCCCCGATAGTCGTTTACGCCTACACCACTACCCCCCGTCGGGCTTCGCTCCAATTCTCCTGAGGCGTTGAACCGCACGAAATCGCCTACCTGACTGTTCGTATAAGTAGTCGCAAGCGGGAAAACAGCATACTGCACGGCGTCTTCCCAAACATACGCCTGCGAAGTGTTGACCCGCTCTCTCAAACCGCGTTCCTCCATCGTTATCACCTCATCCTATGTTTTCTTGCCCCCCGCCTCCCCCTGCTCATCCTCCCCTCTTCCCTCGCTTGGGGAAGGAGAGGGGGGCGCACCCGCAAGGGTGCGGGGGGAGAGGATGGGGCTACTATCCCCGCTTGCAAGCGGGGCTGAGGGGAGAGAGGGTAGGGCTTTGCCTACCCATCATATATGACGCTCTCCCCCGTGCTTTGAGTTCCGTCCTTAGATGATGATGGTGCGCTCAGGAACGCCGTCCTTAGCAACCTTTTCCGCCTCTTCCTGAATGCCGAAGTATTCTTTCTCCGCGCGACGCACCATTTCATCATACCGCTCCTGCCGTGCTTCCAAGAAGGCTTCGCGAATAGCACGGGGACGGCGCATAAGTTGTAGTTCGCGGTAGCGTACCTTGCCGAAGGGGTTCGTCTCCCCGTCCCCCTCTTTCACCTCTTCCCATCCGCGCCCCCGCGCCCAATCCGTGCAGTGGGGGTGAGTGCCGTCTACGGCAAACCATCCGTACTCATACCCCTGCTTGGGGTTCTTCACCGCAAGGGGGTCTTCTTCGGTGATGGTGCGGACGAAAGCACGGGCTTCCTCTAAGGACATCGGCTCTTTGCTTGCTACCGCCGTCGGCTCCGTTCTCTTCATCGTACCTGCACCTCCTTAGCACGCTCTTCTAAAACCTTCCGATAGAGGTCGTCGGGGTCTAAGCCCCATATCTCGGCGTACCGACGCAACCGCTCGGTTTCGTCTGCAGGCAACGACGGCTTCACCTGCTTCGCCTGTTCCTGCTCTTTCTTCGCCTGAAACTCCTTGTTCTTCAACGCGAAGAGACCGTAGAACATTAGCGCGGTTGCCTTCGTAAGGTCAGGGGTGATAGCGTGCGGTGGGAAAGAGGACAGGTACTGCTTCGTCAGGTTGATAATACCCAAGTCCTCTAACTCAGGGTGTTCCTTCAACAACGGCGACAACCCTTCCTGAATGGCGACTTTTACCGCCATCTTTACAAACTCAGACGGCGGTTCTATCTGCGCCTCAGCCTCTTCCTCTCCTTCGTCGGCGTTAGAAGCACGGGGAGCAGAGGGCTGAGGGTAAACGGACTGCGCATACATCTGCGCCCACCGCTGTTGCTCCTCAAACTGCGTCAGACGCTCTATCTCTTGTCGCCACAGGTTCTCAAACGACACCTCTTCCATAGCAGGCTCAGGCTGAGGTTGAGGTTGTGCCTGCGGAGCCTGTGGGTTTTGCCCTTGCGCGGTCGGTACTGCTTGCGTCTCTAACATCATCTCACTCCTCCTTCGTTCCGATTGAGTAGGTGAATTCGTAGCGAGCGTGTTCTATCGCCCGCTCTATGTCGCATAGGGTGCGGTAGCGCACCTTATACTGAGTGTATTGTTGCACCGTCTGATGGACGGAAACGGTCGCGTCTTCATCGGCAAGGAGAAGATTAGATAGCAGTCGCTGTTTCTCCTCGCGGATGAATTCCTCTATCGCTTCTACTACGGCATAGGCTTCCAACAGTTTCTCTAAGGGTACAACGGTCTTCATATCATCTCACCCAAACCTTCAGGCGGTAGCACCCCTGCGTCCGCACTTATGGGTGCGCCTGCTAACGCGCTGTTCATCAATTCATCAGGCATACTCAGCCCCATCAACGGATGGGTAGCAGGGGCAGGGGCAGGGGCTTCGGGGGTAGCAGGCTTCTCCCCGATGATGGCTTCGGGTCGGTTGATACCCATCAACCGCAGTATCTGCGCGTCTACTTCCCATTTCCCCTCAGGCGAGAGTTGCTCATACATCAATTGACGGACGATGAGCCACCGTTGTTTGTCGGTCTCCCTGTTGACCGACGCCGTGTTCGGCTCTACGGTAAACTCCGTCTCCCTTACGATGTCGTCTATGGTGTAGTCTATGAGAGGCGACGGAGCGTTGAGAACCTGACTGATGTAGACCTCATCGCCCCACTTCTTCAGGAAGAGCAGGTCTAACTTCGCGTTCATACGGAAGGCTTCCTTTGCCGAAGCGTAGAACGCTTTGAAGCGCACGGCTCCTTCTAAGAGCGCGGTCTCTACCGCGTAGGCGGTCGCGGAAGCAGGGGGCATTTGCCCCATCAGGATTTCGTTGATACCGCTTATTTGCGTCGCTAACTGCATAAGCGACTGCTCTTCCTGCAGTATGCCCCCAAACTGCTGAGGCATAAGCAGGATGTCTATGTCCTGCGGGGTTTCAACAGGTATCTTCATCCCCGCACTGAAACTGTCTATCTTCTGCGCCGTGCTACCCTTGCGCACTTTGAAGACGGGCAGGTTTGTGAGCAGGTGGTTGTCTAAGCGCAGGTTGTGCAGTTCCGTTATCTCTTCTTCAAACGGCTCCAACATCTGCCCTAACCCTGTGCCGAAGATGGTGGCAGAGGGCATAATGGTATAGATGACATAGGGGAAGATGGGGAAGGGATAGACCTCCTTGCGCAGGTAGAGGTTGAAGCGGGGCAGGTAGTGGATGTGGTAGTATTTGCCCTCGCAGTAATAGATGACCCTGTTGAGGTCTACTATGCCTGACCCCGTAGCAGAAGTCTCTACCCGCAAGGGGTGTTGGTCAGGGATGTTAGACGGCGAACCCCACAGGCGGTCTAACACTTCCTCAGGCAGACCGTATTCGTCTATCAGGTACTTCAGGCTGACCGTCTCCTTGTGCCCTACGGCGATGACGCCCTGCAGGGACGGCAGTTCGGGGTAGACGATGAAGTTCTCCAACGGAACATAGCGCAGATAGGGGTAGGGCGTGCTGACTTCAACATCGTTAGCGGGCTTCACCATCATCTTATATCCTATCCCCGTCCCTAAAAGCACCGCGTCGGTGATGACTTTGTACCATTCCTTCAACGGTTGCTTCTTCTGATAGTGGTGAAGGAGCAGTTCCAAGTCGTTCGTCGCCGTAGCAGTCCGCACGGGACGGACAAGGATGAAAGGCTCAGAGGCGAAGTGAGTAAGGAGCAGACGCTCTACTACGGATTGGCAGATATAGCGGGTGATGGGGATGACGATGTTGCTACCGCCCTCTATCGGCGGTTGCCGTTGCGCCTGCAGGTTGTAGCGCAAGCGAAGGCGGTGTATGCGGTCATAGCGGGGGGTTTTTGCCTCAAAGAACCACCGCAACCGCTGAAACTTTTCTATCACGGGGTCTTTGGGGTCTACCCCGACCGCTTTCTGCAGAGTGAAGATGTCTGCAGGCTTTGCAGAACCCAACTCATCCGCTGACGCGATGTGCCGATACCCTTCCATCCTTTTTCCGTCCCCCTGCTATCCTATCCTCGCCCTGAGGCTTGCTCTAACTTGTAGATAAGCAATTGTGCGACCGCCTGAAGCACGGCGTCTACCTTCTCATCAGGGACGCCTAACTGCTCCGCAATCTGTCTGCTTTCCTTCCCCTCAATCACTTCGTTGAAAAACTCAGTGATGACAGGGATGAGCATACTTAGAAGCATTTTCTTTAGCCAATTGAGTTTCATTTCAACCAACGCACCTCCTTCAGTCGCGTAGTGTCTAAAGACGGACAGGCAGTAGGCTCAAGTTGTCCGTGCCCTGCTACCTTTGCAGAAGGAAACCGCTTCTGCAACACCTTGAGTAGGCGGTTCAGCGCGTCATACTGCGCGTCCGTCTTCTTTTTGTTGCCCCATACGACGATACCGAGACTAAGGGCATTATGCCCGTTAGCGTGCGCCCCAATAAGGCGAGAGGGACGCAACGCCCATATGCCCCCCGCAGGGTCTATCCCATAGTGATACCCTATCCCGCGCCATCCTTTCTTCCGATGGTAGCGGTCTATCTCATACCAACTGTCTATCCCTTTGAAGGGAGCGTCCGACCCTGTGTGATGAAGGACGATAAGGTTGATAGCCCTGACAGGGGACAGCGCGTCAAAGTAGTCCTGCAGGCGTTCTATTGGCGTAAAAGGCGGTGCTATACGATAGAACGCCCACTTAGTCTCTCGCGCCTTGCCCTTCGGCAACACCATAGTCTGCACCTCCATACTTTATGACGATAGCCCCCGCGCTAAAAGTTCCCTTACGAAGCACGCTGTGGAACGATTACTACCCCGCGACATATTACTGTGTTGGAATTTGTTGTTTCAAGACCTTTTCTTCGGGCAACCGTAATAGAAATGGGGTATGAGCGGTAATGAGAAAAGGTCGTAGATGGAGAAAAGGAAAGGTAGCCCAAGTCTGCTACAACCGTTGTGTTTGCGGGTATGTTGATGGCGGTGCTTGAGGTAGCAACCTCGTTCCGTCCTGTAGAAGTTGGTGTTCGTACTACTACCAAGAAGTAAGTCGTGATAGCAGAAGATTGGGGATTGTGAAGATATAACAACACTCGTCCTCCTGTTATTCCTAATGGAATGGTTATAGTTGGAAGCACAAAAAACAGGTCGGCGGTAGAAGCAGTGGTTGTGATAAAGGAAATAACTCCCATAGCCTCCCACAATTGACTTACTACACTATCTCCCGTCCCGCCTCCCGTGTGTTGAGGAATAAGCGGGGGGGCAATAAGGTAGTGGGTCAACATCGTACAATACTTGTTTCCGTTTGTTTCGGGTTTCACTATGTCTACGCGGTCAAGGTCGCGAATGAAGTAGGCGTAGCCGTCGTTTAGGTTTGTAGACAAAGAAGAAGGAGCGGGGGTGGCATTATCATTATTGAAGGTGGCTATTCCGACAAAGGGGGCACGGAAGGAACCACCTTCTTGCGCTCCTTGCAAAAACCACCGCCTGCTTCCTGATGTGCCCGTAAGCGGGCTTCGGGTAAGCACGCCGACATCTGTGGGCAAAGAGTAGTCGGCGTCGCTTACTAATTGAGGAACAACAGGAGACCAATCAGTAGTGTTTCCCCTTCTATTCCACAGCACGCTTCCTGTAAGAATGCCCGTGCCCCGCTTTAGCACTAATTCGTTTGCTGTGTTTGTCCATACATTTTTCCCCGAAGGAGTAGATGTCGTGCTAATAACAAGCGGGCGGGCAAAAACAAGGCGGTATTGGGCGTTATTGAAATCGCGGTAAAAGATGGTAGCGTCGCCTATGTTGTCCCAATCACTAACACTGACTAACTGACGGGCTTGGGGGCTGTTGACCTGCGTGTCATAGGGCAATACAAGGGGAGTGGCAGGAACAGGAAGCGCACCTACAATCTCTACCCAAGTAGTGCCAACCCATCGCACCAATCGGTTTGTGTCTGTGTACCGTATTTCGTCTACGACGGGAGATTGAGCGTAAGTTTGAGGCAGGATAGCAGTGGGGTGAGAGTGGTCTGCTCGTGCAAATCGCGGAGAAGTGCCCGTGCTTCGTAGGCGCGTAGGTTGCACTTCGTCAATTGTCCCTGCGTATGCGGTTTCAACCGACATCTCAACCCAAAACTCGCCGTCCCATCGGACAATTTTGTTGGTTAGTGGGTTGAAGCGGATTTCGTTTGCAACAGGCGGTTCGGGGTCGTTGTCTTCAAGGATAACCGTTGGATGAGAGTGGTCAGCACGCGCGACACGAGTAGAAGTCCCCGCGCTTTTTAGTCCTGTTGCTTGCACATCGCTGTTTGTGCCCCAATCTATGGTAAAAGTCTCTACGGAGAGAGGAACCCAAGCACTGCCATCCCAACGGACTAATTTGTTGTCTGCGTTGTAGCGAACTTCGTCTTCAACAGGGGTTTGCGTGTTGCCCTGAGGTAAGATAGCGGTCGGGTGAGAATGGTCAGCCCTTGCATAGCGCGTAGAAGCCCCCGCACTTTGTAAGCGCGTTGGTTGAACATCGCTGTCTGTCCCTGCTTCTCCACCGCCTGTTTCTACGGATAGAGGAACCCAATCACTACCATTCCATCGGACGATTTTGTTTTCCGCGTTGTAGCGGATTTCATCTTCAACAGGGGTCTGAGTATTACCTTGCGGAAGAATAGCAGTGGGATGAGAATGGTCGGCTCGCGCAAAACGAGTAGCAGTGCCCGTGCTTTGTAAGCGCGTCCGTTCCATCGGACTACTTTGTTGTCCGTGTTGAAGCGGATTTCGTTTTCAACAGGGGTCTGCGTATCGCTTTGCGGTAGCAGGGCAGTAGGATGGGAATGGTCGGCGCGGGCAACACGGGTAGAAGTACCTGCGCCTCTCAGTCCTGTTGGTTGTATATCAGTGTTTGTACCCCAATCTATGATGAAGGTCTCTACGGATAGAGGAACCCAAGCAGTGCCATTCCAACGAACAAGTTTGTCGTCCGTGTTGTAGCGGATTTCGTCTACAACAGGAGACTGAGTATTAGATTGGGGCAGGATGGCAGTAGGATGGCTATGGTCAGCACGCGCAAACCGAGCGGACGACCCCGCGCTTCGCAACCGCGTCGGCTGAACATCGCTGTCTGTTCCCGCCTCTACCGTCTCAACCGACATCTCAACCCAAGCACTGCCGTTCCAACGGACGATTTTGTTGTTGGCGTTGAAGCGAATTTCATCGGCAACGGGCGTTTGATTGTTGCTTTGCGGAAGGATAGCAGTAGGGTGAGAGTGGTCGGCGCGTGCGAAGCGCGTAGATGACCCCGCGCTTCGTAAGCGCGTTGGCTCTACATCGTTTCCCCATTCTACAGTGAAGGTTTCTACGGAAAGGGGAACCCATTCCCCTACCGTTGCGTTCCATCGGACTAACTTATTTTCTGCAGTGTAGCGGATTTCATCTGCCTCAGGCGTCTGAGTATCGCCTTGCGGTAAGATAGCCGTTGGATGGGAATGGTCTGCCCGTGCAAAGCGGGGGG
>Ga0308415_1001067_pt1 | contig 12096 bp, 9 predicted proteins | sample HotsprSampleOS55_FD_203465 | JGI IMG/M metagenome (GOLD analysis project Ga0308415, IMG submission 203465) | Hot spring phototrophic mat microbial communities from Octopus Spring, Yellowstone National Park, Wyoming, United States - 20090730_OS55 ... | reverse complement strand
GAGGGGATGGATCCCTGCGGCGGCGGCCTTCGGCCGCCGCCGCAGAACCCCCAGTTGCAGGAACACGGAATTCGGGTAAACTTAAAAACGGATGGGGCATATTCGGCCCCCTGATCCCCCAATCCCTGAAGTCTGGCGTTTTGAGAAATGGTAAAGAATATATTTTACAGCGGGCCACCCCGGCCTGCAGAGGGAGCAACATGGGACGCTACCTGGGACGGAAACTCCTGATCTATGCGCTGACCTTTTTCCTCGCAGTGACCATTGACTGGATGATCCCCCGCTTTATGCCGGGCGACCCGGTTTCTTTGATGATTGCCCGGATCGGGACCCGCCCGGAGGCTGCCGAGGTCCTCCGCGGGTACTTCATCCAGGCCTTCGGGCTGGATGTCCCCCTCTGGCAGCAGTACCTGAACTTCTGGAAGGCCCTCTTTCAGGGAGACCTGGGGGTCAGCATCTGGCTGTATCCCCAACCGGTCATCAAGATCATCCAGCGGGCCATCCCCTACGACCTTTTCATCCTGCTCCCGGCCATTCTGCTGAGTTGGTTTGCCGGAAATCACGTTGGAGCGCTAGCCGCCCGGGCCCGCTGGCTGGATAACACCCTCCTCCCCGTGGGGTACCTCCTGACCGCCACTCCGTATATGTGGCTGGCCATCTTGTTGGCCTGGTCCCTGGGCAACGTGGCGGGCGTTTTCCCCATCGCCGGTGCCTACAGTTTCTCTATCCGTCCTCATCTCTCCCTTCGGTTCATTCTGAACCTGCTCCATCACTGGTTCTTACCGTTTCTGTCGCTCTTTCTGGTGATGTTCGGCGGGTGGGCCATCGGGATGCGGAACATGATCATCTACGAAATGGAATCCGACTATTCCCGCTACCTGGAGGCGTTGGGCACTCCGCAGAAGTTGATCCGAAAATACGCCTTCCGCAACGCGATGCTCCCCCAGATCACCGGCCTGGCCCTCCAGTTGGGCGGCATCGTGGCGGGCGCCGTGGCTACAGAGGTCGTCTTCGCCTACCCGGGCATCGGCTACATCATCCTCAACGCGGTCCAGAATCAGGACTACTTCCTGCTGCAGGGGTGCTTCCTGTTCATCATCATTGGCGTCCTGCTGGCGAACTTCCTGATTGACATCGTCTACGTCATCGTGGACCCCCGGACAAGACTCGGGATGACGGGTGAATAGTTATGGAACAGGAACAACCGAAGAAAGTCCGAAGTGAATTTATTTTCTTCGCCTGGAGAAGCGCTAAACTCCGCATCGGTGTCAGCATCCTCCTGGTTTTCGTTGTTTTTGCGGTCGTGGGGCCCTTTTTGGTGAAATATGATCCATACGAGTACAGCGGCCCTATGGGCGCGCCGCCCTCGCGGGAGCACTGGTTTGGCACGACCATCTTCGGTCAGGACGTCTTCAGTCAGTTCGCCCTCGGCACCCGCTCCACCCTCACTGTTGGTCTGCTGGGAGGATGCATTGGGACGATGGTCGGTATCCTGGTCGGCCTGCTGGGGGGGTACCGGAGCGGTATGCTGGACGAATTCCTGAATGTGATAACCAACATCATCCTGATTATCCCAACCCTCGCCGTTCTCATCATCATCGCGGCGTATCTGGAGGTTCGGGGTATCCTCACTCAAAGCCTTTTCATCGGACTGACGGCCTGGCCCTGGGCGGCGCGGGCCATCCGTGCCCAGACCTTCTCCCTGCGCGTGCGGGAGTTTGTCGACCTGGCCCGGATCACCGGCCGGAGTTCCCTGCGCATCGTCCTCACCGAAATCGCGCCCAATATGATGTCGTACCTCCTGCTGGTCTTCATCCTCCAGTTCGGCGGGGCCGTGCTCAACGCGGCCACGCTGGACTTTATCGGTCTGGGTCCCACGAAAGGGGTTTCCCTGGGCCTGATCATGAACAATGCCGTCCTCTGGGCCGCGCTGCAACTGGGTATGTGGTGGTGGCTGCTCCCGCCCGGCGCTGCCATCGCCGCCATTGTCGGGGCCCTCTACATCACCAACGTCGGCCTGGACGAGATTTTCAACCCCAAACTGCGGGAGATGTGAGCCGATGCTCCAGGTGGAAAACCTCACTGTCTACTATAAGACCATCCGGGGATACGTTCAGGCCCTGGAGAAGGCGACCTTCACCATCGCCGACGGCGAAATTATGGGGCTGGCGGGCGAATCCGGCTGCGGGAAGACCACCCTGGGCCACAGCCTCATCTACCTGCGCCCTCCGATGAATTACATTGGGGGCCGGGTGGTCCTGGACGGGCGGGAACTCCCCATCTGGGATATGGAGAAAATGCAGGAATTCCGTTACCGCCATATCTCCCTCATCCCCCAGTACGCGATGAACGCGCTGAACCCGACGCGCAAAATCGGCAAAATGGTCGCCGAACTTCTGGAAAGCCGGGGGGTGAGTTACAGCGAGATTCTGCCGGAACTGAAGCGTCGGCTGGACCTGGTCCAGTTGACCCAGGATGTTCTGAAGATGTACCCGATAGAGTTGTCGGGAGGGATGAAACAGCGGATGGTGATGGTCATCTCCACCCTGCTGAATCCCTCTCTCCTCATTGCGGACGAAATCACCTCGGCGCTGGATGTGTCCACGCAGAAGGCGGTTTGCGAGATGCTGGTGGAATTCCGGGACCGGGGCTTCGTCAAGAGCACCATCATCATCACCCACGACATCTCCATCCTCTACCAGATTGCCGATTCCATTATGGTGATGTACGCCGGTCAACTTTCGGAGAAGGCGCCGACGGAAGTCGTCTTCCAGGATCCCCGCCATCCGTACACCCGGATGCTCATTGGCTCCCTTCCCAAAGTTGGCGTGCGCTACCAGGAGGAGCGATTGCGGGGGATTCCCGGCTCCCCTCCCCAATTGCTGAACCCCCCGCCGGGATGCCGTTTTCGCGACCGGTGCCCCGTCGCCTTTGGCCGCTGTACGGAAGTCCCCCCCTTCCTGGAAATCTCGCCCGGACACTCCGTGGCCTGCTGGAGGGCGTTCTGACATGCTGAGTCTGGAAAGGGTCACCAAAGTTTACCGGCTCGGAGCGTTTGGACTGCAGAAACTGATCGCGATCCGGGACGTCAGTTTTGAGATCGGCGAGCGGGAGATCGTCTCCCTGATCGGCGAAAGCGGCAGCGGGAAAAGCACCATCGGGAAACTGATTCTCCGCCTGACTCCCATTACTTCCGGGACGATTCGCTTTGAGGGGACGGATGTCTCCACTCTGAACGGACTGTCCTTGAAAGAGTACTACCGGAGGGTTCAGGGCGTCTTTCAGGACCCCTTCGCGTCGTTCAACCCCATCTTCAAGGCCGACCGGGTGTTCCGAATGGTGCGGGACGAATTCTACCCCCAGGTGGGGATGCGGGAGTGGAACGAGAAGGTGGAGGGAGCGCTGCGGGCGGTGGGCCTGAACCCCCCGGACGTGTTGAACAAATTTCCCCACCAACTGAGCGGCGGACAGTTGCAGCGCTTCCTGGTGGCCCGTGCACTGCTCCTGGACATCCGGTTGCTGATCGCCGACGAGATCATCAGCATGCTGGACGCTTCCACCCGGGTGGACGTCCTGAACTTGCTGGCGGACCTGAAGGCCCGGGGCCTTTCCATCCTGTTCATCACCCACGACCTCTCGCTGGGCTACTACATCAGCGAACGGGCCATCATCCTCTACCGGGGCCGCATCGCCGAGATGGGGCCGACCGATAAGATCTACAATCGTCCCCTCCACCCCTATACGGAGATGCTGATGGAGTCGGTCCCCCGGCTGGACCGGAAGTGGGAGGAGGAGGTCCGCATAGAGCGGAAAGCGGCTCTGACCGGCTCCGTTCCGGGCGGCTGTGTCTACGCCGACCGCTGTCCGAAAGCGATGGACATCTGCACCCGGGAGGAGCCGGAACTGAAGGAAGCGGAGACCGGTCATTTCGTGGCCTGCTGGGCAAGGTAACGTCCGACGTGCCAGGCACTTCCAAAAGTGCCTGGCACGTCCGCGATTCTTTGCTGGAGGAGGAACAGTGCCGGTACAAGCCATTGGCCCTGCCCTGCCCAACATCCCCTGGGAAGACCGCCCCCCAGGCTGCAGCGACGTCGTCTGGCGCTACAGCCGAAATCCCATCATCACCCGGGACGCCGTCCCCGGGGCCAACAGCATCTTCAACAGTGCGGTGGTCCCCTTCAACGGGACCTTTGCCGGCGTCTTCCGCTGCGACAACACTGCCCGGGATATGCAGATTCACGCCGGTTTCAGCGACGACGGCATCCACTGGCGGATAGAACCCCAGCGCATCCAGTTCGTCTGCGATGACCCGGAAATCGGGCAGTTCGTCTACGGCTACGACCCGCGCGTCTGCTGGATAGAGGACCGCTACTGGGTCACCTGGTGCAACGGGTACTACGGCCCCACCATCGGCGTGGCCTACACGTACGACTTCCGGACGTTCTACCAGTTGGAGAACGCGTTTCTGCCCTACAACCGCAACGGCGTCCTCTTCCCGCGCCGGATCAACGGGAAGTACGCCATGCTGAGCCGCCCCAGCGACCGGGGCCACACCCCCTTCGGCGACATCTTCTACAGCGAGAGCCCGGATATGATTCACTGGGGCCACCACCGGTTCGTGATGGCCCCGGTGGGCGGGTGGCAGTCCACCAAAATCGGCGCCGGCCCCACGCCCATTGAGACCCCCGAGGGCTGGCTCCTCATTTACCACGGCGTCCTGACCTCCTGCAACGGCTTCGTCTACAGTTTCGGCGCGGCGCTGCTGGACCTGGAGAAGCCCTGGAAGGTCATCTACCGGACCCGTCCCTATCTCCTGAACCCCCGGGAGTACTACGAGTGCGTGGGGGATGTGCCCAATGTGGTCTTTCCCTGCGCGGCGCTGGTGGACCCGCCGACGGGCCGCATGGCCATCTACTACGGCGGCGCGGACACGGTCACCTGCCTGGCCTTCGCGTATCTGCATGAGGTGGTGGAGTTTGTGAGGGACAATTCGTTGTGAAACGTAAAACGTGAAACGTGAAACGTGAGTGAAGGCATTGTTTTGCCGCTACGGCGCGCCGGGGCGGCAAAATCAATGCCCGTGTTTGGGAGCGCTCCCAATCCGGGTGGAAGGTCAGGGCGACGGCCTTCGGCTGCCGCTCCAAACCCATATCCCTCAAACATTTCGGCAGAGGAGGCGACGTGCAGTTTGGCTACTTTGACGACGAGCGCCGGGAATACGTCATCACCCGCCCCGATACCCCGCTCCCCTGGATCAATTACCTGGGCTGCGAGGACTTCTTCGGGATCATCTCCAACACCGCCGGGGGCTATTGTTTCTACCGGGACGCCCGCCTGCGCCGCCTGACCCGCTATCGCTACAACAACGTCCCCCTGGACTTCGGCGGGCGCTACATCTATCTGCGGGACGACGAGACCGGCCGGTTCTGGTCCCCGTCCTGGCAGCCGACCCGGCACGAGGCGGAAGAGTACTTCTGCCGGCACGGCCTGGGCTACACCATTATCGGCTCCACCTGCCAGGGCGTCGCCGCGCAGACCCGCTACTTCGTCCCTCTGGGGGCGAACCTGGAAATCTGGCAGTTGACGGTGACCAACCAGCGCGACCGGCCCCTGGCCCTCTCCGTCTTCTCGGCGGTGGAGTTCTGCCTCTGGGACGCCTGGGACGACGCCACCAACTTCCAGCGCAACTTCAGCACCGGCGAGGTGGAGGTGGAGGACGGGGTCATCTACCACAAGACGGAGTACCGGGAGCGCCGCAACCACTTCGCCTTCTTCGCCTGTTCCGAACCGCTGGCGGGCTTTGACACCCAGCGGGAGGCTTTCCTGGGGCTGTACCGGGGCTGGGACCGCCCGCTGGCGGTGGAACGGGGCCAGTCCTTCAACTCCGTCGCCCACGGCTGGGCCCCCATCGGCTCCCACCATATCCGTCTCCACTTGGCGCCGGGGGAGAGTCGGCAGGTGGTCTTCCTCCTGGGCTACCACGAGAATCCGCCGGGGGAGAAGTTTGACCCGCCCGATTCGCAGCGGATCAACAAGCGGACGGTCCGTCCCGTCATCGCCCGGTATCTGGACCCGGCCCAGGTGGAGGCGGCCTTTGAGGCGCTCCAGGCCCACTGGGACCGTCTCCTGAGCACGCTCCAGGTGGAGACCCCCGACCCCCACACGAACCGAATGGTCAACATCTGGAACCCGTATCAGTGCATGACCACCTTCAACCTGGCCCGTTCGGCCTCGTACTTTGAGTCCGGCATCGGGCGGGGCATCGGGTTCCGGGATTCCAACCAGGACCTGTTGGGGGCGGTGGCGATGGTCCCGGAGCGGGCCCGGCAGCGCATCCTGGACCTGGCGGCGACCCAGTTGGAGACGGGCGGCGCGTACCACCAGTACCAGCCGCTGACGAAACGGGGGAACGACGCCATCGGCAGCGGCTTCAACGACGACCCGCTCTGGCTGGTGCTGAGCACGGCGGCGTACTTAAAAGAAACGGGGGACGGGAGCATTCTGGACGAACCGGTGCCCTACGACAACCAGCCGGGCACAGAGGAGCCCCTGTACGGTCATCTGGAGCGGAGCATCCGGTACACGCTGGAACGGCTGGGGCCGCATGGGCTCCCCCTCATCGGCCGCGCCGACTGGAACGACTGCCTGAACCTGAACATCTTCTCGGAAGAGCCGGGGGAATCGTTCCAGACGGCGCCGCTGAAGCGGGACGGGACGGTGGCGGAGTCGGTCTTCCTGGGCGGGCTGTTCGTGCTGGCGGCGCGGGAGATGGCCGGGATTGCCCGCTGGCAGGGCCTGGAAGAGGAAGCCCGCCGCTACGAGGCGGCGGCGGACGAGATGGCCCGCCGGGTGCTGGAACACGGCTGGGACGGGGAGTGGTTCCTGCGCGCCTACGATGCCTTCGGGCGGAAAGTGGGCTCGCGGGAGTGCTCAGAGGGGCGGATTTTCATTGAGCCGCAGGGGATGTGCGTGATGGCCGGCATCGGCCTGGAGGACGGACGGGCCCGGCGGGCCCTGGAGTCGGTCCGGGAGCATCTGAGCACGCCCCACGGCATTCTCCTGCTCCAGCCGGCCTACACCCGCTACTACGTCCATCTGGGGGAGATTTCATCCTACCCGCCCGGCTACAAGGAGAACGGTTCCATCTTTTGCCACACCAACCCCTGGGTGATGATCGCCGAGACGGTGGTGGGGAACGGCGACCATGCCTACGATTACTATCGGCGCATCAACCCGTCGGTGCGGGAGGCCATCAGCGAGGTTCACCGCTGTGAGCCGTACGTCTATGCCCAGATGATCGCCGGGCGGGACGCGCCCACGTTTGGGGAGGCGAAGAACTCCTGGCTGACGGGCACCGCGGCGTGGAACTACGCGGCCGTCACCGGACACATTCTGGGCATCCGGCCCACGTTCGGGGGGCTGCGGATTGCCCCGGTCGTCCCGCGCGGCTGGATGGGGTTCACGGCCCGGCGGGTCTTCCGCGGGGTGACGTACCACATCACGGTGCGGCGGGTGGGGCCGGGGAACCGGGTCTCTCTGCGGGTGGACGGGGCGCCGGTAGAAGGGGACGTCGTGCCTCTGCCGCCGCCGGGGACGGAGGCGGTATGGGTAGAGGTGGAAGTCGGGTAAAGTACGCTGACTGAAGTCAGCCTTCCTGGGCCTGCGGCCGATGGTCGGCGAAGGCCGACCATCCTGCGTTGACTGAAGTCACCCTTTCTGGGCTTACAGCCAATGATCGGCCTTCGCCGACCAACTCTCGTACGCTCCATAAGGGTTGTCGGCGGAGGCCGACAACCGGCACGCAGGGCCCAGGAAGGACGATTTCAATCGGCGTAATCTACAGTACCATTAACTCCCGCGGGAACGTCGTCAGCGTTTCCGCGCCTTCAGGGGTCACCAGCATATCATCCTCAATCCGCACGCCCCCGCGACCGGGCAGGTAGATGCCCGGCTCCACGGTGAAGGTCATCCCGGCCTGCAGGGGTTGCCGGTTCCCCTCCACGATGTAGGGGGGCTCGTGGACCTCCAGCCCCAGGCCGTGGCCGGTGCGGTGGATGAAGAAGTCCCCGTAGCCCGCCTCCCGGATGACCGCCCGGGCGGCCCGGTCTACGTCCTGAGCGGCCCGTCCGGGCCGGACGGCGGCCCGCCCGGCCTCGTTGGCCCGGTGCACCACCTCGTAGACCCGCACCATCTCTTCCGGCAGGCCCCCCAGGGCGACGGTCCGGGTGATGTCCGAGACGTACCCCCCCACGATGGCCCCGCAGTCTATGACCACCGTCTCCCCCGGACGGATGGGGCGGTCGGTGGGGACGGCGTGGGGCGAGGCGGCGTTGGGCCCGGCGACGACGATGGGCTCAAAGGGCATCCCTTCGCTCCCGCCGCGCAGGGTCTCCACCATCAGTAGCCCTGCAACCTCCCGCTCCGTCATCCCCGGGCGAATCTGGGTGAGGACGGCCCGCAGGGCGGCCTCCACCACCGCCACGGCCCGCCGCATCTGGGCCACCTCCCCGGCGTCTTTGGTGACGCGCAGGGTCTCCGTAACCTCGTCGGCGGGGATGAGTTGACAGTCGGGGGCGTACCGTTCCAGCAGACGGGCCTCCATCACCCGCATGCGCAGCCCCTCCACGCCGATGCGCGCCTGGGCCAGTTCCAGCGCGGCGCAGGCCTGCTGGAAGGCCGCCGCCGGGCCCTCCTGGTCGGTGTACGGGTAGGCCTGGAGCGCGTCGCTCAGCGGGGCCAGTTTGGGCGCCTCCAGCGCGGGGAGGACAATGGCCGCCGGGGCGTCCACCGGAAAGAGGGCCACGATGGGGCGTTCGCTGAGGTGGAAGGAGAGGCCGGTCAGGTAGAAGAGATTGGCCCCCGGCACCAGGGCCAGGCAATCCAGCCCTTTCTGCTCCAGTTGCTGTTGCAGGAGAAGGGTTCGGGAAGACATAGGGCCTCACGCCAGAATGGGACACGGATTGTCACGGGTTTTTATCCGGGGCTGCCAGGGGATTTTGCGGTGGGCGGCTTCGCCGCCCACCGCAAAATCCCCTTTTATCCCCCTCCCTGCGGTGTGGGCGGCGGCTCCGGCGTCGGGGGCTCCGGCGACGGGACGGGTGTCGGGGTCTCCGTCGGCGGGACGGGCGTCGGGGTCTCCGTCGGCGGGGCCGGGGTCAACGTCGGGGTCGGCGTCCCGGTCGGGGTCCCGGTGGGCGTCGGGGTAGGAGTGGGGGTCTCCACCGTTGGGGTGGGAGTCTCCGTGGGCGGCGGAACCACGATGCAGCGGACGCGCGCCTCGTAGGTCCGCCCCAGCCGGTCCCACGCCGTCACCCGCAGGGTGTAGACACCGGGGGCCAGCCGCGACGTGTCCCAGACGGTGATCTGCCCGTCCCGCACCGGCGCCAGGTGCGGCCCGCTCACCCATCCCCAGCCGATGGGGTTCTCCCCCAGGCCGTACTCCACGTTGTAGTGGTCAAAGTTGGGCACGCTCACTGTCCCCATCACCCCCACGACGCCGAAGACGGTGGCGTCCCGGGAGGGGAAAGAGATGTAGATCTCGGGCTGGCCCGATTCGGGGAGGCAGGCGCCCAGCGGGGCCAGTGGCAACCCGCCCCAGTCCCGGGTCCGGGCCCACTCCCAGCCCTGGGGATCGGTGATGACGACCATCACCTGCCCGTTGCACCACTGGTACCAGTCGTGCTCCGGCCCCAGGGGAGGCTGGTCGGCGGCGAAGAGTTCGGTCCGGCGCCGGGGGCAGTAGGGGCTGGGCTGGGTGCCGGAGTCGGCACAGATTTCCATCTCCATTATGCCCGGCGGTCGGGGAAAGTCCCGCACCGGTTTGCCTTTCAGCGCGGCTTCCATGAAGTTGTGCCAGATGGGGGCTGCGCCCATAGAGCCCGCCACCCGGTCCATTGGAGTGTAGTCGGCGTTCCCCACCCAGACGCCCACCACCAGGTCCGGGGTGTAGCCCACCGTCCAGGCGTCTCGGAAATCGTTGGTGGTGCCGGTCTTGGCCGCCGCCGGACGGGAGAGTTCCAGCCAGTTGGGGCAGCCGAAGGCCGGGCAGCGGGCCTGCCGGTCAGAGAGAATGGATGTGATCAGATACGCGTGTTCGGGCCGAAGGACTTGCTGACCAGCGGGAGGGCGACGGTTATCCAGGAGAACGTTCCCCTGGTTGTCCTGAATGTAGAGGATAGGCTTCGGCGGCACCCGCACCCCGCCATTGGCGAAGACGGCATAGGCGCCCGTCAGTTCCAGCAAGGGCACCTCGCCGCCGCCCAGGGTTAAACTGAGGCCGTAGTCGTCCCGCGTGAGGGTGGTAATGCCCAGGCGCGCGGCCATCTCCTTGAGGGCCGGGATGCCGATGAACTGGAGGGTCTTGACGGCGGGGATGTTGTAGGAGTTGGCCAGCGCGCTGCGGACCCGTTGCGGCCCGTGAAAACGCCCGTCGTAGTTGCGGGGGACGTAGGGCGGGTTGACGCCGTCCGGGAAGGCGGTCTCCAGGTCCCAGATGAGGGTGGCGGGGGTCCAACCCCGCTCAAAGGCGGCGACGTAGGTGAGGGGCTTGATGGCGGAGCCGGGCTGGCGGGGGGCCACGGCCATGTTTACCTGCCCGTCAATCTCCTCGTTGTAGAAGTCGGCGCTGCCGACCATCGCCAGGATGTGGCCGGTGGCGGGGTCTATGGCGACCAGCGCGCCGTTGGAGGCCCGGTGGTCGGCCAGGGCGGCCACGTGCTGGGCCACCATCTGCTCCGCCAGGGATTGGAGGCCGGGGTCCAGGGTGGTGTAGATGCGCAGGCCGCTGCCCCGGTAGAGGGCTTCCGGTCCCAGCATCTGTTCCACCAGTTGGCGGACGTAGAACACGAAGTGGGGGGCCGGGATTCGGTCCCGAGGGACGAGGGGACGGAATGAGTAGGCGGCCATCTCGGCGGCGGCCGCATCGGCCTGGGCCTGGGTGATGTAGCCCTCTTTGACCATCAGCCGGAGGACGTCCTTCTGGCGAGCCAGCGCCCGCTCCCGTCCCCCGGCGAAGACGTCGTAGTTGGCGGGGGATTGGGGGAGGCCAGCCAGGAAGGAAGCCTGGGCCAGATTGAGGTCGGCGGCCGTGACGCCGAAGTAGGTCTCGGCGGCGGCCTCTATGCCGTAGGCCAGGTTGCCGTAGTAAATTTCGTTCAGGTAGATTTCCAGGATGGTGTTGCGCGGGTAGCGGCGGCTGATTTCGTAGGCCAGGATGACCTCTTTGATCTTCCGCCAGGCGGTGCGCTGAGTGCGCTCCTCGGGGGAGAGGAGCAGGTTGCGGGCCAGTTGCTGGGTGATGGTGGAGGCCCCAGAGACGGTCTCCCCGGCCCGCAGGTTCCGGTAGATGGCCTTGAGCATCGCGACGGGATCAAAGCCGGGGTGGCGGTAGAAGTCGGCATCTTCGGTGGCGATGGTCGCCTGGATCAGGTACGGGGAGATGCGCTCCAGAGGGACATAGACCCGGCGTCCGCCCCGGGGGTCCATCACTTCGTAGAGCAGGGAGCCATCCCGGGCGTAGATTTTGGAACTGACGAAGGGGGACTGGCGGGCCAGGAGTTCCTCCGGCGGCGGCAACTGGGCGGCGATGAGGGCGTAGCCCGTGACCATCGCCGCGAAGAGGACGAAGAACAGCAGGAAGACAGCCATGGCGGCAATGAAGAAGGCCCAGGCCAGGCGGTTGCTGCCCGACCGGGATGCAGCCATCGGGCGGGGGCCGGTAGCATAACCGGGCGGCACGGAGGGCCGACCACTGGTAGCAGGCGGCAGCCGCCGGGTAGGTTGCGGATGGAGCGGACGGGTCTGTCGGTTTCTTTCCATAGCAGAGAGGATTATAGCATGTGGGGAAAAGGTGTCAAGGAGGGTGATGAATCCACTGTCGTAACTTGTATACTGGACTCGATCCTTAACAACCTCGGATCGCTCGCCAAAAAGCGCCAGTGGTGGTATACTATCTCCTGGGAGGGCAAGGTGCGAGCTAATACCAATTGCGTTTGTTTAAGACATTATGTATAATTTTAGCGAATTCTGGTTGGAGGTGAAGTCCGATTAAACCCGTGAGCCCACTTGTAGACTGGCAAGAAGATGAAGCAACCTTAT
>Ga0308415_1001066_pt1 | contig 12101 bp, 9 predicted proteins | sample HotsprSampleOS55_FD_203465 | JGI IMG/M metagenome (GOLD analysis project Ga0308415, IMG submission 203465) | Hot spring phototrophic mat microbial communities from Octopus Spring, Yellowstone National Park, Wyoming, United States - 20090730_OS55 ... | reverse complement strand
GAGCAGCTGCGCCAGGCCATTCGGGAAAGCTATGAGCAAAACGTGGCTCAAGCGCAAGGCTTGAGAGACTTACAGGAAGTTGTCCGTGAGACCCGCTCGGACTTAGCACACTTGGCCGAATGGGCCGAGGAAGTAACTCAAGCTCTCATCACTCTCACTGCATTGCAACAAGAGCACGAACGCGCTATCCAGGCCATCAACCAGCGTCAGATCGAGAATGACCAGAGGTTTAACGTTCTCCTCGAAGAAGTGCGCTATCTTATTCGCAGACAGGGGCTAGATGGAAGCTCTTCTCCCCCTTCTGGTTGAGGAGGGGGATCCCTTCTAAGCAAAGCTCAGAGCTACAAGGACAGCTCTAGTCTTCATCCACTTCCCACTCCAACAGATGGGCATAAGGAGCCACCAGCTCGGGAGAGTAAAAGGCAATGGCCCGCAGGGTGTGCCAATCCTCCAGGCAGTCGAACACGTTGGGGTACTCGTTGCGCTCCAGACGCTCCGCAATGGCCGCCACATCGGCTGCAGTGAACTGGCGGGGATCCATGCCCTTGGGGAGGGCTTCTACTTTGGATCGGGCAGACATAGGCAGCCTGAACACGCTACAAGCCGATCTTAGCCTCTCGGCCCGACGCCCCCTGGCCGAAACCACGAATTTGTAGAGGTTCTACACAATGCAGGCTGGGTATCTGCCTTGCCTAGCGGAGGAGCTCGGCGTCCAAAACAGGCTCTGTCTGGGTAACGCGGTAATAGCCAGCCTGGGTGCGGACCGAGGCTTGGTAGGGGCTGGGCAAATCCAGCGAGCGCAAGGGCGGGATGTTGGTGCGCTGGTTCAGCAAAGTGGTGAAGAAGGCGGTGGTTCGCCGGGCCTGGGAGCGCACTACCTCTTCAGGGAAAACCACCGGATCCGCATCTCTGCCCCTATCCAGCAGGATCGCATCCAGGGCATCCCCCACCGGGTAAGAAGGATAGGCAATTTGGGCAAAAACAGCCCCCGCCGGGATCCCGGCGGCTAGACAGCCCAGAACAATCGCCAGGGTTAGACGCATGTGCTGTAGTTCCTCCTACGCTACTGTAGTTCGTTCCTCAACACCGGAAAAAGCAGAAGCTGGGCGTTGCCCACCAACCTTGACCCCCGGGGAGCCTACCTCTTGACCGGCAGCTAAGGCGGATTCTACCCGAAAGACTTCGGTTGACAACGGTTGCAGCCCCCAACATGACACGGGATCCCCCTGCCGACTAGGATCGGGATGCACTGTTTGAGAACCGTTGCCTGTGAGTGTTCGCGTTCGCCTTGCCCCTAGCCCAACTGGCAACTTGCACATCGGCACCGCCCGGACGGCGGTGTTTAACTGGCTCTACGCTCGCCGCCACGGTGGCCAGTTCATTTTGCGCATCGAAGACACCGACCGCGAGCGCTCTTCCCCCCGCTACACCCGCAACATCTTAGCAGGGCTAGCCTGGCTGGGACTGGATTGGGATGAGGGGCCCATCTACCAGTCCAACCGCATCGCGCGCTACCAAGCGGTGGTGCAGCAGCTTTTGGACCAGGGGCTGGCTTACCGCTGCTATGTCAGCGAGGTGGAGCTAGAAGCAATGCGCGCTGCGCAGAAGGCCGCCGGCAAGGCTCCCCGCTACGATAACCGCCACCGCTTTCTCACTGAGGAGCAGCGACGGGCCTATGAAGCCGAGGGTCGGCAGCCGGTGATCCGTTTCAAGATCGAGGAGCCCCTGGAGGTGTCGTGGGTGGATCTTATCCGCGGCCCCATTACCTGGAACACCCAGGATTTGGGGGGAGACATGGTGATCGCGCGGGCGGATGGCTACCCTCTCTACAACCTGGCAGTGGTGGTGGACGACATCGACATGGGCATCACCCATGTCATCCGTGGCGAAGACCATATCGGCAACACGCCTAAGCAGATCTTGCTCTACCGCGCTCTGGGTCATGAACCGCCGCAGTTTGCCCATTCTCCCCTGATCCTGAATCCAGAAGGGAAGAAGCTCTCCAAGCGGGATGGGGCGACCTCGGTGGCGGAGTTTCAGCAGATGGGCTTCTTGCCGGAAGCTCTCAAGAATTACTTGGCTTTGCTCAGTTGGTCGCCTCCCGATGGGGAAGAGATCTTCTCGTTGGAAAAGGCGGCTACGATGTTTGACTTCGACCGGGTCAACCGGGCTGCCGCTCGTTTTGATTGGGACAAGCTCAACTGGATCAACAGCCAGTACATCAAGCAGCTCTCCCCGGCAGAATTGGTGGAGCGGCTGACACCCTTTTGGCAGGCGGCGGGGTTTGACCTGGGATCCGTGCCGGATCCCACTTGGCTGGAAGAGGTGGCCTGCCTAATCGCCGAGGGCATCGACCGCCTGACGGAGGCTCCTCCCCTGAGCCGCTTTTTGTTTCAAGAGCCCCTCAGCTACTCGTTGCCGGCTCTGGAACAGTTGCGCCTGCCGGGGGTGGCGGAAGCGATGGCCGCCATGGCCACCACGTTGGCTGCTGCTGAGTTGCCCCAGCCAGTTTCCGCGGACAGCCTAAAACCGCTGGTGGAAGAGGTGGCCAAAAGCCAGGGGATGAAAAAGGGCCTGCTGCTGAAAAGCTTGCGGGCCGCCCTGACAGGGGATCTGCAGGGGCCGGATTTGATGGCCTCTTTTGCGCTGTTGCAGCGGCGGGGCTGGGCTTTGGGGCGGCTGGAGGCGGTGCAGAAGGTGGTTGCCTGAGTTCAGGCTGTTGGAGTTGACTTTTCTATTGCTTGCTGCTATGCCTTTGCAGGCTTTTGTCGATCCGGATTCCACTTTCTTGATCCAGCTTCAGGCTGCCAACCAAATCGTTCAGGAACTGGTGCTGCTCTCTTCGCAAGAGGCTTCAGAAGCGGCGGAGCCGGAGGTGTGGGAGCAAGGCCTGCTCAAGTTGGCTCAAACCCTAGTGCACCAGATGGTGAGCCGCCTGGGCGTGGCCTCCGCTCGCCTCTGGTTTTTCGACCCGCAAGAGGGTTGCTTTCGGTCGGTGGCCCATGCTGGCCTGCTCAGCCCTGCCCACGCCCAAATTGAGCGAATCTACCCCGATGACAGCCCTATGGGGCGTGTGGTCCAGCAAGGGTTGCCCCTCTTGAGCAACAACCCGGATCAAGAGGTCTGGATGCCTGCCCCGGAGTGGGTGAGGGCCAATGGCCTGCGGGGCTTTGTCGCCTACCCAATTAACCGCGGGGAGGAGCGGCTGGGCGCTTTGGCTCTGCTGAGCCGGACACCCTTGGAGGCCAGCTTTGTAGAAGTAGTGAAGTTTCTTTGTTCCTATACGGCCAGCGCCATTATCAATGCCAAGCTGCTGGAGCGCAGCCGCCGACAGGCGGTGCGGGAGGCGTTGCTCAACCGCATCACCAGCACTGTCCACCGCTTTCTGCAGTGGGATCAAATCGTCAGCACTGCCCTGAAGGAGCTGCAGCACGCCTTTCTCTCGAAAGGGGTGAAGGGGCTGAGCCGCTGTTGTTTTTACAGTATCAACCCGGATCAGGAGACGGTTCAGGTCACCCACGAGGCCCTAAGCCCTGGGCTGGCCCCGTCCCTGGGGCAGGTGTACCGGATCCAAGACTTTGGCTCGCTGTGCGAGCGGTTGCAGGAGGGGCAGGTGGTGCAAATAGCCCTGCATATGCAGCCGGCTCAGGAACATCTGTTGCCGCCGCAGGGACTGGCCGCTTTCCAGGCGCTACAGGCTCGCTCGGCGGTGCTGATCCCGTTGCAAGCGGTGGGCTCAGCAGGAGCCGGGCTGGGGGAAGCCGGCGGCAGGGATCCGCAGACGGGCCGATCCGACTTGGCTGCTGCGCCAGGGGGGATGATCGGGCTGCTGGGGGTATACCTAACTACACCCCACCCCTGGCAGCCGGAGGAGATTGACCTGTTGCGCTCGGTGGCCTACCAACTGGCGATTGCCCTAACTCGTTCCAGCCTGTTTGAGCGGGCCCATCGGCAGGCGGAACGGCTGGCGCTGTTGCACTCGATCACAGCGGCAATTCGCTCCAGCCTGGAGCCCACCACTCTCTTCCACGCGATTACCCAGCAGATTGGTGCGGCTTTTCAGGCGGATGTGTGTATCTTGGCCCTTTGGCAGCCGGAACAGGAGATGCTGCATCCTGTGGGCATCTATGCGCCGGAGCTCACCCCTGCCGTGCGCGTGAGCGGGACGGAGCCCTTGCTGGATGCCCCGCTGACGGGATCCCTCCAGAAGCCCTGGCCGGAGCCGGGGATCCCGCCGGAATTGTCGGAAACGGTTCAGGCCAAGTTGCGCTTGGCAGCCAGCCTGCTGACCACCTTGAAGGAGCCGGTGGTGGTGCCGGATGACTTGAAGCCGCAGCGGCAGGGAAGCGGGCTGTTGTGGGTGCCTTTGTTTGCCTCTGACCAGCCGCAGCGACAACAGGAAGTGTTGGGGGGTATTGCCCTGCTGCGCTACCCTCACGGCGGATCCCCCTGGCAGCCGGAGGATCTGGAGTTGGCGGAAGCCGTGGCCGAGCAGGCGGGGATCGCCCTCCAACAGGCGCAACTTTACGAGCAAACCCGCATCTCGGCCCAGCGGGAAAGCTTGTTGCGCCAGGTCGCCCAGCGCCTCAGCGGCACCTATGATCCCCACCAAGTGGTAGAGATTGCCCTCGAGGGCATGGCGGAAGTTTTGCAGGTCGATCGCTGTACTTTTGTGGCGCCGCGGAGCGGCTATGGGCCGAGCGCCCAACAGCCTGCAGCGGCTCCAGAACCCCTCGCCATTCTTCAGGAATACCGCCGTCAGCCGGGGATCCCTTCCCAGGTGGGGCAGACGTTGACCCCTGAGCTGAGCCAGCTCATTTGGGTAAGTTGCTACACCCATCTGGACACGCTGCTGATCCCCGATGTCCAAACCTTTCCGCTGCCCCTTCCCACCCGCCAGACGCTGTTGCAGAAGGGCATCCGCTCCCTACTGTGTGTACCTCTGGTTACCGATGCCAACCAGATTGCGGGTGTGCTCTGCGCCTCCATTCCGCCCCTGGCGACGGCAGGCCGGAAGCCTCCAACTGCCGATACTGCCCCCGAAGCCGCCGGATTTGCCCCTGCAGATAGGGACTTGGTGGAAGCGCTGGCGGACATTGCGGCAGTGGCGCTGCAGCGGGCCTCCTTCTACGAGCAGGTTCGCCGTCAAGAGGCGACGGCAGCAGCCTTGCAAGGGCTGACCGAGGGGCGAGAGGCGGAAAGTCGTCGCCTGGCCGCCGATCTGCACGATCAGACCCTAGCGGATCTGGGAGCTCTGTCTCGTCAGATTCAGGAGCTCGCCGGCGATCCGACCCTCAGCCCTGCCGGCCAGGCTCAGCTACGCGTCATGAGCGTCCAACTGCAGGAGACCATGGCCGAGTTGCGGGGGATCGTCGAGGATCTGCAGCCGCTGGCCATGCGGGCTTTTAACCTGGGCCCGGCTCTGCGCAGCCTTCTGGAACGGGCGGCCCAGCGTTCTCCTCACCCGCTTCTCACCCGCTTCGACAACCGCGCCGATGGCCTGCTCTCCCGTCTCAGCCCTGCCTGCCAAAGCAACATCTTTCGGATCGTGCAGGAGGCGCTGAACAACATCGTCAAACACGCAGGGGCACGGCGCATCGACATCACCATTCAGCCCAAGGTTCAAGCCGGTAGCGGCGCAGAGGAGCCTTCTGTCAATCCCGAAGCCCCTTACACCCACCTGGAGCTGAAGATCATCGACGATGGCCGTGGCATGCCGGAGTTCAACGGTGGGATCGATCCCGATCAGAAACCTGGCCACGGCCATGGATTGCTCAACATGCGCTACCGAGCCGAGCTAATCGGGGCAACCATCACCTGGCGCAACCGCCGCTTGGGTAGCGGCACAGTGGTGGAGCTGCAGATCCCTTTGCCCCCCCCTTCCTAAGCTTGCCCGGAGAACCCCCGCAGAACCTCCTCGGGATGGCAGTTTGCCTCAGGGATCCAGTCTCGTCGCCTTTGCCCCCGTCGTTCGGCAGGGAGCAACCCGCCCCTCAAGGCCGGGGAACCGCAGCGGCATGCCGGTTGGAGTCCAGAAATGCAAGGGCGCCACGCGCAAGATGGATGGCCTCATGCCTCGGTTCGCCGACCGACCACAGCGTAAAAGGGATCCCCGCCGGCCAAAAGGGCAAGCCAACCCAGGGGAGCAGGCCGCTGGATCACCTCGACGATCTCGAATCCCGGCACCGACTCAAAATAGCGCTTGACCAGCTCCACCCGCTCTGCTTCCGAGCCATCCCGCCAGGCCTGGATGGCCTTCTGGAAAAACATGCGATTGGAGAAGCTGACAATGAAAAGGCCCTGGGGCTTGAGGATGCGATGCACCTCGGCAAACACCTGCTCCGGCTGCTGCAGGTATTGCACCGAAACCGCGTTCAGCGCTGCATCAAAAGTGCAGTCCGGGAAGGGCAGAAGCGGGTTTTGGTTGAGGTTCTGGACGAAGAAATGGTCAAGCCGGGGGTTGGCGGCCAGTTCCTGAGCATTCATCCCATGCCCTTCCACATGGGCAAAGTTCATCTCCGGCGGCAGGTGGGAAACCCAACTGCTCATTAGATCGAGAATGCGGCTCTGAGGCCGCAAATACTCGCGGTAGAGATCGGTGAGCTGGCCGATGAAGCCGGCATCCACATGGGTTACGAAGCGGGGATAGTCGTAAAAGAGGGCATCGTCGCTGGGATCCAACTTGGAGCGCTGCCAATCTTCAAGAACCGCCATGGCCAAAATCTGTTGCAAAGCTTAATCAAAGCTAACATTCTGGAACTCCCTCGAGGGGAGCAGGCGTGATAGCGTAGCAGGGCGACGGTGGCCATTTTCCGAGGGACTTCTTGCCGTGATGTCTGCCTCTTACGCTTCCGCTACAGCTCGCTCCTCTTCTGCCGCTGGCTTTGACCTGCGCGACTATGTAACCGAACTGCAGCTCCACATGGCCCTGCAGGCCCGCAGCCTCACCCCTCCTCTACATCTCTCGCCAGCAAAGGACAGCCCTCTGGCCCTGGTGCAGCAAGCGCAGGCAGAGCTAGAGAAGTCCGTCTCCCGCCAGTGGCTTTGAGGGGCACAGCCTGGGCAAAATGCTCAGGCCAAACTCTTGCGCAGCACCCCCTGCACCAGCAGCACTGACACCACCACAAACCCTGTCAAGAGCCCCAGGGATCCCGCCAGGGTGAGTTCGCCCCAGGGGGCCTGCAGCACCACATCGGCAAAGCTCCAGGTGCTGCTGCGATAGACGTGGCGAATCGGCTCGATGGCAAAGGTGAGCGGGTTGAGGCTGGCCACCCAGCGAAGCCAGGTGGGCATAAAGCTGAGGGGAGCCAAAGCGGTGCTGGAAAAGATCAGCGGCAGATTCACCAAAAAGATAAAGGCCAGCAACTGCTGGTGCCCCGGCATGGCAAAGGCCAGGCCCAAGCTCAGGGCGGTGAAACCCAAGACCAACAGGCCCACGATCAACGCCACCACCGCCAAGCCCGGCCCGTCCGGGATCCCGCCGCCGAGGACGTAGTCTGCCCCCACGATCACCGCCGTCTGCAGCAGCGCCAAGCTGACGATGAACAGGCTAGAGGCCAGCACAATGGAAAAGCGAGAGGTGAGGGGAGCCACCAGCAATCGGTTTAAAAATCCGAACTCCCGGTCGAAAATCACCGGCACACCGGCGTTCAAGGCCCCGCCAAAGGCCGTAAACACGATCACGCCTGCCCCCAAAAACTGGGTGTAGTTTTGTCCGGCCCCGAAAATGCCGGCAGGGGCATTCTGGAACAAGGCCCCGAACAAAATCAGCCAGAGCAGCGGCTGGATGATGCCGACCAGCAGGGTGGCGGGGCGACGCTGCAATTGGATAAACAAGCGGCGGGCGAGGGCAAAGGTCTCCTGCCAAAAGTCGGCTGTAAATAGAGGAATCGGGTTGGATTGGATGGGGGAAGCGGCAGAGGTCATACCAAGGCTCCTGCAATGTTGCGATCAATAATCATCAATGCAATCTTCAATCGATCAATCAATATCAATGGAACTTTGTACATATCAGCTTGTAATCAGTATGGCTCAATTGGGGAGTTAGGGATCGACGTGGGGAACCGTTGCATTGCTCTTGAAAATGAAGTTACTTTTTCTTTTTGCCCAGGTTGGCTTCGGCGGCAGCCAGCTCCGCATCCAGGAGGGTTTGCCCGGTTGCCGCCAAATACACGTCATCCAAGCTGGGGCGAGATTGGCTGCTGCTAAACACCTCCAGCCCATGGGCCTCGAGGTGGGCGCGGATCTGGCTGAGGGGATCCTCCCCGTTGCGCTGCACCACCAGGTTGAGGGCGTTGCCCTGGGCGCTGTTGATCACCACTTTTTGGACAAAGGGCAGGGATCCCAGCAGTTCGGCCCCCCGTTGGGCCAGTTCTGGCGGCGCAAACTCCTGCAGCTTGACGGTGATGCGCTCGCCGCCGACGCGGGCTTTTAGCTCTTCTGGGGTGCCTTCGGCAATCACCTTGCCGCGGTCGATGATGGCCACCCGGTCGGCCAATAGGTCGATCTCCTCCAGGTAATGGCTGCTGAGCACCACTGTAACGCCGGTGTTCTTGAGCTGGCGCAGGAAGTCCCAGATGGCCTGCCGGCTGGGAACGTCTAGGCCCACCGTGGGCTCGTCCAAAACCAACACCTGGGGCTGGTGCAGCAGTCCTGCCGCCAGATCGAGGCGTTTGCGCAAGCCGCCGGAGTAGGTGCCGATGCGTTGGTCGGCCCGGTCGGCCAGCCCCAGTAATTCGAGGACGGTGGCAATCCGCTCTTGGGCCAAGGGCCGCGGCAGGTGGTAGAGATCGGCCTGCAACTGCAACAATTCTCGCCCCGTCAGCACCTTATCCAAAGCCACCTCCTGGGCAACAAAGCCCAGCTTTTCGCGTACTGCCTTGGGATTTTCGTTGACGGGGATCCCGCACACCTCGATCCGGCCTGCGTCGGGGCGCAGCAGGGTGCACAGGCAGTGCAGGGTGGTGGTTTTGCCGGCGCCGTTGGGGCCGAGAATGCCGTAGATCTGGCCGGGCTCTACTTGGAAGGAGACATCGGCCACGGCCACTGTGGAGCCGTAGCGCTTCTGGAGTTGTTCTACCAAGACTGCAGGGGTATCTGACATGGGCATCCACCTTTCGCTTCCTCTAAGCTATCAAGCCGGCTCAGGAGAAAGGAGTAGCGATTCCCTCAATTCCTCCCTCCCTATCGCCGACTCATGGCTCCCAACCCCATAGGGATGGTGGGATCCAAACCGAAGCTCAGGATATAGTGGTTCAGGCGACGCTGGGGGGCTGCAGGTGGATTTTCGCCGATTTCCCGCTCAGCCCGGTCGCCAATCTCTGTTGTGGGGAGAAGATGAATGGTGAAGCCAAAGCTTGCCTGCCGGCCTGCGCATCCCACCTGTGCGGGCCCGACTTCCCCTGTTCAATCTCTTATCCCAAATCTCGTCAAACCTAGACTGGGATCTTTGGCAGCTGGGGCGATCTTGGCGCTCGGCCTGGTCGGCTGTGGCGAGGCGACAACGCCGCTTAGCCCGCTGGAAAATGCCTTTCTGCGGGCCGACGACTTTGAAATTACAGGGGGATCCCCGACAGCGGGCGCGGTGGGGCCCTACTTGCAGTTCAACGTGCGGCGGCAGCGGGACAACCAGATCTTGAATCGCCCCTTCAACGTCTATGTGGAGAATGCGGGGCTGGCGGAAGGGCGGCCTCCTCTAGTCGATACCCAAAACCGTCCCATCCTGCTCCAGCGCTCAGTGGCCTTTTTGGGCAATGGCCTGGATCTAAACAGGGATGGCCAGCCGGATCCACCTCCCCAGGATCCCCCCAGCCTTGATAGCGGCCCCTTGCTGCCCTACGCGCCCCCCAACAACTGGCAAAGCCGGGCCGTCCTCGCCTACGTCCCTGGCCAGGCCAACATCCCTGGACGTGGCCCCAGTGACCGCTTCGGCTTCTACTTTTCTTCCATCCTGCCCTACAGAGGGCAGCTTCGCTTTCGCATCCGCGACGAGCTGGGCAACGCCTCTGCCCGCACCTTTGAGATCACCTATCCCCCAGCGCCCAGCCGGGCCACCGTCACCGTCACCTTGGCCAACGTCAGCGCCAGCGCCCAAGAGCCGGTGCTCATCGCCATCTGCAACCAGTTGGGGGCTGCTGCCGTGGTGGGCCTGCGGAGCGGCACCTTTACCGAGCTGGTGGATCTTTTGCCGGCCCCCAGCTTGCCGGTGGATCCCAATTTGAGCGAGCCCATCCGCTACGTGGCCGAGGCCTATCAGTTCAACCGCCAGCAAGCTGTCATCCGCGTCTCCCAGAATCCTGCGGATCCCAGCCGCATGAGCGTCCCCCTCTTGGGATCCGAGGGCGCAACCGGCAGGGCAGATTTAACCCTGGTGAGCTCCACCGATGACCGGCTCACCTGCTTCAACGACCGGCTCTCCGATCTGCGAAATACATTTTCCGACTTCTTCAGATAACAGTTAATGGCAGTTCTCCACATGGCCGGTTGGCGGCAAGCGAAGCCAGCGCCAGCTGAGGCATACCCTCTGGTTGTCCCAGATCGTCCAAAGTCTGCCGAAGAAGCTGGCAGAAAAACTGGAAAAATCTGTTCGTAGCGAGCCTTTTTTGGCTTTCTTCGCTTATCCGATTGTCCTATCGGCAAAATCCAGCTTGACTTGGGGCTGACCCCTTTTCCTGCCGGATTGGATTGCGATATGCTAGTTTCCCAACTCTAAAGCGTGATTCATTCCAAGCCGTTTTTCCCCATGAATCCCCATCGCTCCCAGGTCTCGGTTCCCATCCTGCAGGAAAGCTGGCACTTTCAAGAGCGGGATGCCTGTGGCGTTGGGTTTTTGGTGGATCGCCAGGGGAGAGCCAGCCACGAGCTGCTGCAAAAAACCCTCCAAGCTCTCGCCTGCATGGAGCACCGCGGCGGCTGCGGCGGCGACAACCAAAGCGGCGATGGGGCCGGCATTGCCACAGCCATTCCCTGGCAACTGCTGCAGGCAGAGAGGGACGAGATCCGGGCTTGGGATCCCGGCCGCAGCGCGGTGGGCATGGTGTTTTTGCCTCAGGCTCCCGCCGAGTGCCAGGCGGTACGCCAGCTTATCGACGACTACTTGGCCACCAGCGAGTGGGGGCGGCCCCTCTGGCGCCAGGTGCCGGTCAATCCGGAGTGCCTGGGGCCGATGGCGCGGCAAACCCTGCCTTCTATCTGGCAGATGCTTCTCACCCATCCCAGGCTGGCGGGAGATGAGCTGGAGCGGCAGCTCTATCTGCTGCGGCGGCGTCTGCGGCGGCAGGTGGAAAGCCGGTTTGGCTTTTATTCCATCTATTTTGCTTCTCTCTCCTGCCGGCTGATTGTCTACAAAGGCATGGTGCAATCGGCGGTGCTGGGCCAGTTTTACCGCGATCTGCACAACCCCCTCTACACCACCGCCTACGCCACCTATCACCGCCGCTTCAGCACCAACACCTTGCCCCGCTGGTCGCTGGCCCAGCCCTTCCGCTACCTCTGCCACAACGGCGAGATCAACACGTATCTCGGCAACGTCAACTGGATGGCTGCCCGCGAGCCCACCCTGGCCCATCCCCTCTGGGGCGAGGCCATCGAGGAGCTCAAACCCGTCATCGATCCCGGCAGCAGCGACTCAGCGGGCCTGGACGCGGTCTTTGAGCTCTTGATCGCGTCGGGCTACTCCAGCCAGCAGGCGATGATGGCGCTGATCCCGGAGGCCTACCGCCACCAGCCGGAGCTGCAAGATCGCCCGGAAGTGGTGGACTTCTACGAGTTCTTCGCCGGCCTGCAGGAAGCGTGGGACGGGCCGGCTATGGTGGTCTTCTGCGACGGCAAAACCATTGGCGCCACCCTGGATCGCAACGGCTTGCGCCCGGCCCGCTATGCCCTCAGCCGCGATGGGTTGCTGGTGGTGGCTTCAGAGGCCGGGGTGGTTCCGCTGCCGGAAGCCGAGATCCTGGAAAAGGGGCGGCTGGGGCCGGGGCAGATGCTGACGGTGGATCTGCAAAGTGGCCAGCTTTACAAAAACTGGGAGATCAAAACCCAGGTGGCAGCTCAGCACCCCTATGGGGAGTGGTTAAGGGCTCACCGCGTTCAGCTGGCTAGCC
>Ga0308415_1001060_pt1 | contig 12124 bp, 10 predicted proteins | sample HotsprSampleOS55_FD_203465 | JGI IMG/M metagenome (GOLD analysis project Ga0308415, IMG submission 203465) | Hot spring phototrophic mat microbial communities from Octopus Spring, Yellowstone National Park, Wyoming, United States - 20090730_OS55 ... | reverse complement strand
GTTGCGGGAAATTGCCTTCTTTCCAGGGGAACTTTCCGCTGTCCACGATGATGCCGCCGATCGAGGTGCCGTGCCCGCCCATGAATTTGGTGAGCGAGTGGAGGACGATGTCCGCGCCGAAATCAATGGGCCGGCACAGGTAGGGCGTGGCGAAGGTGTTGTCCACCACCAGGGGAATCTTGTGCTCGTGCGCGATGGCGGCCACGCGCTCGATGTCGAGTACGTTGCCCCGCGGGTTGGAGATGGTTTCCGCGTACAGGCACTTGGTGCGCGGCGTGATGGCGCGGCGGAAGTTTTCCGGATCGTCGGGGTCTACGAAAACAACCTCGAAGCCCAGCTTGCGGAAGCTGATGTCGAACTGAGTGTAAGTGCCGCCGTAAAGGGTGCTGGCCGCCACCATCTGGTCGCCGGCCTGCATCAGGCTGCTGATGGCCAGGAACTGGGCTGCCTGTCCGCTGGAAGTGGCCAGCGCGGCGGCGCCGTTTTCCAGCGAGGCCACGCGTTCCTCCAGCACGGCGGTGGTGGGATTCATGATGCGGGTGTAAATATTGCCAAACTTCTGAAGGGCGAAGAGCGCGGCAGCGTGGTCCGTGCTCTCGAAGACATAGGAAGTGGTCTGATAAATGGGCACGGCGCGCGCCAGCGTGGTCGGCTCCGGCTTGTAGCCGGCGTGCAGCGCGCGCGTATTGAAACCAAAAACTCTATCCTCTGCCATGAGCATCCTCCCCGTAACCTGATTTTTGTTCAGCTCCGAACTTTGCCGGCGGATTGCTTGTACCAGTCGAGCGTGCGTTTCAGGCCTTCCTCGAGGCTGAAGCGCGGCGCGTGTCCCAGCTCGCGGACAGCGGCCGTGATGTCGGCCTGCGAGTGCCGGACGTCGCCGGGTCGCGGCGGACCGTACACGGGCGGCAATCGCACTCCTTCCAGCCTTTGCAGGATTTCCCAGACCTGGTTCAGGCTGTAGCGCCCGCCGTTTCCTCCATTATAAACCTTGCCGGCCACGCCCGGGGCGCGGGCCGCTTTCAGCGTCAGCGCGGTTACATCCTCCACGTAAGTGAAGTCCCGCGTCTGCTCGCCGTCGCCGAAAATGGTCGGCGGGCGGCGCTCGATCAGCGCCTTCATGAAGACGGAGATAACTCCGGAGTAAGGACTGTTCGGATCCTGTCTGGGGCCGTAGACATTGAAATAGCGAAGGCTTACTGTTTCCAGTCCCAGACAGGTATAAAAAACGCGCGCGTAATACTCCCCGGCGAGTTTCTGGACGGCGTAAGGGGAAAGCGGCCGCGGCGCCATGGTTTCGACTTTGGGCAGCGTTTCCGTATCCCCGTAGGCCGAAGAGGACGCTGCGTACACCACCCTGCGCACGCCGCCCTCCCGGCAGGCCCGCAAGACCTGAAAAGTGCCGTCAATGTTGACTTCGTGCGTCAGCACCGGCTCGGCAATCGAGCGCGGCACCGAGGGGATGGCCGCCAGGTGGAAGACTACGTCGGCGCCCCGAACCAGAGGCGCCAGCTCCTCGTAACAGCGAATGTCCGTGCGGTGAAACTCGATGCGGTCGCGGACTTCTTCGAGGTTTTCTTCCTTTCCGCTGAGGAGGTTATCAACCACCACCACGCGGCGAGCGCCTTCCTCGAAAAGTGCGCGCACCAGCGCCGATCCGATGAAACCAGCCCCTCCAGTGACCACGTAATGCGACATGCAGGCAGCGAATTGGTTACAGCAAGGCGATCTGCTGTTCCAGGTAACGCAGGGACTCTTCCACTACTTTGTCTGGCCCGCCCGTGAAGTCGAAGGCCTCCAGCGAGACCCAACCCTGATAGTTGCGGCGTTTGAGTACCCGAAGTACGGGCTTGAAGTCGTAGTCGCCGAGGCCGGGCCGGCGCCCGTCCATTTCGTTGACGTGCACGTGGCGGATCAGGTCGAAGTAGCGGTCCACCAGGACGTCGTGCGGCTCGGTCTCGGCCACGGCGTTGTGGGTGTCGAACATGGTGCGGATGGCAGGATGGTTGATCGTCTGGACCACCTCGACCGCTTCCGCCAGCGAAGTGACCACGTCGGTCTGATCGGGCGAGAGAGCCTCCACCAGCACGGTCACTCCGCGCTGGGCGGCATGATCCGCCAGTCCCGCCAATCCTTCCACGAAATGTTTCTTGGCCTCCTGGGGCGAAATCCCGCCGGTCGAGGCCCGCTGCTTGGGCGAGCCAAACACCATCACGCCGTTCGGCCCCAAGTCCGCGCAAAGATCAATCAGGCCGTGCACGTACTGCCAGCTTCGTTCGCGGATGGCGCGATCGGGCGTGGTGACGTGGATGTCCTTGGGACCGACCAGCAACCAGTGCAGGCCCACGAAGGTGAGGCCCTCGGATTCGATGATGCGCCGGTACTCGCGGCGCTGGTCGGCAGAAAGGGTAGTCGCGTCCTCGGCCAGCGTGAAGGGCGCCAGCTCGATGCCGGTGTAACCGATCTTGCGAATCGTTTTGGCGGCCTGGGCAAAATCCCAGTCTTTGAAGCCTTCGTTGCAGGTTGCGTGCCGGAATACGTAGGACATAGAAAACAGTTTACCGATTCTGCCGCCCGCAGTCGGGCGCGCCCGGCGGCTCAGCGCGAACGTTTGCGGGCCAGCATGATCAGGGTCAGACCGCGCCAGGGCATCAACCGGTCTAAGCGGCGCCACAGCCAGACCGTCTTGTCGAAGATTTTCAGCGTGAGCTTGTTGATGGACTGAAGGCCGAGCAGGCCGCCGTAGATCTTCCAGGCCAGCGCGCCGATCCGGTTGATCTGCCAGCTCTGCTCCACGCGCAGGCCGGCGGCCTCCAGCATCTGCGCCAGCTCTTCGCGTCGGAACCGGCGCCGGTGACCCAGGCGGCGGTCAATGCCGCAGTACAAGGAGGGACCCTGGGGGGAGAGCACCAGCAGGGCCCCGCCGGGCTGGAGCACGCGGGCGGCGGCGCGAAGGGTGCGCGCGGGATCGTCCAGAAACTCCAGCACGTTGAGACAGAGCACGGTGTCGAACGGGGCGCCCAGGCGCGCGAAATCTTCCGTATCCTCGGGATCCAGCTTGCGAACCTCGACGTTGGGGGTGCGCAGAAAACGGTTGGTGAGCGCGTGCAGATACAGCGGATCGCGTTCGGTGGCGACATAGCGCAGCCTGCGCCCCATCAGACGCGCCGTCATGTGGCCGATGCCGGCGCCCAGCTCCAGCACGCTGTCGCCTAGGTGGGGCCGCAGCAGGCGCGCGATCCAGCCCAGGTATTGCGGCGTTCCGGTCAGGTTGTTGAGCAGGCCGCGCCCGTAGGGTTCCTTGTAGAGATCGTCAATGACCCAGAAACGGAAGATGGTGAAGAGGGCCTGAAAGCCGTCCTTCCAGCCGATCTTCTTGCCTTCCTCGTAGGTGCGCCCGTGATAGCTGATGGGTGTCTCGTAAATGCGGAAATTGCGCTTGGCCGCCTTCATGACGATTTCCGGTTCGAAGCCGAACCGGTCGGAGCGGATGGGGATGCTTTTCAGCAGGTCGGTGCGGAAGGCCTTGTAGCAGGTCTCCATGTCGGTGAGGTTGAGGTTGGAGAAGACGTTGGAGACTAGAGTCAGGAACTTGTTGATCATGGAATGGCGGAAGGGCAGCACGCGGGTCTGTTCGCTGCCGCGATAGCGGGAGCCGAAGACGGCGTCCGCGTGCCCGTCGAGCAGAGGTCGCAACAGCCGGGGGTACTCGTTGGGATCGTACTCCAGATCGGCGTCCTGAATGATGCAGAAGTCGCCCGCGGCGTGTTCGATGGCGGTACGCACCGCGGCGCCCTTGCCGCGGTTGACCGGGTGGCGGAAGAGGCGGATTTCCGGGTGCTCCTGAGCCAGGCCTTCCAGAATCGGCCAGGTGCCATCGGTCGAGCAGTCGTCCACGATGATGATCTCCCGATCCATGTTCTCCGGCAAGGGCGCAGCCAGCACCTGTTGGAGGCACCGCTCCACCATGGTGCGCTCGTTATAGACCGGCATCAGGATGGAGAGTTTCATGGGAATCCACCAGTATAGGGAAATCGTCCAACGGGCTGATGTCGGGCCGGGTATCATATAATGGGCGCGATGAAGGTCCTGCTGGAAACCGATCTGGCTGGGTTGAAGCCTCTGGCCCGAGGCAAGGTGCGCGACATTTACGATCTGGGCGACCGCCTGTTGTTCGTGGCTACGGATCGCATTTCCGCCTTCGACTATGTCCTGCCTACGGGGATCCCGGACAAGGGCCGCGTGTTGACCCAGCTTTCGATTTTCTGGTTCGATTTCCTGCGCGATGTGGTGCCGGTGCACTTCCTGACCGCGAACGTGGACGAGTATCCCGAACCGCTGCCCCGGTATCGCGAGCAGCTCGAGGGGCGCTCGATGCTCGTGCGCCGGGCCCGCATGTTGCCCGTGGAGTGCGTGGTGCGAGGCTACCTGGCCGGCTCGGGCTGGAAGGATTATCTGCGCACCGGGGCGGTCTGCGGAGTGGCGCTGCCGGCCGGCCTGAGCGAGAGCGAGAAGCTGCCCGAGCCGATTTTCACTCCCGCCACCAAGGCGCAGACCGGGCACGACGAGAACATTTCCATGGAAGATGTCGTGGCCCTGGTGGGCGCCGGGCTGGCCGAACGGCTGCGCGATCTGTCTTTGCGCATTTACCGTATGGCGGCCGACTATGCCGAGGGCCGAGGCATCATCATCGCCGACACCAAGTTCGAGTTCGGCCTGATCAACGGGGAGCTGGTGCTGGCCGACGAAGTGCTCACGCCGGATTCCTCGCGGTTCTGGCCGCTCGACAGTTATCGCCCCGGCGGACCTCAGCCCTCCTATGACAAGCAATACGTCCGCGATTATCTGGAGGCCATCGGCTGGGACAAGCAACCGCCTGCGCCGCCGCTGCCGCCGGAGGTCGCCGAAAAGACGGCAGAAAAATACCGGCAGGCTTACCGTGCATTGACCGGCAAACCTTTGTGAACTGGCTCGATTATCTGCTTCTGGTCCTGGTCGCCGGCTCGGTGCTGGCCGGGTTGATCAAAGGGCTGGCGCGCTCGGTGATCGGGCTGGTGGCCGTGGTGGCGGGTTTCCTGTGCGGCCTGTGGTTTTACGGGGTCGTCGGCTCGTTCTTTTACGAGTACCTGAGCTCGCGACGACTGGCCCATCTGGTCGGTTTCACGCTCATTTTCATGGGCGTCGTATTGCTCGGCGTGGTGCTGGCCGCCGTTATCGGGCGATTGCTGAAATGGGCCCGTCTGAGCTGGCTGGATCATTTGATGGGCGGCGCCTTCGGCTTTCTGCGCGGGGCGCTCATGGCCGCAGCCCTGATTATCGCCGCCATGGCCTTCGCGCCCAAGCCGCCCCCGCGTTCGGTTGCCGATTCCCTGCTGGCGCCTTACTTGCTCGAGGCGGCCCGCTGGATCGTGGCGGCTGCGCCGTATGAGGTGCGTCAAGGCTTCCAGGAGAGTTACGACCGCTTGAAAGAACTGGGCAAGGAGATCCTGTCGCCGCCGGCGCGGGAAGCCGTGGGCCGGAAGTTCTGAGTTCCATGCGCGATGAGCTCATCGCCACTCTGGCCCAGTACCCGATTCTGACCCTGTTCCTGGTGATCGGGCTGGGTTACCTGGTAGGCGAAACCAGCATTTTGGGATTCCGTTTCGGCGTGGCCGGGGTGCTTTTCGTGGGGCTGGCGGTGGGCGCGCTGGATCCCAGGGTAGCGTTGCCCGAAGTCGTTCCCACCCTGGGGCTGATTATTTTCGTCTACGCCGTGGGCATCCATTCGGCTTCCGCGCTGCGGCAGGCTTTGCGGCGGCAGGGCTGGCGCGACAACGTGCTGGCGGCCGCGGTGCTGCTCTTCGGCGCCGCGCTGGCCGTCGGAGTGGCGCACTGGCTGTCGCTGCCCGGAACGCGCGCCGCGGGTCTTTTCTGCGGCGCCCTGACCAACACGCCGGCCCTGGCGGCCGTGCGCGAACAAGTGCGGGAGCGCGGGCTGGCGCGAGGCGCAAGTCCGCAGCAGGCGCAGTTGCGGGCGGAGGAACCGGTCGTGGCCTACAGCCTGGCATATCCGCTCGGGGTGCTCGGCGTGTTGCTTTGCTTCCATCTGCTGCGCCGGATCTGGAAGCCGGAGTTCCAGCCCGCCGAAGAAGCACCCGAGATTCAGGTCAAGAACTTCGTGGTCAGGAATCCGGGCGTGGTCGGCCGCACGCTGGGCGACGTGATGCGCGTGCACAAGGACGTCGGCTTCGTCGTCAGCCGCATCCGTCACCAGGGGCGCACGGACATCGCGGCCTCGGAGACGCGGCTGGCCGAGGGCGACATCCTGGTGGTGGTCGGAGACGGGGAAGGGCTGGAGCGGGCCGAGCAGATTTTCGGCGAGCCCAGTGACGCTCACATCGAGGAAGATCGCCGGGAGCTGGATTACCGGCGCGTGTTCGTTTCCAGCAAGCAGGTGGTGGGCAAGCGGATCCGCGATCTGGACTTGCCCAATCGGCTGCACGCCACGATCACGCGGGTGCGGCGAGGGGACGTGGACCTGGTCCCGGCGCCCGAGACGCGGCTGGAACTCGGCGATCAGGTGCGCGTGCTCACCCGCAAGGACAATTTCGCGGCGGTGCGCGAATTTTTCGGCGATTCGATCCGCGGCACGGCGGAAACCGACTTCGGGTCCGTTGCGTTGGGGATGGTTCTCGGAGTGCTGGTGGGGACGATGCCCATCCCGCTGCCGGGCGGCCAGACGGTGAGGCTCGGTCTGGCCGGCGGTCCTCTGCTGGTCGCTCTGGTGCTGGGTCACTGGGAGCGCACAGGCGGGATCTGCTGGCTGATTCCGGTCAGCGCCAGTCTGACGTTGCGGCGGATCGGCCTGCTCTTGTTTCTGGCAGGCGTCGGCACCCGTGCGGGCTACCAGTTCGGGCGGACGGTGGTGGCCAGCGGCCTGGCCCTGGTCCTTGGAGGCGCCCTGATCACATTCGCGGTCACGCTGGCGACGATGATCGTGGGCTATCGCATGCTGAAAATTCCCTACGACGCTTTGATGGGTTTGATGTCCGGCATCCAGACGCAGCCCGCCTGTCTGGCGTACGCGACGGATCAGACTCGCTCGGAGACACCGAATATCGCCTACGCGGCGGTCTATCCAACGGCGACCATCCTGAAAATTGTTCTGGCGCAGGTGCTCGCCGCCTGGCCCGGGGGCCACTGAGCCGGGAGGCTATCAGGACCCCGGGGCCGGAAACGCTTTTGTTTCCACGGGGGATTGATTTGTCCGGAAGCCGGGTTTATACTGTTGTTTTCCGGCTGTTGCAATGGACCGCCTGAGCGCCTATCGCTGGTTTCGATTTTGGCGCTTTACCCGCTCCGGGTAGAGTGGCGTTGGCGGTCCGCTGAGCAGCAAAAATTTCTGGCCAAGCCAACCCACTCGAAAGAGTGGGTTTTTTATTTGGGCTCGGTCGCTCGAGCCGGAGGGGCCGGGTCCGTGGGAGGAGGCTCGACCATGATTGTTTCCATGAAACTCAACGCAACGCAGGAGGAAGTCGAGGCGGTCTGTAGCCGCATCCGGGAGTTCGGCTACCGCATTCACACCATCCAGGGCGACGAGCGCGTGGTGATCGGCGCCATCGGGATCGGCGACGTCACCGCTTGCCTGGAATCCGTGCAAGCCATGGCCGGTGTGGAAAGCGCGGTTCGGATCTCGGCGCCGTACAAGTTCGTCAGCCGCGAATTTCGCCGGGAGCCGAGCGTCATCCGGGTCAACGGCGTCGAGGTGGGCGGCGACGAGTTCGTGGTGATCGCCGGGCCTTGCGCGGTGGAATCGGAGCGGCAAATCTTGGAAACCGCGGAGGCGGTGGCTCGCGCAGGAGCCCGGCTGTTGCGCGGCGGCGCTTTCAAGCCGCGGACGTCGCCCTACGATTTTCAGGGGCTGGAACGGGAGGGGCTGCGACTGTTGCGCAAGGCCAAGGAGGCCACCGGGCTGGACATCGTGACGGAAGTCTTGAGCGAGTCCGACGTGGAGCTGGTCGCCGAGTATGCGGACGTGCTCCAGATCGGCGCGCGCAACATGCAGAACTTTCCCCTGCTGAAAGCGGTGGGACGCTGCGGCCGTCCGGTGCTGCTCAAGCGGGGCATGAGCTCGACCATCCACGAGCTGCTCATGTCGGCCGAGTACGTCGTCGCCCATGGCAATCCCAACGTCATCCTGTGCGAACGCGGCATCCGCACCTTCGAGACCGCCACCCGCAACACCTGCGATATCACGGCCGTGGCGGTTCTGCACGAGCTGAGCCATCTGCCCGTGATCGTGGATCCCAGCCACGCTACGGGCAAGCGTCACCTGGTGCCTCTGCTGGCTCGCGCGGCGGTGGCGATCGGAGCGGACGGTCTGATGGTCGAGGTGCATCCCGCTCCGGACAAGGCCGTCAGCGACGGGGCGCAGTCGCTGACGCCGGCCGGTTTCGCGCAGATGATGGAGCAGTTGCGGCCGTACATCGAGCTTTGGAAGGGTGAGCGGGCCGGGATTGCGGCGGCCTGTGGCGCTGCGACGTCCGGAGCGCGGGCGCGCTAAGCTGGCAATGTGAAGCGGCGCGTTTCGCCGGTCCTGGTGGTGGTGCTCCTGGCGTTGCTGTGCGGCGCCCTGGTGATCGCGGTGGCGCGCTTCCGCCCGCACGGCCGCTCGCTCCAGGACTGGGTGGCGCGGATGCCCGCCGACGGCAGCATCGTCGTGTACGTGGATTGGGACGGGCTGCGAGGGATGGGCGTGCTGGACTGGCTCGCCTTGTCGCGGATCGGCGAGGAACCCGAATACCGCGCCTTCGTGGAGCAAACCGGCTTCGACGCCCGGCTCGACTTGCGCGAGGTCCTCATCGCCTTTCATCCCGAAGGGAATTTTTTCCTGGTGCGCGGTCGTTTCGACTGGTCGAGCCTGGAGCGATTTGTGGCTCGGCAGGGCGGTTCCTGTTACAACAGCTTCTGCCGTGTTGCGGGCAGCCGTCCTGACCGGCGCATTTCCTACTTCCCCTTGCGACCGGACGTGATGGCGCTGGCCGTCAGCCGGGATCCCTCAGCCGCCTACCGATTGCAGGAGCGCCGCTCGCCCGCGCGACCCCAGCCCGCCCCGGCCGCCCCCATCTGGGCGCTGGTTCCCGCCGGCAGGCTGCGTGAGGCCGGCAGCTTGCCCAGCGGTACCCGTCTTTTCGTCAAGGCTCTCGCCGAGGCCGAATGGCTGTTGTTCGCGGCCTCGCCCTCCGGCGATCATCTGGAACTCCGCCTCGAGGTGAGCTGCCGCTCGGCCGAGCAGGCCGGTATCCTGGTCAATCAACTTCGAGGACTCACCGAGGCGCTGCGCGAAATGATCGCGCGGGAAAAACTCCAACCCAACCCGCGCGATCTGAGCGGCGTCCTGACGGCCGGCGTTTTCGAGCAGCGGGATCGCCGGGTGTTCGCCACCTGGCCTTTGGGCCGCCCGTTCCTGGAATCGCTGGCCGCGGGCTCGCCGTGATCGCTCAGGATGGAGGCGGGCAGCCGATGAGCGGGGTTCTGTGTTGCGGCAACATCGTCTTCGACGTGCTGGTGCGCCCGGTCGCGGAGCTGCACTGGAACACGACCCATTGGGTGGATTCGATCCGGCACAGCATGGGGGGCAACGGCGCCAACACGGCTTTTGCCTTGGGCCTGCTGGGCGCCCGCGTGCGACTGCTGGGCTGGGTCGGCGCCGATCCCGCCGGAGCGTTCCTGCTGGACAAACTGGCCGCAGCCGGCGTGGATCTGAGCGCAGTGCGGCGAGGGCAGGCGCCGACGGCCACCACGGTTTCTCTGGTCAATCCTCAGGGGGATCGCTTCCTGTTGCACGCGCCGGGCGTGAGCCTGGAGGCTTTTGCCGAACCCCTCGAGCTGGATACCTCGCTTTTGGCGGGCATGACCCATTTCCATCTGGCCAATCTCTTCGCCATCCCGGGTTTGCGGAGACAAGGCGCGGGGATTCTGCAACAGGCGCGGGTTGCGGGTTTACTCACGTCGCTCGACACCGGCTGGGATCAGCACGGCCGGTGGATGGAAGACCTCAGGCCCGCCTTGGCCTCGACAGACCTGGTGTTCGTGAACCGCGAAGAAACGCTCGGCTTGACGGGGACCTCCGATCTGTGCCAGGCTGCCCGGATCCTTGCCGGCTGCGGCGTGCGCGTGGTGGTCTTCAAACTGGGCGCCGAGGGTTGCGCCGTCTGGAGAGACGGCGAGCTGGTCCGCGTGCCGGCTTTCCAGGTCGAGGTCGTGGACACCACGGGGGCGGGCGACTGCTTCGCGGGCGCGTACCTGGCGGCCTTGACGCGCGGGCTCGATGCACTCGACGCGGCGCGCTTCGCCAACGCCGCGGCCGCGCTTTCGGTCACGCGACTGGGCGCGACCGAAGGCTTGCGGGCCTGGGATGAGACCGAAGCCTGGATGCGCGCGGCGCCCGTCCGGGGCCGGGCTTAGGTTTTCTCTTCCTGTTTCCGTTTCCACTCGAAGAGCACGACGCCCGCGGCCACAGAAACATTCAAGGACGAAATTGTGCCGACCACGGGAATCCGCACGACGAAGTCGCAACGCTTCCGGGTATGTTCGTGCAGGCCGCGGCCCTCGCCTCCCAGTACCAGCACGGTGGGCGCGTGGTAGCTCACCTTGTGGTAGAGCTCCGGGCCGCGCTCGTCGAGACCGTAAATCCAGAAGCCTCGCTCCTTGAGCCGGTCGAGGGCGCGATTGAGGTTGGTCACCCGGGCGACTTTCAGGTGCTCCAGTGCGCCCGAAGCCGCCTTGGCCACGGTTTCCGTCAGTCCCACGGCCCGGCGCTCGGGCACGATGAGGCCGCCGGCGCCGGCCGCGTGCGCGGTGCGGATCAGCGCGCCCAGATTGTGCGGGTCCTCGACCCCGTCCAGCGCCACCAGGAGTCGGGCGCCTTCCCAGATGTCCTCCAAGGCGACGTACTCGTGCGCGGCTGCCGACGCCACAACGCCTTGGTGTGCGACCCCGCCCGCGGCCCGGTCCAGCGCCTCGCGCGGCGCCCAATGCACGGGCACGCCCCGCTGTCGCGCGAGATCGGCGATCTGGCGGATGCGCGGGTTCGAGGCGCCGCGCGCGAGCAGAACGCGGTCCAGCGCCCGCCCGGCGCGGAGCGCCTCGAGCACGGGATGGATTCCGGCCAGGACTTCCACGAGCGTTTTCTTATCCTAGCGCCGGAAAGCGGGGGAGGGAATATCGGCTCGCTGGTGGCCACCAGCTTCGTCCTCCAGGGACTCCCGCGAGAGCGTCTCTGAGCCGACCATCGCACGAGGCGCGCCTGCGATACCTGCCGCCTGCCTTATCTCGTTGAAGGCAGGGATGAAAAAGTGGCGCTCCCGCGGTGAACGCCCTTGCCGGCGCCCTCCCGCGCGGGTGCTAACATAAAAGGCGCACTTGCTTGGAGCCCCGATCAACAGGACACCGACTATGGATTCACGCCGCAAATTCATCGGCAGGATGGCCACAGGCCTGGCAGGCAGCATGGCGCCGACTCGCGTACTCGGAGCCAACGACCGGATCCGCATCGGCATCATCGGACCGGGCGACCGCGGGATGCAGCTCGCCCGGGAGGCGCTGGCTTGCCCCAACACTGAGCTGGTCGCCTTCGCGGACGTGTATACGGGGCGACTCGAAGAGGCCCGCAAGCTGGTCCCCACGGCGAAGACCTATCTCGACTACCGCTATCTGCTCGAGCAGCCCGACGTGGACGCGGTCGTGATCGCCACGCCGCAGCACCTGCATTGCGAGCACTTCGTGGCCTCGCTCGACGCCGGCAAGCACGTTTACGTGGAAAAGACCATGGCCTTTACCGTGGACCATGCCAAGCGCATGCGAGCCGCTTACCGCCGCGCGCGCAACCGCGTGGTCCAGGTTGGCCATCAGGGCTGCTCGTCGGGTCAGATCGTGGATGCCATGAACTTCCTGAAGACCGGCTGGGTCGGCAAGATCACCGCCATTCACGCGCACATGTACCGCAACACGCCTCACGGCAAGCCGCAGTGGGCGCGCCCCATCTATCCCGAGATGACGCCCGAGAACATCATCTGGAAAGCGTTCCTGGGCGAAGCGCCCGAGCGGCCGTTCGACGCCAACCGCTACGTGAACTGGCGCTTTT
>Ga0308415_1001058_pt1 | contig 12127 bp, 12 predicted proteins | sample HotsprSampleOS55_FD_203465 | JGI IMG/M metagenome (GOLD analysis project Ga0308415, IMG submission 203465) | Hot spring phototrophic mat microbial communities from Octopus Spring, Yellowstone National Park, Wyoming, United States - 20090730_OS55 ... | reverse complement strand
GTCCACATACCCGTGCGCTTGTGGCTATTCCGCTCACAGATCGTCACACCGCCAGATCGTTGCTGGCAACGCTGCTCCGCCAGGAAACCGGCACGGATTACGATGCCCTGATCGCCGATCTGTTCAGCGCAGACCCCGCTGCAACTCGCGTGGTCGTCTCCGGTTGGAACACACTCGACGGGATGCTGGTGCACCAGCCTGAGATGCAGTGCGCCGCTTCGACACGCGCACTGGTTGTTGCCGCCCACGAACGGGCGCTCCGCGATCTCCTCCTCGCTGCACCGCGCGGTGAAGTCGTCCTTTTCTTAATGGTCGGTGAGTGGACACTGCCGACGCTCGCCGAACTGTTCGACGGGCGCACAGTAGCGCCACGGGAGACGCTGATGTACCCGGACATCCACCTCTTTCTGGGAGTTCGACGCGGCAGCGGCGCGCTCCCGAACATGGACGACGATATATTGTTCCGTGGTCCACCTATGGCACGCGCCGCCCTGCCGCCCGCTCCTGTCGGGCGAACCCTCAGCAGCGCAAAGGATCCGATCGTCGCACGTTTGCGTGACCTTGGCAACGCGGCAGGGCGGCGCGCGCGCGGGCAGTTTCTTGCCGAAGGACCCCTCCTCGCCTCCCGCGCCCTCGATGACCTGCCGGTCGAAGATATGTTCTACACCGGCGAGTTGCTGCGCGACCCGGCAGGCGCTCCGCTCCTTCAGCGCGCAGGAGACCTGGGTGTGCCCGCGTACCGTATTTCCGACGGATTGATGGGATTGATCACACCTACTCGTCCTCTTCCCGCCATCGTTACCGCCATCTGGGGGCGGGTGCGCGATGTCGCAGCATACCGACCCGGCAAACAGGCCGTCATCCTGGTCGCCGAGCAGATCAGCAACCCCGAAAATCTGGGCATGACGCTGCGCACTGCCGATGCAGCCGGCGCCGAAGCGGTGGTGGTTGCCGGTGGCGCCGATCCATTGCACCGTGAATGTGTGCGTGCCGCGCGTGGCGCCGTGGGGCGCATTCCCATCTATTCCTGCGCCGATCTTCCCGCCTGGATCGGGCAATTGCGCACACAGGGCATCCTTGTTGTCGGCGCAACCGGCAACGTCGAGCGTGAACTGTACGATGTCGATCTGCCGATCCCGCTGGCAATCGTCGTCGGCAATGAAACCGATGGTCTGACCGACGCAACGCTCGCCGCCTGTTCGTCGCTCTTGCGCATCCCGATGGCGCCGGGGCAGGACTCGTTGAATGTCGGGGTGGCCGCCGGGGTGTTGTTGTACGACGTCGTGCGACGGAGTGGGCGGTGGAGACACACAGCGCAACCTCGCGTGGGTCGTTAAGAGTATACGTCGTATCTTCAGCCAACCGCTTCGCTCACTGCGCTCGCTGCGCAGTGGTTGAAACGCGAGCCGTTCACCCGACAATCTTGTCGGGCAAGAGAGGAATAGAAGATGGATCACGAAGAAGTAGGCCGTTTTTGGAATGCCAATGCCGATGCCTGGACGAAACTCGCCAGAGCCGGCTACGACATCTATCGGGACTACCTCAACACTCCGGCTTTCTTTGCCATACTGCCGGACGTGAATGGGCTTGCAGGGCTGGACATCGGGTGCGGCGAAGGTCATAATACCAGGCTGCTGGCCAAACGTGGCGCCCGAATGACGGCTATCGACATCGCGCAGGTTTTCATTGACTACGCAAAGCAAGCGGAAGAAGACGAACCGTTGGGCATCGATTATCGCGTCGCCAGTGCAGTGAATCTGCCGTTTGCTGAGGCTGCCTTTGATTTTGCCACGGGGTTCATGAGTTTTATGGACATCCCGGAAACCGGGCGTGTGCTTGCTGAAGCCTATCGCGTGCTGCGACCCGGTGGTTTCCTGCAGTTCTCTATTTCCCATCCGTGCTTCGATACCCCGCACCGCCGGAATCTCCGGGACGAGCACGGCCGCACGTATGCAATCGAGGTCGGTAACTACTTTCGCTCGCTTGACGGCGAGATTTCCGAGTGGATCTTCGGGGCGGCGCCGCCGCAGGCGACGCAGGGGCTGCCGCAGTTCAAGATTCCGCGATTCACACGGACGGTAAGCCAATGGCTGAATCTGCTGATCGATGTCGGCTTTGTGATCGAGCGTGTAGAGGAGCCGTATCCAGACGACTCCTTAGTCCTTACCTGCCCCAATATACAAGACGCCCAAATCGTGGCTTATTTCCTTCATATCCGTGTGCGGAAACCGGAGCAATCCACGAAGTCCCCGGACAGTGCGGCGAACCGGGCGCCGGAGCCAGCCGCGTAATGAGTTGACCGCCGGAATTGCGCGCCGCATACGGTCATGCGGGCGGGACGCCCGCGCACCCGGCGCGCCGCATACCGCCGCCTGCGGGAGGGCGTCATCCGTTGAACCTATCGGGCGAGAAGCCCCACGCTCAATGCGGAGCAAGAAATCGACGGGCGTCTCATGTTATTTCCTTCCTGGTTCCCGGTTCTCCCCCGTCAAAAACCTGACAATCGCCTCATTCACGTCGGCAGGACGCTCCTCGTAGGGCAAATGCCCGGTGCGTTCATAGACGATCAAACGGGCATTGGGAAGAATGCGTTCCAGGCGTTGCCCCTCGTCCACAGGAAAGACCGTATCACCATCACCCCACAGCAGCAGTGTCGGCGGACGGATCGACGACAGATTGGCGGGAACGGGCAGCGAACCATCCTTCGGCGAACGCGCCTGCCAGACCTGTGCTGCTGCAGTTCCCCGCACATACAGGGGCGCGGCGTACCCTGCGATCACCTCGTCGGTCAGCCAATCGTCGCGCTTTGAGAGCGACCGCAGCCCGACCCCGACCAGCGACGGCGCCAGGATGTAGTACGACAGCGCCAGTCCGATCAACGGCAACTGCGCAAATGTCGCAATCGGCGGACGCCCCACCGTAAACGCTTCCGGGCAGATCGCAACAATGGTGCGCACCCGTTCTGGCGCCAGGAGCGCAACCTGGAATGCCACCCGTCCCCCGAACGAATGCCCGACGACATCGAAGGTGGTGATACCCAGGATATCGAGCGCCTGGAGAATCAGGAGCGCCTGATCGTGCGTCGAGTAGACCGGGGCTGCCGGGCGTGATGAAGCGCCATAGCCGATCATATCGATGGTCACGACCCGTCGTCCGGCGGCGATGAGCGCCGACCGCTGCGCGCGCCATGCAAAAGCCCACGCGGCAAAACCGTGGATCAGGAGCACAACCGGGGCATCGCGCGGTCCTTCGTCGGTGTAGTGCAGATCATACTCGCCGACGCGAACGAAATGCTGAACGCCTGGCAGATCGGCGGGCGCCAGGCGCTCGCGGAGCGGCGTCAGTGCGACAGGAGCAAGCAACGCTGCCATGCCAAAAGCGGTGAACGCTGGTAATGGATTCATCGGCTATGCAGCAAAAACCGGCTTCGAGAACGGCTCGAACCAGCGCAACAGTTCGACCGGGAGACGACCGGCGATCAGCGTCCCTTCGGCTTCGTACCGCTCCTCATCGATCACGCCGCGCATATGCCAGAGTGACACCAGATCATTGCGCCGGTACGGAATGAACGCCGTCAGCGGCATCATTCGTTCACTCAGCGTCTGCTCGATCCGGCTGAGTAACGTATCAAGCCCCCAACCTTTACGCGCCGATACCGCCACGTAATCGTCCGGCATGCCCAGCGCTTCGGCGACTCTTTCCGTCTCAACCTCATTCATGCCCGCCATGAGGTCAACTTTGTTGAGGACAGTGATGATCGGGCGATCCTCGACGTGGAGATCGCGCAGCGTATCGAGCACCGTCTGCGTCTGCTGCGCTGCATTTGGATGTGTTATGTCAAGCACGTGCAACAGCACATCCGCTTCGCGGATCTCTTCGAGGGTGGCGCGGAATGCGGCAACCAGTTGCGTCGGGAGTTTCTGGATGAAACCGACGGTATCGGTCAGCAACGCCTGCTGTCCGCCAGGGAGCGTCACCTGCCGGGTTGTCGGATCGAGTGTGGCGAATAACCGGTCTTCAGCTCGTACATTGGCGCCCGACAGCGCATTGAGCAATGTCGATTTCCCGGCGTTGGTGTACCCGACGATAGCGATCACTGGGATGCCGCTCTGACGACGACGTTCGCGATACACTTCGCGGTGCCGGTGAACTTCCTCGATCTGCTGTTCAAGCCACTGGATGCGGCGCGCAATCAGGCGCCGGTCGACTTCGAGCTGCGTCTCGCCCGGACCGCGTAGACCAACCACGCCGCCAGCGGAACTGCCGCCGCCGCCAGCCTGACGCTCCAGGTGCGTCCACTGGCGTCTCAGACGCGGCAACAGGTAGCGGTACTGCGCCAGTTCGACCTGCACGCGCCCTTCGTGGGTCTGCGCGTGACGCGCAAAGATATCCAGGATCAGACCCGTTCGATCCAGCACCCGTACCTGCAGGGCGTCCTCGATATTGCGCGCCTGTGCAGGGGTCAACTCATCGTCGAACACCACCAGATCGTACTGCAACGTATCGCGCAGCGCTGCAATTTCCTCGATCTTGCCAGGACCGATGAAATAACGTGGGAAGGGTTGCTTGAGGCGCTGATACGTGCTGCCCACCACTTCGAGACCGGCGGTATCAGCCAGCAGAGCGAGTTCCTGAAGCGAGTCTTCAGCCTTCCATGCGCTTCGGCCGCCGGTCAGTTCGACACCGACGAGAAAAGCGCGTTCACGTGGCGGGCGAGTTTCGTAGAGGCGACGCCCGCCGTTGGGAGTCGTCTGATCGTCTCTGATCGCCATGCTCCTTTATAAGTATGAATCTTAACCATTGTTATTATTCTAGCATGGGCTGACCTGCGGGGCAAGTGGATAAGATTCGGTGAAATTGCCGCCCGCGTCGGCTATCGCTCCGAAGCGGCATTCAGTAAAGCGTTCAAGCGCCTGATAGGTGTCGCGCCTGTCGCTTATCGCGGCGCTTCGGGGCAGGCAGCCGATTTATTCATTCCCGACATTTGAACGGCAGGAAGTCGCTCTTGAATTGCCGCAAATGTCAGGCGTGGTTCGCCTCCATCACGGCAAGAGACCCGGATTCAAGATGCGCTAGAATATCAGCACGGCAAAAGTCCACTTCGATATGTGCGCTATTCCACGCCCATTTGATATGTTCAATCAAGGACGAAAACCTTCCTGAAGGAGCGGTGGCTGCTATGACGGTTGTTCATCAACTGATCACTGCGAACGAACTGCTCCGCATGCCTGACGATGGCTTTCGGTATGAGCTTGTGCAGGGAGCATTGCGCCGTATGTCATCCGCCGGATTCCGCTACGGACGGCTGATCATGAACATCGCCGCTTCCCTTGATCACCACGTTCGTGCGCAAAGGTTGGGGGTGGTGTGCGCCGCTGAAACCGGCTTCTTACTGGCAACCGATCCTGATACAGTACGGGCGGCTGATGTTGCCTTCATTCGCCAGGAGCGGCTTGACCCGGCCGCCGAACCCGAAGGATATTGGCCCGGTGCGCCAGACCTGGTTGTGGAAGTGGTTTCCCTCAACGATCTCTCTACTGAGGTTGATGCAAAAGTGACCGATTGGCTGGATGCGGGCACACGGATGGTCGTTGTGGTTAATCCACGAACGCGCAGCGTAACAGTTTACCGTTCGCGCGCGCAGATTGTGGTCTTGCGCGAGCAGGATACGCTCGACGGCAGTGATGTTGTTCCTGGATGGACCTTGCCGGTTGCCGCTCTATTCGCGTAGTGCGCTGCACTGGCGGGACTATTGCGGAGCGTGTCTCTTCGCGTCATGTCAGCCTGCCTGGGGTGAAACCAACATGCGGCGCCTGCACGATCCAACGCTGCATTTCTTTGTGGTCTGGCTCCTTGCGCCGATCTTCGCCATCGTCGGCGCATCCCTCGACCAGAGCGCCTGTGACCTGCGCACGACGCAGGTCAGTTGATTGATCACGTTCAGTTTATGGAACGGCTTCGGCATCCGCAGCGTCGTTTATCAGGAGCAGGCCGCCGACATCCGCCGCCAGCGCCAGCCCAAACGTGAAGCGACTCGCGCCGAAGGCCTGAGAGCATACCTCACCCGCCTCCGTCGTCCCGCTGAGGGTGACCGCTGTGCTGCCGAGATGGTCGCTCAGCAGCCAGTAGAGCGTCCCGTCGCTGCGCAGGGCGACGCGCCGGCCGTACGCCTATTCTGGGGTTGTTAAGGTGCAGGCGGATGGTACTCTTTTTCCGCCGACCGGTCAAAGGAGGCCGTGAGTGCACGGTCTGCGGGGATGGGCCCCCGCACCCCCAGGCATCGGCATGGTGCCGCAGCGCCGGGTGGCGCCAGCAGGCAGGATGGCTCTGGGGCGTCGCGCAGGAAGGCGAGGGTGAGGGTGTGGGGCGGTGGATAGTGAAAGGCAGTGGAGACCGCCTGCGGGTTGCCCGGCTCCGGGACGATGGCATCCGATACAATGAACCGCCCTAATACTACAACGAGAGATTTGGTATCATGCTCCCACATGGTCGTGACGGAGGGAGCAGATGTTCGAACCAGACATGGCGCCGACGGCGCCTGTGCTTGACTTGACACCGCAGGATCTCGACGGCATTCTGGACGACCTGCGCGCCTATCACGCGATCTTCAGCCCGCTGTTCCAGCGCCGTGAGCAGCGCGCCTGGGCCGAAACCTACCTGCACGGCTTGTTGCTTGACATCCCGCGCACGTCGATCGAGCCGATGGTGCTGCACCTGCACGGCGCCGACCGCAACGCCGTGCGGGCCGTCCAGCAGTTCGTCGGTGAGAGCGCCTGGGATGACCGGCCCATCCTGCAGCAGCTGTGGCGCGAAGTGGCGGTCGATCTGGGCGATGCCGAGGGCGTGCTGGTGGTCGATGGCAGCGACTTCCCAAAACAAGGCAAGGAGTCGGTCGGCGTCAAGCGTCAGTACTGCGGTGAACTCGGCAAGACGGCCAACTGCCAGGCCGGCGTCTTTCTGGCCTACGCCAGCGTGCATGGCTACACCCTGCTCGACCGGCGCCTGTACCTGCCGCAGGACTGGTTTGGGGAGGTCTACGCCGAACGCCGTGCTGCCTGTGGCGTACCGGACGACGTGACGTTCACCACCAAGCCGATGCTGGCGCTGGCGATGATTCAGGACGTGGTCGCCGCCGGCGCCCTCCCCTGCCAGTGGGTCGCGGGCGACGAAGCCTTTGGCGACTGCCTGGCCCTGCTGGACGGCATTGCCGCCTTGGGGAAGTGGTACGTCGCCGAAGTGACCCGCACCACGCGCGTGTGGCGCGCGCGACCGGCGACCGCCGTCCCCGCCTGGTCGGGACGTGGACGCAAGCCCACGCAGGTTCAGGTGGCGCCGGACGCTGCGCCCGCCCTGACCGTGGCGGATCTGGTCGCCGAGCTGGCCCCCACGGCGTGGCAACGGCACACGATCCAGGAAGGCAGTCAGGGGCCACTGGCGGCTGACTTCGCGTTCGTACGCGTCGTGGCCGTGCGGGAGGGCCTGCCGGGGCCCGATGTCTGGCTGGTGCTGCGCCGCAGCGTGACCGATGGCGAGGTGAAAGCCTATCTCTCGAATGCGCCAGCGGACATCGCCGTGGTGCGCTTGGTGCGCGTGAGCGGCATGCGCTGGCCGATCGAGACCTGCTTCAAAGTCGGCAAGCAGGTGCTCGGGATGGGCGACTATGAAGTGCGCTCGTGGCGCGGGTGGCATCATCATATGACGCTCGTGCTGCTGGCGATGGGCTTCCTGGTGCGGCTGCAAGGCCGGTTTGAAAAAACGCTCCAGCGCTGACGTTGCCGCAAGCGCACGTGCTGGTGGCCCACGTCATCCCGCGGGCCACGTTCGACCGGATGTGGGTTCTGGCCGTCCTCCGCTACTGGCAAGCGGCCAACTACCGCGCCTATTGTTCGCATCGGAAACGTCGGCTTGCGCGCGACCAACAACGCAAGTGATTTCTCGTTGTAGTACTAATGCTGCGTCGCAATACCGCACGCCATAATACATCAACCCCACGCCAGGGTCAACGCGCTGGCCGGTGAAGGTGGAGTCGGTATGCCGGGCGCTTTCGCTGATGGTGCGCAGCGTGCCGTGTGGTTGATCCTGGCATCTTCGTCACTCCATCGTGATTCTCCGTATAGAAGGTCGTGCGTTATCACTGGCCTTCGCTTCCTGATGGGGCAGTCGTTGAAGATAGAGTTGTGACATTTGCGGGCGCAGTCAATTGATCAGCCCCCATGGAGCGCGCATTGCTCTCCATGCAAGTAGCCGCCTGGGTATGGACGCCAAACTAAAGTGGCGGCACACGCCTTCCAAAGCCGCCCCACCCCTTCGTCTTCGCCACCAGTTCCAGCCACGCTTCCAGTGATTCTGCAATCGTATAGTAGGCTTCGATCGTGCTTTCATCATAGGGGAAAAACTCGTATTCGTGATCGAGAAAGAAGACTTTGCCCTGCTCTGGACCTTCGCGCAAAATAGCCAGGTAGTTTCCATCATGGGCATTGCAGAAGGCTACATAGTTCAAAGTGTGTATATTGCGATAGGCCGGGTCTAGTCTGGCGAAATGGCGGAAGGTCTCCAACATCTCCCGATTGATCTTGATCAATTCAAGCGTGCTGAAGAGATGATAGCGCACGTACCCTGCTTCCGGCTCCGCCTGGCGAACCCAGTCCGGTATCCATGCTCCAGGAACCTTATATAACTGGGCCCCGTTGGTGATGCTCAGGAATTCATCCAGTTCCTCCGGGAGCTCGTACCCCAACTCTGTTTCTGTCCAGACGATCTCCGCTGGTTTCGCAGGAGGTTTTAGGATATGACGGCAGGAAACAATCCAAGCCACTTCCGTTTCCCTCACTACAGCGGGAGTCAGAAATAAACGCATATACTCCGGATCACATTCTGTTTTGGAAAAGGACATCTCTTGCTGATGAAGGATTTTTTCCAGCGCATCTCGTATCATGTCCGCTCTCCTCTGAACATACGACCGCGGCAAAGATTTCCATCCGAAAGTTGGTGAACGCACGTGGGTGGAGCATTCCTTTGCACATCATTTTATCCATCGTGGTGCAGGTTCCCTGCATAGGGAACTCTCTTGAAAACGTTGTTCAATTCGTCACAAACGTCGTAAATTGCCGACATGTTCATTGATTCGGGGGCGCTATAGAGGCATCTGGGACTCCTTTCAATATGGGAAGGGAATTCCCTCATGCTGGTAGAATTCGCGCAGCAGTGGGAGAATCTTTTCGGGGTTTTGTCTAGCCCACTTTCGCATATCGTTGAGGCTCGTGTTCAGGCGCTCCGTCAGAAAGTCATCGAGTCTTTTCTGGATTCCTCCAGTCGCTGTATGGGGAGCCTTCGCATAGACCACCCAGCCCTCCTTCGGCCCGCCCAGGGCAAGCGTCCAAAGGTGATGTTGTTGATACCCGGCGATAGATTTGCTCGGATCATAGTTGAACAACCCTGGCAAGATCGCCTCGCCTCTGGCGGCTGCCGACCGTGCAGCGTCCAGTGAGCCTTCCAGCCCTTCCCGAAGGACTCGTTCTTCGGCGCTCTGGGCGGCTTCCAGGACAAAGCGTTGTGCTCCTTCTCCAACAGCACGGGTGGTGATTCGTCCCGCCAGTCTAGCGGCCTCATCGCCGTGGCTCGCCGCCTCTGCGGCCGCCTTCGCCGCCTTGCCGCCGCGCACCGCCATGCCCAGGCCGGTCAGCCCCGGCAGGAGCAGCCCGCCCACATCCGCCGCCAGCGCCAGTCCATTGTCCCACGTCAGCCCGTTCTGGCGAATGTCCCAGATATCGTCGGCGATGAATGCGATATCAACCGCGCGCTCGATCCAATGCCCCGTCGGGTCGGTGCAGCGCAGGGGGCTTTCTGCGCATATGCGTATCGGTTCAGCGCCTGCGGCGTGGTGGGCGCGCTGCCGCCCTGCGCCCACGCCTGTCGCGCCACCGCGTCGTGCGGCGCAGCGGTCACCGCGCTCGCGCCGGGGATTGGCGGCGGCGCGTCGTGTGACGCGCTCGTCGCGTCACCACGCGCCAGGGGCATCAGCGCGTCGGCGCTGTCGAAGAGCGCACCAGCGCTGGGGATCAGTCCCGCGATGGCGAGACCAGTTGGGATGGCGGCGAAGGCGCTGCCGGAGCTCCCGTGCGCTGGATCCTGGACAGCGTAGCGGCCATCGGGCGCGGCTCAGATCCAGCCGATGCCGTGGTGGTCGGTCGGATCAATCGATGGTAGCAACGTGTCGTGCACGGAGGGCATAATGCGTCGGGATTGGGTGCAATCTCTCTCACAAACCGCCCAACCAGCTTTGTATTTCCTCATTGAGGATGAGCAACAGCACGCAGATCATTGCCAGCGATGCCCGGGATTTCGTTACAGTTCTAAACCGGGACGACACCAACTGCTCAAGAAATCCACAGCGTCCAGGATCATGTCCTCATCGGCGTCACGTCTCTGGCGCCGTACGTATTGACGCAATCCTTCGAGTTGAACGCGCAGCGTTTCCCGATTGTATTCCTCGGTGAACAGATATTGGAGTTCTTCGTGCAGACGCCACAGCGGCTGGTCAGCGACAAGCACGTTGGGCAAACGGTTAGAGCGATTCAATGCATAAGATAGGTTGAGGCGCTGCATCACTCATAGCAGGTCGTCGGGATCAAGACGGTCAGTGCCCAGCGCTTCGGCCACGCCAAAACCTTCCGCCTGATATTTGAACGACGAGATCACCTCGTAATAGGCAAGCGCACGACCGCAATCAAATCCTGTTTGCAGCGGATCTGCACCTGCCTGTTCTGCGGCTTTGCAGCGTTGACGCGCCTCATAAGCGCGCTCGAGCAGCAGCGCCAGGAAATCAGTTAAAAAATGCCGTAGCACATCAGCGGTCATTCTGACCTCCGAATCAGTGTTGCATATGGTCGAGCAATCCACGAAGCACATCAGCCTGCTCCGTATAGACAGCGACCTCTCGTCGCCAGTATACGAGAAGTCTTTCACGCCTTTCCGGACTCATATGTTCCCATTGTTCTGCATACTGTTCCGGATTGGCTAATTTACGCCGATGCAGGTCCGCCACCCGCTCAAAGGAGCGAATTGCTTTCCGGATTTCTTTCTCACTGCGCCCAGCATATGTTTGTAGCAACCTCGCATGCTTGCCGCCGCGAGTTGCGATGGCATAGGCATCCCGAACTTCATCCGTCGGATCGCCATCCCGTGCGACCGTCCGTCCAACCGCCCCCGCCGCCTCGCCGCCCTGCGCCGCCGCCCGCGCCGCGTCTGCTGCCGCCTCGCCGCCCTGCGCCGCCGCCCGCGCCGCATCCGCCGCATCATCGGCGTGCGCTGCGGCGTGCAGCGCCCCTGCCGCGACGTCATCAGCGTGCGTTGCGGCGCGGACCAGCAGCCCGCCGCCGGTCAGCCCCGGCAGGAGCAGGCCGCCCACATCCGCCGCCAGCGCCAGTCCGTTGTCCCACGTCAGCCCGTTCTGGGTAATGTCCCAGATATCGTAGGCGATGAATGCGATATCAACCGCGCTTTCGATCCAATGCCCCGTGGGATCGGTGTACTTCAGCGGGTTGTTGTAAACATAGGCATACCGGTTCAGCGCCTGCGGGTTGCCTGGCTCAGGAACAAGGCTATCCGGCGAGATGAACCGTCCGAGCGCCGGATCGTCGTAGCGGGCATGATACTACAACCATCCGAATCGCATCACGCCGCTGCCCGGTGAAGGTGCGCGTCGTCAGTCCGCTGCCGCCGGTGCGCACCCGTCCCCACGGGTCATAGTGCTGCATTCCTACGAGTGCGCCGCTCGCGTTCGTCGCTGCGCTCACGCTTCCCAGGTGGTCGCTGAAGAGATACTGCGTTCCCTGGTCGCTGCGCCGCACGCCGATGATGTCGGCGCCGAAGCGATAGAAGTGCGTCGTTGCGCCGCCGACGGTGCGCTCCCAGAGGTCGGCGACGGTGACGATGGTCGCGCCGTTGCTCGTGCGCGTCACCCGCGCGCCAGCAGCGTCATAGGTATAGGTTTCGGTCACACCCGCCTGGGTGACGCCAGCGAGCTGGTTCCAGCCGTTCCAGACGAAGGTCCGCCCGCCGCCGCTCGTCAGGTTGCCATTGGCGTCGTAGGCATACGGCTGCCCGCCGACGCGGAAGGGGGCGTGCG
>Ga0308415_1001056_pt1 | contig 12128 bp, 14 predicted proteins | sample HotsprSampleOS55_FD_203465 | JGI IMG/M metagenome (GOLD analysis project Ga0308415, IMG submission 203465) | Hot spring phototrophic mat microbial communities from Octopus Spring, Yellowstone National Park, Wyoming, United States - 20090730_OS55 ... | reverse complement strand
TTTCGGCGCCGCCCTACCAGCCAGCGCTGCGGGGGATACGATCAGCCCCGGATCCCGACCGAATCGAAGCAGCCGTCGAACTCCTGCGCCGTGCCGAGCGCCCGCTCTTGATTTGCGGGAGTGGCGCAATCGCGTCCCGAGCCTTCGACGCCGTGCGCACCTTCGTCGAACGCCTCGGTGTCCCGCTCCAAGTTACCCCAGGTGGGCGCGGAATCTTGGAAGAAGAGCATCCACTTTTCGCTGGTTTGGTCGGACTCTATCGAACCGAGTATCCGCGTTCAGTGTGGGAAGAGAGTGACCTCCTCGTCATGGTCGGCACGCGCATGGAGGAGTTCCAATCGGGAAATTGGACCTACTTCCCGGCCGGTGCCCGCTTGATTCAGATCGACATCGCGGCCGAAGAGCTCGGGCGCAACTGGGTACCGGACGTCGCGATCCAAGCCGATGCGCGCCTGGCACTGGAGGCGCTGCTCCAAGCGGCCGAGCGAGCCGGTGTGGCTCGTCGAGAGGAGCGCGTCCGCGAATTGACCGAACGCCAGCGGGCTGCCATCGCTGCCGCGGAAGGAACGCTGGACCCGACCACACGACCGATCCGTGGAAAATTCGTCGCAGCGACGATGAACCGTGTGTTCGATCGGCGCACGATACTCGTCATGGAAAATGGAGCCCAGGATTTGTGGACGTACTACTGGCCGTACTACCGTCTTCGCGACACCGGTGCTGCTGTGCCGCCCGCTGAGCAGACAGCGATGGGGTTGGGAGTCTGTGGCGCGATCGGAGCAGCATTGGCTCGGCCAGACTGGTACGTGGTCTGCACGACTGGAGACGGTGCCTTCCAAATGGGAATGCACGAACTGGCGACAGCGGTCGAGCATCGATTGCGCGTGACTTGGGTAATCTTCAATGACCAGGCACTCGGTTGGCCACGGTGGACCCAGAAAACTGCGCTCGGTGGACGCGTCATTGCCACCGAGTTCGCGGCAACGTTCGATTTCGTTGCCGTTGCCAAGGCAGCAGGCTGCTACGCCGAACGGGTGGAAGATCCGGCAGAACTCCTACGAGCACTCGAGCGGGCGCGCAAGGCGAACGACACTGGACAGCCAGCGGTCATCGATGTGCGCGTCGACAGCGACGAGCACCATCCCAGCTTCGTCGAATTCCACCGGCTACGGTAGAGCGAATCGGGGCGATCTCCATGCTGGATCACACCGGACGATACCGAACCCGATACGAAGACACGTTGCGAGCGCTCGGTCACTATCTCGACCAGCATCGTTTCACCCGCATCGCAGTCATCGAAACCCCCGAAGGTTTTCTGATCAAAGGGTATATCGCTGCGAGCGGTCGAGACGAAGAGCACTTTGCCTTGGCTCCGGAGACACTGCTGTTTACCGATGAGGATCTCCGACAACTCCTGGAAGAGGCCTATCGGCGGCGGGGTACCGGCGGGGCCAACTCATCTTCCAGTACGCGATGACACCGCGGACGGGAGCATCGCCCATTTGCCCCACGCGCAGCCAAACCACAGGACCAACCATCGAGCGATCTGCCGATCCCCGGGAAGCGCTCATCGCTTCCCGGTTCCTGAACGCATTTCTTTGATCAACAGCATCGAATGCGATCTCTTCGGCAGAACCTGCCGGATGTTCCTGCCCTCTGCAGTACGACACTGGTGAAACGCAGTGCGGACAGTACTCGGCATGCTCGAACGAGGAGCTCACGCGAGCGTTTTTCAAATAACTTCGTCGTTCCGGGTTGGAGATGATGGTGAGACAGCGAGTCCGGTGACGCGCTTCAGGATGAACCGTTCATCGTTCGGAAACCCTGCTACGGTGACGGAACTGACAGAGGCTCGCGTTCCGGTCGCTCGCAGCGGAAGAGAACGCGTACGAGGCTGGGGAGGGGTAACTTGTCGTGTTCAGCATCGGCGACGATACTTAGTTGCGAGGGCGGATCGGGCCCGGTGGCCTGCACGGTCTTCAAAACCGGTGGGCGGGGTGACGAGCCTCGCCGGTGGGTTCGACTCCCATGCGCCCTCGCCAGCGTACGGACAGGCAAAATCGCCAGTGCCCTTCGTGCGGCTATCCGCTCACCACCCCGTGTCGGCGTGGGGTAGTAGTGGGGTAAAAGTGGGGTAAAAGTGGGGTACGCCAGCGTAACTGGAGTACACCAGCCTAACACCCCTGAAAACCGCAACACCCCCGCCGGAACCTGGCCAGCGGGGGTGCCTAATCGGCTACACTTGGTGCGCCGGGTCAGCCCTCACCTGACCTGGCCATGTCCCGGCGCTCTTGCCCAGCGGCCGGGACGCTCTTTTGGTAACGTACCGCCTTCCTGAGCCCCAGCCTATCGCCTCCTACGGCCACTGTCAAGGGGGGCCCGCTCAGCGACTGGGATACCATGGGGTACCTGCCGTCACTGGTGTGAAGAGGAACAGAAGACCCCGGAAGAGCAGATTTTCAGGTGTCCAAAATGGGGCACCTGAAAATCTGCTCGAACACGCTACAACACGTGGCCTGGTCGCCAAGCGCTACCCAGCTGAGCGCTCGAGTATTCCCACACTGGGGTCGGCCAGAACGTCGCTCTGTGAGCCTCCTCGTGGCCCTGGCGGGGTGTTTTCCGGTGCATTTGATTTCTCCCCTCTAGGAACGAGGCGTGGAGAAACGAAACGGGGAGGCATGCTCATACCCTCGACCACCCCCTGCTCACGACTCGTCGTCCTCGAGGTCCAGCCGGATGACCCTGGCTCCGGCCAACTCCCCCGCCGCCACCGCCACCAGGCTGCCATCGGCGGTGAACTTCCACTTCCGGCCGTCTTCGTCAAGTAGAGTGACGACCAGCCGGTAGCTAGGTTGCTCGACCCGGCGTTCCAATCCCTCCAACCGTCGTCGGATGCTGATGACCGCTCCTTTCCCGTGACCTGCTGTTCGAGCGCAGCGACCCGCTCTTCGAGGCTGACCAACTCGGTGACCTGGAGGAGCCGCCCCAGGGTCACATCGGCCGCTCGGAGCTTCACCGGCCAGGAATCCCCTTCGGCCATCGCCTGCTCCAAGACATCGGCCGCTCGAGCGCCAAGCTGGCGCAGTCGCATGGCCAGCGTGACCAAAAGCTCGTGGGATAGCTCGGCCACGTACTGCTGCACCAGCGGGGCTGCCTTGTAGCGCTTGGCCGTCGAGATACTGATGCCGGCACGCTCGGCTGCCTCCTTGAGCGTCCTGGCTTGCACCAGCTCGATGGCGAACCGCTTTTGCTTCGGCGTGAGACCATTGCGGTCCATCTCAGTCCATCCCCCACTCAGCCACTGTCGGCCGCTGTCGCTCAATCCGGCGGAGCCGTTGCCTCATCGCTACGGAATACCGCACCGAACCACTCCTCGAAATCAGCCAGGCGGAGCAGCACCAGGGACTGGCCGTACCGTGTCCCGGCCTCGTGCACCACGGCCAACGGGAGCTGGCCAGTAGTCGCTGACCGCTCTGCCTGCTCCATGGCCATGGTGAGCCACTGCGGTAGCCGCCGGCGGTGCTTCACCTCGATCGAAAGCCACGGGTGAGCGATATCAGGCTGACCTGCTCTCCCACTGACCGGGACCCGGCGGCCATTGAGCCGCTTGGCGATTTGCCGTTCAGCGTGCTTCCAGGTCGTCATCAACGACCCTCCTTCTGGGCGTGCACCCGCAACCATCTGACCAGCTTCTCCGGATACTGCCACCCCAGCTTGTCGTACCTGGCCTGCAAGCATGGTGGGCAGCGATACAGGAACCCTTCGGCGCCAATCCGCTGGCCACAGTCGAGACAGACCGACGGATCCGGAACGTCGGTTGCTTTCTCCACGGCTGGGCGTACTGGATCGCCCTGGCCAGGTGTGTTCGCCGACGACTGCCGCTGACGGTAGGCCTTTACCCTACAAGCCGTGCTGCAGTAGAGGGCGGACTGTCCACTCACCTGCAGGAGAGCCTGACCGCACACCACACAGGTGTGTAACGCCTTTTCGCAGTTCTGGTGCGGATTTTTGGGTTCGTCACTGGACCCGCTGGTGTGGTCAGCCGGGGTGTGTAACGCCTTTTCGCAGTTCTGGTGCGGATTTTTCGGGGTCCCGTCCGTTTTCTTTTCTTCACGCATAGGGGTATAGCGTGAAGAAAACAAATCGTCCGGGGTGCGTGACGCCTTTTTGGCTTCTCCATGGGAAAAATCCGTTTCACCGGGGATTTTCTTTTCTTCACGGTTAGGGGTATAGCGTGAAGAAAAGAAACCGCCCTGGGGGTTGGCCGGGGTGCGTGACGTCTTTTCGTAGTTTTGGTGCGGATTTTTCGGTTTCCCGGGGTCATCATCACTGTCACCGTCACTATAGAGTGAGTGACTAGTGACGGCCCGGCTGGCGTGGCCTGCAGGGTCGTGGGACACCTGTCCATGCGGAATGTGATGTCTCCCACTGACCGGGACCCGGCGGCCATTGAGCCACTTGGCGATTTGCCTTTCAGCGTGCTTCCAGGTCGTCATCGGCGACCCTCCTTCTGGTCGTGTGTCTGCAACCAGCGGACCAGCTTCTCGGGGTACTCCCAACCCAATCGGTCGAGTCTGGCCTTCAGGCACCGTGGGCAACGGTACGAAAACCCCGGATCGGTGATCGGCTGGTGGCAGTCCAGGCAGGTCCCCGGGTCAGGTGGACCGCTATCCGCCTTCTCCGCTGCCACTGTCCCCGGGGCGACTCGACCAGTTGCACCCTGCAGGCGGCTAAACTTCTTCCGGCAACTGTCACTGCAAAACCGAGCTGACTTCCCACCCCAGTGTGCGACCGGTTTCCCACAGACGACACACCCGTGTCCGCCAACTTTGGCGTCTCCATGGGAAAGTTCCGTTTCCCGGGGTTCGTCATCACTGTCACTGGTCTTAGAGTGAGTGATAGTGATGACGCCCTGGCTGGCGTGACCACCAGGGTCATGTCCGCCAATTTTGGCTTCACGATGCGGGTTGTGATGTTTTCCGTCCGTTTTTGTTTCTCCACGGATAAGGCTATTGTGTGGAGAAAAGAAAACGACCGAGCCGTGTCCGCCAATTTTGGCTTCTCGGTGGGAAAAATCCGTTTCCCCGTCAGTTTTCGTTTCTCCACGCTTATGGGTATTCCGTGGAGAAACGAAATCGTCGTCGTCCGGGTCGCCACCGTCGGCCAAGGACCAGCGATACGGGTCACCCCGTTTCCCAGTGCCTGTCCGGACTACCTGGCCAGCTGCTTCGAGTTCGCTCAGTCGTTTTGAGGCGGTGGCATGGGGTAACTCGACGGCCTTGGCCAGCTCGAGAGTGGTTGCAGTCCCCAGTTCGGCCAGGGCTTCCAGCAACCGTTCCCGCTGAGCCTCAGCGGAATAGTCCGCTGGCGACCCCAACGTCTCGTACTCGCCACCGCCGTTCCATCGGATGACGACTTCGAACGGTTCGTAGCGGCTGTAGACGCTCAGCACCCGCCGGGTATCCTGCAGCTGGTCGGGGTCATAGCGGCGCATCTCGATGATGATGTCTGCGAAGCCGGCTATCGCTCCACTCCCCCGGCCAGCGGTCCCCTGGCCGCCGTCAGACTTCCGGGGATGGCGGACAAACAGGACGGCACAACCAGCGGTGGCGATCGCTTGGAGGGGCAGGAGTGCCGTCACGGTTTCTGAGGCGTCGTTCTCGTCACGCACCGGCCACAGGTTCGGCAAGGCGTCGAAGACCACGAGGTCGTAGCCGTGCTCGACCACCAACCTGGTAATGTGGCTGGTGAAGGTGTGCCACTCGGCGTGGTTCGGCCGCTTCGGGAATGGCCGGCTGATGATGTGGACATGGTCCCCCAGTGCCAGTGCTTCTCGCCGCTCGACCCACTTCGCTTTGGGCTCTTCCGTGACCACCAGCGCCTTGCCTGGTCGCACGACCCGGCCGGCCAACTCGCCGCCGTGTTCCATCCGCTGGAGCAGGGCGGCGAGGAGCGTCGTCTTACCGGCCTTCCACAGGGCGTAGAAATCGGTCAAGTGGCCCTTGGCCAGGAACCCGTCCCAGAGCCACTCGACGCTGGTGGAGTCGCCATCGAGTGCGCTGAGGGCAACCGGTTGCCAGCTGTCGGGGACGGAATTCGTTTCTTCACGGTCGTCTCCTCTATGTGAAGAAACGAATTCGTGCCTCCCGTTGGACACGACCAGCACCGGGTTCGGCGACCACTTGCTGGCCGACCGGGCGATGGTCTCTAGCTCCTCGTCCGGCAAGGGCTCCTCACAGCGCCGGTTCATCATCCGGAGCACGGCCAGCACCTCATCCGGCTCGAGCTGGCCTTCACCCCGGAGCCAGCCGGCAACCCGGGTCAGAACGGTATTCCTGGCCCCGACCGGGATGGTCCGCTCGAGCTTGAGCGTCTCCCCTAGCGGCTCTCGCCGATGGCCGTTCCCCGCCGGAGCGTCCGGCCACGGTAGGTCGGTCGGTTCTAGCTCCAGGGCCTCAGACGGGTTGAACGAGAGCCACTGGTAATCCCGGCTAGCATCAGGCTTGTAGGCCTTGGTCGGCGGGGCGTAGACCAGGCCACCAACGCCCTTGATGTCGCCCCAAGGGTGCTTGGCCGTGGGAACTGGTTTCCGGCTGAGGCAATAAACGTGGAGCCCACCACGCTGGGACTCGGCCACCAGCCCCTTCCGCCAGCCCGGACACTCCTCGTCCAGCCAGGCCTCGGCCCTGGCTCGGTGCTGGCGCTCGATGTCCAAGACCCACCAGTGGAGGCCGGTGAGCGGGTCACGGTGCCCTGTGATGACCGCCAAACCGTCGGCCTGTCCCCACGGCCACCCCTCGATCTCTTCGGGCGTCGGCAAGCGGTCCTGGTACGGTTCCCATCGGACCAGTGGTCGTCCCTGGCGGATGGGGATGACCGGCAAGCCGAGCGCCTGGTACTCCGTGGCCAGTCGTTGTAGAGTTGCGGCGGATGTGGCCATACAGATACCCTCCTGGTCATGGGGAGCCGGGGGAGACCGGCTCCCCCGACTACTCAGAGCGGCAGTTCGTCCTCATCCTTGGCCGGCAGCACCGACTCGACCCGGTTGGTCTCCTCGCCGTCCGACCGGGTGCCCCGGGTGATGACGACCTGGACCGGCAGGCCGACCAGGTCATCGGTGTCGATTTGCTCCCCGTCCCGGATCTTCCGGCCCAAGGCCGCCTCGGCGATAGCCCGGGCCGTGCTCTTGGGACCGAAAGCCAAGCTGGTGGGCCGGCGGACCCGGGTGGTCTTGCTCCCGGCGTACTTGACCTCGAAGGCCCAGACCAGGAACGTCCGGCCGTCTCGCTCTTTCACAGCGACCTCGGTGATGATGGCGTCGTAGACCCCTGGCTTGAGCAGGATTTCACCGGATGTTGCGGTCAAGATGGCCATGTCTTGCTCCTTTCACACGTGTCGTGGTGACCAGGCTTCCATGGACCTACGGCTCGACGAGCACGGCCCGCTCGGCATACGGCCAGTCGGGGTAGTCGCAACGGACGAAGTGCCGGAACGGAACGGCCAACTCTCCGTCGGGTGTGAGCGTGGCCAGCCGCTCGATGTCGGCCAGTGGTAGCCGGTAGGCTTTTCTCTGCTGGTCGAACCGGATGATCCAGTCCTCCACGCCAAGGTCGAGCAGGAACCGGTAGACGGCCACGGGGAGAGACGGCGTGCAGAACCGTCGGCCGGCATATGGTGTTCCCAGGCACAGCCGACCGTCGGGCTGGCGGAACACTTTCCCCAAGCAAATGAGTCGGCCAGCTTTGCGCCACTGGACAGCAAATGGGACGTCGGCGGATACTACGGTTGTCATCTTCAACCCCTCCTTTCGTAGGCCGGTCGAGTGGTGCGAGCACTCGGCCGGCTCAGTCGTTGGTCTGACGGCGGTCGAACTCTGTCATGGACTCATGGTCACCCTCCTCTCGGCGCAGCGATTCCCGGATGAGGGCCAGGACCTGCTTCGCCACCCGCTGGTCAGCCGTAGCGACGACCGGCCTGGGCTCGAGCTGACCGGGGTCGATGCGCACGACTTTGACGAGCAGCATGGCTCACCTCCCTTGCAATGACTGAGCCCCGGCCTTCTGCCGGGGCTCTTTCGTGCCTCCCATATATATACCGGGTTTCTAGGGCGTTTTGTTACAGTGGCTTCGAGGAACAGTTCGTCGAACGACGAACGACCACCAGCTGTGGAACGTCAAGCGCACTCGGCATCGTCTAGCCTCGAGCGCACTGCCACAAGCGCTCGATGCGCTCGCACCCGCACGGCACCCTCGCTCATCCCGAGCTCGTCGGCCAGCGTGCGGTAGTCGTACCCCTCGCCATGGTGCTTCTTCAGGATGAGCCGGTCGAGCGGGTCGAGGCGGGCCAGCTCGAGCAGATCGTCCAACCAAAGCGCCGCCCACTCCTCGGGGACGTCCGGGTCAGGCTCGTAACGCACGTCGGCCGGGTCCTTCTCATCAGCTGTCCGTCCGAGCAGCTCCCGCTCGACTTCCTTGCGCAGTTCCCGGGCCAAGTACCGCCGCATCTCGTTGAGCGGCAACTCTCTCGCATCGTGCAAGACCAGGATGCAGACTATCGGTGTTACCAGTTGCTCCCATCCCTGGGCGTGCGACAACCCATACTCCCGGCAATACGCCTCGAACGCCGGCCGCACCTGCTCCCACCGTTGCTGCAGTCCCGGAGTAGCACCGTAGACAAAGTGCCAGGTCAAGTGCTCCGTTGCCAGCCGTCGGGCCGCCTGATAGCGGTCCTCGTCGGAGTTCTCCGTGATGAGCAGCTCGAGGACGTCGCCGATGAATGACCCTGGGGGGTTCTCTCGGCGTATAGAAAGCAGGATGCCAAGCAGTGCCTCGAGGGCTTGCAGGGCAGGCTGCCAGCACTCCTCGACCAGTCGGGTCGACGGGAGAAGGATGCGCTGCATCCTCGAGTGCCACTCCTCCAAGTCGTTTTGCACGCACTCCACGACCGGGCGGATCAACTGGAGGACGGCGTTTTGCATGCACCCCACGATCGGGCGGGTCATCTGGCTGAGGGCGTGCTGCACCCCTGCCAGGATCAGCGGGTCACTGAGATCGACGGCGACCCGTCCCGTCGGCACGGACAGGCGCTTGGTATCTTTGGCCTGGTGGAGCGCCTCAGCCTGCGAAGGAGTTCCGACGGTCTCCGCCGTCACCTGCTCGAGCTTTCCGATCGCCGGGGAACGCCTCGGCTGGCGGTGTGGTAGACTCTGCTCGACCAATGGTCGACCTCCTTTCGTCCAGCGCCGGGGGTGACGGCCCCGGCGCTGCTCTGTCTGTACACCAGCACAAGTGTACTAGTCCCATCCCATGCCGTATCCCGGCCAGGCGGGGCCGGGAAGCCCCACCTGACCGGGACATGGTTCACACTTCCAGCGCCTGTGCCTGGTCGGCCAGTCCGGCCTCGGCCGGGTCGTACCCGTTCTGGACCAGCCAGGCTGCAGCTTCCGCTGGTGAGATTTCTTCCCAACGGTCGACCGTCCCTTGCCACTGGCTCCACCAGTGCTTGACCCAGCGCCCGCTGGCCGTCCGGTAGAGTGCTTCGTGGTCCCACTGGGAGCCGGTGGCCACCGAGATGCGGTTCCGGCCGTCCCAGAACGTCGCCTCCTCGAACTTCTCAGCCGCATCCAAGTCGAACCAGCGACCAGTGCCGTCAGTCAGTGCTTGTCGTCGCATCGCTGTCCCCTTCCTCGATGAGTTCATGCACGTCCACGTCGCTCAGCTCCTCGGCCAGCGTCGGCAGAGCAGTCCAGAGACTGCTCAAGACGCACGCCTCGAGACCGTAGAAAACCCGCCGTCGCTCGAACAGCTCGAGGCAGGCCTGTACCTGTCCCCAATCCTGGCGACCGACCGCATCACCCGCTATGCCGAGCAGCCACCAGTCCGGATAGGCCAGCGCCTGAAAATGGTGCGATGCCGTATGGAATAGCTCGACAACAATGTCCTGCGGTAGGTCGCTCAACCGCATACCCCGTTGCTCATCGCACCAATGGCTGTCGGCCAAGAGCCGGTCGATTTCCTCGACCAGGTGGACCCGTTGGTCGGGGGTGAGTTGCTGTACCAGTGCATCGAGTTCGCCCATCGTCGTCCTCTCGTTCACGTTGACGCTCCCTGTCGGCCAGTGGTCGTGGCCATTTTCAACCCTATTGTTTTCAATTAATTCCGCTACTCGTCGTTCACGTTGACGCTCCCCGTCGGCCAGTGGTCGTGCTGGTGGCCCCCGAGCCCGGCCCATCGCTGCACCCCCGTTCACCCTCCCAGCGCCCGCTCGATCGCCTCGGCGGCCCGCCGGCCATCGGAGAGGGCATGGGAATAGACCCGGGCCGTGATCGAGGGGTCAGCGTGCCCCAGCCGCTGGCTCACGTCCGGCAGCGGGATACCGGCCGCCAGGGCCAGGGATGCTGAGCCGTGGCGAAGCTGGTGAAAACGGAGCCGGGGAACACCAGCAGCCCGACAGAGTCGCCGCATGGCAGCGCTCACCCGGTCGGGTGACAGTGCCCGGCCGTCCGTCGCCGGGAAGACCAGCCGGTGTTCCTGCCAAGCCGGTCCAGCCTGGAGCTTCCGCCGGGCCACCACCGCCTTCTGCCGCTTGAGGAGCCGCACCCCCAGTTCCCCGATGGGGACGACCCGGCGACCAGCCCGGGTCTTGGGCTCCACCTCCACCCACTGGCCGGCAATCCACTGGCCAGCACGGACGACGCTGAGCCGACCAGCCTCGACATCGACGTCGTCCCAGCGGAGCGCCGTGATTTCTCCCAGCCGCAACCCGGTCAGAAGGGTCAGCGCTACCAAGGGGGCATAGTCGTCGTCCCCCTCCAGGCAGTGCCAGAACAGCTTGGCCAGGGTGTCGGCGTCGGGTAGCTGGGCCTGCGGGACGTGGTAGCTGGGTGGGACGACCCGATCGCAAGGGTTTTCGGGGAGATAGCGCCAACGGACAGCCACGGCGAAGCAACGGTGCAGCACCCGGTAGGTCTGGCTGGCCGCTCGGCCGGGGATGGCGTCGAAGAGCCGCTGCAGGCGGTCCGGGGTGAGTTTCGACAGCCTAACCGACCCGATGGCCGGGTAGACGAACCGCTCGAGCAGCCGCTGGTAGTCGTGAAGTGTCCGAGGCTTCCACCGCTTGCGTTCAGTCTCGAGCCAACGTTCGCAGAGTTCCTGGACCGTCAGCTTCCCTGGTGGTGGTGGCTGGTCGATGGCCAGCTTGCGCTCCAACTCGGCCAGTTTCTGCCGGACTTCCCGCTCCGACCGACCGTAGATGCTGAAGCGCCGGCCGTCATGCTGCACCCGGGCTTCGTACAGGCCGGTCTTGTGTCGCCGAATCTTGGCCATGGAACACCCTCCTTCCTCGGGAGAGCGTCCCTGGCCGCTGGGTGGGGTATTGGTGGGGTACGGTCGTCGAGAAAGGCGTGCTGGTGGGCAAAACGGTGGCCTGCACGGTCTTCAAAACCGGTGGGCGGGGTGACGAGCCTCGCCGGTGGGTTTGACTCCCATGCGCCCTCGCCAGCGTCACCCGGGGTCACCTTGGGATACGGACCTGTGGGGTAAGAGTGGGGTACATCGGTGTGGCACCCCTGAAGACCGAACACCCCCGCTAGCCGAGACTCGACCAGCGATACGGTGCACAACACAGGGAGCACCGGCGAGCCTGCCTCTCACTGGTCGAGTTTGGATACTGACCCGACGAGTGCCGGAACATCCCGTTTCCACGCTGTCAACGTGCCACCCCCAACCGCGACCCACATCGTACCGGCCCCCTTCCCGTGAGTCAACCGTCCGGGCCCGAAAATCCCGCTGGTTGTCTCAGCGGAGGCAGGTCGGTCGTGAGCGGATGATCAAGAGTCGACACAGGCGGGCCGGCTGGGCCAGATATCGTCCCCGTCGATACAGTCGGTCGGTGGGGTTCGGCGGGGGCTGAAGCAGCGTACTTCTTGCCACCCAAGCCGGAGCGACCGACGCTCCGTGCGGATACGACCACCATGCGGATGAAATTGGTCACCATCTTCCGGCTGAGCGACTCAGAGTCCCCCAAAGTACCGGACCAGTACGGAACACCACTCGAGGCACCTTTCCAGCACGGACGTCGTCAACGGCTCACAGTGAGTACAGCGCTGTCCTAGCATCCGAAAGACACAC
>Ga0308415_1001055_pt1 | contig 12133 bp, 9 predicted proteins | sample HotsprSampleOS55_FD_203465 | JGI IMG/M metagenome (GOLD analysis project Ga0308415, IMG submission 203465) | Hot spring phototrophic mat microbial communities from Octopus Spring, Yellowstone National Park, Wyoming, United States - 20090730_OS55 ... | reverse complement strand
CTTAGCAGCGTGAGACGGTGAGACAACATCCAGCGAACTGCGCAGCAGAGATGCAGGGATGAGCGCACACGTCGAACGGAGCGGCGCTCGCGCTACGCCTTTCGCCCATTTCTACGTCCTCCGCGCCTCAGCGGTCTGGATTCTCTATGGCGTATGTGCGTTGCTGCGAGGGCGATCCTGAGAACCAAGGCGGTGTGTCACGCGCACACGCGCAGCCAGATACTCGGTTGTGCCTTGACCATCAATGGCCAGTCGCTCAAAGCTGGGATACTGATAAAGGCCTATTACCACGTGATATTCGCCAGCCAGCGCGTCGGGCGGGATGGGCACAGCGCGCGTCTCGGTAATCACCTGACCGGGCGACCAGCCGGAGGTGGGCGCAGTGCCATGCTGTGGTGGGCTATCCAGCGCCGCGATTTGCGCACCGTCGTCGGCCCGCCGCAGGTGCATGAACACCGTGTAGTCGGCTTCCGGCTTGCGTTCTGCCCGCCAGACCAGGTCCAGCGTCACCGCCTGGCCGGGAGCGTAGTGCTGGGCGCGGCTGCGCAGCCCGATCAACGTAATCTGTCCACCAAAGCGCACCGAGTGCGCCTCAAATGGCCCCTCGCCGGCGGCCACCTGCAGGTCGTATAGCGCCAGCGCTGCGTCTTGAAACCCCTCTGCCGCTACCCGCGCGCCGCGTGCGGCCAGCGCCTCCTCTACGGGCGAGCGCGGCCCGAGCAGCATCGCCCATCCGTAATTCACCAGCCAGATTCGCCTTTTGTCCGCCGCGAAGCGTATGAGCATCTGCTTTACCTCGTCCGGCGCTTTGCTGAGCAGGTCATTACCCACTATCCACGTCGGCAGCTCAAGGGGGCCATAGTAGTCCAACAGAGCGAACTGGTCGCTGTTCACCATGACTACGGCATCGCCGGCCTGGGCGCGCGCGCGGATCGTCGCAACCAACGCGTCGTAGCGGCTCTTCTGCCAACTCAGGTCAAACAACTGGCCGAGGCCAACCGCAGCCGCGCCGGCCATGGCCAGACCAGGTAACGCGGCCACCACCCGCAGCCATGCGGCGCGGGGCGTCCCCCTCCCCAGCCAACCTGCAGCAGCCAGCGTCAGCGGCAGCAAAGCAAAGAGGTAGTAGCGCGGGTTGAAATCACCGACAATCCCAGAGCGGGCAGCGGTGAGTGAGACCAAGCTCAACGAAGCAGCCACCCAGCCGACGATGAGCAGTGCATCGCCCCGCCGATAGCGCAGGGCGCTCAGCACGGCCAACCCAAACAGGCCCAGGGCAATCGGCGTTGTGGATTCCGAGGCGCGCATGCCGAAGAGCAGGCCATTGATCCCAACGCCAAAGTTCAGAGCGATATCCTCGACCAACGGCACGATGCGTCCCGCGCCGGCAGCCGAACGCGCCACATAGCGCGATTGCAGGCCGAGAAACCAGGCGAGGAAGAGCGCCGCGATCGCTGCGTGAGTGATCAGCCAGGCCCACGGGCGTCGCCGGCGCAGGGCGGCGATGCCGGTCGCTAGACCGTTGATCAGCAGCACGCCGGCGGTGTAATAGTGCGTGAGGAGCGCGCTCAGCGCTAGCACGGCATAGCCTGCCCAGCTCAGGACGGAGGGACGGGCAGTCAACAAGCGCTCGCGCGCCACGAGCATGGCTGCGCCGGCCAATAGCGCTCCGGGCGCATACATGCGCGCCTCCTGCGCGTAATAGAGCAGAAGGGGTGAGAGCGCCAGCAGGCCAGCCACTGGCATGGCTGCGCACGGCCCACCGATCCGCCAGCCCAGACGCGCACCCACTGCCACCAACAGCACGGCGCAGATCACAGAGAGAAAGCGCACTGCGAAGACCGTCTCGCCCCACAGCGCACGGGCCAGCCCCAACGCCAAGTGATAAAGGGGCGGCTGGGCATCCAGCCCGCCGATCAAGGCCAGGGCCGATTGCTTGCTGGCCCAGACCGAGAAGGCCTCGTCGCCCCAGAGCGCTCGCGCGTCCAACGCGAATGTCCCCAAGGCAAAAGCTAGTCCACACAGCCCCAGCGCCAGCCGGCGCGCCCACGCATTGAACGCCATCACTCTACGCGGATTGGTTGCGAAAGCTCCGCTGCATCTTTGCCTTCTGTCGTGGTCAGGCGAACCATGCTCCACTCTTCATACAGCCCCACCAACAACCGATAAATGCCGGGCGGCAGGTCTGCTGGGGGAAGCAGCTCGTGAATGTCGGTAATGTATTCGCCGGGAATCCAACTGGTCGTTGGTCTGTGCCCGCCGGCTGGTGTGCTGTCGTTGCCGACTCGACGCTCACCACGCTCGTCAAGCAAGTGGATAAAGGCTTTGTAGCGCGCCGTTGACCCTTCTAGAGCCTGCCAGTAAAGCGTCACGCTAAAGGGCTGACCCGCTACGAGCTTGCTCGGCGCATCATAGCCAACCAGCCTGGCGAGGCCGGCAAAGGTGATCACCTCACTCACCGCTGCCGTCGGCGGAGTGAAGCTTCGGCTCAACGGCAACACGCGGATGCGCTGAGCAAGGGGAACGGTCGTCGCTCCGACACCCACTTCTAATTGCCATTCGCCATCGCTGACTGTCGCCGGCAGGCGCAGGGTGTGATTAGCCCGCCAGAGGTCGCCAACGCGCCAGCGATCGCGCGTGTAGCCCGGCACCGGCTCGATCGGCTGCTCAAGCGCGATACCAGCCCCCTGGCGCAAGCGCACGAGCACGGGCAATGCAATAGAGGGTGAACTGTCGGCTCGCCAATAGAGGGTATAGCGAAAGGCGTCGCCAGGGAGGAGCTGTTCGGGCAACCGATCGTGCCCGATCAACCGCAATCCACCGACCGATGGCGCATGCACCACCTGCTCCGGGCGAACAGCCGACTCAGACACTGGATGTCGTGGCCGGTCAACAGTCAGTTGGCCGACCGTGATCGCGGTGTCGCCCACCCGCCAATTGCCGTCGAGCGCTGCGCTCACAACGGGCAACCGCTGGTAGGGCTTCCCCGCCTCGTATACCACCACTTGGATACGGTATTGACCTGGCGGCGTGCCTGGCCGAATGACAACCTGATGCACGTCTCGTGCGTAGGTGCCGCTGGGCCACCACGAAGACGGCATTCCACCGGGATATTCCGTGTTCGATTGACCAACGAGGTCACTTGTTTGATCGAAGACTTGAACCGCGACGTGATAGTTCTGATCGGTTGGTCGGATTGCGCGCCAGTAGAGCACAGCCCGCCACTGGTCAGCCGATTCGGCATACAACGGCGCATCAATGCCCATGAGCATCAACAGATCCGCGAAGTTGACGTCTGTTACCAGGTCTACGTGCTCCAAGCGTTGACCATCAAACCGCGAATAGCGCAGCGGCGTATCTATGCGCTCCAGGGCAAATTTCACAAGCAGCAGCGCCCCTAAAGTTGTCAGTGTAATGAGCACTTCATCTATTCTCAGCGCAGCGACCTGGTTGTCTTGGAAATTCCGTGGCTTGGACGCTTTTCTCGCCAGTGTGATGGCCAAGATAACTGCACAAGTGATTGAGATGAGGCTGCCTAAGTCGCGCAGCGGCGTAGAGGCAAAGGCGAGATGAAGGGTGTGCTCGCCAGGCGGCACCGACACGCTGATCAAGCCATGCGGAGGGCGCGTGACGATGACCACAGGCTGGCCGTTCAACAGCGCCTCCCAGCCCGGAAAGTTGAATATGTTAAACGTCAAGGTCGCTGGCTGTGCCGTCGTCAGCATGACTTCGCAGCGCAACGGATGACACGCCAAATCGCGCACATCAACGTAGCTGGGTAGGCTAGCGATGTCAAGCCTGCCACGCGCGTTCTCCGGTGGCAGCTCGTCTATTGTTGCCGGCAGATATTCCCCCGCTGAAAGCGTGACCAGGCCACGCCTGCGCTCAAAGTTGGGAATATCGCTCGCTTGGGGGTGTGTGATGTCAGATATAAATGTCGGGAATTGCCAAGCGAAGCTGTAGAACGCCGGTGTGCTTAACCCCAATACCAACAGCACCCGCTTCATAGTAGCGCTCGACAGCCACCTTTCTAAGCAAGCAAAGCCGGCGCCGGCGAGCACGGCAACAGCCAAGCTCGCTATGCCCAGCAACCGCCAGGGCGTCTGAACGAACTAGAGGATCGACAGTGTGTCCCAGATTGGTCGAGAGATCTCCAACGCGAGTGCGATGCTGAGCATCCCTGTCGCCAGCGCCCCGATGACCAACCCGCGCTGTGCGGACAAGCGCAGAATCCCGACCACGCCGACCACAGCCAACCCGAGCGCCACTAGGCTGATGCTGCGCGTCACCGGTTGAAGCGCTAGTCCGCTTTCTACTGTCGTGGGAGGGGCAAACAGCTCAGCCGGCGCAATAAAGTTCCGACGATAGTCGAAGATTTCCAGCACAAAGACGCGCTCGATCTTCACCAAGTCGCGCTCCCCTAGTGCCGGCAACCAAAAGAAACTCGTCAATCCCAGCGCCAGTCCGAGCAGTCCCCAACCTTTCAGTAAAACCGCGAGGCGACGAGTGATGAGTAGCGGGTAGAGCGCGAGCAGCGCCGTGAGGAGCAGCGCGCTGATGTTATGACTAAGCACCAGCAATGCATGGCAGACGACGTATGCCACGCCTGACCCCCATTGCCCGTTGTTTGCCCAACGATGCAAGAAGAAAAACGCGAGCGGCGCAATGCTCAACGCCAAGCTTTCGGCGAATGCACCTCGATGGAACAGGGTGAACGAGAGATAGGGCGCGCTTAAATAGGCAATACTGGCAACGGCAGCACCTCGCCAGCCCAGGCCGTCGCGCAGCCAGGCAAATAAGCCCACTGCGCCAGCGAGCGCGGCAAGAATCATGGTCAATCCCAGCGCCCCGCTCGGGTCAACGCCTACGAGCCGAAATAGCAATGCGAGGTAATACAGCAGCGGCGCATAGTAGTTAAAGAGCGGTGCGCCATATCCAAAGCCAAGCGCTGGCGCCCATCGAGAGAATAAGATGCCCTGCGCGACAAGGTCTTCGAGCTGCGTTAGACGATAAAGGTGAAGCAGCGCGTCATGCCCGGCAGGCAACCGGCCAGAAAACAACGGCTGAGAGACAAGGAGGGCGATCCCGGCGGGAATCAACCATTCAAGGGGGGGATGCCTAAGCGCCTTCGGCCCTTTCAAGGTCTGACGTGCAGATTATAGACACCCACGGCGGATGCGTTTTGCGCCAGAGCACACCCTCCCGGGAGTGCAACGGCATTGCCATCGCGCGGCTGGCGAGCGATTGTCCCTGTTGTTGGATGCACTCTACCAGCGACGTAGTAGCCACGCTAGCCAGAGCGCCTGCTGCGATGAGCTGGTAGCGCGCCTCACAGGCTGCTCCTCTCCTGCTTGACGCTTAAACAGAGTTCGCATACAATTTGAGCGCGCTTAAATCAAGATTTAAAGCGTGCCTATAGAGATGGCTCACTATACTGACCCAGCCGGCGTGAACGACGCCACGTTGCACTACCTGGATGTCATCTATCGGCTGACCCAGCAGGGAGAGATGGCCAACACGACTGACATCGCAGAGAAACTCGGCGTCACCCCATCCGGCGCGAGCGTGATGCTCAAGCGGCTGGCCGAGCGCAAGTTGATCCAGCTTGTCCCCTACAAAGGCGCGACGCTCACGCCGCAGGGCCGCCGCCTGGCGCTGCGCACCATCCGCCGGCATCGGTTGGTCGAGCTCTTTCTGCACCGCGTGATGGGGTTTGCATGGCACGAGGTGGATGACCACGCGCACGCGCTGGAGACCGCGCTGACCGACGCCCTGGAAGATCGCATGGACGAGATGCTCGGCCATCCCACCCGCTGCCCGCACGGCCACCTTATCCCGCGCAAGGACGGCAGCCTGCCTGAGGCCAACGATGTCCCCCTCCTTAGCTTGCCGATCGGGAGCGCAGGGGTTATCCGCTGCGTGGACACCGACAACAGCGACTGGTTAAAGTACCTGGGCGAACAGGGCCTGTATCCGGGCGTGTCAATCGTCCTCAAAGATATTGCCCCTTACGATGGGCCGGTCACCATCCAGACGCCGGAGGGGCTGGTGGCGATCGGCCAGAACCTGGCTAAATTGATCTACGTTGAGGTGAGCTAACGTGGCAATCGCCGCCGGGCGCACCCATGTCACGCGAACCTCGCGCCTGCGCCAGTGGCTCTCGCCATTGCGCGCCCAAGCGATCTGCGTCGGCATCACCTTCGCGGCCATGTTCGCCGGCCTGCTCACCAGCCAGACGCAGCTCCCAGCGTGGCTGCCCTCGCTCTTCTACCTAATCGCTTACGTCGCCGGTGGCATCTTCGGCGTTCAGGCCAGCGTTGAATCGCTGCGCCAGCGCCGCGTGGATGTGGACTTGTTGATGGTCTTAGCCGCGCTGGGCGCGGCTGTCCTAGGAGCACCGTTTGAGGGGGCGATGTTGCTCTTCCTCTTCTCGCTCTCTAATTTGCTCCAGGACTATGCGCTGGGGAGGACGCGCAGCGCAATCCAAGCACTGATGAAGCTGCGCCCGGATCAGGCTCTGCTCAAAGTCGGCCAGGACGCGATCCTCAGACCAATCGAATCACTGCGGATCGGCGATCACATCCTGGTGCGCCCAGAGGGGAGCGCGTGCCGCTCGATGGCGTCGTCGTCGAGGGTGAGAGCACGGTGGATGAATCTACGCTGACCGGCGAATCTATGCCGGTCGCCAAGAAGGCAGGTGCGCCGGTCTTCGCCGGCACGATCAACCAGTCCGGCAGCCTGGAGGTAAGGGTCACCAAGCTGGCCCATGAGTCAACGATCGCCAGGTTGATCAAGCTGGTCGAGGAAGCGCAGAGCGAGAAGGCGCCCACTGAGCGCTTCCTCGACAAGTTCGAGCAGATATACGCCATGGGGGTGATCGGATTAACGTTGTTGCTGGCCGGCATGCCTCCTCTCCTCTTCGGCGTCCCATTCGCAGATGCGGCCTATCGGGCGATCACGGTGATGGTGGTGGCCTCGCCCTGCGCGCTGGTCATCAGCACGCCGGCGGCGATCCTCTCGGCCATCGCCAACGGCGCACGGCGCGGCATCCTGTTTAAAGGCGGCGCGCACCTGGAAGAAGCAGCGCGCCTGGAGGTGATCGCCTTCGATAAGACCGGCACGCTCACCATGGGCAAACCGGCAGTCACCGATGTCACGATCATCCCCTTGACTGCTTTTGCCTATGCGACTGCCTCGCGCGCCGTTCGCCGCGACCAGGAGAACATCTTGCTCGCGCTGGCCGCGGCGGTCGAGTCCAAGTCCGAGCATCCATTGGCGCGGGCAATTGTAGAGACCGCTCGCCATCGCGGGCTGACCATCCCTTCAGCGACCAACTTTGCCAGCACGCCTGGCCAGGGCGTGCGCGCCCATGTTGTCTTCATGGGTGGGATGGACATCGCGGTGGGCAGCCTGCGCTACTTCGACGGCGTCCGCCTGCATGGGCTGGAGCGGGCGATGTGCGAGATGGAGCGATTGCAATATGAGGGCAAGACCGCCGTATTGGTGGCCAAGTTGCGGGCGAACACCTCAGCGGTCGTCCTCGGCGTGATCGCGGTCGCTGATGTGCTGCGCCCCAGCGCGCCACAGGTGGTTGAGCGCTTGCATCGGCTGGGCATTCGGCGCGTGGTGATGCTGACCGGCGACAACGAGCGGGTGGCGCGGGCGGTGGCCCGCCAAGCTGGCGTGGATGAGTTTCACGCTGACCTGTTGCCACAGGACAAAGTGGCCATCATCAAGCGTCTGCGCACAGCCGATGGCCGGCCATGCCATGTGGCGATGGTGGGCGACGGGGTGAACGACGCGCCGGCCTTGGCCAGCGCCTCGCTTGGGATCGCCATGGGCGCTGCCGGCACGGACGTTGCGCTGGAGACAGCCGACGTAGTGCTGATGTCTGACGACCTGCGCCAGATCGCCTATGCGATTGCCCTCAGCCGGCAGACGCGCCGGGTGGTCATCCAAAACTTGATCTTCGCAATCACGGTGATCGCGGTGTTGGTGGCGGTTGCGCTCGGCCTACAGCTCCCTCTGCCGCTTGGCGTGGTAGGCCACGAGGGCAGCACCGTGATCGTTGTGCTCAACGGCCTGCGACTACTCCTCTTCGACGTGCGCACGTAGCACAGCGCACTGTTTAACACAACGGAATACGCAATACGGAATACGAAATACGTAATGCGCTGTATGGTATGCGTATTACGTATTCCGTATTTCGTATTGCCTAGCGCTTAGCCTTCTTTTTGGCGGTGGTCTTTTGTTGCCGGCTGCGTTTGGGAGCGGTGGTCTTGCGCTTGGACTTCATTGCCACCGTGCGCCGCTTGGCAGTGGCCTTCTTGTCCTGTTCTTCGGCCTCTTTCTCTGCTTTTGCGGCCTGGTCCTCGGCTGGGCCGGAGAAGTCATCATCGGGGCCACCCAGATCGTCGCCGAAGATGTCGCCCATGCGCTTCTCTATCTCTTCTGGATCCTCGCCCCTCTCCAATCGGCCAACGACTTCCTCGAACTCAGGCCCTAGATCCTCACCGCTCTGCTCGGCCATCTTGCGCATAAAGCGGCCGAGCGCGCGCGGGTCGTTCTCGTCCAGCTTGCTCATCTCGTCGAGCAAAGCGTCGTCCACGTCGCCGCTGCTGTCCAGTTCGCCGCCGCCGCGCAGGACGCGCACGCGGGATACCAGACGCACCACGCGCCGGCTGCTGCATCGTTCGCACCTAACGGCCTTGTCATCCACAGCCGACAACGAACGCCAAAAGACAGAGAACTTGCGCCCACACTCCAGACAGCGGTATTCGTATATCGGCATGTTTGACATTCTAATCTGGCGCGCGTAACCCTGATAGGGGAGAGTGTGCCAATTCGGGATGAAAGGCTGCGCGTTTGAGCACACATGTGGGGCATCCGCAAGCGTATTGCTCATGTCATCGTTGCGGATCAAGCACATCAGGGTCGCCAGCACCTTGCCTCACCGTGTCATTCTGAGCGCTAGCAAGGGAGCTACACACCCAAGCGGTGTGACTGATAGATGAGCTGCCTTCGCCCACTGCCTGATGCGCTACGTCTCGATCCGAATGCCTGCGCCTTTGACCTTGTGCCGCTTATTGATGCCGAGCAGGATAGCGGTCAAGCCCTCGACGACAACAGCATTGTCCAGTGGGCCAGCGTCCCAGGCTTTCATCCCAGCATCGGCAACCAACTGCATCCCCACCTGTTTGGCCAACTCATCGTCGCTGCACACCAGTACGTCGCAATGGATCGGCGCATCGAGCTTTTTAAGGTGCGTGGCCGAGATATTCTGAAAGGCGGTGACGACCTTGACCTGATCGCCCAGCAGCGTTTGTGCTTCCTTCGAAGCTGAGCCGCCTGGCGGTACCATGACGCGCGTGTAATCGGCCGGGTTCACCGGCACTGTTACGTCAATCAGTATCTTGCCGTTGAGCGCGTCCTTGACGCTGCTGAGCGTCTCTTTATGCGCTGTGTAGGGAACGCTGAGCACGACGACCTCAGCCTCTTGCGCTGCGCTCAGGTTGTCTGCGCCGCGCACGCGCTCGCTGCCGAGTGCCAAGTTCAGCTCTTCAGCGACGCGCTGGGCCTTATTCGGGTCGCGCGAGCCGATAATGACCTGATGGCCGGCGTTTGCCCAGCGCAGCGCCAATCCCGATCCTTCTTTGCCTGTGCCTCCGAGGATGGCTATCTTCATCGTCCTTCACTCCAACTATTTGTGCGTCTTGTGATGTCGTGCGTCACGCTGCGACGCGTCTGCGCGACACAAAGTGCGCGCTGTGCACGCTTGCGCGGCGCGCTAGAGATAATACCCTCATGTCCGCCGGCCCGCTGGTCACCACTGCATGGCTGCATGACCATCTCGACGATGACAATATGCGCATCGTGGACATTCGCGGCCACGTGCTGCCGCCAAACGCGCCGCCACCACACTACTTCAACCATTATGAGGACTACCTGGTCAGCCATATCCCCGGCGCGGTGTTCGTGGACTGGGTGTATGAGATCACTGACCCGACCGACCTGCACCACGCGCGCATCGCACCACCAGCGCGCTTCGCAGAGGTAATGGCCCGTCGTGGCATCAGCGATCAGACGTTTGTTGTGGCATACGACGATGCGGGGAGCATGTTCGCGGCGCGTCTGTGGTGGGCGCTGAACTATTACGGCCACACGCGCGTCGCTGTGCTAGATGGTGGTTGGAACAAGTGGGTGGCTGAAGGCCGGCCGGTCACCGATGCACTGCCGACAATCGCGCCGGCGGCCTTCACGGCGCGGCCACAGCCAGCTTGGGTGCGCACCGGCGACCAAGTGATGGCGCGCCTAGGCACGTCCACGCGGCTGATAGATGTGCGCACCCCCCAGGAGTTCAACGGCGAATGGTCGCGCGCTGCGCGATATGGCCATATCCCAGGTGCAGTCAACCTGCCGCGCGCCTCGTTGGTGAACCCCGATGGCACGCTGATCAGCCCGGCGCAACTACGAGCGAGGTTGGCAGCGCTGGGGATAGTCGATCAGAACGCAGAGTGCGTGACCTACTGCAACGCCGGTGTGAGCGGAGCGCTCGGCTTATTGGCGCTGCGGGCAGCCGGTTTCCTTAACAGCGCGCTCTACGACGGATCATGGAAGGAATGGGGCAACGACCTGCGCCGGCCAATCGCCTGAATCAAGCTGCGTCCGGGCGCGGGAGGGCGTATGCCTTAAGCACCTCCAGGTCCACGAACTCCAGCGCAGCGATGTGGGTTGCTTCCAGGTCAACCGGCGGCGCACAGCCGGCCTCGTAAGCCTCTAGCCAGCGCATGACGCACAAACACCAGCGGTCGCCGGGCTTTAGGCCGGGGAAGCGATACTCTGGGCGCGGGGTAATTAAATCGTTGCCCCGGCTGCGGGAGAACAGCAGGAACTCCTGAGTGACCTGCGCGCAGACCAGGTGCAACCCTGTATCGCCCGGACCAGTATTGCAACAGCCATCGCGATACCAGCCGGTCAGCGGCGCAAGGCTACACGTCTTGAGCTCGCCGCCGAGCACATTCCTGGCCTTGGTTGTGGGTGGATGATTCATAGGCGTGATAGCATGAGTGTATCAGCTTTCATTCCCCGTCCTGGGAAATAGCGACTGCGCCACTGCGCCACTGATTCCCCTGGGCCCAATCATGGCCTTGCCATCATTAGGTGTTGCGGGAGAATCAGAAGGGGGCTTTCCCTCGCACGCGGGGAATGAGGGGAATTCGGTGGCTTTGCGGTGCTTTTGGTTGGTCAGGCGTTGAGATGCTTCGCGTCGCCCAGCATGACAGGCTGGCGCGGCGAGCGATTCGCGAACGGGCATGTGCACATCCGGAATTCAAATTATTGAACCACTCCCCCTGACGGCGTGTGATAAAATCATGGCGTGCGTGGTGCCCATAGCTCAATGGCAGAGCGCCTGACTGTGGCTCAGGAGGTTGAGGGTTCGAGACCGTCTGGGCACCCACCAAGATAGACATGCACCGACTAGGTGCATGTCTTCGTTTTATCCCCTCCGCCAGTAGCGCTCACCCCCCACGCGCCGGCTATACGCGCTCACACGTGCCATTGCGTCGTCCAGCGTGCCAAATAGCACCGGCCACTGGGAGGCGTAACAGGCAATGGCGCGCAGGCGCGCCTGTATGTCTTCATCGGAGAGCGGCACAACCTCCGGGACGAAGCCGGCCGGCGGCGCAACGCCGCGCTCAGCGTATGGATAGTCCTCGTAGTATCGCAGCTTGCTGGAGTCGCACGAGGACTCAACGGCTTCGCGGACGAGCGCATGGTCAACGTGCCCGCCGACCGCCAGTGGGCAGAAGATCTGTTCGGCCAGGCCGAGCCATTCGGCCAGCAACGCGCGCACCTGGGGGAGGAAGAGCTGACGATCGCAAGGGTGTACCAAACCGCCGATGAAGTCCTCCTTGTAAAGGGGTTCACCGCGATCATCGAGGCGATAGATCGCGTCGAGCAGGCCCAGGTGGACGTGCTGCGCGCCCAGCAGCCGGCAGGCTTGCACATCCTCGGCGCGGCGCTGAACATACGGCTGCTCGCCCAGCCCCCAGCGCTGATGGAGTTGGTGCGCCGTCGGCGAGAGCGGCCATTCGGCTGGGCGATCGGCCGTGCAAATGGTCACGATCGCAAC
>Ga0308415_1001054_pt1 | contig 12134 bp, 8 predicted proteins | sample HotsprSampleOS55_FD_203465 | JGI IMG/M metagenome (GOLD analysis project Ga0308415, IMG submission 203465) | Hot spring phototrophic mat microbial communities from Octopus Spring, Yellowstone National Park, Wyoming, United States - 20090730_OS55 ... | reverse complement strand
AGATAAACAACAGCTTTCAAAATATTTGTATGCTCCAAATCGTACGGTTCCAGAAATTCTGCTGTATTCACCGCCTGCGGTGGTGCCAGCCGCATCAATATTGGGGCAGGGAAGGGTTATCCTTCCCATTGATGTCCCCAGACCATATGAAAGTAGAACAGTAGTTATGCTAGGGGCCTCTATTAATACTAATGATGAGTTTCTTGACCGGACGCCAATACTAGTTTTCTTTGCCTACAAAGGCGATAATGAGGCGATTGGCGAACCATTTAGGTTCCGCCTAATGGTCGAAACTGAGATCAAGTTCTACGTCATCCCGGCAAAATATGGGGGTTAGGTTGGACATGTCATGGGTTATGGCTTCGCTACTAACTCTTCTGCTCTTCTACCCAACATCCATCCTCCTAGGATACATGATGAGTTCCACATCAATGATACCCACCGACGATATAGGGAGAAGTCTAGGAACTGTGAAGGTGTGTCCATCAGCAGAACTGTACGAGGACACTAAGGCTGCGGTGGATGAGTGGGATACAGCTATAGCATTCTTCGCTACAAGGTTTATGTGGCTGGAGCTTCTAGGGCTAAGGCTTGAGGTTGTGGACACAGGCTGCGATGCTCACATCATGCTAGGCAAACCCTATGAGATACCAATAGGTGAAAGCAGGCGTATTTCAGACGAGCGTATCCTAGGCATGACATCTCCCGATAAAGAGGGAGATAGAACAGTATTCAACGTAATAATCTCCGACCTGCTACCTCAAGAGAGAAGGAGGCCTGTTATAAGGCATGAACTGTCCCACGTTCTGGGCTTAGGGGACTCCGTTACACCTAACGCCCCATTCAAGCCCGCTTCACACACATCAGCGTTGGGGAAGGTAACCAGCCACGATGTTTATGCGCTCTACGTAAAATATGTGAAAGGTGCCGATGGTGCATTAGTCAGTGTTCCGCCCTACATCCCATACATGACCGCTGACATGCCGCTACCCGACATAGTTTCGGCGGCGGTATCAGCCCTAACAGCGTTCATGGTTGATCGTAAGTTATGGAGGAAGGGGAAGGCGTGAAAGCATTAGTCAAGCAATATAGCGTAACCAAGTGGCTCGGCAGTTGGAAGGTCCTGCTCATCATACCGCTGGCATTTCTAATTGCGCGGCTTGCGCTCATACCTGTAATACAGCCCGAGAGGCCTGTGATGGAATGCATAGAGCCGCCATACGATGGGTGCGGTTTCGCCTTCGACGAGGCCCACTACATCCCCGCTGTGAGGAAGATGCTTTACCGAGGTGAGGCAGTCAACCCAGAGCACCCGCCTCTCTCAAAGCTGCTGATAATGGCTGGAATCAGGCTTCTGGGAGATAATCCGTGGGGCTGGCGGGTTCCCGGAACCCTTCTCTCCACTATCACAGTCCTTCTGGTGGGCCTGATAGCTTACAGGGTCTCCAAAGACATGAAGCTCGCGATGCTCTCCCAGATATTTGCCGTTACCGACGTAACATTCTTCAACACCTCAGGGCTAGCCATCCTAGACCCGCCCTTCCTGACATTCACGCTACTCTCCCTATACTTCCTGCTTGAGAAGAGGATGGGCCTGGCCGGGCTGTTTATGGGCTTGGCTATGCTGTCCAAGACCTCGGCCCTCATAGCCCTGCTTGCGGTGGTGGCGGTAGATGCTCTTCACTCCTATGTAAAGTCACACGACTTGGATGCCGCCGTTACAACAGCCAAAAACTCAGCCATCCAGATTGGGATGCCCGCTCTAGCAGTATTCTTGGTCGGCCTAGGTGCCTTCGACGTAGCTACCGGTGCCTTCCCAACACCACTACACCACCTATCCTTCATGCTAGACTACCACTCAAACCTGAGGTACTTCGACCCAAGACAGGTAGAGCTACCCCTCTCATGGATAATCCCACCAATCTCTAGAGGCCCTGCACCATACTTCGTTGTGACGGTAGAACCGATCAGAGTACATACCGTTGCCTTCTGGGGAGTGTCCTCACCGCTGTGGTGGAGTATCTGGCTACTGATACCATTAGCATACTACAGGGTCAAGCGATATATCGTGATGAAGGAGCGTGTGGAGAACCCCGACCCACACACAGCCCTCCTCGCATGGTCGGCAACCAGTATGGGGTTATTCGCCTTCCTAGCCTACATACTGAAGAGGTGGGTCTACAGCTTCTACTTCCTACAGGTCTCACTAATCATGGCGGCGTTATTGCCCGCGGTGCTGAAGTCGGAGAAGCATGACACACTCCTTTCAATCCTACTGGCCGCCCAGATAATCTGGTTCCTTATGTTCCTCCCCGTTAAGCCTCTCTGGCTGATAGAGGCTCTTACAGGCCTCGGTCTGGGTGAGGTGCCGTGGGTCTAGGTGGTAAAATTTCGGGCTTTAAAACACCTTTTGTAGCCTTTACCGTATCGGCTCTAGCAGCTCTTGTACTTTCATTGATAGTTAAGCCTTTAGATGTCTACAGGGCCGTAATAACGAGTCCTTTCGGGTTGGTTCTGATCGGCAGGACTATGATGGCCTACACGTTGGTCTATCCAGCTACTGGAAGCGAGTACCTAGCGCTAGCTTCGGCCATCCTCTTCAACAACTCTATGAGCCTTATGTCGGTCTTGCTCGCACCCCTAGCCATACACGCCGCCTATACCTACGGGCTAAGGTTTAGGAAGAAAACAGTGCTGACCAGATTCCTGCTGCTAAACCCCGGATGGAGGTTCTGCCAGCACACGATAGCAGGGCTGTCCATTTTCTACGCCGCATTCCTAGGCCTAGCGATGGTTACCATGCTCATCCTTGAGGGGCCCAAGCTCTTCATGTCTTTAGAGGCGGCCTACGTTCTGGCGACTGCAGCAACAGTCTACAGGGCCTCAAGAGAGAATGCCGACAACATTGTCCCATACTACCGTAGAGCCGTGAAGAAGGTCCTACCGCCAATACTGGTGTTAATGGTTGTCTCAGCGCTGGTGGAGGCTTATGAGATCGTTTAAACTTCCCTTGGAATTGTGTCCGACATCGGCCGGGTATTTAAGTGAAGGTGGGGTGAAAAAACCAACCATACCAACTCATGTAGGTGGACGAAGTGGTACCCAGACAGCTATCGGAAGGTTCTGGAAATGCTTACCTGGAGTCTCAAGGCTAGCCAAGTTCCTAGCTTTCGGGGCATCAGACATCTTTGTGAACATGGTGGTGTGGAGGGTTGGATAAGGCCGCCTACCTTACAGCTCTTCTAGCATTGGGGTCGCTCCTCGCAGGCTCCATTACAGGCATCATAGTTCAATCGATAACCGGTATGGGTTTTGCCACAGCTCTTGTGGCATTTGTCCAAGCAGCCTCTAAAGCGACGGAGTTCGCTCCAAAAGCCTCCATAGTACCTAACGTGCCGCAACAGGCGGAGGAATTGTCGGCATCGATTGAGCAGGCAGCAACAGGAAGTCCAGAGCCGCCTGAGAGGACTAGGCCCGTATTCCTAGCGGCGGCTATATTCGCTCTCAACCTGAGGCCGCTAGCACTCATACCAGCAATCCACTCCGTACTACCTTTCTCGATGCTCTTGGAGGGTAGGGGCAGGCTGAAGAACTTGGGGAAGAGGCATGAGGACTTCGTAATGGCATCGGCCCTAGCACCACTAACAATAAACGGCTATGTGGTAGGCGGCTCGGTCTCAGAATACCCTATAACGGCACCGATACTGGTTATGGATATACTACCTCTTGCTGTTGTGTCGTATGTTGCGTCTAAAGCGCTCCTGCTACCGTTGAGGGGGTTGGGTAGGCTGGGAGAGGCCTATAAAGGAACACACGGCATCTTCACATTCTCACTTATGTTGCTATCGATGGCCGCCGCCTACGAAGCACACATTCTGTATTTTGGTGGTGGGTATGGAGGCTGAGCTGGTTAGGTGTCCGGGTTGCGGGGCTGAGAACGAGGCTGTTGCGGAGTTTTGCGTCGAATGTGGCAGGAAGCTTAAGGTGTCTAAGCGGGTTGAGGAGAAAAAGGTGAGGCGTGCTGTAAAGGCTAAGAGGGTTGAAGATGAGGAGAGGATGGCCGAGAACATACTGAAGGCCCTCCAGCAATTCATCCTAACCAACCTACCGGTGCCACAGCCCCTTAAGGAGCCGGATGAAGCTTCTAGGGCCGAGACCATTGCAAAGTACCAGGTTGGTCTGGCTACAGTACGTATAGCTAAGCTAGGCGTTAAAGGGCTTTATCTGGTTACGGAGCCGGAGATAACCGCGGAGGGCAAGCTCGCATATGCTTTAACGCTTGACAGCCTGTTCAGGGAGAGCAGGCTGCCGGCTGTCGAGATGGTTAGACAGCCTATGCGGGTTGGTAGGGAGGTGGAGAGGCCTGAGACACAGATCATTGATAGCATGATAACTTCGATTATTGAGGGGCAGCTTGCTAGGATAGGTGTTGACCCTAACCCTGACAGGGTATTAGAGATCAAATACTATGTTAACAGGAATGTCTTCGGATATGGCCCTGTTGACGTTCCAGTAAACGACCCTGCCGTGGAGGACATCTCCTGCGTAGGCCCTAGAATACCAGTCATGATAGCCCACAGGGACTACGGGCACCTACACTACCTAACAAGCAACATAGCCTTCGGCAGCGATGACGAGGTAAACGACTTCATGAACAGGCATGCACACAGGGCTAACACGGTTATGACGCTTCACAAACCATACGCAGACTTCCCACTTACAGACGGCTCACGCTTCGCAGGTATTCTTGGGAGGGAGCTGTCGGCATTTGGACCTACATTCACAATAAGGAAGTGGCCCACAGACCCGTGGAGTCTTCCAAGGCTTGTCCAGATGAAGATGCTGACACCACTCATGGCGGCCTACACATGGTTTGCTTTAGAGAATAAGGCTTTGATAGGTATTGCTGGTCCTACGGCCTCAGGTAAGACAAGCCTCTTCACAGCACTCCTAACATGCCTAGAACCAAACTCCAAGATAATAACGATAGAGGACACATTCGAGATAAACATACCGCATAAGCACTGGCTACCACTTACAGGCAGGAGGTCAGCTATGATAGCTGCTGGACAGCTTGAGATAAGCGAGTCGGAGCTGATAGACATAGCGATGAGGATGAGGCCCGACTTCCTAGTAATAGGAGAGGTAAGAAAGGACGAATCAGTATACTACCTCCTGAAATCAGCTTTCACAGGCCATGGAGGCGGATTCACGTTCCACGCAGGCTCACCATCAGAGTTCTACTCACGACTAGCCCTCATGCTGAAGAAGACAGGTATGAGTGAGGCAATGCTAACATTCCTGTGGGGATGCGTCATAACAAGCTTCCAAGACACTCCTAAAGGCAGGGCTAGGAGGGTTGTATCAATAGCGGAGATACTCCCAAACCCATCAAAGCCCGAGGGCATGGATGTCATAGACATATTCAGGTATAGAGCTTCGGACGACAGCTTCACCCCCGAAGACCCATACGAGGTGGTTGAGAAGTCTCCCAAGCTGAAATGGTATATGAAGGCTACGGGCTTCGACGAAGAACATATCGTAAAACAGCTAGGTTACAGGGTTCAGGCGGTTGGGGACGGTGTAAGGCTTGGGATGAACAGCACAGCATTCCACAACTATGTAGCTGAGGCGAAGACAAAATGGACATAAAGAAAACATACTGGTTCATAGCACTATCTATAGCCACACTCTGGGCTCTTTTCTCAGCCCTACTGGGAATAGTCATCGGATTAGGCCGGTTAGGGCTTCTAGAATTACTACCAGCCCCGTCTATTATCGTCGCAACAATTATAGGGTCAAGCATTAGTGGAAGGTTTGCTGAAAAGCTGTTACCATGGGCTACTGGGCTCTGTGAGAAGGCCCAACTGAAGAGGATGCCTTTGGGTGTTGCAGAGGAGTTCGGGACCCACATAGCTATGAGCATAGCTATATCATTCGCCTTTATCGCAACAGCAACCCCCGCCCTCTTGAGTATGGGTTTCGGACCGCATATGTTTCTGCTAGCTCTGGCGGCCATACCAGTTATACCGGCCGCTGTGAACCATCTGTCTTGGAGTAACAGGGTTTCTGAGAGGAAGGAGAGAACTGACTGGGAGCTTCCCTTCTTCACCGTCTATGCTACTATTCTAGCCCACTGCGGGCTTACCCTCTACGCATCCATGAAGATGCTGACAAAGACAGGTAGGAGGCTCTTCAGGCAGATGACTGCTGAGTCTGAGGATGTTGAGAGGCTTGCGGAGCTGACGGGTAGGGGTGTTGTTGAGAGTCTTGAGGCCCATGCTTCAAACCACCCGCATGAAGGGTTCCAGAGCCTAATCTACTCCACCACAAGCGTATGGAGGATGGGAGGTTCTTTGGTATCCACCCTCGAGGACAGGGCTACAGAGTTTCTTAAAGCGCTTGAGGAGAGGTATGACAGGTTCGCAACCCTAGTAGCGGCAGTAATGGAGGCATTCATAATACTACTACTCCTACTTCCTATGGGCCTAGTTCTAACTGCTGTAACAAGCCCTGGGCAGAGCGGTGCGATAATAGCCGTCATGACGTTGGGAGTTATACCAAGCACAGGCCTTATGATGTACTTCTTCGTCAGGTCAAAGTCTCCAAGACACCTAGACGACATAAAACCTAGACCACTGGACATAGCGTTATCGATAGCTTTTGCCTCAGCAGCGATACCGCCGCTTTTACTAATAGGTGCACCTATGACGCTTCTATTTACAGTTCCAACAGCAATTGGAAGCCTATCCTTCTGGCTTAGGATGAGGGGGCTGGTTAGGGAGTTGAGGGAGTCTGATAGTGAGGCTAGGAGATGGCTTAAGGATGTGACTGAGTACAGGAGGCTTGGAAACCCTCCATCTACGGCTATAATGAAGACAGCAAACCACAGGTATAGGCGCAGCTTCAAGAAAGTTCTGGACCATATTATAAGCAGGATGAGTATGGGTCTGACTATCTGGGAGGCTGGGGCCGGTGTCGCTAGGAGCTGGCTACTCAGAATGAGCCTATACCTACTGCATGCGATAAACCTGAGCGGGGGAGGCTCACCTTTTTTGATGGATAAGCTAGTCGAGCTGTTGAGGAGCTACAACCTTGCCAGGGAGAAGGCGGCCGGAAGAATCTCACCATTCAAATATCTGGCTATAGCTATGCCGCTTATAACCGCGATAACGATAGGTATGGTTCTTCCGATAGCCAACCTAGGAGGAATATTCCAGACATCTGAGGTTGGTGGGGCCGTGGCTGGTACTGGTGGTGGAAACCTGCCGCTGGCATCCGTCACACCAGAGGAGATGCTCGCAATGGCAGATGCGGGCATGGTCATGATAGCCGTTGGTGGATTGTTCTACATGATGATAGTCAACAGGGCTGTAGACGGACATCCATACAACACCTGGAGGATAGCATTGGTCATGGCAGTAACAGCAGCCTCATACTACTTAATGGTACCAGTAGGGAACATAATGCTCTCAATCTTCAAGTATAGGTGAATAAAATGAAGACTGCTATAGCCATCCTAATAGTTTTCATGACCCTGCTCCCAGCATTAGCCCAAGAAGAGTATGCTGTGAAGCTCTCTGCAACACCGCCCGAATGCGCCGCAGCGCTCATCGGTTCTGGGAGCTACAGGCAAGGCTCACAGGCCACAATAGAGGTTAGGGTCTCGACTGAGTGTAAGTTTGTTGAGTGGAGGATTAAGGGCGGAGGGCTGCCTGATAGTGTTTCCGCCAACCCATTCACCTTCTACGTCTTTGGAGACATTGAAGCTGAGGCCATATTGCAGAAGCTCTACAGGGATAACGGAACCACTATCGAGAGGTTCTATGTAGCCTTCGCCTCAAACATAACGTCTAGGGCCTATACACCATCCAAACCTAAGATAGTGATTTATGGGGAAGAGGTAAACATCTACACACCTCAGGAAGTTTTGGATGGTGATTACAGGTATGTCTTCCTTTACTGGAGTGGGCCTGAAGGGTTTAGGATAGACACGCCATCGGCAACTATAAAGGTAAACAAGAGCATGACGCTGGTAGCAAACTACTACACCTTCAAGAAGTTCCTAGACGAATACTACCCAATACACATATTCGTAAAACCAAGCTATCCTGATGTAGAACTATCTGACGGAAGGATTGAGAGGGCCGTAGCACTAATTGTGAAGGGTTACAACGTAACTATCCCATTACAGCCTGTCCCAGAACCCCTCATTAAGCTTGTCGAGCCAGTCTACGAGATATACGTCCCCTACATTATTGCCGTAAACAGCCCACACCCTGTAGACATCACATTAAACGGTCAGAAACTCACTGTAGGCTCCTCAATCAAGCTATTGGGTAAAGAAGGCAGCACGATATCCGTAGAGGCTCCAAGCAGGTATGGTAGGCTCAAGCTAGATAGATATGAGGTGGGTGGAAGGCCTAGCGTTGGGTCTGGAGGGAAGTCAGGGCTAATAGTAGCCCAGCTAACCAAGCCACTAAGCATCCTGATAACATACACTGAGATACCTTACGCCTTCCTGATGGATGTGCCTCTTGTAGGTGGGTTAGCCTACAGCTTAACCGAAACAGGATACAGCATACTATCCATCCTCATCACAGACCTAGACACAATCCCATACCCGGTTGCCATGGCCCTCCCGCTAGCACTCATAGCTACCCCCGGAGCTGGAATAACCTACGCAGTTAGAAACATATCTAGAAAAGGGGTGAGAGGTAGTCTCAGGATATCTGTTAGGAGAGGTGCATACAGAAGGCTGGCGGCGCTTGTTGAGGAAAAAAGCCAAGCACCTATAATCGAAGCATTCCAGAACATTCCGTCCGACAGCAGGTTTCAGGCACCTGTGGAGCTAGGCGAGAGGCTTACACGAGTAGAATCAATGATGCAGGCTGAAACCACCTCAGAGACGACCTTACAAGAGGAAGCGGCCCCAGAGGAGGAGCTTCCGCTTGATGATGTGAAGGAGCTTGAGAGCTGTGTAGCGGAGGGTAGGGTTGGTAGGTTCAGGTCATCTCTACTACAGCTAACCGAGGTAGGTGATGAGCTGTTCACAGCAATACAGGCTGGAAGGGTTAGGCTGGAGAAGGACGGTACACCGCTTGTCTACTCGGCTGAGGTTGCTAGGCTTGCTGAAAGGGTTTCCGCGATGCCTTCAGGGCTTATAACAGTCTCGGGTGGGGAGAGGCTTCTAAGGGAGAGGATTGTTGAAGCTGCGCTGGCAAAGGCTGGTAGGGGGTGGGTTAGGGCCCCGCAGAACCTCATCCTCCCGCCAGACGTAAACACCACCGTATCAATGCTTAAGAAGCTGGCTAAGGGAGCTGATGTAGTAGTTGTAGATGGGCCGGTTTCAAAGGCTCTGGCTCAGGCAGCCTTCCAAGCCAAGCTCCTAATTGTTTCATCATTGGATAAGGGAGGTGATGTTGATCTACCGCCTCTATCAGATAGGCTACTACCCGGAATAATAGCTTGGCTGCTGTTTGAGAGGGATGTATTGAGGCGTCTGGACTACCAGACCTTCAAGGAGTTGGTTAGAGTGGCTAAATGTTTCAGGGGTTTGGATACGGCATCGGCTTATGCTGAAATGCTTGATGAAGGGCTCTCCCCAGGGGAGGCGGTAGAACAGCTCTGGTCTAGGGAGTTTACGGCAGTATTCCCCGGATTCGAGTCAAAGATAGCAGTTAGGATAGTTGAGTCTGGCCTAAGCTATGGTGAGGCTAGAGACCTGTACATAACCTCTTACAGGCAGGTGATGGCTGGGGGAGACCCGCAGGCCTCTTGGAGGAGGTTCTTGGGAAAGCTGGAGAAACTAGGGGTGAGAGTAGGCAATGCAGGCTAAGGCCTATGCAATTATTATGGCTATAATAACTCTAGCGGTCTTAGTCGGTTTAACAGCCCCAGAAGCACGTTCGGATATAACCGTTACAGTTGAGTTCAGCGGTATGGAATGTGTAGAAGTGGCAGCTATCACACCCTATCCTGGGAAGCTCCAACTTACTGGTCAACGTATCTATACTGTTTCTGTTGGAAACCTAACTTCTGGTGATGTGGTTAGCCTTGAGGTTGTGATATCTGATCTTAAGAGGTGTAGGGTGGAGAGTGTATCTGGTGCGCTTGCATGGTTCATCGACAGGGATAAGCTATATGCAAACATAATGCTTAAGGAAGGAGAGAACAAGGTATATGTAAAATTCTCCTACACGCCCCCTAAGAGGATCTATGCCACTGTGAATGTTACAAACCCTGAGTGCGTGGCGGAGCTTACCGCAAACGCCCCAGTCAACAGGGCCTCAGGCGGATGGGTCGTAGGCCCGTGGACGGATGGTGATATGGCTGAGCTTTCGGCCACACCGTCTGATGGATGCTATATTGGTGGTTGGATGAGTGGTGTGAAGGCTCTTACAACCAGTAGTTTTTACAGCTTCCAAGCATCGGAGAACATTACGCTTACTCTCTCCGCTGAGAGGCGTGGTACAATGCCCCCACCAAGCCTAATAGACTTCTCCATAGTATCTGTTAGGGCCACTGGTCCCGGGAAGGTAATAGTATCCTCAAAACCTATAGCAACAGGTGTAGGGACACCTTTATGGCAGGCAGTACTAAACCCAGGAACAACAATATACATAGAGGCAGTACCTGAGGGTTGTGGAGAGTTTAAGGGATGGAGGGGTACAGATAAGCTAAAAACAGTAGATACCCCAAGCCTCACAATAATAACAGAACCGGGATACTTGGATGTTGAGGCTGTCTTCGAAAATATGAGGGGATGCCCATACATAGTAATAGGCCCTTACAGGATATTGAGGGTGGATGAAGTACCTGTTGTGGCCGCTGTTGTAGGGGGTGGTTCTACAGGTCTTCTTGTATACAGGATGGTTAGGGCTGGGAGGAGGCAGAGGAAAACACTGGATGAGCTTATGCCGAGATGGTCTGATGAAATGCTCTCATCAATAGCATCATATACAACAGGGCATCCATATGCTATGATAGCTAATCTGGTAAGGGAGTATATGCCACCGGAAACACCAACAGAATACGTATACATATTCAGAGCATACAGGGATGGAAGACTCTCAGACATACTAAGGGACCTAGATAGATGCGATAGCGCCTCAACAGTACTATTCACAATATCTGAGTATAGGATGGTTAGGCTTAGGTATGCGTCTGAGCAGGGATACATGGCAGGACGACTACTAACAGCATACATATCACTAAAAGGATACGCACCAGTAACAAGAAAAATACTATATGAATGGGTTAGTAGGATGCTTGCTGTAAGCAGCAGGGAAAAAGCAGAACACAACATAGAACTACTATGGAGAGACAGAGAAATAGTAAACCTACAGAAGAACGCTGTAGAGGAGGTTATAAGGGAGCTATCTAAGGAAGGCTTAGAAAACCTAGCAATAAACCCACCTAAACCAATACAGAAGGTCCTTGAAACCTTGATTAAATGCCCTGGATGCGGAAGCCAACCAAGCTATGGAGAAAAATACTGCAAACAATGCGGAGCAAGCATACCAACAAAAGCATGGGAGATAACAGAAGAAACACACAAACCAGTAACAGTAGAGATAGAGCAGAAGGCTGGAACACCTACAATAGAGTGTCCATACTGCGGAAAAGAACTACCACCTCATGCCAAGTACTGCACAAAATGCGGGGCCAGCATAGTATCACCAGCCCGTGAAAGAGGGGGAATAAGGGAGATATTCAGAAGAATACAGCAGGACGTATCGAGAAAAACAACACCGGAAGAGCCAGCACCAGGGCTTGAGCGGGAGGTCTCTCCTGAGTCGGCTGAGAAAACCACTCCACAAGCTTTTAAGGAACATGTCAAAGGTGAAGAAAAGCCTTCGCAGGCTGAGGAGCATGTAAAACCAACGGCAGAGAAGCCCGTAGCCGAGCGGGAGCCTCGCACACCGACAGATGTTGGCGAAAAGCCACAGCCGCAGCAGCCAATCCTGCCTACAAGACGGATAACGGCTGAGGAGTCTGTTCCTGTAGGGGTTGATTGGGAGCCTGATGAAGACATGGTTGAGGCTTTTGATGATATGGGTGTTCCTCTTGAAGCCTTCAGGAGAGAGGCTATTAGGCTGGCGTTGTTGGATGTGGATGAGAGGGTTTTTGAG
>Ga0308415_1001053_pt1 | contig 12134 bp, 7 predicted proteins | sample HotsprSampleOS55_FD_203465 | JGI IMG/M metagenome (GOLD analysis project Ga0308415, IMG submission 203465) | Hot spring phototrophic mat microbial communities from Octopus Spring, Yellowstone National Park, Wyoming, United States - 20090730_OS55 ... | reverse complement strand
TACCGGCGGATGGGATGCGGACGGTCGGCGGGGAGACGAGGGAATCACCGTTCTTATTGAGCCCCGGGATAGTGCCGGCCGACTGCTCCGGGTAGCCGCTCCGATTGGTGTTGTGGTGGTCGATCCGACCCTTCCGGGGGAGGATGCCCGCCTGGCACGGTGGGATTTGTCCGCTCAGGAGGTGGCCGAATCATTCGTTCAGATGCCTTCCCACACGGGGATCCTTTTGCATTTGCCCTGGCGGGAGAAAGTACCGATCCACTCCCGACTTCACCTTTTCGTGCGGTTGATCACGAGCGATGGGCGAAAACTCCAAAGCGATTTGCCGATCCAAGTGGAGCTTTTGCCAGTGGTCACCGGGGAGGATAGCTCGGAGGCAATTCGGGGAGGGCCGGATGCGGAACTGTCTCCTCGGGGGGAGAGCAGCGGGACCTGGTTGGAAGTGCCGCAAGAGCCTCGTGCGGCCCGGCGACCCCCGGTCTGGTCCCCCGTCCGCTAGAAAAGGCCTCGTGATAATCCTCGTGATAATCTTGGTAGGCCCGCGTCCGTTGACCTTACTGGACCTATCCCTATGTGGGCATTGGTGGGATTCGATGCCTGTGGAGCAGGTCGCGGCCGGATGGCCTCTCCCTATGTGGGCATTGGCCGGAGGGCTAAGACTACGAACTTTTCTCTGGAGATCTGACTACGTTTTTTCGATCGCTATTTCTCTGAGAGTTGTCGGAATCGACTGTGGATGCCGGCGGTGATATGAGAACACCTCGGACCGTCCGATAAAGAATTTTCTTCGCCAGGGTGTTACTTTGTTCCCTGCCCTATGATCGGATCGGAATTACCGGCTGAATTTTCGGAACGATTTCCCCCAACTCCCTGGGGGAAAAAGGGATTAAGACCTTGCCGCAGCTTAGAGGCGGGCGGGGCTCTCCAGAGAACCAGGGGCCGATTTCAGGGTATTCTCCCTGGTTGGGCGTTCCTTTTTCCGATTTTTGTTTTGGGGTGCAGTACCACCCGACTTACTGACACATCGCGAACCGGGATCGAGCAAATGTTAATCTCGACCTCGGTGGAACGCTGCTTGGAGAAAGTGGACTTCCATCCCTTCGCGGGGTTGGCGGTCTACGTGGATGATCGATTTCTCGATTGCGTAGATCGAAAGTATGTGGTGGCCACCCTCCGCCGGCACCTCCTTTCGGTAGGGGCTCGAGTCGTGGAAAAGGCCGAGGAGGCAGACATTATTGTGGAGGTTGCGTCGGGTGCTGTTGGCACCGACCGCTCCGAAGGTTTCGTGGGAATCCCCGCCTTGGATGTGCCTGGTCCCATCCCGTTTCGGACACCGGAAGTCAAACTGGTTTCGCAAACAACGCAGTTTGGGACGGCAAAACTCAGTCTCGTGGCTTACGATGCCAGAACCCGGCAGGCGTTGGGGAATGCCACCTTAATTTCCTGTCGAGCATACAACACCAACTGGTTCGTTCTCGGAATTGGACCATTCAACTCCGGAACGTTGCGGAAGGAGCTGCTGGTGGCTCGAGAGGAGGCAGACCATACCCCGAAGGAACTTGTCTCGCTAGGGGATCCCGAAAAGATAAACCGAATTGCCTTGCGGAATTCCACACCATCCTCGCCAGCCGGCGGGCAAGGAGAGGAAAAGCCGCCTAGCCCCGCGGCAACCCCCTGGGAACCTCCGACCGATCTTTCGGCACCGGCGGAAGAGCATCCGGCCAACGAATACCGCGGACCGGTGATCACTTGGCCATTTGATCCGAATTTCCCCCCGGTTACCATTCCTCGGCCGGACTTCTTGCCTGAGATTCCCCGTTTTGTTTTGCCGAACCATCCTTAAAAGCTTGTCCGGGTGTTTTTGCCAGTTTCCTTACTTTTGGGCCACGATCTTACCGGCCGGCATCACCCTCGGGAACGGGCAAGATCTTTCTATAGGAGTTCGCCAAATTTGGCAGCCACTCCTGGGCCCGGTGTCTTTATCTGCTTCCCTTTGCCAACGTGCTGTTAAGTTCGAGTTGTGCAAGGCAAGGAGCACTCCGCGGGTGGACCATTTCCGGAGATTAACCGGCATTTGGAGCCAGCCTGTCCGTCCTACCCAGTTCCCCCAAGGAGAGCCTGGCAGGTATTCGGAAAGTTATGGTGGTCCTAATGCCCCGGGTTCCCTCGGGAGACCGGCCTTAAAAGGCGGGCCGGTAGGGATACCCCAAGCTTAATTTACACAGGCACCGAGTAACTAACAGGGGAAGGGGTAACAAGCAGGGGAAGAGAATGGACAACCATGAGAGCGACGGACGATTTTTGTGTGCCCAAGCGAGATCGGTGGCAGAATAAAGTTCTAGGAGCTACACTGTTGGAGGTACCGGGCCGGCTCCATTTTTGGTGGAGGAGCACGACTGGCAAGGGGTTGTTCGCGGGATATTCCTGCTTGAGTTGGTTGGACATTCCAAGAGGAGTCCCAAAGATGAAAGGCCGTGGGGAACACAGAACTAATTTCGATCGATCTTTGCCTCATGCCGACAAGAGAGTTTTCAAAGCTCGTTCGACAAGGATGCTTCCGTTTTTGGTTGGGGCTCTCATCGCATGGGGTGGAGCGGGAGCGATTTCTGCTCAGCAACCCGATACTCCAGCGGTGAAGGCTCCGTTGGAAAAGTATCCCCGGGTGAATCTTTCGATCTGGTACGAAGTGGACCCGGCCTGGCCTCAGCGGCCGGAGAATATGCCATGGGGGAATTGTCCGGCGGTAGCTGTCGACCGGCAGGATCGGGTGTGGATCTATACCCGGGCCAAGCCACCCGTTCAAGTGTATAGCAGCGATGGTCGCTTCCTTTTCGCCTGGGGGGAGGAGGTCTTCGGAAGCTTACTAGAAACCATGGTTGCTCACGGACTGAGGATGGATCGGGAGGGAAATATTTGGCTTGTGGATTTAGGAAACCATGTGGTGCTGAAGCTCTCTATGGAGGGGAAGATCCTCCAAACAATTGGAACGCCGGGCAAGCCTGGGTGTGACGGGCAGCACTTCTACCAACCGACGGATGTAGCGATTGCGGCCTCAGGGGATATTTATGTTGCCGACGGGTATGGCAATGCCCGGGTGGCCCATTTCGATCGTACAGGGCGGTTTATCCGGGACTGGGGAGAGTTAGGAGTTCGACCCGGCCAGTTCAATTTGGTCCATGCAGTGGCGGTGGATTCCAAAGGCAAGGTTTACGTGGCCGATCGGAACAATGCACGGATCCAAGTCTTCGATAGCAAGGGGAACTTGTTAGCCGAATGGCGAAACTTGGTCGTCCCCTGGGGGTTGTGGATGACTCCGGAGGATGAACTTTGGGTGTGCGGATGTTCCCCCATGATTTGGCGGCCTACCGATGAAGTTTTGAGCTGTCCCCCGAAGGACCAGCTGATTGCTCGGTTTGATACCACCGGCCGGATGCTTCAGCTTTGGACCATCCCCAAAGGGGAAGATGGGAAGGAACAGCCGGGTGAAGTCAATTGGGTCCACGGCATTGCCTTAGATTCAAAAGGAAACGTTTATCTGGGAGATATCGTGGGCAAGCGGGTGCAAAAATTCGTCAGGCATCAGGACGTCCCGTAATCCCCCCGGGAGTTTGCCCCTGGATCCCAAAGGGCGGTTTGCGGTGGGAATAGCTTTCAGACGGGGCATTTTCGAAGGGATAGCCGCCCTTTGGCCCGACAATCACCCTCGGGGTGCAGCCGGAGGTTCGATTGGGCCAGTTCTTCGGAGTCTGCCCGCTTGGGGGAAACGGGGGATTTTAGGCAAGTTTTTGGATGGCGGTTTTTTAAAGGCTAGCCGCTTTCGGGTGAGATCCTTCGGCTTGCATTTCGGATTTGCCGGCTGGCGGCTTCCCAGGGCCGGAATCCCGCAAAATCGCGAGGGACTAGGCCTGGCCCAAATTCCTTTGGCAGTGGATTGTCGTAAAGGCTTCCGGCATTGGTGGGAAGGTTCCCGAAAGCTGCTCTCCAAAGCCTCTCAATCCCCGAGCATCGAAGTTACGATGGTTTTTGGGGGATGGAGTGTTGTTGGGGGGTTTTAGAGGGGGTATTCGAGGAGATTTGGCGGGTAAAAGGAAAAGATTTGCTGGAGCATCATTCCCGGCTGAGGTTGGGGGAGAGCTCCCGGCTTAAGTCGATTTGTTCCAGCGGGAAACGGCATTAATGGTCGTGGGGAGTGTTGTCTTTGGTTGGTCGTGGAGCGGAGATTTGGGCCTCGGGATATTCGGAGATGACCGAATTTGTAAGGATTTGAGGAAGATCGATCGGGGCACGGATTTTCTTTTGCGGTTCTAGCAGTGCACCTTATATTTTTGAACTCGGCCATCTTAGTAGCGGCTCTTTTCGTGGCGGTGCCGGTACTCCTGCATCTTTGGCGGCGGAAACCGGTGCCTGTGGTCTTCCCGGCCCTCCAGTTCCTCAAGCAGCGGCACCAGGTAACCCGGCGGAAGCTTCGCCTCCGCGAACTGCTTCTTCTGGCGTTGAGGGTGCTTGCTGTGCTGTGCCTTGTGGGGGCATTTGCCCGACCGGTTTGGGCCCCGGAAGGCTGGGAAAAGAGTTCTTCTGGCAACCCACCGGTGGTCTTGGTGTTCGACACCTCGGCCCGAATGGATTACGTTCACCAGGGGGAAAGCCGGCTGGAGCGGGCTCGGAGATGGGGGCAGGAGCTTTTGCCCCGGATTCCCGCCGGAGCCCAAATTGCCGTCGTCGACGGTCAAGGAGGACCGATCGGTTTCGAGGCCGACCGGGCCGCTGCTTTGGTTCGGCTTCGAAAGCTCACAATTTCCCCGGGAGCTATGCCGGTAGCGGCATCGGTGCTTCGAGGACTTGAGCTCCTACAGGGAAGTAACACGGGAGGGGGGGAGCTGTTTGTTTTCACGGACTTGGCTGAGCCTGGCTGGCCGAGCGAGATGCTCCGCACTTTGAGGGAACAATTGGCCACCATGCCCACCGCCAAGTTGTGGCTGGTGGATGTAGGAGTCGAAGAGCCGGTCAACTTCGCCCTGGGAGACCTTCAGGTAGTCTCCTCGGTGACTGCCCCCGGATCTAGTGTGTACGTTAGAACATTTCTTACGGGAACCGTTGCCGGTCAAAAGATGGTGGAACTCCGTCTCCAGGAGCCACAAAAACCGGAAGCCGCGGACAACAGAGGGGAATACCAACTCCGGGGAGCACAAACCGTCTCGGTTTTGCCGGGACAGCCAGTCCCGGTGGAATTTTCTTTTACCGTGTCTCGTGCGGGAATTTATCAGGGTTTTCTGGCCCTCTTGGGGGAAGATCCATTGAAGTGGGATGACCGACGGTTTTTTACGGTGGTGGTTCGGCCGCCGGAAAATGTCCTCCTGGTGGCCCCCCAGCAGGTACTGCCGAACTTGGTTTATCTTCGAGAGATGTTGGCTCCGGAGGCTCTTGCCAAACTGGGTCGGGCCCGTTTCCGTTGTCACCAGGCGGAGCAATCCCAGCTAGAGGAAACTCCCCTGGAAAAATTTGCGGTGTTGGTCCTGGTAGATCCTCAGCCCCTTGAGGATTCCGCCGTCAGCCGGCTGGTGGAGTACGTTCGGTTGGGAGGAGGGTTGGCGATTTTTCTGGGGGCTTCGGCCGGGGATCCACAGAAGTGGGACACTGCGGGGTTGCAGCAATTGCTGCCGGCTGTTCCCATTCGCCAGGCCCGGGTACCGGAAGGGACGGTCCTTCGCCCGGATAGCTTCCATCACCCAATCCTCCAACCTCTCGAGCCTCACGCAGAGAAACTTCCCTGGGATTTGGCCCCCGTCTACCGTTATTGGCAAGTGAATATCCGAACACAGGAAACCTTCGCCATTTTGAACTTTGCCACCGGAGAACCAGCAATTCTGGAGAGAAAGGTGGGTCAGGGAAGAGTGCTCCTCATTACCAGTCCGATTTCCGATCCTCCTCGAACTGGTGCTTGGAACTTATGGACCAGCGGGGATTGCTGGCCTTTGTTGGCTCTCGTGCATCAGATGATGGTCTACGGGGGAGGGGTAGAAAATATTCAGGTTGGGTTTTCCAGTACCCCAAGACTGTCCGTTCTGTTGCCCGGCGAGCCCCCAAGACCCGTGCGGATTGTTCCATCAGTAGGCTGGGGCAGTGACTCACCTGTTGTCCTGGAACAGAAGGACCGCTTCATCCAGGTCCAAGGGTGGGATCTTACAGGGAACTACTTGATCCCCTTGGAAGCCACCTCCGGTAGTTCTATGCATGGGTTCAGTGTGAACATTCCCTCGGAAGCCACGGTCCTCACACGAAAAGCGGAGGAACTCCTGCAAAGCCTAGGTACAGACCAGGTTCGGTTGGGACGTAGTTTGGCGGAGTTTGACTTGCGGTGGGCCTCGGGCGGGCAACAACGAGAGCTTTCCGGATGGTTACTTTTCCTTGCCGTGCTCTTCTTTTTGGGGGAATTTTTCCTTTCCAATCAGTTTTACACGAGTCGATACCCTGCCGACTCCGCTGCAGGTGCCCCACGGCAGGAGTTCAAGCATTCAGCGTGACGGGGTTCATTGCCCCTCTTTTTCCAACGTGAGCTTTTTGTGGGAGTACTCCCGGTTTTCCCACCGGGTTCACGAGGCCCAGTTTGCCCCCAGGATCAACTCTTTTGCATACCAGGCCACTGAATCACTCTTTTAGATCTCAGGGCACTGAATCTCACTCTTTTACATCCCAGGCCAATGAATCACTCTTTTACATCCCAGGCCACCAAATCACTTTTTTAGATCCCAGGGCACTAAATCACTCTTTTAGACCCCAGGGCACTGAATCACTCTTTTAGATCCCAGGCCACTAACCAAGTCCATTGGGTGGGTTGGAGTGAGAACTCCTCCTGCAGCCGGCGGGCAAAGTCGGGCATGTGAGCTGCCCCGTAAAAGATCGCCACGGAACGTCTGTTCTTTTGAAGTTCGTCTCGTAAGACCCTGAGGGCCACTTTGTTACGTTCGGAAAGAATCGTGGATCCCCGGGGACCTTCCACCGCCTGGATAGCAAGCTCGAGATCTTCGAAATGGGTAGCGGCCCAACGGCGGAGGGCAAGCTCGCGTTGCCGACCGCGTTTTTGGAGGGCTTCCCAAAGTCCCTCCCACTCATCCCCGATGGGTTTGGGTTGGAGCATCGCTTGGGCGAGGATCCGCAACAGGATCTGCCACGCACTTTCCCGCCGCTGGGTCATGGACTCCCGGAATTGTTCCGGAGTCATGTCCGCATGAACAAAATTCCGGGCTTGGTAGTCAATACCATCCAGTTGGAACTGGAGTCCAAGAATTTGGGTGGCCAACTGCTGGGCAAATCCCCACCAGGTAAAGCCGGCAGGAGCATCTGGAGATGGGCGGGCATCCGGGGGTGCCACAAGCTCATAGAGCACGGCGTCGTAACCCTGAAAACGACGGTTCAGCTCGCGAAAGTACGCCGGGTCGGCCAAATGGACGGCCGCCACAAGGTCCACCTTCACGGCCGCCGGAGGTCCGCTCTCCCTTCCCCCAGGACGATAATGGCCTTCGAAACGCACAATGGCCGTCTCCAAGGCTATGGGGGTTCCTTGGTTGTCCCGAGTCACACGCAGAAAGTGGGATCCGGACCATTTTTCCACCCGCGGGCCAGCCGGTTTCTCCGTAAAGGAGAAAACCTCCCCCTTTGCCCCGGCCACGGTTACCCCCACGATGATCCCCAACCCCAGCATTGTTTGCCACCGTCGCTCGAAAAAAAGTTCCATTCCCGCGATCTCCCATGCTAAAAGCAGGCTTAAGCAAACCGAGAGGCAATGCCCTCTTGGAAAGCGGTCCTTGTTGCATCCATGCTCGATTGTACCGGCTTTGGTGCCCAGTTTACCAGGTTGGGATTGGCTTTCCGCGGGCGGAAGGGCATCCGCTTTTTCGCTAGCATTTGCAGACTGAGAACCCGCCGGAAACCGGAGCAAAGGACACACCAGCCCTCGGGAGGCAGAGCTCGACCGTTTGCCTTCTGCAAACCCTTGCTTCCCAACCTGTGGGTTGGAACTCTCGACCCTCCCCATCCACCACTATAGTACCAGGCTGGGCTACCTCTCCCCGCTCAGCGATAAGTGGACCTAGTGTGCTCCGTTCGGGGCATCCTTTGCCAACTATTCCGGGCGGGCCGGGGGAGAGGTGTCTTTCGCTTAAGACAACCGGTTGCCGACGGGTCGAGTATTGCCCGGCACCTCCCCCGTTCCTTTGAGAATCATTCGGAGCCCGAGTTTCGGGCTTTTCGTTGGGCCCCACGGGGATCTGCCAGGGGTGGCAAAAAATGCCACCATAGCAGCAGCTCCCATCCCTTTCCAAGTGGCCGTACCTTAACCTACTACTTTTTTGTAAAAGTTTTTGTAATTGCTTTGTAATAGCCTAGCCACCGCCTGGGCGTGCATCCGAGAGAAAACTTTCACTCAGCCTCCGAGATGGGCCCACAAGTGTTTTGAGCGGGCTATAGCGGGGCTCGGGACGGGCAAAGCCGCCGGCCGGGAAAATTCCGGCCTCCAATTTTGAATAGGCTCCGGGAAATACTTCGATATGCCCCGGCAAGCCTTGCAATTGGTATGCACGGGAAATCCTTCATCCTTGAAATTGATCTGCACGCGAAATCCTTCGATTTGGGGGAAACCCTTTTCCAAATTCCGGGGAAATTGCTTCTGGCAACGTGAACCTTCCGGATACCGAGGGCAGCAAAAGGCTTTCGGTGCCCCGGCTGCAGCTGTAAGCTTCACACCCTGGGTATGGGCAGACTCGATATTTCCCCTGGGCCCAAAGGGCCGATCGGAACTCCGCCAAGAAAATCCTAGGGGGTATACCTTCACCTGAACAACTCCGGCCTTAGGCTTTTTCTTGGGATCCTGTGGGAGGGGTAACCCGGTGGATGAGTCGTTTGCTGTAGCTTTGGGAACAAAAACCTAAAAAATGCAACCGCGGGGAAGAAATCTCGAACAATATCTCTGGGTAGCACGTCTGTCTATTGCGGCTTGTGATAGAATGAACATTGCTGGCAACATCCATCGGATGGTGTGAGGAATCCCTTTTCATCCAGGAGAGTATGTGCGAAAGAGCGGGGGACGGTTTAGCAGTGGGAACCCTAAAGGAGACACTTCGGGAGGTATTTGATCGTCTGTACAGAGCGTACGGACCCCAAAATTGGTGGCCGGCCGAGGACTCCTTCGAAGTCCTGGTAGGAGCTGTCCTCGTACAGAATACCAACTGGAAAAATGTGGAGAAGGCTATCCGGAAACTGAAAGCTGCCGGCTACTTGGATCCGGACCGGCTGTATCGGTTACCGGAGGAAGAGTTGGCCCAATTAATTCGACCAGCCGGTTATTTCCGCGTGAAGGCCAAACGTCTAAAAAATCTGATCAAGTTCTTGGTGGAGCGGTACGGGGGTTCCTTGGCCCGAATGTTCCGCCAAAGTATGGAGAAGTTGCGAAAGGAATTGTTGGGGGTCCACGGGATAGGTCGAGAAACCGCCGACTCTATCTTGCTTTATGCTGGCCATTTTCCCACCTTTGTTGTGGACAGCTATACCTATCGGGTAATGACCCGGCATGGTTGGGCTCCCTTTGACGCAGATTACGAGTCGCTGAAAGAACTTTTCGAGGAAAATTTGCCTTCCGATCCCAAATTATTTAACGAGTTCCACGCCCTTTTTGTCCAAGTGGGGAAGAAACACTGTCGAACCGTGCCCCGGTGCGAGGGATGTCCTCTTGCTACCATGTTGCCACCGTCAGGACCGCTTAGTCCAGAATGGTGAAGGCGAGCACGCAAGACAAAGCGGTTTAGGGGTCTCTGGTGTCGCCAAGGCACTCTCACGCTCAATCAGCGGTGCACGGGCAAAACCTAGCTTTGCCCCCAGGTTCTCAAGCCAGGACATTTAGGGAATGGACCGTAAGCTGTATGCCGGTTACAAATGGACGTCGGGCAGCTGGGGAAGTCCTTCGGATGGGAGGGGCGAAGACCTTACCCATGAGGCTTGCCGGTCATAGTTTAGGCCGGTGGTGATTTCCGGATTTGGCTTAGCGGCAGGGAGGTAGGCTCCCCCGCCAGGTGTTTAGGATGCTTTTCGGCCGTGAAAACTTTGCGATGCTTTTCGGCCATGAAAATGTAGTGAGGTGGTTGGGATTGCAATATAAGCGATGGCTTCTTGGCCGAGCCTAATGCAGGACACAACCCATCATGTCACTTTTTGAGGATCGGGAAAAACTCCATCGGGCCCAAGCGATGCCACTTGCGGCCCGAATGCGGCCGCGATCCCTTGAGGAATTTGTCGGCCAGGAACATTTCCTCGGACCGGGCAAGCTCCTCCGCCGCCTGCTGGAGGCTGACCGCCTGGGATCTCTCATCTTTTACGGGCCTCCCGGAACCGGCAAGACCACGTTGGCGCGCATCTTAGCCACAGCGACCCGGGCCCATTTCGTTCAGCTAACTGCTGTGGGAAGCGGCGTGGCCGAAGTCCGCGAAATCTTAGCCGATGCTCGTCGCCGACTGGAGACCACCGGACAGCGGACTCTGCTTTTCATCGATGAGATCCACCGTTTCAATCGGGCCCAGCAGGACGTCCTCCTTCCCGAGGTCGAAGAAGGGATCGTGATTCTGGTGGGGGCGACCACGGAAAACCCCTTCTTTTCCCTGACGGCTCCGTTGCTCAGCCGGAGCCGGATCTTCCAATTCGAGCCGCTCTCTGCCGAGCACATCAAGACTATCCTTCGCCAGGCCCTCGCCGATAAAGAACGGGGTTTGGGAAACCGCCAAGTGATTATCGACGAAGAGGCCCTCGACTATTTGGCTGCCACCAGTGATGGCGATGCCCGCCGAGCACTTTCTGCACTGGAGATCGGAGTCCTTTCCACCCGTGACGAGCCAGTCCGGTTTAATCTGGAACTGGCCCGCGAGGCGGTGCAGAAACGGACCGTCGCCTATGATCGGGCAGGCGATTATCACTACGATGCCATCAGTGCCTTGATCAAAAGCATTCGGGGTAGCGATCCGGATGCTGCCCTTTACTGGTTGGCAGTAATGTTGGAAGGGGGGGAAGATGTCCGATTCTTGGCCAGGCGATTGATCATCTTAGCCAGCGAAGATATCGGCAACGCCGACCCGATGGCCCTCCTGGTGGCGGTGGCCACAGCCCACGCCTGCGAGTTCGTGGGGTTGCCGGAATGTGCTTTGAACTTAGCCCATGCGGTGGTGTACCTGGCCTGCGCGCCCAAATCGAATGCTTCCTATCGAGCCCTCAAAGCGGCTCAGGAAGATCTCCGGCAAAAGCGGATTGTGCCCATCCCTCGGCATCTGCGGGATGCAAGTTACAAGGGAGCCAAGCGTCTCGGGCATGGCGAAGGCTACCGCTATCCCCATGCGGAGCCGGGAGCAATCGCGGCTCAAGATTACCTGGGGGTGGATCGAATTTATTATGAGCCCACCGATCGGGGCTTCGAAAAGGAGCTGGCCGAACGGCTCGCAAAAATCCGGGCTCTTTTGCGGGAGGCCAAGGAAAAAAGGGGCTAACCGAGGGTGCTTGCCAAGACGGTGGATCTCCGTTAGGCCGGGCAGCAATTTTTTGCCTGTGCAAACCCGGGGGTGGGCTCAGGTATTAAGAGGATGCCCCGGCGGGCCGGGAGATTCTTTCGTGGACCCATAAGCCATCCTCTTTTTGATGGAAGGCCCTCATGGGCCAAGACCGTCGTACAGGTCCTCTCACGGGCACGGTCGACATTTGGGAATAGTCCCGCGCGCAAGGACCCTGTGTGCCGGGAAGGGTTTGTCCCCCAGTCGATATTGAGATGCCCCTGCGCGCTAGGAGCTTCTGTGTTATCTGCTTAGAGTCTCAGTGTCCATCTCACGATACACCCCCGGGCTAGGAGGTGGACTGAACAGCCCATCCATAGGTTTCTGGAAGTAAAGGATGCCCCCGCGGGCCGGGAGATTCTTTCGTCGATCTACCAGCGGGGCAAAGGGACGAGCCATCCCCGGCTCATCGGAAGTTCTCCCCTCCGGAACGACAGCTAGTGTTGGACCCTCGGGAGGTGCCCGCGGGCCGAGTGGTTCTCTGGGATTTTGGGGTTTATGGCCGAAAGGGAGGTCCCGAGACCGGCGTGCGGGTGCCGGCTCGCCAAGCCCCCC
>Ga0308415_1001052_pt1 | contig 12139 bp, 6 predicted proteins | sample HotsprSampleOS55_FD_203465 | JGI IMG/M metagenome (GOLD analysis project Ga0308415, IMG submission 203465) | Hot spring phototrophic mat microbial communities from Octopus Spring, Yellowstone National Park, Wyoming, United States - 20090730_OS55 ... | reverse complement strand
TGACAAGTTGTGGATGGAAGGTGGTGGGAGAGGCAGCCAATGGTCAGGAGGCAGTCGATGCCTACTTTCGGCTCCGGCCTGCTGTGGTGACTTTGGATATCGTGATGCCGGGGATGGATGGTCTGAATGCCCTTCAGCAGATTGTCTCGCGTGATCCGAAAGCCCGGGTCATCGTGGTTAGTGCTTTGAGTCAAACAAAGTTAATTTCAGAAGCCATTCGTAAGGGTGCTTACGACTTCGTGGCGAAGCCGTTCCTCCCAGAGCAGTTGCGGGAAACGGTGGAACGGTGCTATGAGGGCAGTTTGAGTAGTTGCTAACCCTCCTTTTGCCATCTCCTTGGGTGAAGAAACCTCGCCGGCAACCAGCGTTGGCCTGGAAAGCGGTAACAGCTTGGTTGGCATTTCCTTGGCAAGGCCAATCGAGGCACAACAGGGGCCGAATGCCCACATCCCACCGCCGAGAAGGGGAATTTCCCTACTTTTCTCCTTCGATAAGGGAGACTTCTTTTTCGAAAATACAGGGCTTTTCTGCTGATCGGGTTCGCTTTTCCCTCCGTGAGCGTCTGACCATGTTGACAGGCCTGGCTCCCCGAGCAAAAAGGTACTACCGGGGTTAATGCTCTTTTGGCAAGCCGAAGTTTTGGATTGAGGCGTGAGCTGGGTTCTTCTTGGACCACCGTGGGATTCTTAGGAGCCGCGCTTAGTCCTTGAGGAATCCTGAGCTCGGCAACCCATGGCTTGGGCTTGGTATCGTTAACCGAACTTGGTTCGACTTCCGAATCGGCCGGGGTGTGCCGAAAATGTTCTCATGACTAGGTGTCGGCAGTTTTGATCCAAGCGAATTGAGGAAGTAGGGAGAAGTGACAGTAGAGAGCGTGGAAGCCTCGGGAATTAGTGGTTTTCCTACCTTGCGTGGAGTTCCCAAGATCAGGGCACTTCCCTGAAGGAGTAGCTTGATTGGTACCGACAGGTTCTTTTAGCCCCTGACTGGGACAAGTGGGGCTTTGATTAAAAACTGATATACGTGCAGTTCTATCAGTCTTATGGGAAAGAGTTTTTGGTGAACATTTTTCGAGGTGCTATCGAGGAGAGTTGCTTAGAACAAATCGGATTGCATGCGTGACAAATGGGGAAAGGCCCAGCGGGGTTTTAACAAACTGATTTTTAGGTTTCCGAGAAAGCGGCCCTCCATGAAGGTGGTCCCGGGGGATTTTGATCTTATGGGCTTTTTGGACCATGGTCTTGCGAGCGGTAATCCCGTAAGATCAGCAAAGCAAGTTGGCAAGTGTTGCGTGCAGAAAAGGGCGTGGAAGATGGGAAAATCTTCGAGTCTCTTGGGAAATCGGCGGAAATTTTTTGCGGTTGTCGGAGGTTGGGGATTGCCTTGGGTAATTCGCGGCTCGGTGTTGGGTTGCTCGGGGCGATCGGCCCCAAGCAATCGGATTGCCTTGGGGTTCATCGGGCTTGGGATGATGGGGAGAGGTCATCTCAGTCGGTTTTTAATGTATCCTAACGTTCAGGTAATTGCGGTCTGTGATGTGGATAGGTGGCGACGGGAAAATGCCCAGCAGATGGTGGACAAAGCCTACGGCGGATCAGCTCCGAGGAGTAGCTCCAGCAGTTGTGCGGCTTACAATGACCTGCGGGAGCTATTGGACCGGAGTGATATTGATGCGGTGGTCATTGCCACAGGCGATAATTGGCATGCCACGGCGACCGTACTTGCTGCTCAGGCGGGGAAGGAAGTTTACTGTGAAAAACCCGCCTCCTTGACGATTTACGAGGCCCAGGCCATGAGACGGGCGATCCGGCGGTACGGACGGATCTTTCAAACTGGCCTGCAGCAGCGAAGTGCTCCGGAATTTCGTCTTGCCTGTGGGTTAGTACAGCGAGGCGGATTGGGGAAAGTTCGCTCCGTTTATGTGAATTTTCCGGGGACAAGTTCGGATGTGGATTTGCCTGCCGAACCTGTCCCGGAAGGCCTGGACTGGGACAGGTGGTTGGGTCCGGCTCCGTGGCGGCCTTACAATAGCCGCTTCCACCATTACGGACCTCCCAAGCAGGTCGTGCCCTGGCATTTTTGTCGGGATTTCGGCGGCGGTAATCTCACGAGTAACGCTGTGCATGCTTTTGACATTGTGCAGTGGGCCCTCAATAAGGATGATAACGGACCGGTGGAAATTATTCCACCCGAAACCGGCGAGGTTCCATTTCTCACTTATCGCTATTCCGAGGGAGTAGAGCTTCAGGTAGTGCCCAAGTTGGATCCCCGCTTTCACGACATTCCCCCCGATTGGGATGAGAACACCACGATTCAACCCTTCGGGGCCTTATTTGTCGGGGAAGATGGCTGGATCCATGTGGGAAGGCAGGGATTTCTTCAGGCTTACCCGCCGGACGTTATCGAAACCTATTTGGCTCGTTATGACCACGGGGTTGCGTTGGGAAACCATCACCAGGATTGGTTGCAAGCCATTGTGAGCCGAAGGAGGACTGCCTCGGATGTCGAATCGGGTTGCCGTTCCACCATCGTTTCGCATTTAGGGTGCATTGCCCACTGGACAGGCCGGAAATTGCGGTGGGATCCGGTTCGGGAGGAGTTTGTGGGGGATGAGGAAGCCAATCGTCTGAAGCGACGTGCGATGCGGCCACCCTGGCAGGTCTGACGAAGGTTGGGGAAACAAAGGAGGGAATTAAGCTCGGCAGGTCCCATTCGACTACTTGAGTTCGTAAGCAACTCGGGAATGGAAGTTATCCGTCGAGGTTTCGAAATGCCAGCAGGCATCCTGGGGGAATCCCGGAGAGTATACCACTTTCGGGGTCGTTCGGCGGGGGCCGAATTTGGACCGGGTGAAAAACGGACATTCCGATGGGCGACCGGCTAGGGGGACGGTAGCAGGCTGGAAGTTTCCTTGGGGTTGCGATTACCCGCGGGGAGTCCACATAGGATAAGAATTGCTTGCCCATCCTTCCCAAGAGTGGATCGGATTGAGGATTTTTGAATCGCGATTTGATAAACCTTCTCGGTTGCTGAAAAACTCCCGTTAGTTGGAGCGCGAACTATGTTGATGGTCCGGAGAACGCGGGGCTTAAGCCCTGCCAGCGTATGCCCGGTGGGCATATGGATGGCATTGCTTGTGGGAGTGGGTCAGGAAGTTTTATTGGGCCAATCGGAAGTGGAGTCGTTAATTGGCCTTCTGCGTTCCGAGGCTCCATACATGCAGAAGCTTTTGGCCTGCAAAAAGCTGGGGCAGATGGGTGCAGCAGAGGCCGTGCCTGCTTTGGTTCCTTTGCTCTTCGAGGATGAACAGCTTTCGCATGCCGCGAGGATAGCCTTAGAGGCGATACCGGATCCTATAGCAGGCCAAGTTCTACTGGAAAGCCTGCCGCGGCTGGAGGGCCGACGGCGGGTCGGAGTCATCCAGTCCTTGGGGGTGCGGCGGGAAAAGGCGGCCGTGGAAGCCCTAGGAAAATTGTTGGCTCAGGAGGATCTGCTTTCGGCGGTGGCGGCGGCTGATGCTTTGGGAAAGATTGCCACCCCAGAAGCCATTGCCGTGTTGGAGGAGCGATTGGCCGCCTCCCCGATGCCCGTTCGCAAAGCCATTGCTCATGCTCTTCTAGAAATTGGCGAGAAGATGTGCCAGGAGGGAGAAGTGGCTAGTGCCCTCAAGCTTTTCGGGCAGGTGGCAGAGGCTGAGCTGCCCACTTATTTGCGATTGGCAAGCGAGCGAGCGGCCATCCTGGTTGACGAGGAGAATTGGAAAGCCCGGTTGTTGAAACTTCTGCGGGGCGACCGGGCGGAATTTGCCTTGGCTTTGGAGGTTGCCCGACTTTTGCCTCGGGAGGCCGTTCCGGCCCTCGTGGCGAGCGAGTTATCCACTCAGGCCCCAGAACGGCAGGCGTTGTTGGTGGAACTCCTCGGTGAATTCGAGGATCGGAGGGTTTTGCCGGCAGTGCTCACGGTGGCGAAGGAGGCGGACAAGGTGGCTCGAGTGGCGGCTCTCAAGGCTTTGGGACGGTTAGGAGATGCTAGCGGGCTATCCCTTCTATTGGAGGAAGCCCTCAATGAGGATGCGGACGTGGCGGCTGCAGCTCGGGAGGCTCTGGCCGTTCTGAAAGATCCCGCTGTCGACCACGAGCTGGTGATCCGGCTTGGGCAAAGCAAGCTCGCGACTCGGCCGGAGGAAATGCTGCTTTTTGCGGAACTGGCCGGCCGGCGGCGAATTCGGGCAGCTCAACCCTTTTTGGTCGCTCTTCTGAAGGAAGATGACCCCCGGCTGCGGCAAGCAGCCATCGAAGCCCTTGGCCAGATTTTGGGGCCAGAGGACTTGGGAACTCTGACTTCACCCTTATTGCACCCAAAGGCCGAGGAGGATCTTCCCATTCTAAAAGAGGCTGTGCGACTTGTGTGTGTCCGTGCGGCAGATCGCGAAAAGGCGGCTGCAGTCCTGGTCGACTGCTTGCCTGGGGCGGCCGGAGAGTTGAAGCATTTCTTGTATGAACTTTTGGGTGTGGTGGGAGGCCGAAATGCCCTAAATGCTCTTGCGGAAGCAGCCATGGATCCCCAGTTCCAGGACACGGTAACCCGGGTGCTTGGCCAGTGGCAGGGGCCGGCAGCAGCTCCGGTTCTTTATAGAATCGCCAAGGAAGCGGAGGACCAACGCTATCGGCTACGTGCTCTTCGAGGATATGTGCGGATCGCTCGCCAGTTTGATTTGCCGGCCGGCGAAAAATTGGCCATGGTACGCTCGGCCCTGGCCCTTGCCGAGCGGGATGAGGAAAAGATCCTGGCCATCCAGGCGTTGAGTCGGATCCACACCTTCGAGGCCTTGCAGCTAGCGTCAGCCCAATTGGGACAAGAGGCGTTGAAGCTTCATGCTGCCCAAACCATCTTGAGTTTGGCCGAGCGGCTGGGTGCCTCATATCCGCAAGATGTTCGGAGGGCACTTCGGGCCGTAATCGAGGCGGTCCAAGAGCCCACGATCCGGCAGCAGGCCGAAACCTTACTGCAGACAGTCACCGCCGGCAGCCCGGCAGGTAACGGGTTTTGACGTTGAGAACTTCTCCTAAACTCGCTTAGAAAACCTTTCTTGGTTGCCGTTATCTTGGGAAGACCCTCGGCCGTTCGATGCAAAGCACCGGGCAGCCGGCTCTTCGACTGCTGGGGACTTGTTAACTTCCTGAGTCCTGTTAGAGGGTATCCCGGAATCCTATTTTTATTGGCCCCAGGCACGGCGGACTGGAGGCCCCGTGAGTGCCATTAGCCTCATAAGCCAGTATTTGGATATAGCATAACGGGTTGGAAAGGGAGCGGAGCCGCCGATGAGAGCCCAATTTCGGGACGGCCTCTTAAGAATTCGACTGGGCTTGCCACGTGACTGGTGAAAAAGTTTTGCTACCAGGCCATTCCTGCTGCTGGGAATAGCTGAGCCTCACTTCAGCGAACTTCGTTACCTTCACCTATCGCTTTCCCTGGGATCCGGTTTCAAAGCTGGAGGGAGTGTAATTGACTGTGAAAGCAAAACTGCTGCAACTGGGGTTTCGGGAAAGGAAAGGAAGGGTATTGCACTTTAACAGTTGTGGGAGCTTGGCCGTCTACCCCTGGGGAGGATCGATTTCCAAGTTCGTGCAAAAGGTCGGATGGTCGGTTGGAAATATGATCCAGGAGAGGGGCCGAGAATGTGAGGGGCCGAGAATGTGGGGGAAGGTTCCCGATTTGGGTTCCCAGGGGGCGTTTCGGGGTTTCTCGGCTTAGGATTTTGCGAGGATGCTTGGAGCCGGGATGTCGCCAGGTTAAAAGGGTTTTTAAGGGCTACTTCCTTTTGGCCCAGGAAACACCTGCGGAAATAGCTCGGGTTTTTCGTTGTCTGCGACATGGGGTAAAAGCCGTTGAGGGAGGACTCAGCCATGGCGGAGGAAGAAATCGGTCGGGTAACCCATTACTTTGGCAAGATCGGTGTGGCTGCCATTGAAATCACGCGGGGTTCCCTTGCGGTCGGCGATACCATCCACATTCAAGGACACACGTCCGATTTTGTGCAGAAGGTCGAGTCGATGCAGATCGAGAACAAACCGGTGGACCGAGCGACGGCGGGTCAATCCGTGGGTATCAAAGTGGTGGAACATGCCCGACCTCATGACAAAGTGTATAAGGTGCTCCCTGACTAACCCAGACGACAACATACCTTAAGATGATGTTTTAGGATGTCCCGGGGGCGAAACATTGATGTTCGGGGAGCAGGCTTTAGCTGGACGCCGTCCAGCTGGATCCCGTCGGTTGCGCTGAAAGTGGCAGCCGGCCGGGTCCGCGAAGACTTTTTTGACCCATCCGCCCTTCTAGAGTTCACGTTTTGCTGAGGTTTGGAACTACTGAGGGCTTATGGCAACGTTGGATTTCGCTTGTTGATTTTCACACAAGTAGGAGGCAACAGGCTGAAAACCGGGGATCTTAGTTCGTTACGATTACAAAGACCGTTAAGATCGGAATTTGTCAAGAGCCCTCAAGTTATCACGGGAATTTATCCGGGAGTAAGGTGCAGAGTGTAATCCCAGGCAGTGGCGAACGCTTTTCCGCCCAATGGTTTCTCGGGCGACTAGGGCCCTAAACGTAGAGCTTGCCATAAGACAACATCGGCTAAAACCCGGCACAAAATCTTGTACTTAGGTGAAAATCCCGCCGGTTGCCTGAATGTAGGCATTCACACCATGCTCTTTGAGCAAGAGAGGGCTCAAGCTTTTTCGAAAAAGTTGGACGCTTCCCAAATCAGTGGGCGGTTCCCAGACGGGCAAAAATCCCGGGGGCTTTAGGGGAATTTGGCTCGGATAATCATTGTCCTTCGGCAGGAATGATAGCGCGCAGGATGTGGTCCATCCAGCGATCGGCCTTGATGTCAAACAAGATGAAATCGCCATCGAATTGCCAGTAGGCCCAGCTCCAACCTCGTTTTTCTGCCTCCCGAGTGACAAAGGACAACCATGCAACTCGGTCTTCCTGAGGTGCTCGATCGTATACGCCGAACTCGCCGAGGTAGATCGGACGACGGTGTTTCTCCGCCCAAGCCTGTGCCCGATCAAAATCTGCGATGATTGCCTGCCGATCGCGATCGGAACCCCAACGAATGCCGACCTTATCTGCTCGACCAGCAAAAGCGGCCCCCTGGTGAGTAAACTCGAAGGGACTGTAGTAGTGGATCGTCACGATCAATTTCGGATCCTCTGGAAGGTCCAATCGATCTAAAGCTGCGATATTATTCCATTGTCCTGGCCCCACAATCACCGTGCGGGTGGGGTTAGTCTTTCGCACCACGGTCAGTGCTTCTCGGAGAAGAGTGTTCCATCGTTCGGGAGTGAGAGCGGAATTTGGCTCGTTAAGAAGCTCAAACAGAACTTCGGCGGGGCGGTGCCGTTGGCGCTCGGCAATTACTTCCCAGCAGGCCAAATACCGGGTCTTTAGGCCATCTGGATCCTTCCCCATAGCCTGAAACTCATGGAAGTCGAGTACCACGAGGAGCCCAGCTTCCAGGGCATGATCTACTGCCCAATCTAAGGTGGCAAGATATTCCTCGCGGAGACTGGCTCCCTCGGTCGTCGGACGGGGGTTATCCCGGAACGGGTGCAAATTGATTCGCACATGCTGAAAACCTGCCTCTCGGATCCTCCGGAAATATTCCGGACGGAAACGGGCCCGGGAGCGATCTCGCCACAGTGGGTCGTAGCCAATGACGTTCACTCCCCGGCCCAGACGTTTGTTTTGTGTGAAAGCATCTGGGATTTGAACATTTCCAGCAATCTGAACCTGTTGCCCGGCTGCTTCGTCGCAAGGTGGGAGGGCCAAGAATCCTAGCCCCACGAGAAGTGCCAGCCCCATAAGACCTGGGGTTGGAACCGGCCAACTGAAGCCACGCAGCAACCTCAGAGCGGTTTTTCGCATGCCGAGTCCTCCCGTTTGTCTTGGCAAATGGGCAATTGGGAGGGTACCCACCTTTACCGTTTTTCGGCGGTTGATGTCTCTCTTACTCCGGGTAGGACGGTTAACCAACCGCCGACCATTCAGCTGCCACCTTTCAGAAAGGAATAAGGGGGGCGAAGTTTAGACCGCACATGAAAATACTTCGGCCGCGGGCCTTTGTCCATAGGAAGCGAGGCCGTGTTGGAAGGGGGGCGGACCTGCTAGCGGGGGAGTGCTCCGGCGCCTTCCGCCCGAGCGATCGCCACTGCGGTGACTTCTTTCGCACCGGCCTTCTTGAGAAGTTCCGCAATCGCACTTGCAGTTGCCCCAGTGGTGATTACATCATCCACGAGCACCCAGTGTTTCCCTTCGAAATCTCCCTCTCCTAGGTCATAAAGTTGCCGGGCATTCTCAAAGCGGTCTCTGAGAGGCAGGGCTCGCTGGGGCTTGCCGAGGCGAATCCGACGTACCGCTTCCGGTCGAAAAGGAAGCCCAAGAAAGCGGGCCAACTCTTCTGCGATCATAGCCACAGGGTCTAAGCCACCGAAAAGCCGGCTGATCCAGTGACGCGGAACTGCCACCACAGCATCCGCTTCCAAGCTAAAAACCAGTCGAGGCTTCCGTTGGGAAACGAGTAACCGAACGAGCACTTTAACCAGACCAGGCTGGGGCCACCGTTTCAACCGCAAAATGAGTGGGCCGAGCCCCTCGTGATATGGCCCGAGGCAGATTGCCCGGTCAAAAGCATACTCAAGGGGCTGGCACCAGGGGCAGCTGGGAGCGTCTTTTCCGGAAACCGTGGTGAACGCTCCGCACCGGAGGCAGACCGGCCAATCCGTCCAGTTCAGCTCCTGGTGGCATTTCTCGCAGATTTCAATGGCGGGGGGATATACTTCGCTCGGAATCGACACACCGCAAACGGCACATCGGGGGGGAAAAAGGAGGTCGCTCAATGCCTGACGGATCGTTCGGACCTTCCGCTTCAAAAGCTCCCGAAGATTGGAAAGCATCCGGTTTTCCGGGAAAAGTTCCCTAAGCGTGCGTCTCCCAACCAAATTCGAAGGAGGCATCGGCGGGAAGTCAGAGTTATCTGTGGGAAAAAAGGGCTAGCATGTAAAGCCTAAGCTTCCAGTTGGTAGCGACGGAGTTTCCGATCGAGAGTGGATCGTTCAATGCCGAGGATTTGGGCGGCCCGGCTCTTATTCCACTTAGTGTATTCAAGGGTGGCTAGGATATGCCGCTTTTCGATTTCCTCTAACGAAACCGGGGTATAGCCTTGAGGAACCGGTTGCGTTTCCACGGTGTCGCCGGTGGTGGCAAGCTTGGTAAGCAGGAGGTCGTCTTCATCGACGAATCGCCCCTGGCAGAGGACTACCGCTCGCTCGATAACGTTCTTAAGTTCGCGAACATTTCCCGGCCATCGATAGCTCATAAGTTTGTCCATGGCCGCCCGAGTGAAACCCTCGATCCGTCGGCCGGTTTCCTGTCGGAATTTGTTCAGGAAATATTCCGCCAAAACGGGGATATCCTCTGGCCGTTTCCGTAACGGAGGAACCACGATCTCCAACACACGAAGCCGGAAGTATAAGTCATGACGGAACCGCCCCTCGGCCACGTCCTTTTCTAGATCCCGATTGGTGGCAGCGATAACCCGGACATCCACCTTGATCGGTTTGCTTCCCCCGACACGTTCGAACGGATGCCCTTCGAGGACTCGGAGGAACTTGGCCTGAACGCTGGGACTCATTTCCCCGATTTCGTCAAGCATAAGAGTGCCCATATGGGCGGCTTCAAACTTTCCAATTTTTCGCTCTGTGGCCCCGGTGAATGCCCCTTTTTCGTGGCCAAAAAGTTCGCTGGCCAGAAGCTCCTCCGATAGGGCGGCACAGTTAAGGCAGACAAAAGCGTTCTTCCGCCGCGGACTGTTGAAGTGGATTGCCCGGGCGACTAACTCCTTGCCTACCCCGCTTTCGCCACGGATGAGTACAGTGGCCCGGCTGGCTGCCGCATAGGCGATGAGCTCGTTGATGTGCTTGATTGCTTCGCTGACCCCAATTAAGTCACTTTGGGCCCCAAGCTGCTCCCTCAAGCGAACATTCTCGATCCGGATTTGCGTGAGATTTTCGACAAGTTCCTCTTGCCGGTTCAAATTGTTTAAGGCTACAGCGACGGTATCGGCTACCGCTAAAGTGTATTCCAGGTCATCGGGGTCAGGGATTTGGTCGGGGTCGGTAGAGTAAAGATGGATAAGACCCAGCACTTGAGTTCCGTGGCGGATCGGGGCACAGATGACGCTGGTGGTATGGATGACCCCTTTACTGTCCCGGCTACCCAGGGAGCTATCGCCCATCACGTTCCGTGCTAGGACAGCCTCTCCCTCCCGGAGCACGGTGTTGGCCAAAAAATCCGGCACCCGGTGGTATTTCCGCTCCGGTTTGCTATAGGTGGCGACAATCTGGAGATCGCCGGCAGTGGGGGTTCCTTGGTGGTCCCGGGGCACTAAGAGAATGGCCCCGGCATCGACCGGCAATGCCTCAAAAAGCCCTGCCAGTGCGGTTTCAGCCATTTTGATCACACTGGGGGCTTTCCCCAGCTCGAACGCTAACCGACAAAGCTTGGCGGCAGCTCGGCCTACTTTGGGGAGTTCCGCCTCCGCCGCCTCCACGGACGCCAAAAACCGGGTTTGACCTTTTCGGTGAGTGATTGCAGTCGGCTCTGGGGGATAGCCAAGTTGCACCTCATCCTCGGCGACCGATCCCCTTTCCTCCCCAGGCGGTTCTTCTCGGGGCCGAAGCTGAGCCGTAACATCAGAAAAAGCATCACTTAAATTCTGAACGAAGATCAGTTGACTGTGCCCAATTCTGATGACATCCCCGGGTCGGAGAACCCAGTCGCTCTTAATGAGTTTATCCCCCACAACAGTACCATTTCGACTGTCTAGGTCGCGGAGGGTCCACCGACCTTCGGACATGAAAAGCTCGGCGTGGATTCGGCTGCACCGTTCATCCTTTAAGACAATTTGATTTGTCGGTGCTCGGCCGATCGTTACCGTCTGACCAGGGATGAGCCGGAAGACGTCCGTCCACTTCGACCCTTCTCGAATCACCAGGTACGCCAGATCCGACACGCCCTCGGCCCTCGCATTCCACTCGACTTGGTGGGATAAGATCGTTGTCGATCTTTTAACAAGTACTAGCCGATCTCGTCGAACAAAATTAGTGTATCGGCAAATAATCTCGCTACTTCTCCCTCTTCTTCCATTATCGATCGGCGAAGAGCTTTGACAAGTTGCGGTGGCCGCCGTGGGCTGGCAAAGATCGTGCCTTTAAGTCGCTAAAGTTGCTTGGAATTTTGGAGTAGAATTTTCGGTAGGGGACGAGGGAGCGTCGACGGTTTAAGGTCGACCTTTTGACATGGATCCCCCCAAAGCCCAAATACTGTGCTGGGGCAAATCCCCCTTTATGAGGGGATCGGTTGCTTCTTGCAGAGTGATCCGCCGAGGTACAGGTTTTATGCTTCGGGGTCAAACACCTCAAGATTCTTTCCTTGAACGGTCGGAATCCCCTGATTAGTCTGAAATATGAAGGAATCCCCCAATTAGTCTGAAATATAAAGGGCATTGGTTGGCCGGAATCAGGGGGCATTTTTTCAACAAGGTTTTTGCCAAACAACTTTTTGATTTGGTTTCTACAAAAATCCGGACTTTATCAGATTGATTCGGTAAGGGGGTTCGGTTGAGCTAAGGTGAACCGGTCGGGATGGCATTGCCTAATTTCCGATAGGTGCAGGGGCGGCAGAGGCTCGATTTTGGTGAGCGGCTCGGGGGGACCCGGGAAAGATCGCAAGGGAAATTTGACGGGTTGCGGTCCAGCCTGTTGGGAAAATCTTTCGGTGGTATCCGAATTTCGTAAGGATCTTTTGTGGAGAATCTACACATGATCGTCTCGGGCACACGAAAGCCGAGTTGGGGTTTTGGACTGGCAGGCCTTATTGGGGTCGCTCTTGTTGTATCAATCTTTACGGAGGCGGGCTTTGCTCAACAGTTTTTGACAGGGCGTGCTGTGGGCGGAGTGGTGGTAGACGCGACCGGCTTGCTTGGGCGGGCCACGGCTGTGGAGTTGGAAGAACTTCGTAAGATGCAGGCTGCGGCCAGCTCCCGAATTCCCGAGCCCATGCAGGGAAGGGTTCCGCT
>Ga0308415_1001047_pt1 | contig 12200 bp, 10 predicted proteins | sample HotsprSampleOS55_FD_203465 | JGI IMG/M metagenome (GOLD analysis project Ga0308415, IMG submission 203465) | Hot spring phototrophic mat microbial communities from Octopus Spring, Yellowstone National Park, Wyoming, United States - 20090730_OS55 ... | reverse complement strand
GGGGATATTGCACCACAGAGAGCACAGAGGACACAACGTACTTCCTCTGTGCTCTCTGTGTCCTCTGTGGTACCCAATTGTGCCGTGCATCAGGGCCGCTGTGCACCCTTATGAGCGGGGAGTGGCAGATATGCCTCATTTTGTGATACACTAATCATAACAACAGATGTGCCTAATAGGAATATCGCTCATGACAGGACGTTCGTCTTCGGCCCGGTCGCCGTTTCATGCGGAGTCGCCACAATGGTATTTAAACCGAGCGGCGTTGGCATCAGCAATAGAGTCGCTTCTCAATGTGCCAGACCTGCGTGAATTGCATTCCAGGTTAACAGCCTTTCGTCAGCGGCTTGCCGACCCGAACGATCCCCTTCACGCTGCTGATAGTCAGGCAGTGCTCTTTCAGCCCGAAGTATTGCTGGCCGAGCTGGATCAGATTGCGGCAGCACGGACGTTAGAACGGGCACAGTATTATATCCAACGCTTACAACGTGCGCTCGATGGCCCGCGCTTTGCACCAGCCAGTGACATCGATTTACATCGCTGGAAAGAATATGATGACATTCTGACCGATAGTCTCTGGCTGATCGAGCGTCGTGATAGCTCTGGAGTGCATCGTGCCGATTACTGGGGCAATTTCGTGCCTCAGATTCCTCATCAATTTATCCGGCGCTACACCCGACCTGGTGAATGGGTCCTCGATCCATTTGCCGGATCAGGAACAACGTTGATCGAAGCACGGCGGCTCGGTCGCCATGCATTGGGGGTAGAATTGCAACCGGCGATGGTGCAGCATGTGCAGGAATTACTGGCTACCGAGCCTGCCCCACACGCGACGGTGGCGGCGATTGAACAGGGAGATAGCCTGACCGTTGATTTTGCCGATCTGCTCGCATGCCACGGGGCGCGGAGTGTGCAACTGGTCTTCCTGCATCCACCGTACTACGACATTATTCGCTTTAGCGATGACCCGCGCGATTTATCAAATGCACCGAGTATTGAAGCATTTCTCGACCGATTGGTATCCCTGACCAGGCGGCTAGCTACTGTCCTTGACCACGAGCGCTATCTGGTGTTGGTGATTGGTGACATCTACCGCCATGGGGAATGGTATCCACTCGGCTTTTACACGATGGAAGCGATTAAGGCTTGCGGTTTTCGACTGAAGAGTATTATTGTTAAGAACTTTACCAGCACTCTGGGGAAGCGGGGGAGCGCGGAACTCTGGCGCTATCGGGCACTGGCAGGCGGTTTCTATGTCTTCAAGCACGAATATATCTTTCTGCTGTGTCGGCGCTGAGTGTTGTCGTGGAGGGGGACAATGACCAGATATAGTGTAATTATTCCAACGCTTAACGAAGCTGATCAGATCACCACATGTATCCAGGCGGTACGTCAGCTCGATCCAGACATTGAGGTGATTGTGGCCGATGGTGGTAGCCGAGATCAGACGCCAGCCTTAGCGCAGGCAAGCGGAGCGCGGGTCGTCGCAGCACCACGTGGACGTGGTGTACAGCTTAATGCCGGAGCTGCTGTTGCCAGCGGTGACATCTTCGTTTTTTTGCATGCCGATACCCGATTACCGGCACAGGCATTCACGCTCCTTACACACATATTTGCCGATCCACACGTGCAGATTGCGAAATTTCGGCTTTCGTTCGACGACAACAACTGCTTGCTGGCGCTGGTCGCTCGGTTCATGTGGTTTGACTCGCTGCTCACCAGTTATGGCGATCAGTGTATGGTGATCCGCCGCGAACTCTTCACCGCGTTGGGTGGGTTTCCTGACTGGCCACTCTTTGAAGATGTAGAGCTCTTTCGTCGGGCACGGGCGGTAACACCCATTTATGTTGTACCGGCGCAAGTTGTTACCTCGGCGCGTCGTTTCCGCACTAATGGCATTGTGCGTCAACTGCTGCACGATTTCTGGTTGTGGTGGCAATATCTGATCGGGGTATCGCCCCATGTGATTGCTCGCCAATACCGATGAAAGGTTGCAGGGCGCTCTTGAAGACCTTTGAGCACGGGATTGATGAGTCGGTGTACAATGAAATAGAAACAATAATGCCGTGGAGCGCTTGATTATGACGTATACCTCTTTTCAGTCGATTGACGAACTGCAAGCGGCACTGGCAGCCCATGCCTATATTGCCGACCGTGCCTTAACGACCGCGATCTTTCTTGCCCTGAAGCTTAATAAACCGCTTTTGCTCGAAGGTGAAGCCGGTGTTGGTAAAACCGAGATTGCCAAGACCCTGGCTCGTATGCAGGGACGCGAGTTGATCCGTTTGCAATGCTACGAAGGGCTTGACGTCAATACGACCATTTATGAGTGGAATTATGCCCGGCAGATGCTTCAGATTCGACTGTTAGAAGCGCAGGGAGCGGCGCAAAATACCGCTGCCCAGCAGAGTATTTTTGGCCCAGAGTTTTTGATCAAGCGTCCACTGCTCCAGGCAATTGAGGCACGCGGCGATCAACCGCCAATTTTGCTGATTGATGAACTCGACCGCGCCGACGAAGAGTTCGAGGCCTTCTTGCTGGAATTGCTTTCCGATTGGCAAATCTCGATCCCAGAAATCGGAACTATTCGGGCCGAGGTACCGCCGACGGTGATCATTACCTCGAACCGTACACGTGAAGTGCACGATGCGTTGAAGCGACGCTGCCTCTTCTACTGGGTGGATTATCCGACTCTGGATAAAGAGATTCAGATCGTCAAGGCGCGGGTTCCCGGCGCCAGTGAGCGGTTGGCGCGCCAGGTGGTATTGGTCGTTCAGGAGCTGCGGCGCATGGATCTCTACAAACTGCCTGGTGTGGCCGAGACGCTCGATTGGGTGACGGCGCTGGTTGCGCTTGATCAAACTGAGTTGACACCGCAGGCAGTGGAGGATACACTGGGAGCCATCTTGAAGTATCAAGATGACATTGCCCAGGTGCGGGGGCAACGTCTGAATGAATTGCTCAAACGGGCCAGTGTGGGTGTTTCATGAGTACCGAGATTGATGTCGCCGCTACGCTCGCTGCGTTGCGGGATGAAGTTCGTGCCCGACGTGCGGCATTGCCGACTGCCGAACCAACACCGGCTGAGCGTGAATTGCAGCGGGTGGTTGAAGAGCTGGAATATACGCGAGTGGTTAGTGCACATTGGCCACTCGAAGGTCGCAATGTGTTTGAGCAGGTCGTAGCCTTTGTGAACAAGGTCGTGCGGCGCTATTTACGCTGGTATATTAACCCGATTGTTGAGCAACAGAACGCCTTTAACGATACGGCCACCCGTGCCATTCGCCTGCTGGTAGCCGAGAATGCGGCTTTGCGCGCCGAATTGGCCGCTTTGCGTGCACAAATGCAGCAATCTCCCCCCTTATCATGAGTCGTATTCTCATTTGTGCAACACAGGTACCGTTTGTACGGGGTGGCGCCGAATATCTGGTTGAAAGTCTGCGCGACGAATTGCGGCAGCGTGGACATACCGTTGATGTCGTTGCTCTTCCCTTTCAGTGGCATCCGGTTGAACGTATCATCGATAGTGCACTTGCCTGGCGCTTGATCGATGTCAGCCATGTCAATGGCGAAGCGGTGGATCTGGTGATCGCCACGAAGTTCCCTTCGTACCTGATCCGCCATCCGCGCAAAGTGCTCTGGCTGGTACACCAGCATCGGCAGGCCTACGACTGGTACGGTACGCCGTTGAGCGATTTTGATGGTTCGCCATCCCATCGCGCTATTCGTGAACAAATCTTTCGGATTGATGAACGCGCCTTGCGTGAATGTCGGGCTCGCTATACGATCTCGCGCAATGTGAGTCGGCGGCTCGAACGTTTTAACGGTCTGAGTAGCACACCACTCTACCCGCCGAGCCGCTACGCCGGACGTTTGTGGGCGGGGTCGTATGACGATTACATTCTTTCGCCCGCTCGCCTTGATCGAGCCAAACGCATTGACCTGCTCTTAGCTGCACTGACGCACACTTCCACAGCAGTACGGGCCATCATTGTTGGTACTGGCCCCGACCGTGAACGCCTGCAACGTCTTGCTGCCGACTACGGGCTAGGTGAACGAGTCTGCTTCCGTGGTTTTGTGTCTGATGATGAATTGATCGACCTTTACGCGCATGCCCGTGCCGTGTACTACGCACCGGTTGATGAAGACTATGGCTTTGCGACGGTCGAGGCGTTTGGCGCCAGTCGTCCGGTGATTACAACCGACGATGCAGGCGGTGTGTTAGAGTTTGTACGCCATAACGAAAATGGCCTTATTTCCCTGCCCGATCCGGTAGCGATAGCCGCTCATCTTGACCTGCTAGCCAGCGATCCAGCAACTGCGGCGCGGCTGGGTGCTGCCGGTCATCCTCTAATTGCTGATATTACGTGGGATCGGGTGGTGAGGGCCTTATTGGCGGAATAACAGCCAATCGTTTCCGAACATCGCTGCGGCCTGCGCCTAGCGACTACCCTCTCTCACGAACCGCTGTCGCATCTGTAGCGGGTGGGCAACCGTTCGCCACCTCCGTCCGCTGTACTGCATCCCTCTGTAGAACTGACCAACGTGCTATACTGCCTTCAGACAGAAGGAAAGGGGTATGGTACAGATACGATTCTATCGTCGTTTTACCGCATTTCTCGCGATCTACTTGTGCTGTTACACGCTCGTGGCCTGCGTTGCATTGACAGCCCAACCATCACCGACGGTCACGCCTGTTGACCTACCGGCGACACCGATGCCGACACCGGTAACAGCCACTGCCTTGCTGCAAGATGCGTTGGCTGCGGTTGAAATCGGTGATGACGAGACGGCTGCGAACCTGCTGAGTCAGGTGGTACAACTCTTTCCAGGTGCACCTGAAACGAATACTGCTCGTTTGCTCCTGGCCCGTTCATTTGCTGATCGAGGCCGCTGGACATCGACCGTGGAAGTGTTACGACCATTGTTACAAAACCCAGCCACGCCGACGTATGCACCAGCCCTGTTTCTAACGGCGCGTGCCCACGAGGCTGCCGGGATGCACGAGGCGGCAGTTGCGACCTATGCTCAATACGAAGCGTTGAACACACCACTGGCACCGTATGCGGCAATCCGTGCGGCCGCGCAGTTGAAAGTATTGAATCGGCTTGTTGAAGCCGAAGCAAGCTATGTACGAGCGGCAAACGGTGAGCTGGCTGCCGGGCAGCGGGCTGCCGCTTACGAACAGGCAATGGCGCTGGCTATCGATCAGGGTCGATCAGAGACGGCTCTCATGTATGCACAGGCAATCCTCTCCTTCGCCAGCCAGTCTGATTACCGGGCACGCATTCTCGTGCGAGCTGCCGATCTGTATGCTGCCGCCGGTGATGTGACCAGAGCCAATGCGCTCCGCCGTGAGGCGCTAGCTGCTTTTGCCGGCCCAGAGACGGTAGCGGTAGTCGATGCACTTCGGGCAACTGGTGATATGTTGCTCGATCCCTTCGCTGCTGCTCAGGCGTACCGTTCTGTAGAGCGATGGAATGATGTAATTGCCATGCTCGATCTGGCCATCGCAAACGCGCAAAATCCGGCTGAAGCGCTCCGTCAACGTGGGCTGGCCCGGCGGGCACTGGGTGATTTCAATGGCGCCCTGAGCGATCTGGCCGCAGCCCGTGACCAGGCACCGGATAGCGATACTGGTCGTCAGGCGGCGCTAGACTGGATTCAAACCTATGGTCAAAGTGGCGCCGTGGCAGAGGCAGCCGCTCTCTACCAACAGTACGCTAGCGAGCGACCGGATGATCCGCGTGCACCCGTTGCGCTCGACCGGGCTGCTCAGTTGTACGACCGGCTGGGTGACAACGTTGCAGCGACAACGATTCGTCTCACGTTGGCTCAGCAGTACCCCACCACGACTCTCGGTATCGCGGCTTTGCATCGTGTGGCTTTGCAGCGCTTTGACCGTGGCGATCTTGCCGGTGCTGGTGAATTGTGGCGTATGCTGGCTGAACGAGGACAGGGGATCGGTCAGGCGCTGGGGGCTTTCTGGGCCGGTCGGGTAGCCCGACAATTGGGGCAAGAGGGGGCAACTACTCTCTTTCAACAGGTGTTGCAGGCAGCTCCGGAGAGCTACTACGCGGCGCGTGCGGCGGAAGAGCTGAACGCAGTACCGGTGGGTACGATACCCATCGATTCACCGATCAGCGATGATGACTGGAGTGCAGCTATCGCCTGGATACAGCACTGGTCAGACGATGAAGCCGATCCGATGCTAGCCGGTGTGGCCGAACGGGCACGGCTATTGCGTGAAGTGGGATTGTACAGCGAAGCACAGGGCGAATGGCTCGATGGTCTGCGGCGGGCAGGCGAAACACCTATCAGTCTGTTGGAGCTGGCCCGCTATGCCTATCAGGAAAAGATGATCTATCCGGCGTTGCTAGCCGCTGAACGCATTGCCAGACTGGCTCCTGCGGAGGCTGGTCCTCTCCCACTCGCCCTGCAGCGGCTCCGTTTTCCAACCCCGTATGCTGCCATTGTGCGACGTGAGGCCGGTCGTTTTAGTGTCGATCCACTGCTCTTGTATGCGCTTATCCGGCAGGAGAGTCTGTTTAACCCACGGGCAACATCGTGGGTAGGTGCACGTGGGCTGACGCAGGTCATGCCCGATACCGGTCGGGGTATTGCTCAGAATCTCGGTATCAGTGAGTTCGACCTCGATGATCTCTACCGACCATACCTCAGCATTCGCTTTGGCGCCTTCTACCTTGGGCGGCGAATCGGTGACATGAGCGGCAGTCTGCACGGTGCGCTGGCTGCATACAATGGCGGTTTAGGGAATGCGCAGCGCTGGGCTGGTGGCAATCTTGTTGCCGACCCGGATCGGTTTGTCGAAACAATTGATTTTAGCGAAACACGCCATTATGTGTGGGCGGTCTATGCGTTCTACGGTGTGTATCGTGGATTATACGCTTCATGATCTCAGAGCATGGTCAAACACCCGGGCCTGTGATGAGGCTCAACCATGGCCTCTCCAGAATGGTGCGGGGAACGGTGGCGGGCAACTGGCTCCTCACTTTCCCCCTAGCCCCCCTTCCTTTCCCACACGGGGCGAGGCAAGGGACAGAGCGTGGCGTGCGAAAGCATGGTGGGACCCCTCATGCAATGGTCGCACGGGTATGGTACGTGCCCAATGAGACATCTGGGTTTGTTGATCAGGCTCTCAGGACGGGTTTGCGATAGTGTATTGCTCTTCGTGAGCCATCGTGACGGAACGGAGCTAACTCACGGTTTGGTATAATTCCAGCCCGGTGGGAGGGATGGCCTGCCCGTATCGAGGATCAACGATGGAATTACTGAACCACCTTAATCCGGCGCAGCGATTAGCCGTAACTGCGCCTATCGGGCCGGTACTGGTCAAGGCGGGTGCCGGTAGTGGCAAGACACGGGTGCTCACGTTGCGGATTGCGTATTTGATCACCCATTATGGTGTCGCACCGCAACAGATTCTGGCGGTGACGTTCACCAACAAAGCGGCGCGAGAAATGCGCGAACGGTTACGCCATTTACTCGGCGCCCGGATTCGTGGTTTGACTAGTGGCACGTTTCACGCCGTCTGCACTCGTATTCTGCGTGAGTCGATTGAAGGTCGTTTGAAAGGATACACTGCCTCATTTTCAATTTATTCCGGCGACGAGCAGTTGCAACTGGCGGCAGAAGCACTGGCCGCAGTTACCGAGACCCCACCGCGTTCGATTGAAGCTGATGAAGTGCTACGCCTGATTTCACGGGCCAAAAGCCGTATGCTCACCCCTCGGCTGATGGCACGATTTGCAGCCGATCCGCTGGATCGCTTTATTGCCGCCTGTTACCGGCGTTATCAGCGCGCACTTGAACAGGCGAATGCACTCGATTTTGATGACCTGATCCTGAATACCTACCGTTTATTAAGTGATGATCCCGATTTGCTGGCAACGTATCAGCAACGCTGGCGCCATGTACTGGTTGATGAATATCAGGATACCGATCCGAGTCAGCACGCTCTGATTGAGTTGCTTACCAGGCCAACAGCTCAACGCCCTCGTTCACTCTTCGTGGTGGGTGATGCAATGCAAAGCATCTACGGGTTCCGCAACGCAGATCACAGTATCATCAGCCGGTTTGCAACCGATTTTCCTGATGCCCAGGTCATCGAGCTAACGACCAATTACCGTTCGCGACAGCCAATTCTCGATGCGGCCTATGCGATCATCCGGCACAGTCGGAGTGTTGCGCCGATGGAGTTGCGGGCTGCTGCACAGGTTAGTAGTGAACGCTGTGTCTTGATCAGTGAGGCGAAGGATAGCCGTGATGAGGCTGAACAAGTAGCGCGCATGATCGCCGATCTTCAGCGACAGGGACGACAATTGCGTGAGATTGCCGTCCTCTATCGGACTCGACATATGAGTCGACCGTTCGAGCAGGCATTGCGTCACGCACGTATTCCCTATCTGGTACGCGGCGGTGTAAGTTTCTTTGATCGGGCAGTGGTACGCGATGCACTGGCTTATCTGCGCTGCATCGCGAATCCCGCCGATCATCTAAGCCTGACACGGATTGCCAATGTGCCGGCCCGTGGTTTGGGCGGACAGGCGTTGGCAACCATCGCCGCTTATGCTGCGTCTCAGTCTCTATCCCTCAGTGCGGCACTTGGTCATGCAAGTGTCATTCCCGGCCTGAGTCCACGTGCGGTTGAGGGGGCACGTCGGCTCTTTGCATTGTTACAGCGCTGGTGGCGGTTAGCCGAAAGCACGATGCCGCCCGATCACCTGTTAGCCGACGTGTTAGAACAGAGTGGCTACATGGCTGCCTTGGCTGAACGTTTCGATGCAGAGGAATTGGCCGAAGCCCGTGCGCATTTGCAAGAGTTGATCCGGGCGGCTGAAGAGCACACCGAACTGCGTTCGTTTTTGCAAGAAGTAGCTCTTCTGACCAATGCTGATGATGAAGACGATGAACGCGACCGCGTTCAGCTCTTAACGATTCACGCTGCAAAAGGTCTGGAATGGCCCTTTGTGTTCGTGGTCGGTCTCGAAGAGGGTACGCTGCCGCACGAGCGAAGTATAGGCGATCCTGCGGCACTGGAAGAGGAGCGACGATTGTGCTACGTTGCGCTCACCCGTGCTGGCGAGCGGCTCTATCTCTCGTGGACGGCGAGCCGTAACCGGGGGCAGCGGCTGAAACCATCACGATTCCTTGATGAAATCATTGCGTTTGGCCGAGAACGAAGTCGACGTGAGCAGGGCTGATGTCAACCACCTAGGTGCGCGGGTCTCCGGCCCGCGTATGTGGTGTGTAGCTGAAACCCATCAGTTGGTGCATCCGGTACACCTCATCCCCAAGCCCCCGCAGGCGGGGGTAGAGGATCGAGTCCATCTCTCCTGATGCGGTGACGCGCATGATCGGCGAGTCAACGGAAGGTCGGTTAGCGCACCTTGGAGGGGAAGCTGTAGGCCTCTACACACGGCGGACGGCTTGGGAAGCTATCTGTCCCTCTCGCTCCTCACTCCACTCATTTCTCACTTCCATCCCCTACCGGATAGGGTGAAAACGTTGAAAAGTCCTAAGATTCATCAGATGTTCGACGCAGTAACAATGACAGCATACGATCAGGTAAGGATCGGGCTGTCACAACAAGATAAAAATGATCACTATGACTAAAACCAAAAGAAGACCTGCCAACCCGACTAGCGCAATCCGTTCGAGATTCCAGAGGGGTACCGTGCTTTCGAGCGTATCATCTGGCCCGATCAGATACAGCTCGCACTCTTGATCGTCGAGAATGCCATTAATTTGGGTCATGGTCACGCCTTTTATCCGCAACATAGCCCGTAACGGTCGGGTATCTTTACCGGCTTTGGTAATAGCCTGATCGATCAAGGCACTCAATGACCCCACACTACGCCACTGACTGTCGTAGAGATCAATCTCTGCTTCATAGACCTGCTGCGCACGCTGACGGAGGAGCGCACGGACGTTGCTGGGTAACCCTTCGCTGTCATCATCATTGCTGTACTCGATCGCACGTCGTGACCAGCGGAACACCTTTTCTTCAGCCAGATTCCCATTCCCTTGACATTTCTCACAGCGAATCTTCTGATACCCTTTGCAGGTGGGACAGGTTTGTTCAATTGGATCGGCCTCATCACTGCGTCGTTTGCGTGGTTTAACGATCCCTTTGCCCTGGCACTGTGGACACATCACCTGCCCTGCTCCTTTGCATTCTGGGCAGGTAAAGAAGCGGCGCGAACCCGGCAATACGACTTCACCACCTGCTTCCGAGTTAAAATCTTGCGGAGCCGGTAGTGGAACGTTCCAGAGTTCTAGGACTGGTTCGGCTTGTGGCCGTTCATCGAGACGCATTGGTCTCGTTCGGATGGTTGGTTCAGTACGAGTTTCGTAGAGTACCTGCAACTCGTAGAAATAAATGTTAAAGCTGGCAATCGACTCGAACTCGATCAGTTGTCCTAACGCAGCACGACGGAAGTAGCCCTTCCGGCTCCAGTTATTCAGCCACTGCCGGACATAATTACGGCGATGCCACTTATCGGCGCGCTTCCGTGCTTCGCTGAGAAAATCGTGAAACTGGCTAGCCAGATCGGCCAGTTCCGCACTCAGTGCCAGTTCGAGCGGATTCTCGAACCACTCAGCGCATGTTTCCCAGCGTGACTCCTCCATATCGGTGGTGGTCTGATCAAGCAGGGTGCGGAGTGCCAGCCGTAATGCGTTCGCAGCAGCACCGGCAGTCGTGAAACGCACGTTCGGATGGGGTGATAACATCCGCAACAGAACCCGTTCGGCCATAGCTAGCGCCTCTGGTTTCCCGGCGAGGTCTAGCTCGACAATCAGGCCGGTGGGTGGGAGTTCACCACTGAGGAGATGATACGCGACAGCGCCGAGACTATAAATATCAAGGGCTGGACTGGCTTTATGCTCGGCCAGCCGCAATTCTGGGGCCGAATAGGGTGTCACATAATCTGCCTCATCGATCTGGCTCAAATCGGGTGCGTCGGGAGCAGCAGCCAGGCTGAGATTGGTGAGATAGGCATTGCCCTGCGGTGTCACCAGAATGTTAGCCGGTTGTACGTCACGATGGACGACCTGCTGTTCGTGAAGATAATCAAGGACATCGGCAATCTGGTTAATAATCCGCATTGTCAATGCCAGGTCAAGCGGACCTTCGCTCAGCAGGTCGCTCAGTGGGCGGGCATCGATATACGGTGTCACCATATAATCGCCATAGCGATCATCGTGACCGGCATCGATCACCGGTAACAGATGGGGATGGCTCAGGCTGGCGGCAAGGCGCGCTGCTAATTGAAACCGGCTGCTGGAAATCCAGTCGTGACGACGCAACAACGAAATAAAGACCGGTCGGTTGAGCGTCTGATGAACTGCTCGATAGATGATCGATAACTCATCCTGTCCAAGCCGTTCAAGCAGCAGGTATTCACGTAGTTCAGTGTTTTGCCCGTCTTTCAATCGTGGTTCAGGACGGATAAAAGGGCGTGGATTGTTCATGACCATCTCAGACCACCCCCATCGATTAGATCGTTTGTTCTAATTATATCCCATTTGTCAACGAGCCAGGTATCGTAACGGTTACATCGGCTCAATGCACTGCCTGGTTATCATATCCTGGCTATCATAGCATAAGGTGCTCTTTCATCTGACGACAGTAAGGAAATTGTTACCCGTGGTAGCTACCCGTTCTCTTTTGTTGATACCGGTTCACTGTTATACTGAAGTTGTGCCGAGCAGCAGTGGGCTGTCACGAGATTGGACACGCGATGGTGTTCATCCGTGTCATCCCTGCCAGTCAGGATCTCTGCCTCCCCAATCTCTGCCTCACGCGGTGGTTGTACACCGCTTCCTCGCGCTTGCCCCTTAGCCCACTGCCCGGTTAACGGCCTCCATCAGGGGGCCGTTACAGTTTCGGCTGGTGGTGGCGGTGGTGCGGTTCCTTCTCGCAAGAGCTGGAGTGCCCAGTAGAGTTGCGCATCGGCGCAGCTCTGTTCTTCAATGCGATCAGGGACACATGGTGCTGCGTATTCGGGATCGTTGGAGGCCGGTACAACGTGTTGGGGGGTAAGACCAACACCGTTGATAGCTTCTCCGCCTGGGGTAAGCCAGCGGGCAATCGTGATCCGTACACTACTTCCATCGCGGAGCGTGTAAATATTTTGCACTGACCCCTTGCCGAAAGTTCGTTCGCCAAGCAAGAC
>Ga0308415_1001045_pt1 | contig 12216 bp, 13 predicted proteins | sample HotsprSampleOS55_FD_203465 | JGI IMG/M metagenome (GOLD analysis project Ga0308415, IMG submission 203465) | Hot spring phototrophic mat microbial communities from Octopus Spring, Yellowstone National Park, Wyoming, United States - 20090730_OS55 ... | reverse complement strand
CCCGCCCTCGCCCAGGTGGAGGTCCCCTTCTGGCACTCCATGGACGGCCCGGCGGGTCGCCTCCTCGCCGCCTTCGCCCAGGAGTTCGCCGCCAAGGACGGCCGCTACCGCGTTCTGCCCCAGTACGCGGGGGCGTACCGGGACGGGGAGACCAAGCTGGTGGCCGCCCTGCGCACCGGGGCCGCCCCCGTCCTCTTCCAGGCGGAGATCTCCTTTTTTCCCCGCCTGGTGGGAGAGGGGCGGGCCTTGGCCCTGGACCCCTACCTGAACCTGGAAAGGAGCTTCCTGGAAGACCTCTTTGAGCCCGCCTGGAACTACGGCCTTCTGGAGGGCAAGCGGTACGGCCTGCCCCTCAACACCTCCACCCCCGTCCTCTTCTACAACCTGGACGCCTTCCGGGCCAAGGGGCTCAAGGCCCCCAGGAACTGGAAGGAGTTTGAGGAGGCCGCCAAGGCCCTCTCCTCCCGCCAGGCCAAGGGCTTCATCTTCGTCACCGACCCCCAGGCCTGGCTCTTTGAGGCCATGGTGACGAGCCGGGGCGGGAGCCTGACCAAGGACGGAAAACCCAACCTCACCTCCAAGGAGGCCCTCGAGGCCCTGGAGATGCTGGACCGGCTCAACCGGGCCGGAGCCCTCTCCGCCCGCAGCATGGCCGAGGCCACCTTCGCCCAGCTGGACTTCGTGCGCACCAAGGGGATGATGGTCATGGCCTCCATCGCCAACTGGCCCGCCGCCGAGAACTTCTCCTTCGCCTTCACCCTGGGCGTGGCCCCCGTGCCCCGGGAGCCCGGGGGGAAGGTGCCCATGGGCGGGGCCCAGCTGGTGGTCCTAAAGGAGGCCTCCGAGGCCCAGGTCCGGGGGGCCCTGGAGTTCTGGAAGTACCTCATGGAGCCCGGGAACGTGGCCCGCTGGGTGGAGGCCAGCTACTACGTCCCCGTGCGCAAATCGGCCATCCCTCTCCTCGAGGGCTTCTACCGGGAGAACCCCTTCCGCAAGGTGGCCTTTGAGCAGATCGCCCACGCCCAGAAACGGCCCAAGGAGCCCCAGTTCACCGCCTGGGCCAGCCTTCTGGCCGAGGCTTTGGAGAGGAGACTGAAGGGGGGCGTCCCCCCCAGGAAGGCCCTGGAAGAGGCCCAGAGGAAGGCCGAGGCCATCCGGTGAACCATGCGCCTTGGCTTTAGCCCCTTCAACGCCGAGCTGGACTACGAGAAGGCCTTCCGCCTGGCGGCCGAGCTCGGGCTGGACCTGGAGGTGGCCTACGACCTCCACGAGGCCCTGCCCCTGCCCGAGGCCAGAAGCCTCCGGGCCACGGGAGAGGCTTTGGGCGTGGGGTTCACCCTCCACCTGCCCTTCGTGGAGCTGAACCCGGCCAGCCTCATCCCGAGCGTCCGCAAGCTCGCCGAGGAGCGCCTTCTCAAGGCCCTGGAGTTCGGGGAGGCCCTGGGGGCCAGGGTGGGGGTTTTGCACACCGGCCAGGTCCCCATCCACCACCCCATGGCCCTGGCCCTGGCCCGGGAGGCCCTGGAGCGGACCCTCACCGCCCTCCTTCCCCTCCCCTTCCCCGTGGCCCTGGAGAACCTGGCCCTCTCGGAGGAGGACCTCATCCAAGGCCCGGAGGGGCTAAAGGAGCTCCTGGACCGCTTCCCCCCGTACGGCTTCTGCCTGGACGTGGGCCACGCCCTGGTGGAGCTTGGGCCCAGGGGGCCTTTCCTCTACCTGGAGGCGCTGGGCGACCGGCTCCTTCACCTCCACCTCCACGACAACCACGGTCGGAGGGACGACCACCTCCCCGTGGGTGCGGGAAGCGTCCCCTGGGCCAGGCTCGCCCCCTTCCTGAAGGGCTTTGGGGGGACGGCGGCCCTGGAAGTGGGGGGCGGGGCCTTGGGCGTGCAGAAGAGCGTAGCCCGCCTAAAGGGGATGGCATAACCCAGGACATATGTCCTTGCCCCTAGGGGCTTATAGTGGTGGGGTGGGGTTTTGTACCCCTCTTCACAAAAGGGAGGCAGCATGGTCGTAGACCGGATCGAAGTCTACCTGGACGGGACCGAGGAACCCCTGGCGGTCTTAAAGGAACCCCCTTACCGCCTCAAGCTGGACACCCGCAAGATTCCGGACGGGGAGCACACCCTCAAGGTGGTCACCCACTTCCGGGGCGGAGGCCAGGAGATAAGGGAGATCCCCTTCACCATAAACAACTACCCCGACATGCTGGTGGTGGGCCTGGACGAGGGAGGGGAGGTGGCAGGGGAGGTGGAGCTCCGCCTGGCCGTGGGCGAGCCCGAGCTCCCCGTGGAGCCCGTCCGCTTCAACCCCATCTGGTACGCCGTGGCCACGGTGGTGGTCCTGGGAGGCATCTGGGCCTACTTCGCCCTCTCCCCGGCGGCGGAGAAGATCGTGGCCGAGGTGGCCCCGCCGGCCGCGCAGGAGGCCAAGGCCCCGGAGAGCGGGGCCCAGCCCACGGCGGGGGTGGACCCCGCCCTCATGGAAAAGGGCAAGACCACCTACGAGGCGAGCTGCGCCGCCTGCCACGGGGCGAACGGCCAGGGGATGCCCCCCGTTATGCCGGCCTTGGCGGGGAACGCCAACCTGAAGGATGCCGCCATGATCCTCAACGTGGTCAAGAACGGCCGCGGGGCCATGCCTGCCGTGGGCGCCGGCTTCACGGAAGAGGAGCTCAAGGCGGTGGCCACTTACATCCGCAACAGCTTCGGCAACAGCTTCGGCCCGGTGCAGTAAGGGGGTAGCATGTACCGGAACGACCCCATCCTCCCCACCTTCAGCCTGATCCTGGCCCTGGGCCTCTTTTACATGGCCTACCTGGACGGGCTCCACATCGCCCGCCTTCTGGGCCACACCCCCGAGGAGCTTTCCGTGGGCCAGATCGGCCTTATGGCCTTCGGGGCGGTCTTCCTCCTCTACGGCCTCATGGGCCTCGTCTCCTACTGGCTGGAGGGGGTTGAGCTCCGCCCGGGCCGCCACTTCCCCACCCCCTCCACCGCCCCCGTGGCGGCGGGGGTGGTCCTGGTCCTTCTCCTCACCGCCCTTTCCGGCTTCTTCGTGCGCCTCATCATCTACTCGGGCCAGACGGGGTACAACCCCACCTGGCTCCAGGGCCTGGTCTTCGGGAGCATCAGCCTGGTGGTGGCCGCCCTTTTTGGCATCTACAAGAAGTTCTTCGGCCGCGACGAGGTCATCACCGAAGGGGAAAAGAGCGAGTTCCCCTGGTAAGGAGAAGCCATGGACGAGCGCGAGATCCGCTTAAGAACTTCAAGAAGGCGGCTCTTTCTCAAGACCGCCATCGGCACCGGCATCGGCCTTTCCTTAGTGTCCGCCTTTTACGTGGGGGCGAGCCTTAGGCCCAAGAAGGAGGTCACCCCCGAGAAGGAGCCCCTGAAGGCCGGGGACATCCTGGTCTACGCCCAAGGGGGCGGTGAGCCCAAGCCCATCCGCCTCGAGGAGTTAAAGCCCGGGGATCCCTTCGTCCTGGCCTACCCCATGGACCCCAAGACCAAGGTGGTGAAGAGCGGCGAGGCCAAGAACACCATCCTGGTGGCCCGCTACAGCCCCGAGGAGCTCTCCCCCGAGGTGGCCCAGCACGCCGTGGAGGGCGTGGTGGCCTACTCCGCCGTCTGCACCCACCTGGGGTGCATCATCAGCCAGTGGGTGGCCGACAAGAAGGCGGGGCTCTGCCCCTGCCACGGCGGCACCTTTGACCTGGCCCAGGAGGCCAGGGTTGTCGCCGGGCCCCCGCCCCGGCCCGTGCCCCAGCTCCCCCTCAAGGTGGAGAACGAGGTTCTGGTGGCCGCCGGGGAGTTCTTGGGCGAGGTGGGGGTCAAGGCCGAGGCCGGCGGCCAGCGCCGCGTCTAGGAGGGAAGCATGTACAAGTGGCTGGACGAACGCTTAGACCTGACCTCCCTTTACCAGAAGGTCCTGCGCAAGGCCTTCCCCGTGCACCACTCCTTCTTCCTGGGGGAGATCACCCTCTTCGCCTTCGTGGTCCTGGTCCTCACCGGGGTCTTCCTCACTCTGAACTACGAGCCTTCCGTCCGCGAGGTCCGGCTCCCCGACGGGCGCACGGTGCCCGCCGCCTACGCCAGCATCCTCTACATAGACAGCCTCCCCTTCGGGGCCGTCATCCGGAGCCTCCACCACTGGTCGGCCCACGCCATGATCGCCGCCGCCTTCTTGCACATGCTCCGGATCCTCCTCACGGGGGCCTTCAAGAAGCCCCGGGAGCTCAACTACCTGGTGGGCCTCGCCCTTTTGGGCCTGGCGGTGGTCACCGCCTTCACCGGCTACGCCCTCCCCTACGACAACTACGCCGTGACCGCCACCCGCATCGGCTACGGCATCGCCGCCTCCATCCCCTGGGTGGGAGGGACCATCGCCGAGGTCATGTTCGGAGGGGAGTTCCCGGGCTCCGAGAGGTCCATCCCCCGGCTTTACAGCCTCCACGTCCTCTGGCTTCCCCTCCTCCTTATGGCCCTGATCGGCCTCCACCTGGCCATCATGATCAAGCAGAAGCACACCCAGCCCCGCTACGCCGAGCGCGTGGCCCCGGGCAAGATCCTGGGCGTGCCCATGTACCCCCAGCAGATGGTCATGATGGGCATCCTCTTCGCCCTCTACGTGGGCATCATGACCATGATCGCCGGGGCCTTCCTGGCCCACCCCGTGGAGGCCTTCGGCCCCCCAACCCCCAATACCCCGGCGGTGAAGCCCGACTGGTACTTCCTCTGGCTCTACGGGCTTCTCCAGATCATCCCCGCAGGCTGGCAGTTCCAGCTCTTCGGGGCCACCGTTGGCCCCGAGTTCATCGGCGGGGTCCTGATTCCCGGGATTCTGGGCATCGTGGCCCTCCTCCTCCCCTTCGTGGACACCCGCAGGGACAAGATGCGCTACATGGAACTCCCCTCGGAGCATCCGGTGCGCACCAGCGCCATCCTGGCCCTCCTCGTCTTCTTCCTCATGAGCACCCTAGCGGGCTACAAGATTGACTTCCAGCAGCAGGGTTCCCTTCTGGGCAACAACGCCGTCTTGTGGACCCTGGTTCTGGGCGGCCCCCTCCTCACCTTCTTCCTCGCCTACACCCTGATGCGGATCTTCTACGGGAAGAAGGAGGAAGAAAAAGCCCTCTAGGCTCGGAAAGCGGAAGCCCCCGCCTAAGGGCGGGGGCTTTCTTTATCGCTTCCTACTTCTCCTCTTCCAGGCCTAGGCTGGCCAGGAGGTCCCCGTAGAGGTCGCCCAGCTTCACGCTGGCGCTGGCGGTGGGCACGGCGGTGGCGTCGTAGAGGTTGTACTCGGCCACGGCCCCGTACTCGTACTCCCGGCGCTCCTCGCGGCGGCCTTTGGGCTTGCGCTTGGCCCCGCGGGCCTCCTTGCCCTTGGCCCTCCGGGGACGCTCCTCCGCCTTGGGGGGAGGCGGGGGCAAGAGGCGCTTGCGGGAGAGGGATATGCGCTGCTCCACCGGGTCAATGTTGAGGACCACCACCTCCATCTCGTCCCCCTTCTTGAAGAGGGCGGGGGGGTTTTCCACCCGGATGTGGTCCAGCTCGGATACGTGGACCAGCCCCTCCATGCCGGGCTCCAGCTCCACGAAGACGCCGAAGTCGGTGACCCCGGTGACCTTCCCCTTGACCACGGTGCCAGGAGGATACTTCTCCACCAACTGCTGCCAAGGGTCGGGCTGGGTCTGCTTGAGGCCCAGGGAGAGACGGCGCTCGGCGGGGTCCAGCCGGAGGACCACGGCCTCCACCTCGTCCCCCTCCTTCACCACCTCGGAGGGGTGCCTGGGGCGCTTGGTCCAGGAGAGCTCGGAGATGTGGATCAGGCCCTCGAGGCCCGGCTCCACCTCCACGAAGGCCCCGAAGGGGGTGAGGCCCACCACCTTACCCCGGACCCGGGTGCCCACGGGGTACTTCTCCGCCACCGTGGACCAGGGGTCGGGGATGAGGGCCTTGATGGAGAGGTTGACCCGCTCCTTCTCGGGGTCCACGGACACCACCTGGGCCCGCACCTTCTGCCCCTTGCGCAGGACCTCCCGGGGATGATTGAAGCGGCCCCAGGTGATCTCGGAGCGGTGGACCAGGCCGTCCACCGGGCCCAGGTTGACGAAGGCCCCGAAGTCGGTCACGTCCACGACGGTCCCCTCCACCACCTGGCCGGGCTCCAGGCTCTTGAGGAAAGCCTCCTTGGCCTTCTTCTGCTTCTCTTTCAAAACCGCCCGGCGGGAGAGGAGGACCCGCCCCTTCTTGCGGTTCAGCTCAATGATCTTGGCCAGGATCTGCTGGCCCACGTAGGCGTCCAGGTTGGGAATGCGCCTCAGGTCCAGCTGGGAAGCGGGGATGAAGGCCCGTACGCCGTCCAGCTCGGCGACCACGCCCCCCTTGACCTTCTCCTTTACGGTGACGGTGACCGGCTCGCCCTTTTCGTAGAGCTCCTGGATGCGGTCCCAGCGCTCGGTGGCCTCCACCTTCTTGCGCGAAAGGAGGATCTGCCCGGTCTCGGGGTCCACCTTGAGGACCTGGACCCGCACCTCATCCCCTGGCTTGAGGAGCCCCTTGAGCTCCTCGTCGGAGAGGGGCCTCTCCGTGAGCTGGTTGAAGGGGATGATGCCTTCCGTCTTCGCGCCGATGTCCACCGCCACACCTTCGGAACCCACCAAGACCACTTTGCCCGTCAGGACCTGGCCGGGGCGCACCCGCTTTTCCAGGCCGGCCTCGGCCTCCTGAAGGGCCTCTTCCATGCTGAAGGTCTTTTCTGGGGTCTGGGTCGCCTTTTCTTCCATGCCGCCTCTTTCCTCCTTACGCGCCTTCTTGAAGAAGGCGGGCGCTCTAGGCGCGCTCACACGAAAAGGCGGGGGAGAAGCCTATTTCCCCCTCCCGTGTGAACCGGCCCCGAAGGGCATACCCTTCCTTTATACCACGGGGGGTGCTCTTTGCCAAGGGGCACAGGCCTCCCGCCCCCAAGGCATAATGGGACCATGGAAACCTGGGAATGGATGAAGGCCAACCTGCCCGCCTTCCTCAAGGACCTCGAGGCCCTCGTGCGCCGGGAGTCCCCCTCCGGGGACCTCCCGGGCCTGAAGGAGGCGGCGGGCTTTTTGGAGGAGGCCTTTGGGCCCCTTACAGGCCGGCTTTCCCGCAAGGACACCCTAAGAGGCCCCGTCCTCCTCCTGAAGCGGGAAGGGGAAGGCTCCCCGGTCCTCGTCCTCTGCCACTACGACACCGTCCACCTCAAGGGGAGCTTCCCCGAGGCCTTCCGCCTGGAACGGGAGAAGGCCATCGGCCCGGGGGTCTACGACATGAAGGGGAGCATCATCGCCCTCCTCTACGCCCTGCGCCACGCCGAGGCCACGGGGAGGAGGCTCCCCGCCCTGAAAATCCTCTTCACCCCCGACGAGGAGGTGGGCTCCCCGGAAAGCCGCCCCCTCATTGAGGCCGCCGCCAAGAAGGCCCGGGCGGCCTTGGTCCTGGAGCCCCCCACGGCGGAAGGGGACCTGAAGGTGGCCCGCAAGGGGGTGGGCCTTTACCGCCTGAAGGCCCTGGGGAAGGCCGCCCACCAGGGGGTGGAGCCGGAGAAGGGGGTGAACGCCCTCTTAGAGCTCGCCCACCAGATCCTCAGGGTGGCGGCCCTCGAGGACCGGGAAAAGGGCACCACCCTGGGCCCCAACGTGGTCCGGGGTGGCACGGTCTCCAACGTGGTGGCCGAGGCGGCCGAGGTGGAGATAGACCTCCGGGTCTGGACCCTGGAGGAGGCCAGGCGGGTGGAGGAAGGCCTTAAAGCCCTCACCCCCGTCCTCCCGGGGGCGAGGCTGGAACTTTCGGGCGGGCTCAACCGCCCCCCCATGGAGCCCACCCCGGAAAGCCTGGCCCTCTTCCAAAAGGCCCGGGCCATCGGGGAAAGCCTGGGCCTCAGCCTCAGGCCGGGCCGGGTGGGGGGCGGCTCCGACGGCAACTTCACCGCCCATCTGGGCGTGCCCACCCTGGACGGCCTGGGGCTTTTGGGCGGGGACGCCCACCAGCGGATGGAGTACGTGGTGGTGCCGGAGATCCCTAGGCGGGCCGCCCTCCTGGCCGAGCTCCTCTACGCCCTATGACCCTCTCCCCTTCCGCCCAAAAGGTCCAGGAGGCCCTGAAGGCCCTGGGCTTCCCCCACCTCCGGGTGGTGGAGCTCCCCGCCTCCACCCGCACCGCGGAGGAGGCGGCGAGGGCGGTGGGGGCCGGGGTGAGCCAGATCGTGAAGAGCCTGGTCTTCGTGGGGGAAGGAGGGGCTTATCTCTTCCTGGTAAGAGGGCAAAACCGCCTGGACCTGGGTAAGGCCCAGGCCCTGGTGGGAAGCCCCTTGCGCCGGGCTACCCCGGAGGAGGTCCGGGCCCTCACGGGCTTCGCCATCGGCGGGGTGCCCCCCGTGGGCCACAACACCCCCCTCCCCGCCTTCCTGGATCGGGAGCTGCTGGCCTACCCTCGGGTATGGGCGGCCGGGGGCACCCCCAAGGCCCTCTTCGCCCTCACCCCGGAGGAGCTCCTCGCCCTCACCGGGGCCCAGGTGGCGGACTTAAAGGAGGCGTAGCCGTGTGGTTTTTCCGCAGGGACCCCCATGTGAAGCCCGAAGGACCCCTGGCCTTCCGGGTACGGGTGCGCACCAGGAGCGGGGAGGTGGTGGAGATCAGGCTCTCCAAGAGCATGGAGATCTCCCCCACGGAAACGGGCTATTTTGTGCGCAAGGAGATCGTGGCCCCCAGGAGCCTGGACCGGGCGGTGCTTTTGATCTGGTTTGACCGCCGCTACCGCCCCGTGCGCAAGGAGGTCCAGGGCGGGGAGCTTGTGCCCATCCGGGAGTGGGCGTAGAGTTAGGGATACGGAAAAGGTCTTGCTCGCCCTGGGTCTACTGGTCATGGTCGGCAACGTCTTGTAGGGCTTCCGGCCCAAGCGGGCCATCCCTGGCGGGGTTATAGGAGAACGAGGCAACCAGATGCTCTTCCTCATCGCCTTCTTCGCCCTGGCCTACCTGGGGGTCCTCCTCCTCACCTGGCAGGAGCCCTCTAGCCTCCTCCTTCTCCTCTCCCTCATCCTCCTCTTGGGAGCGGTTTTCGTCTACCTGGTCCTGAGGCTTGTGGACGCCATCGTGGCCTCCCTTTAGCCATGGTCTTCCGCCGCAACCCCACCCCCCCGAGGGCAACTGGAAGCCCACCCCCGAGGAGTGGCGGGTCTACACCCTCTGCGATGGGCGGCGCACCGAGGAAGAGGTGGTGCGGGAAAGCGGCCTGGGAGAAGGCGCCTACCTGATTCTGGCAAACCTCCTGAAGCGGGGTCTCATCCTCCCCGTGGAGGGCCCCAAGGAGCTTTGCGGGAAGCTGGTGGACCTCCTTAAAACCCGCTTGGGCCCCCGGGCTGAGCCCTTTGTCAAGCGGCTTCAGGCCTGCGAGAGTCGGGAGACCCTCGAGGAGGAGGCCCTACGGGTGGCCCTCAAGGTGAAGCTCACCCTGGACAAAAGGGCGGGGGAGGAGCTGGAAAAGGCCATCAGGGCTCTCTTTCGCTAGGGGGCCCTCAACGGGGCAGCACCCAAGGCTCCCCGCGGAAGAAGCCGTAGACCAGGCGCCCCACCACCCCCCCGAGGAGGACCAGGCCCAGGAGGTTGGGGATGGCCATGAGGCCGTTTAAGGTGTCGGAGATGGCCAGGAAGGCCTCGAGGCCCCCCAAAGGCCCCACGAAGGCCAAGGTGGCGAAGGTGAGGCGGTAGGGCCAGCGGATCCCCTCCCCGAAGAGGAAGGCGGCGGCCTCCTCGCCGTAAAAGCCCCAGGCCACCATGGTCCCCAGGGCGAAGACCGCCACGGTGAGGGCCAGGACCACCCCGCCCAGAGGGTGGGCCCCGAAGAGGGCCTGGGCGGCCTCGGCGACGCTTCCCCCCTCTTGCCAAAGCCCCGAGGCGATGAAGGTGAGGGCGGTGAGGGAGGTCACCAGGAAGCTTAGGAACATCTCCGTGACCCCCCAGAAGCCCTGGCGCACGGGGTGGTCCACCTGGGCCTGGGCGTGGGCGATGGCCGCCGAGCCCAGCCCCGCCTCGTTGGCGAAGATGCCCCGGCCCAGGCCGGCGTTGATGGCGGCGAAGAGGCTGTACCCCGCCGCCCCGCCTAAGGCGGCCTCGGGGCTGAAGGCGGCCCGGAAGACCAGGGCTAGGGCCTCCAGAAGGCGCCCGCCGTAGAGGGCAAGAAGGGGCCCCACCGCCACCAAGAAGAGCAGGAGCTTGAGGGGCACCACCACCTGGGCGAAGCGGGCGACCCGCACGATCCCCCCGCCCAGGACCACGCCCACCAGCAGGGCCAGGAAGAGGCCCACCAGGGCCGGGGGAGCCCCCAGGGGGACGAGGGCCCCGCCCACCGCTCCGGCCTGGGAGAGGTTGCCGATGCCGAAGGCGCTCAGCGCAGCGAAGAAGGCGAAGAGGTGGCCCAGGAAGCGGAGGCGGGGAAGCCCGCGGGAGAGGTAGTACATGGGCCCACCGGAGACGGAGCCGTCGGCAAAGCGGCGGCGGTAGTGCACGGCCAGGGTGGCCTCGGCGAACTTGGTGCCGGTGCCGAAGAAATAGCCCAGCCACATCCAGAAGACGGCCCCGGGGCCTCCCAGAAGGACCGCCGCCAGCATGCCGAGGAGGTGGCCGGTGCCGATGGTGGCCGAGAGGGCCACCATGGTGGCCTGGAAGGGGGTGATCTGGCCGCCAAAGCCATAGGCCCGCTCCCGGATGGCCCCCAGGGTCTCGCTGAAGGAAACCCGGACCATCCGTAGAGGGGCGCTGAACCAGCGGATCTGGAAGATGACCAGATAGGCCCCCACCAGGAGGAAGACCAGCTTCATAGGGAAGCCGTAAACGATGCGGTTTAGACCTTCGTTCAGGGTCAGGATGTCCATGCCTACACCTCCGGCACCACTTCCACCTTATCCCCCCGGCGCAGGCGGAGGCGCCTAAGGTCCTCCTCCAGAAGCCCAAGCCGCCCGGGGATGTTGGGCCTGGGGCGCACCTCCATGAGGGCCCCCGAGGGGTTTAGCCTCAGGCGGAACCCGTGGCGGATGGCCCGGGCCCACTCGGCGTAAAGGGGCTCGTCCACGTAGGCGACCCCCGTTCCCGGGCCGTAGATGGGAAGGACCAGAAGGGAGACGGGGGGAAGGGCCAGCTCTGGGACGGCCTCGAGGACCCCCAGGCCAAGAAGGGTGTTCAGGACGCGGGCGAGCCGCAAGGGCCCCGGGGCCAGAAGCACCTCGGCGATGCGCCTCCCCTCCACCTGGGCCAGGACCCCCAAGGCCTCCGGGGGAAGTTCCACCTCCCCACCCCCCGGCCCAAGCCGCAGGACATACCCCCAGTCCGGGGGGAGGTTGAGCTTTTCCCAAGCGGCCTGGGCCTCCGCCAGGCGGGCGGGGACGGCGAGCCCCCCTAAGAGGGTGGTGTGGGGCGGAAGAACCTCGGGCTCAAAGGTGAAGGAGGCCCGCCTGAGCCCGGCCAGGAGGTCCAAGGCCTCCTCCCCCTCGAGGGCCCGCCCCCCGGCCTGGACCCGGGCGTGGAGGGGCTGGCCGCCCCTCAGATAGACCTCGGCCTCCAGAAAGGGGGCTCGGAGGAAAAGCCGCCCCGTGCGCCCCGCTTGCATGAGGGCGCCCACCAGGGAAGGAAAGGGGAACTCTGCGAGGTTGCCCGAAAGCATTCCCTCCTGTTTTACCACGCCCCCCCTTGGCCGTCCAGGCGGGGTATTCCGAGGCGTGAACCTCCTTCTGCTCCATGGCTTCACCTCCCACCCCCTCCTCACCCTAGGGCCCCTGCCCGGGGTCCTACGGGAGGCGGGGTTCGCCGTGAGCCAGCCCGCCCTTCCCGGCCACGGCACCAGGCCCGAGGACCTCCTAGGGGTGCGCTGGCAGGACTGGCTTTCCGCGGCCCGGGAAGCCTACGCCGCCCTGCCCGAACCCCGGGGGGTGGTGGGGCTTTCCATGGGGGCCCTCCTGGCCGCCCACCTGGCGGCGGAGATGCCCACCCAGGCCCTGGTGGCCCTGGCGCCAGCTTTGGCCCTGAGAAGCCCCCTGGCCCCCCTGGCTCCCCTTCTCCCCTGGCTCATCCCCCGCTTCCCCGGCCCCGACTCCATCCGGGACCCCGAGCTGAAGAAGCAAAACCCCAACTACCCCTACTTCCCCATCCGAGCGGTGCTAGAGCTCCTGGCCCTCATGCGCAAAACCCCGG
>Ga0308415_1001043_pt1 | contig 12227 bp, 11 predicted proteins | sample HotsprSampleOS55_FD_203465 | JGI IMG/M metagenome (GOLD analysis project Ga0308415, IMG submission 203465) | Hot spring phototrophic mat microbial communities from Octopus Spring, Yellowstone National Park, Wyoming, United States - 20090730_OS55 ... | reverse complement strand
TCAAACCACGCCACCCCCTCCTCCTCCCGCCAGCGCACCGCGCCCGCGATCCCGGCGTCATCCTCGGCCAGCAGGAAGGCAGCGCCCGTCTGGAGCATCCGCGCCGCCTCCGGGGCATCGCCCGGCGCGCCCGGCAGCCCGCTCCCCGCGTACAGCTCGGCCAGCGCCTCCGCATCCTCCGCATCCGCCTCCCGCACCCGGAAGCGGCCGCTCATCCCGGCACGTCCTCGGCGAACGTCCCCGGGTTGAAGTACGCGTCGATCTGCATCCACGCCACCCGCGAGTAGTGGAACGCCGCGGGCGTAACCAGCGCCACCAGCCCGAACGCCGCCCCGAGAATCGCCCCGAACGGCGCCCCGGCCAGCAGCATCCACAGCCACACGGGCAGCGTCACGAACAGCCCGATGAAGTAGCTCGCGTACATCGCTCCGGTGAAGTACCCCGGCTCCCGTTCGAACTGCAGCCCGCAGACCGGGCACCGCTCGTGCATCCGGAACGGCCCCGCCCATACGGCCCCGCGGCAGCAGCGCGGGCACCGCATCGCCAGCGCCGCCGCGACCCGCCGCGCCGCCCCGAAGTTCGGGTACCCTCCTGCGGGCCGCCCAGCCCCGCCTGGCCGGTTTGCGTGCTCCTCCACACCCTCCATGATGTACGCTGTGATCCCACCCATGTACAGGCCGCGCGACCTCCCGCTGCTCAACCGTCTGCGGGACCAGGTGCTTTACGCCGCAGGTCCCATCGGCTCCACCCTGCTCTCCCTCAACCTCGGCCCCGAAGCTTACGTCGCGCCCGATGGCGAAAGCCACGAGGGCTGCCCCGAATGGCTCAACGTCGCCAGCCCCCACATCCTCGAGGGCATCTACGCCTCCTTCTACGAGGTCGGCGTCGACGCTGTCGATAGCTGCTCCTTCGGCGCCAACCCCGTCGTCCTCGCCGAATTCGGCCTTGCCGACCGCACCCGCGAGCTCAACCGCCTCGCCGCCCAGGTTATCGGCCGCGTCCGCGACCGCTACTCCACCCCGGAGTGGCCGCGCTACAGCTTCGGCACTGTCGGCCCCGGCACCCGGCTCCCCTCCCTCGGCCACATCACCTACGACGAAATCCGCGAAGGCTGGCGTGAACAGTGCATCGGCCTCCTCGAAGGCGGCATCGACGTCCTGAAAATCGAAACCTGCCAGGACCTCCTCCAGACGAAGGCCGCCCTCGCCGCCGCAGCCGACGCCATGGAGATCACCGGCCGCCGGGTGCCTGTCATCGCCTCCGTCACCATCGAATCGACCGGCACCATGCTGCTCGGCTCCGATATCGCCGCCGCCCTCGCCACCCTCGAACCGCTCGACGTCGTCGATATCGTCGGCATCAACTGCGCCACCGGCCCCGAGCAGATGGTCGAGCATGTCCGCTACCTCGCGCAGCACTCCCGCCGGCCCGTCTTCATCGGCCCCAACGCCGGCCTGCCCGAGGTCATCGACGGCCGCGCCTGCTACACCCTCTCCCCCGAAGAGTTCGCCCGCTACCAGAAGATCTTCGTCGAGGAGTTCGGCACCTCCATCGTCGCCGGCTGCTGCGGAACCACCCCCGCCATGTTCGCCGAGGCGATCCGCGTCATCGGCCGGCCCCGCCCGAAGGAGCGCCCCACCCGCTACGAGCCGGCCGCCGCCTCCCTCTACACCGCCGTCCCCATCAAACAGGACACCTCCTTCCTCGTCGTCGGCGAGCGTACCAACGCCACCGGCTCCCGCGCCTTCCGCGACCTCCTCCTCGCCGGGGACGTCGACGGCATGGTCGCCCTCGCCCGCGAACAGGCCGCCGAAGGCGCCCACGTCATCGACCTCATGGTCGATTACGTCGGCCGCGACGGCCCCGCTGACATGCACCGCGTCGTTTCCGCCTTCCGCACGCAGGTCGCCGTCCCGCTCGTCTTCGACAGCACCGAAGTCGCCGTCATCGAAACCGCCCTCAAGCTCTACGGCGGCCGCGCCATCGTCAACTCCATCAACCTCGAGGACGGCGAGCGGAAAATCACGAGGCTCCTCCCCCTCATCAAGGAGCACGGCGCCGCCGCCGTCGCCCTCACCATCGACGAAGAGGGCCAGGCCCGCACCGCCGAGTGGAAGCTCCGCGTCGCCCGCCGCATCTACGACATCGCCGTCAACCGCTACGGCATGGAGCCCGGCGACCTCCTCTTCGACTGCCTCACCTTCCCCATGACCAGCGGCCAGGAGGAGCTCCGCCGCGACGCCATCGAAACCCTCGAAGCCATCCGCCGCGTCAAAGAGGAGCTCCCCGGCGTCCACACCATCCTCGGCGTCTCCAACTGCTCCTTCGGCCTCAAGCCGGCCGCCCGCCGCGTCCTCAACTCCGTCTTCCTCCACGAAGCAGTCGAGCACGGCCTCGATGCCGCCATCGTCAACGCCAAACAGATCCTCCCCCTCAGCCGCATCCCCGAAGAGCAGCTCGAAACCGCCCGCGACCTCATCTACGACCGCCGCCGCGACGGCTACGACCCGCTCACCCACTTCATCTCCCTCTTCGAGACCGCCGAAACGGAGCAGCGTCCCGCGAGCGACCCGGCTCACCGCGCGCCCGTCGAAGAGCGCCTCCGCCGCCGCATCATCGACGGCGACCGCCGCGGCCTCCACGACGACCTCGAAGAGGCTCTCGCCCGTTTCGACCCGCTCACCATCATCAACGAGCACCTCCTCCCCGCGATGCGCGAGGTCGGCGACCTCTTCGGCGCCGGCAAGATGCAGCTCCCCTTCGTCCTCCAGTCCGCAGAGACGATGAAGGCCGCCGTCGCCTTCCTCGAGCCGTATATGGAGCGCGTCGAAGGCCAGTCCAAGGGTAAGGTCGTCCTCGCAACCGTCCGCGGCGACGTCCACGATATCGGCAAGAACCTCGTCGATATCATCCTCACGAATAACGGCTACACAACCTACAACCTCGGCATCAAGCAGCCGATCTCCAACATCATCGAAAAGGCCCAGGAGGTCGGCGCCGATGTCATCGGCCTCTCCGGCCTCCTCGTCAAAAGCACCGTCGTCATGCGCGAGGACCTCGAAGAGCTGAACGCCCGCGAGCTCTTCCACTACCCCGTCATCCTCGGCGGCGCCGCCCTCACCCGGAAGTACGTCGAGCACGAGCTCCGCCGGGTCTACAAGGGCCACGTCTACTACGCGCAGGACGCCTTCGAAGGGCTCGCCACCCTCGACCGCATCATCCCGGCCCTCCGCGAGGGCAAACCCCTGCCCGACCTCTCCCGCACGTCCGACCGCCCGAAGGACGAGGATTCCGGCTACGACCCCGTCGCCGACCCGAACGCCGACCCCGCCCCCTCCGAACATGACTACGCCCCCTCCGATATCGAGCGCGGCGTCCCCATCCCCACTCCGCCCTTCTGGGGCTCCCGCGTGGTCCGCGGCATCCCCCTCCGCGAGATCTACCCGTACATCAACGAGATCGCGCTCTTCCGCGGGCAGTGGGGCTACCAGCGCGGCGACCGCCCCGAAGACGAGTACGCCCGCTTTATCGAAGAAGAGGTGCGCCCCATCTTCCGCCGCTGGCAGGAGCGCGCCATCGCCGAGCAGCTCCTCCTCCCGGCCGTCGTCTACGGCTACTTCCCCGCCCTCGCCGAGAAGAACGACCTCGTCGTCTGGCCCTCCGTCGAGGATGGCCGGCCCGTCGGCGAACCGGTCCGCTTCCGCTTTCCCCGCCAGCCAAGCGGCCGCCGCCTCTGCATCGCCGACTTCTTCCGCTCCTTCGAAGAGGTTGCCGCCGACCCGTCCGGCCCGCAGTTCGACGTCGTCGCCCTCTCCCTCGTCACCATGGGCCCCCGCGCCAGCGAGTTCGCCCAGGAGCTCTTCCAGGCGAACGAGTACCGCGACTACCTCCACTGGCACGGATTCGCGGTCGAAGCCGCCGAGGCCCTCGCGGAGTACTGGCACAAGCGCGTCCGCCAGGAGCTCGGCATCGCCGGCAAGGACGCCGCCGACATCCGCAAGCTCTTCGCCCTCGGCTACCAGGGCTGCCGCTACAGCTTCGGCTATCCCGCCTGCCCCGACCTCGAAGAGCAAACGAAGATGGCCGTCCTCCTCCGCCCCGAGCGGATCGGCGTCGAACTCTCCGAAACCTTCCAGTGGCACCCCGAGCAGACCACCGCTGCCGTCATCGTCCACCACCCCGGCGCGCGCTACTTCGTCATCCGCTGAACGCCCTCGCGCAACCTCCCGCGGCCCGCTAGGCTGTCCCCACCTGCAACCCGCACGACCGGAGGCCAGCCATGCCGGCACCCCATTTCGGCGTCACCATCCCCCAGATTAAGCGCACCTGGGACGAAGCGAAGACCAACGCCCGCGAGTTCGAAGCCATGGGCTTCGATTCCCTCTGGGTCTGCGACCATCTCTACGGCCCGCAGTCGCCCCAGATCCCGATCCTCGAAGCCTGGTCGCTCGTCGCCGCCGTCGCCGCCATCACCGAACGGGTCGAAATCGGGACCCTCGTCACCCCCGCCGGCATGCGCAACCCGGCCCACCTCGGCAAGGTCATCGCCACCATCGACAACATCGCCGGCGGCCGCATCATCCCCGGCCTCGGCGCCGGCTGGATGCCCCGCGAATTCACCGACTTCGGTGTCCCCTTCCCGCCCATCGGCGCCCGCATGCGCCAGCTCCGCGAAACCCTCGAACTCCTCCGCGCCATGTGGACCGAGCCCGAGGTCACCATGGACGGCGAGTTCGTCCACGTCCGCAACCTCGTCTGCGAGCCGAAGCCCGTCCGCAGGCCGCCCATCCTCGTCGGCGGCGCCGGCGAAAAAGTCCTCCTCCGCATCGCCGCCCGCCACGCCGATATCTGGAACAACCTCGCCGCCCACCACCACGCCCTCCCCCGCAAAATCGACGTCCTCCGCGAACACTGCGCCGCCGTCGGCCGCGACCCGGCTTCCATCACCATCAGCCAGCAGTGCCTCGTCATCATCGCACCGGATGAGGCCGCCGCTGCTCCGATGGTCGAAACCGCAAAGAAGATCTTCGGCGGCCACATGGGCGACCCCACCGGCCCGCTCGCCATCGCCGGCAGCCCTGCCCGCGTCCGCGAGCAGATTCAGCGCCACCTCGACCTCGGCTGCACGATGTTCGTCATCGAATTCTTCGGCCGCGATACCCGCGAGCCCGCCCGCCTCTTCGCCGAGACCGTCCTCCCCCACTTCCGCTAAAGGGAGCCCCCCTGCTACCACCACCCCTCCTTGTACCACCACCCCTTGTGCTCCCGGCCGGCCGGGCCGGCCTCCTTCAGCCGCGCCAGGTGCTTCCGGCACAGGTGCACCGTCAGCCGCTCCCGCTCCTCGCCGCGCCACTTCAGCACCGCCACCTCCTGGTACGGCGGCTCGATACACCACAAACACCGCATCCGGGCCATTACCGTTCCTCCTCGAACTCCAGCACGAATCCCCACTCCCTGCTTTGCCACGGGTCCGGCGCATACCGGAACCGGTTCCGCCGGAACCCGTACCGCTCGTACAGCCGGTGCGCATGCTCGAACGCCACATCGCTGAACAGCACCAGCCGCCGCGCGCCTGCAGCCCTCGCCAGCCCGATCACCTCCCGCGTCAGCCGCTCGCCCAGCCCCTTCCCCCGCGCCTCCGGCAGCACGTACAGCCGGTGCAGCTCGAACTCCCCGTCGCCCTCGTCCGAGAGCCCCACGCACCCGACCACCTCGCCGTCCGCTGCCTCCGCCACCAGGAACCACCCCTCCCGGTAGTGCCGCTCCGGCCAGAGCACATCCGCGTCGTAGTCCGCCTCCGCAAACGGGAACCCGTACTCCTCAAAACACCCGCGCCACTACCCGCCACGGGCCGTCGTCGTGCCGCTCCCGCACGTACGGCACCACCCGGAACCCGCCGGCCTCCACCGCGCTACTCCCGCGTCTCCGCCACGAGCCCCATGATGTTGTAGCCGCTGTCCACGTACAGGATGTCCCCCGTCGTCCCGCTCGACATCTCGCTCCCGAGGAACACCGCCGCCTCGCCGACCTGCTCGATCGTCACGTTCCGGTGCAGCGGCGCAATATCCGCGAACGCCTTCAGGTAGTCCCGGAACCCCGAAATCCCGCTCGCAGCCAGCGTCCGGATCGGCCCCGCGCTGATAGCGTTCACCCGGACGTTCTCCGGCCCGAGGTCCCACGCCAGGTACCGCACCGTCGCCTCCAGCGCCGCCTTCGCCACCCCCATCACGTTGTACTTCGGCGCCACCTTCTGCGACCCGTAGTACGTCAGCGTGATGATGCTCCCCCCGTTCGGCATCAGCGGCCGCGCAGCCCGCGCCAGCGCCACCAGCGAGTACACCGAAACGTTGTGCGCCAGCAGAAATCCTTCCCGCGACGTGTCGACGAACCGCCCGGCGAGGTCCTCCCGGTTCGCAAACGCGATCGCGTGCACCAGCACGTCGATCGTCCCCAGCCGCTCCTTCGCTGCCGCGAATACCCGCTCAATGTCCTCGTCCTTCGTCACATCGCACAGCTCGATGAAGTCAGCCCCGACGCTCTCCGCCAGCGGCCGAACCCGCCGCTCGAGGTTCTCCGCCGCGTACGAAAACGCCAGCTTCGCCCCCTCCCGGTGGAACGCCTGCGCAATCCCCCACGCAATCGAACGGTCGTTCGCGACGCCGAAAATCAGCGCTGTCTTGCCATCGAGCTTGCCCATGGCTCGCTAGGGTACGGCCAACCCCGGAAATGGAGAAGCAGCCATCACCACTGGCCCCACCAGCGCGCCGGGCGCAGCCGCAGCAGCACCATCTCCTCGTGGGCATCGCTTGCCGTCTCTTTCGCAGCGACCTCCGGCCCGCGGTAGTGCGCCCAGAGCGCGTACCGGTCCTCCCGCGTCAGCGGCTCCGCCGTCACCGGTCCCGCGGCCGTCAGGTACCGCCAGTCGTCGAGCCACGTCACTGCTGCCTGCCCCGTCCGCTCAATGTTCCGGTGCTTCTGCGAACCGCGCCCCGTCACAATCTGCACCTCGCCGTCGCGCCACAGGTACCAGACTGCCGCCGCGTGCGCCCGCCCGCCCGGCCCCGTCGTGCTCAGCACCACTGTCCGCGGCTCGCCGATCCGCCCGGCCCACCAGCCATCCGGCGGCCCTACGAGTTCAGCCACGTCACGTCCCCGCACAGGTCCGGTGCGTGCTCCCGGCTGGCGAAGACCGCGTACTCCGCCTTGCTCGCCCCGATCGTCGTCGTCGGTCCGTGCCCGGGGTACACCACCGTGTCGTCCGGCAGCGCGTACAGCTCCCGCACGATCGACGCGATCTCCTCCTGCAGCGCCGCATTGTCCTTCGAACGCCCCGGCCCGCCGGGGAAGAGCGTGTCGCCCACGAAGACGCTCTTCCCGCAGAGATACGCCGTACTCGCCGGCGTGTGCCCCGGCACGCTCAGCACCCGGAACCGCAGGTTCCCGACCGCGATCTCCTCGCCGTGCCGCACCGGCACATCGAGCTGCCCCTCCTTGAGCCCCGGCTCGGCCGGGTCCGCGTACAGCTTCGCGCCGTACGCCGCTTTCAGCGCATCGATCGCCGGCGTGTGGTCGAAGTGCCCGTGCGTCAGGAAGATGCGCGTCGGCCGCACCCCGGCCGCCTCCGCCGCGGCAATGTTCGCCTCCGGGTCGCCCGGCGCGTCGATGAACGCCGCCTCGCCCGTCGCCCGGTCGACCACCACGTACACGTTGTTCCCGTAGCCCGTCGGCCCGCCGATGACGATCTCCAGGTCCCCGTCGCGAATCCGTTCCACCAGGCGCCTCCTTCTCCGTCGTGCCGACATCCTACCCGGTCGGCGCCGGCCCGTGCGCCGCCCCCCGTCAGCCGTAGACCAGGTTCCGGTCGATGAGCGCCCGGCTGATCACCACCCGCTGAATCTGGCTCGTCCCCTCCACAATCATCAGCTGGCGCGCATCCCGGTAGTGCCGCTCCAGCGGGTGGTCCTTCATGTACCCCTGCGCACCAAGCACCTGCAGCGCATCGAACGCTACCCGGTTCGCCACCTCCGTCGCAAACGCCTTCGCAATCGACAGATGGTGCGCATATTCCCGCGTGTACTTCCCCTGGTCCACCAGCCACGCGGCCTTATAGACCAGGTTCCGCGCCGCCTCGATCTGGATCGCCATGTCCGCAAACATGAACTGGATCGCTTCGAAATCGATCACCGAGCTCCCGAACGCCTTCCGCTCCCGCGCCCACTCCAGCGCATAGGCCGCCGCACCCTCGGCCAGACCGACCCCGCGCGCGCCCACCGTCGGCCGCATCGAGTTCAGCGTCAGCATCGCCACGTTGAACCCCTGCCCCTCGACGCCCCCAAGCAGGTTCTCGGCCGGCACCCGCACGTCCTGGAAGCTGAAATGCGCCGTCGGCACGCTCCGCACGCCCATCTTGTCGTCCGTCCGGTCGATCCGCACCCCCGGCGCGTGTGCGTCCACCACGAAGGCGCTGATCCCCTTCGCGCCCGGGCCGCCCGTCCGCGCGAACACCGTCAGGTAGTCCGCCACCGTCCCGCCCGAGATGTACACCTTGTTCCCGTTCAGGATGTAATCGTCCCCGTCGCGGACCGCCCGCGTCTCGAGGTTCGCCGCATCCGAGCCATGGTCCGGCTCGGTCAGGCAGAACGCCGCCTTGGCATCACCGGCAGCGAGCGCCGGCAGCCACCGCTGCTGCTGCTCCGGCGTCCCCCCGAACACGATCGGCCGGGTCGGGAGCCCGCTCAGGACCAGCATCAGCCCGGCCCCGCACTCGTACTTCGCCACCTCTTCGATCGCCAGGCAGAGCGGCAGGATGCCGTTCCCCGTGCCGCCCATCGACTCCGGGATCGCCATCCCCAGCAGCCCCGCCTTCTTGAACGCCTCGAAGAAGTCGTGCGGGTACTCGCCCGTCTCATCGACCTCCTTCGCGCGCGGCGCAATCACCTCGCGCGCAATCCGCCGGGCGGTCTCTTTAATCAGCCGGTGCTCTTCCGAAAGTGCGAAGTCCATCGGGTCGTGCCTCCTGCAGCCTGGGCTGCTATTGAACCACGCCCCGGCCCAACCGGCATGGCAGCCGGCCCGCCCTCACGTTCCCTCCGGCCGCTCCGCCGGCACCGGAAACGCCAGAATCACCGTCGTCCCGCGCCCCTTCGTCGAGTGAACCCCGATATAGCCCCCGTGCTCCCGCACGATCCCTGCCGTGGCCGGCAGGCCGAGGCCCCGCCCGGCGAACCGCGTCGAAAAGAACGGCTCGAAAATCCGCCCGAGGTGCTCCTCCGCAATCCCCTCGCCGGCATCCTCCACAATCACCGCCGCGTACTCGCCCGGCGGAATGCGCGCAGGCTCCCATCGCCCCGGCGTCGAAAGGCGGAACTCGTCCCGCACCCGCAGCCGCGTCACCCGGACCTCCACCGGTCCCCGCGTCGCCTCGAACGCGTTCGCCAGCACATGCTGAAACGCAGCCTCCAGCGCCCGTGGCCGCCCCAGCACCCGGGGCACCCCCGCACTCAGCACCACGGCCGCGCGCTGCCGCTCCGCCTCCGGGAACTGGATGAGCGCCCGCCCGAGGCAGACGTCCAGCTCGACCGGCCCCTTCGCCTCGTCGCTGCCGGTCGCCGCAGCGCGCAGGTCGGCCACGAGGTACGCCGCGTCCCGCGCGACGGCTTCGATCGCCGCCACCGCCTCCTCCTGCCCCGGCGTCAGCGGGCCCTCCTGCCGCATCAGCCACGCATTCCCGAGCATGGCCGTCAGGTCGTTGTTCAGCCGGTGCGCAACCCCGGCCGAAAGCGCCGCGAAGCTCTCCAGGAACCGCGCCTTCGCCAGCAGCCCCTCCCGCTCTTTCTGGTCCGTATAGTCCGTGAAGGTCGCCACCACCTCCTGCGGCTCGCCGGCCGGGCCGCGCCGCAGCACCGCCGCCGAGACCAGCAGCCAGCGCAGCTGCCCGCCGCCCAGCGGCAGCCCCATGACCACGCCCCGTACCGCGGCCCCGGTCGTCATCGCCATATTGACCGGCATCTCCGGGGGCGGGAACGGGCTCCCGTCCTCCCGCACCGCGCCCCGGCTCCAGTCCACGGCCCGCCCGACAACCTGGTCCGCCGGCAGGCCCAGCAGCCGCGCCGCTGCCGGGTTCGCGTGCGTGATGACCCCCTGCCGGTTCACCACGGTGACCCCGGTCTCCATCTCCTCCACCATCGCCCGGAGCCGGGCCTCGCTCTCGGCCAGCGCCTGCTCCGCCACGACCTGTGCCGTCACATCCTCGTAGAAGAACACCTGCCCAAGCACCTCGCCGTCGCCCGCCCGCAGCGGCTGCGTGCTTACCCGGAACCATGCCCCGTCCCACCGCTCGAACAGCTCCGCGTACGATGCGCCCGGTTCCTCCCGCCACCGCTGGTTGAACGCCCGTGCCTGCCCAGGGTCCTTCGCCAGCGCCTCGAGCCGGGCCGCCCGCTCCGGCGGCGGGAGTTCGGCCCACGTCGCATCGAGCCCCGTCATTCCGAAAAACCGCCCGTTCGCCCGGAGCAGCCGCCCGTCCATACTCACCGCGACGATCCCGTACGGCGCACCCTCGATGACCGCCTCCAGCAGCCGATTCGCTGTCTCGAGCGCGCGCCGCGTCGCCGCCAGCTCCGTTACGTCGCTGAACCGCCAGGCCCGGCCCTCTCTGCCTCCGAACAGCGGGAGCGGCCAACTTTGCACCTCAATGGTCTTCCCACCGCGGAGGTGCACGAACTGTTCGTCCCGCAGCTCCTGCTGGCCAGTTGCCCGCACAGCGCGCGCAAAAGCGGCCGGCGCACGCCCGTCCGCCCGCGCCAGCAGCATCCCCTGCAGCTCCTCCCAGCGCGATGGTAGCTCGACGCCCTCCAGTCCCCACAGCTCCCTGAATGCCCGGTTCCACAGCACCACCCCGCCATCGTCGGCCGTGATGACATACCCCGCCGACGACAGGTCGAGCCCGGCGCGGATCAGCCGGACCGCGGCAGCGGTCTCGCTCTCCGCAACCCAGGATGACGGCCCGTCCCCCATCGTGCCTGGATTATCGGCTGCGCCATCCTCCCCCGTCATCGGGGAATTCCCCACACCCGTGGCCGCTGCGGCGCCCGCGCCGGCCGCACACCCCGGCTGACGCCGCCCCCGCCCTCTGGCAGAATCGGCCCACCCCTGCGCCGAGGTCCCCCCGTGCCCGATATCCCCAACCTGCCCGGCATGGGCAATCCACCCGATACCCCCACCCAGCTCGCCGTCGTCGTCGGCCGCGTCCTCCAGTATGCCCTCCGCGCCACCGACGGCCTCACCGTCGAGCAGCTGTGCGATACCCGCGGCGGCATCACCAACTCCATCGGCTGGGACGTCTGGCACGTCGTCCGCACCATCGACAACATCATCCACTTCGTCTTCGAACGCGAGCAGCCCGTCTGGCTCCAGCACGCCTTCCACGAGCGCTGGAACCTCCCCCGCGTCGACCAGGGCACCGGCCAGGACCCGCGCGACGCCTACGCCATGCGCTTCCCGCCGCCCTCGGAGTTCGACGAGTACACCCGCGCCGTCGAGGCCGCCGTCGTCCCCCGCATCGCAGCCATGAGCGAGGCCTACCTCCGCGAAGTGCAGGTCATCCGCCCCTGGGGCCCGGTCCCCCGCATCGAGGCGATCCTCCACGGCCTCATCGGGCACGGCAACGGGCACCTCGGCCGCGCCAGCTACGCCCGCACCCTCTTCGGCCTCCCCGGCCTCCCCTACTGAACCGGGCGCTCGCCGCCCCCGCCCGCCAGGCTCCCGCCCCCGCAGAGCCGCGCCGCCAGCAGGATCGCCTCTGCCATGCTCTCCCCGTTCGCAACCCCGCGCCCGGCGATGTCGAACGCGGTCCCGTGGTCCACGCTCGTCCGCACAAACGGCAGCCCGAGGTTCACGCTCACGCTCCGTTCGAACCCATGCACCTTGATCGCGATGTGCCCCTGGTCGTGGTACATCACCACCACCACGTCGAACTCCCCCGCAATCGCCCGGTTGAACACCGAGTCCGCCGGGAACGGCCCCTGCGCGTCTACCCCCTGCGCCCGGGCGTCCTCCACCGCCGGCCCGATCTCCTCGATCTCTTCCCGGCCGATCAGTCCGCCCTCGCCCGCGTGCGGATTGACCGCCGCCACCGCAATCCGCGGCCGCGCAAACCCCCACCGGCGGAACTCCCGGTCCGTCAGCGCAATCGCCCGCAGCACATTCGCGCGCGTCACGTAGGCGCA
>Ga0308415_1001038_pt1 | contig 12244 bp, 10 predicted proteins | sample HotsprSampleOS55_FD_203465 | JGI IMG/M metagenome (GOLD analysis project Ga0308415, IMG submission 203465) | Hot spring phototrophic mat microbial communities from Octopus Spring, Yellowstone National Park, Wyoming, United States - 20090730_OS55 ... | reverse complement strand
CGAGCTCGAACCCGCGGGCGTCGCCGCCCACGAGCAGGATCCGGCCCTCGGGCCCCGCGAACTCGGCCACATCCAGGTGATAGAGCGAGCGGTGGCGCAGCCGGCGATGGCGGCGCAGCGTGTCGCACCACCAGGAGGGCGCGAAATCGAGAACCACGTCGCCCGGCTCGATCTCGCGCGAGGCCGGGTCGATCACCGCGTCGACCGCCTCCGCGGGCCCGTCGAGCAGGAACAGGCGGGGAGGCTCGAGCCGCTCCTGCAGCTCGAGGAGATTGTCCACGGTCGCGATCCGACCGCGCTCCGGGGGTGCCGCGCCGGAAAGGTCGGCCGCCCGCACCCAGGGTTCGAGCCCCGCGGCGATCACCCGGTCGAGCCAGCGCTCGACGGCACCCAAGAGCACGACCACGAGCGGTCTCACCCCTCTTCTCCCACGCTGCCGGCCCGGCCCTGCTAGAGGGAACGGGGTCTCGGGAGAAGCGAAAAGGGCCGGGGTGATCCCCGGCCCTCTCGCCCGACCCGCGGTCGGCTGCGTTTCGGCCCCGGCAGCTCAGCTCTCGGGTGTGGGACGGCTCTGGTTCGGCTGCGCCTGGCTCTGCGCGACCGTCGTCTCTTTGGACTTCGAAGCGGTCGCGATCCAGTTGGCGCAGCCGCCTTCAGCGAAGGCGGCGCCAGCCGCGGCCACGAGCATCGCCGCTGCGAGCACGAAGGCAGAGATACGCACTGGATCACCTCCTTTCGCTGTTGTGGCCCACGATCGCGAACATGACAGGGCGTTCGCCGAAAGCAAGCGGAAAATCGCGGACGATCGCCGCACCGAGGCCAGGGTCACCCGACGGTCACGGGGTGCGGTGCCGTAGCACGAGGCAGCGCGGGATGCCGGCCAGATCGGGTCGGACCGCGACGCGGAAGCCGGCGACTTCGGCCAGCGCCGCGAGGGCTGTCGCCTGGCCGGCGCCGATCTCGAGGCAGGCCACGCCTGCCGGTGCCAAAAGCCGCGGCAGATCGGGGAGGATGGCCCGGTAGGCGCCGAGCCCGTCGGCTCCGCCGTCGAGCGCGGCCCGCGGCTCGTAGCGGGCGACCTCGGGGGCGAGCTCGGCGAGCTCGCCGCTCGCGACATAGGGTGGATTGGCGACTATCAGCTCGAACGATCCGGCGAGCCCACGGCCCCAATCGCCGCGGACCAGCTGAGCGCGGTCGGCGAGCCCGTGCCGGCGGGCGTTCAGGGTGGCGAGGGCGAGCGCCTCGGCCGAACGGTCGACACCCACGCCCGAAGCGTTCGGATATTCCCGCAACAGCGCCAAAAGGAGGCAGCCCGATCCGGTGCCGAGGTCGAGGATCCTGAGCGGCGCGCGCCGGTCGGGGAAGGCCTCGAGCGCCGCCTCGACGAGCGTCTCGGTCTCCGGCCGCGGCACGAGCACGCCGGGCCCTACGAAAAGCGGTAAGGACCAGAATTCGCGGACGCCCAGGATGTACGCCATCGGCTCACGGGCGGCGCGGCGCGCCACGAGCGCTTCGAAGCGGGTGAGCGCCTCGGTTTCGAGGACCCGGTCGCGATCGGCCACGAGCGCCTCGGGTGGAAGGCCCGTCACGTGGCGCAAGAGCGAGCGCGCCTCGGCGCGCGCCTGCTCGATCCCGGCGGCGCGCAGTCGGTGCGTGGCGGCACAAAGGGCCCGGGCGATCGTCGTCATGTGCCGGGTTCGGCGCCCCGGCCCGCCTCGGCGAGCCGCGCCGCTTCGTCGGCCGTGACGAGCGCTTCGACGATCTGGCCGAGCGCCTCGCCGGTCATCACCCGATCGAGGGCGTAGAGGGTGAGGTCGATGCGGTGGTCGGTGACCCGGTTCTGCGGGAAGTTGTAGGTCCGGATCCGCTCGCTGCGGTCGCCCGTGCCGATCTGCACCCGACGGTCGGCGGCCCGCGCCGCACTCTTGGCCGACCGTTCCCGCTCGAGCAGCCGCGACCGCAAAAGCGCCATGGCACGGGCCTTGTTACGGTGCTGCGAGCGCTCGTCCTGGACGACGACACTGATCCCCGTGGGCTTGTGGGTGACCCTGACCGCACTCTCGGTCCGGTTGACGTGCTGGCCGCCCGCTCCGGAAGCGCGGAACACGTCGATCTCGAGCTCGCGCTCGTCGAGGGCGAGGTCGACCTCCTCGGCCTCGGGCAGGACCGCCACGGTCGCAGCCGAAGTGTGGATGCGCCCGCCCGCCTCGGTCACCGGCACGCGCTGGACCCGGTGCACGCCGGCCTCGAACTTGAGCTCGGCGAAGACACCCTTGCCTTCGATCCGGGCCACGGCCTCCTTGATCCCACCGAGATCGGTCTCGGCCAGGTCCAAGAGCTCGAAGCGCCAGCCGCGCAGTTCGGCGTAGCGGCGGTACATGGCGAGCAGGTCGGCCGCGAACAAGGCCGCTTCCTCGCCGCCCGTGCCGGCGCGGATCTCGAGGATGGCGCTCTTCTCGTCGGCCGCGTCTTTGGGCAGGAGCGCCCGACGTACCGCTCGCTCGAGCTCGGCGAGGCGCTTCTCGAGCTCGGCCCGCTCTTCGCGCGCGAGGGCGCGCATCTCGGGGTCGGTCGCCGGATCGGCCAAGAGCTGATCGAGGCCTTCGAGCTCGCGGCGGGCGCGGCGATAGGCCTCGATCCGCTCGGCCACGGGGTCGAGCTCGGCGAGCTCCTTGGCGAGCGCGGCGTAGCTCTGGGGCTCGGCCTCGGCCAAGAGCGCGGTGAGCTCGTCGCGGCGGGCGAGAATCGAATCGAGGCGACGGTCGAGATCGGGCAGGTTCACGATCCGGCAGGTGGGCCCGCCCCGCGGGCCGATCAAGGGTCCCGAGCGGCCGGGGCCGGTGGGGAAAGGCGGCTTCGAACGAGCTCGCCGCGCCGCTCCAGGATCGGGTAAGCGACCGCCGTGAGATGCGAGTTGATCCGCTCGAGATCGCGGATGACGTCGAGGTGCAAGCTCGAGGTTTCGATCTAGGGGGCGAGTCGGGCGCCCAGCCGGGCGAGATGGCGCTCGATCGCCTGCCGCTCGGCATCGCGCGCCGCGACCTTGCGTTCCAGAAGCTCACGCCCGAGGCGCGGATCGCGGGTGATGGAGACGTTGAACGAAAGCTTGAAATTGTCGAGGACCATGGCGTGGAAGTTGCGGATCCCGGCGAAGCCCTCCTCGGAGAAGCGCCACCGGTGCCGCATCTTCTTCGCGGCGAGTTCCATCAAGTTCTTGTCGATGATGTCGCCGATGTGCTCGAGGTTGGTTGTGAAGCTCGAGATTTCGTAATGCCGGGCGGCCTCGTCCGGGTCGAGGTCCTGGCGGGCCACCGAGGCCAAGTAGATCTTGATCGCCTCGTGCGGCGCGTCGAGAACGTCGTCCTCGGTCTCGACTTCGCGCGCGAGCCGCGCATCGTCCGACTCGAACAGCGCGATCACCCGGCCGAGCATGCGCTCGACACGATCGCCCATGCGCAGCGCCTCCCGCGCGGCGCAGGCGAGCGCCTCGGCCGGGGTGTCGAGGGCTCCGGGGTCGAGGTGGCGCGGCCGTCGCTCGTCTTCGGGACTCGGCCGGTCGGGGACCAGCCGCCGAACGAGCCACCCGACCGGGCGCACGAGCAACTGGCGAGCGAGCGCGAGAGCGAGGTCGAAGGCCAGGTGCGCATCGACCACCCAGCGGCCGGGGTCGCCTTCGAGCCCGCGGCGGAGCTCGCCGAACCCGGGGGCGAAGGGCAAGAGGGCGAGCGCGAGGCCGCCGCGCAGCAGGAGATTGCCGAGCACCGGCCGGCGCGCCGCCTCGGGCGCCCCGAGGGTAGCGACGAAAGCGGGCAAGCCGGCACCGACATCGATCCCGAGAACCAGCGCCACGAGCAGCTCGGCGGGCAGCGACGCGTGGCCGGCCAGGGCCATGAGCGCGATCACGAGGGCGAGGCTCGAATGCGCCGCCCAGGTCGCGAGCGCGGCCGAGAGCAGGGCCAGGAGCGGCAGACCGGCCAAGAGCTGCGCGAGCGTCGCGAGCGTCGTCGCTGTCCGGAGGGGAGCCGCGCTCTCGACCAGAAGGCGGAGCGCCAACAGGATGAGCCCGAGGCCGATCGCGATCCGCCCGACGTGTCGGGCGCGCGCGCTCCGCGCGAGGAGGAACAGGCTCACGCCCGCGATCAGGAGCACCGGCTGCAGTCGGCCGAGATCCCGGGCCAGGAGCTGCGGCAGGGCGGCACTCGCCAAATCCGCACCCAGCAAGAGCGCGAGGCCGCTCTCGAGCGCCAGGAGGTTGCGGCCGGCGAACGAGGCGGTGATGAGCGCGACCGCAGTGCCACTCTGCAAGAGCAGGGTCACGAGAAGCCCGGTGACGAAAGCGTTCGGCGCTCGGGCCGCTCGGCTGGCCACCAGCCGTCGCAGATCGGCGCCGTAGGCTCGCGTCGCCTCGGTCCGGATCATGCGCACGCCCCAGAGGAGGAGCGCCACGCCACCGCCGATCGCCAGAGCCGGCTCCGTTCCTGTTCCCTCCGCGGGCGAGCTCACGTGCCGCGGGACGGCCCGCTTGCCGGCGGCGCGCGACGCTAGGACCGGCTGATCGGGCTTTCAAAGATCGGCCACGAATTCGTCACGAAAGCTCCCGAAGCCGGGCGATCAGCGCGGCGCGCGCCACCTCCTCCTCGCGCCCGCTGTCGAGCAGGCGGAGCTTGACCACGCCGCGGGCACGCTCCTCCTCACCCAGGAACAGGGCGAGCTGGGCACCGAGCCGGTCGGCCCGCTTCATCCGCTTGCCCGGCTTGCCCTCGAAGGCGAGCTCGACCGCGAAACCCGCCCGCCTGAGGTCGCGCGCGAGCACCCAGGCCTCGGCCTCGGCCGCCTCGCCGATCGGTACGATCGCCAGCGGCCGGACCGGCTGCGGCGGCTCGGCGAGGAGCAGGGCCAGCCGCTCGACCCCGCCGGCCCAGCCGACCCCCGGGATGTCCGGCCCGCCGAGTGTCTTGACGAGCCCGTCGTAGCGGCCGCCGGCGAGCACCGCACCTTGCGCGCCGAGCCGGGTGGTCGTGAACTCGAAGGCAGTGTGGGTGTAGTAGTCGAGCCCGCGCACGAGCCGCGGGTTTTCGACGTAGCGGACCTCGAGCCGGTCGAGGGCCTCTTTCACCCGCGCGTAGAAGGTCCGGCTCGGCTCGTTCAAGAAGTCGCGCAGATCCGGTGCCCCGGCCACGATGACCCGGTCGCCCTCGTCCTTGCTGTCGAGGATCCGCAAGGGGTTGCGCTCGAGCCGCAGCCGGCTGTCGGCCGAGAGCTTCGCTTCGTGGGTCCGCAAATAGCCTACGAGCGCCTCGCGATAGCGGGCCCGACTCTCGAGATCGCCGAGCGTGTTCAACTCGAGCACCGTCGCCTCGAGCACGCCCAGGGCTTCGAGGGTGTGGGCGCCGGCGGCGATCACCTCGGCATCCGCCAGGGGCTCGGGCGCACCGATGCATTCGATGCCAATCTGGTGGAACTGCCGCAGCCGCCCCTTCTGGGGCCGCTCGTAGCGGAACATCGGTCCGTAATAAAAGAGCTTGACCGGCAGCTGTTGGTACAGGCCGAGGCTGATCACCGCCCGGCACACGCCCGCCGTGTTCTCGGGCCGGAGTGTGATCGATTCGCCGCCCCGGTCGGTGAATGTGTACATCTCCTTGGTGACGATGTCGGAGACGTCGCCGAGCGAGCGGGCGAAGACCTCGGTGTGCTCGAAGATCGGCGTCACGATCTCCTGGTAGCCCCACCGCGACGCGATGGTCCGCCCGGTCTCGGCGACCGCGCGGTGCCGGCGCAGTTCCTCGCCGACAATGTCGTGGGTGCCGCGCACGGGGCGGGCGGTCGGGGCGGTGCTCATCGCCATGCTCCGGGGAAGGGTCGCGGGCGGAGGCCGCGTCGCGAGGCTGTTCCATCCCGGGCGCACGCCGTCAAGGCGATGGCCCGGCGGTCGTTGACCGGGGCGCGGTCGGCTCTTAGGTAGCGAAGGCCCGCCTGCGCCGGGCCCGAGGTTTTTTCGAGTTCCCGAGGAGCGCTTCGATGTCGACGTCCCCTGTGCCCAAGGCCGACACCGCCCAGCTGACCGGCGCCCAGGTCATCGTCAAGGCGCTGCAGGAGCAGGGCGTGGAGCTCATTTTCGGCTATCCGGGCGGGGCCGTCCTGCCGCTCTACGACGCGCTTTTCCAGCAGGACAAGATCCGCCACATCCTGGTTCGCCACGAGCAGGCGGCGGTCCACGCGGCCGAGGGTTATGCCCGCTCGACGGGCAAGGTCGGGGTGGTGCTGGTCACCTCCGGCCCCGGGGCGACCAACACCGTGACCGGCCTCACCGACGCGCTCATGGACAGCGTGCCGATCGTCTGCCTCACGGGCCAGGTGCCGACCCACATGATCGGCAACGACGCCTTCCAAGAGGCCGACACGGTCGGGATCACGCGGCCCTGCACCAAGCACAATTACCTCGTGAAGCGGGCCGAGGACCTCGCCCGGATCATCCACGAAGCCTTTTACGTCGCCCGCTCGGGCCGGCCCGGGCCGGTGGTCGTCGACCTGCCCAAGAACATCCAAATGGCGAAGGCGCCCTATGTCGGCGCGTCGGCGGTGGCGCCGCGCGGCTACCAGCCGCGCCGCGAGCCCGATCCGGCGCGGGTCGAGGAGGCGATCGAGCTCCTCGCCCGCGCCCAACGGCCGATCTTCTACGTGGGTGGTGGGGTGATCAACGCCGGCCCCGCGGCCTGTGTGCTGTTGACCGAGCTCGTCCGCGCGACCGGCGCGCCGATCACTCTCACCCTCATGGGTCTCGGTGCCTATCCGGCCTCCGATCCGCAGTTCATCGGCATGCTCGGCATGCACGGCACCTACGAGGCCAACATGGCCATGTACGAGTGCGATTTGATGCTCGCGATCGGCGCCCGCTTCGACGATCGGGTGACCGGCCGGCTCGACGGCTTCTCGCCGCGCTCGAAAAAGGTCCATGTCGACATCGACCCTTCCTCGATCAACAAGAACGTCGTGGTCGACGTCCCGATCGTCGGCGATGCCGAGCTCACGCTCTTGGCCATGCTCGATGCCTGGCAGCGGCGCGCCAACCAGGTGGACCGGAGCCGGCTCGACGGCTGGTGGCGGAAGATCGCGACCTGGCAAGCGGTCGATTCGCTGCGCTTCCGGCAGACCGGCAAGGCCATCAAACCCCAGACCGCGATCAAGCGGCTGTGGGAAGCGACCCGCGATCGGGACGTCTACGTCACGACCGATGTCGGCCAACACCAGATGTGGGCGGCGCAGCACTTCAAATTCGACAAGCCCATGCGCTGGCTCACCTCAGGTGGGCTCGGCACGATGGGCTACGGCTTCCCGGCGGCCATCGGCGTGCAGCTCGCCCACCCCGAGGCCACCGTCTTGTGCATCTCGGGTGACGCCTCGTTCGTGATGAACATGCAGGAAATGTCGACCGCGATGCAGTACCGCCTGCCGGTCAAGACCTTCATCCTCAACAACAGCTACATGGGGATGGTCCGGCAGTGGCAGGACTTCTTCCACGGCCAGCGCCACGCCGAGAGCTACATGGAAGCCCTGCCGGATTTCGTGAAGCTCGCCGAGGCGTTCGGCGCGGTAGGCTTGCGCGCCTCGACGATCGACGAGCTCGACCCGGTGATCGAGGCGGCGTTGCGCGCCGAGAAGCCGGTGCTGGTCGACGTCGTGGTCGAGCGCACGGAGAACGTCTATCCGATGATCCCGGGTGGGGCCGCGCACAACGAGATCAAGCTCAGCCCCGAGGACGACGGCCCGCACGAGGCGATCTCGGAAGAGGGGATGGTGCTCGTCTGAGTCGTGCGTGGCGGGGCGCTCCGCCCCGCTCCTCGCCCGTTTGCCGAGCCCTCAGCGATCGTGCTCGATCAGGCCCTGGTCGAACCAGCGCTGGAACAGGAGCACGACCAGCACGGGCGGCGTCATGGCGAGCAGGGCCGCGGCCATCGTCTCGTGCCAGCGCGTCCCTGTTCGGCACGAGGGAGGTCCCGGCTACCACCGGCGTGGTAGCCCGATTGGGTTACGGCCCCGCTGCATCCCGGCGACGGTCGCGCGGCTGGCGCGCCACCGCCTCGCTTGTCACGGTCCCCTCGAGGCCCTAAGGGCGGGGCCGCGGTCGCGAGCTCCGGAACAGGGGATGAACGGGAAGCAGGAAGAAGAACGCCGGCACACGATCGTCGTGCTGGTCGACAACGAGCCGGGCGTGCTCGCGCGCGTGATCGGGCTCTTCTCGGGCCGCGGCTACAACATCGACAGCTTGACGGTGGCCGAGGTCGACAAAGCACGCGGGCTTTCGCGCATCAACATCGTGACCTCCGGCACCGCCTACGTGATCGAGCAGATCAAAGCACTCTTGGCCAAGCTCGTGCCGGTCCACAAGGTCCAGGACCTGACCGTCGAGGGCCCGGCCGTCGAGCGCGAGCTCGCCCTCGTCAAGGTGGCGGGCGACCGCGAGCGGCTCGTCCAGGCGCTCAAGATCGCCGATTTCATGCACGCCCGGTTGGTCGACAGCCGGCCCGACAGCCTGATCTTCGAGGTCACCGGGACTTCGGACGAGCTCGACGCCTTCATCGCGCTCGTCGAGCCGATCGAGGTGAGCCGCGCGGGCGTGGTCGCGATCGCCCGGGGGCCCCGGGCCCTCACGCCCGAGCGTGTCTGAACCGCCGTCGGGCCCGACCGAAGCCCGACCAACCAGGGGAGAGAGGAGACCATGCGGGTCTATTACGACCGGGACGCCGACCTGAACCTCGTCAAGAGCAAGAAGGTCGCCGTCGTGGGTTACGGCAGCCAGGGCTTCGGCCATTCGAACAACCTCAAGGACAGCGGCGTCGCCGAAGTCGTCGTCGCCTTGAAGGCCGGCTCGCCGACCCGCAAGAAGGTCGAGGCCGCAGGCCTGCGGTGCATGACTCCGGCGGAGGCCGCCCGCTGGGCCGACGTGGTCATGGTCCTCGTCCCCGACGAGCTGCAGGCCGACCTCTATCGCGAGGAGCTCGCGCCCAACATGAAAGAGGGGGCGGCGCTCATGTTCGCCCACGGCTTCAACATCCACTTCAGGCTCATCGAGCCGCGCCCCGACCTCGACGTCTTGATGGTCGCCCCCAAGGGCCCGGGCCACCTCGTCCGTTCGGAATATGTGGCTGGCGGCGGCGTGCCTTGCCTCCTCGCGATCCACCAGGACGCCACCGGCACCGCCCACGAGCTCGGCCTCTCTTATGCCGCGGCGATCGGCGGCGGGAGGGCCGGGATCATCGAGACGACCTTCAAAGAAGAGGTCGAAACCGACCTCTTCGGCGAGCAGGTGGTCTTGTGCGGCGGCCTCTGCGCCTTGATCCAGGCGGGCTACGAGACGCTCGTCGAGGCCGGCTACGCGCCCGAGATGGCCTATTTCGAGTGCGTGCACGAGGTCAAGCTGATCGTCGATCTCATTTACGAGGGCGGCCTCGCCAACATGCGCTATTCGATCTCCAACACGGCCGAGTACGGTGACTACACCACGGGTCCGCGGATCATCGACGAGCGGGTGCGGGCCGAGATGAAGCGGGTCTTGGCCGACATCCAGACCGGCAAGTTCGCCAAGGACTGGGTGCTCGAGAACAAGGCGGGCCAGGTGAGCTTCAAGGCGATGCGGGCGCGCGCCGCGGCGCATCCGATCGAGGCGGTCGGCGAGAGGCTGCGCGCCATGATGCCCTGGATCGCCGCCAAGAAGCTGGTCGACAAGGCGAAGAACTGATTTTCCGTCGGTTCCGCGACTCGAGCCGTGAAGCCCGCCCTGGAGGGGCGGGCTTTTCGTTCGATCGTCGCGAAGCGAACCGGGACGCCGCCGTGCGACCCCTTGCCCGAGGGGGCGAAGCGACGTCAGAGCTCGCTGGCGCGCGGGCGCGCGCGGTCCGCGACGGCCACGATCCGATCGAGCTTCTCGCGCACTTCGGGTTCGATCTCTTCGCGCGGGACGTAGCGGACCAGCGTGTGATAGTCGGTCTTCCGCATCTGATTGGGCAACTTCATTTTTCGGTAAAACGCCTCGAACAGGGGGTCGAGAAAATCGTCGCTGGCCTTGAGGTCGGGACTCGTCGGATCCGGCTTGCCGAGCGTTACGAGAGCTCTCCCGATCTCGTCGATCGTTTCGGCCATGGTATCTTCCGCCGGTTTACCGAACAGCGGACCGGCGGCCTCTGCGCCCTGCTCTCTCGCCCAAGCGAGGAGAGTCGCGCGCTGGCAGAGGTAATTTTCGATCTCTCGCTTTTTCCAATGTTCGAACGGCAAGTAGGGATCGTTCGGAAGCTCGCGGTCCGGCCGGTCGAAGAGGGCGATTCCGACGAGATCCGGTTTGGCCTCGCGGAGCGCATGGAAGTGCTCCTGTGCCTTGCGCGGCTGATTGCCCACATAATGCACGAAAGGCCGCTGCAAGATCGCTTGCGCCCGATGGTCGAGGCTTCTGGCGAAGGCGAGCAGGATCGCGAGGTCGGTGGCACCTTCGAGATAGAGGACCCATCCCGTCTCCTCGGCCTGGAGGTAATGTTCGAATCCGATGTCCTTGAGAGCCCGAAGAAGCTGAGTGCCCCGATCGTCGATCCGGTGCGGTCTGCCCACGAAAGCGATGACCACGTCGCGATCGGCGGCTTCGTTGAGAATGACCTCGGAGTGACTCGCCGCGACGATTTGGCTCTCCGTTCGCTCGGCCGTGTCGGAAAGGACTTGGTAGATCTGCCGCTGGCGAAGGATCTCGAGATGCGCATCCGGTTCGTCGAGGAGAAGGACGGCCCCGGGATTCGCCGCCATGTAGGAAAGGAGCAGGAGTGTTTGTTGTAGCCCGCGTCCGCTGGACGAAAGATCGAGTCGGACGTTGTGACGTGTTCTGTAGCCGACCGTAATCTCGCCGCGCTCCTGGATGTATTCGGGCTCCAGAAGCGTGATCCCGAAAAGGTGTCCTATCCTCTCGACGAGGTGGTTCCACTGCTCCTCCGAACGCTGTCGAACCAGCCAGCACAGGTTCCGCAGCACTTCCGCGGTGCGGCCCTCGCCGATGCGCACCGCGATCGCGCCTTCGTCGAGCCGCGTTTCGTTGGCCGCCAGGCCCGACATGGGCGGGAGGTAGGCGAAGCGAACTTGGGCCGCGACCCCGGGAACGACCGAGCGCCGGTCGCTCTCGGCGAGGCTCGGACGACAATAAAACGATTCCTCGTTCGCGTAATCGAATTCGAGGCGCGCCTCCCAGAGCTCACCCGCCGATACCCCCTGGACACCGATCTCGACGAGGATGTTCTTCGTCTTCTGTTTCCCGTCGATCCGCTGGGCCTGGCGCACCCGAAGATCACGCCAGAGCAGGATGGCATTGGGGACCGGAACCGCCACGAGGTCGCGGCGGTTGAGCGTGACGCCCGGTCGCTCTTTGGGGATCTCGCCGTGGCCACGTCGCTCGACCCATTTGCGGACACCGGCGCTCCAGAGCGCCAGGGCCTGCAGCGCGGAAGTTTTGCCAGAATTGTTCGGGCCCACGAAGACGACCCGCTGCCCGAGCTCGATCTCGACCTCCTCGAACAACTTGAAATTCCGCACCACGAGGCGTGTCAGCACGGCTCTGCCCGCCCTCGCTTCTCTTCCCCCTCACGCCGTCTCGCGGAAATCGACGTGGATGTGGTTGCTGTCCGGGTCGCGGATGTTGACCTGGGTGAGCCCGCTACCGGGCGGCGAGCCGAGCTCGTAGGCCACGCCGAGCCGCTCGAGCCGGTCGAGGAACGCGCGCAGGCCCCGTCCCTCGAGCGCGAAATGCTCGATCCGCGGCTCGATCGCCCGCGGCTTCTCGGCCACCTCGACGAGGTGCACGATCGGCTGGTTGCCGCAATAGAGCCAAGCCCCGCCGAAGGCGAACGCCGGGCGGAGCCCCGGCACGAGGCCCAGCACCTTGCCGTACCAGTCGACCATCCGGGCGAGATCGGCCGTGCGGATGTTGACGTGATCGAGGCCGCGGATCTCCATCCTCCCCTCCCGGTCAGCAACGAGCTGGCCCCGCCGGCCACACCTCTTTAACCTCGCGGCTGGATCCTAACCGCTCCATCGGCTGTGGACCATGCTCGGCACGTACGACCCCGCCCGCTCGCTCCTGCTCACCGACCTCTACGAGCTCACCATGCTCGACGCCTATCGGCGGGAAGGCATGGAAGCCTGGGCGAGCTTCGAGTTCTTCGTCCGCAAGCTGCCTCCCTGCCGCAACTTCCTCGTCGCCGCCGGGCTCGCCCAG
>Ga0308415_1001037_pt1 | contig 12256 bp, 6 predicted proteins | sample HotsprSampleOS55_FD_203465 | JGI IMG/M metagenome (GOLD analysis project Ga0308415, IMG submission 203465) | Hot spring phototrophic mat microbial communities from Octopus Spring, Yellowstone National Park, Wyoming, United States - 20090730_OS55 ... | reverse complement strand
GGGCGGAGTCATTGTGGACGAAAATCAGATGACCAATGTGCCCGGTGTGTTTGCCGGCGGCGATCTGGTCCGAGGGCCCAGCCTCGTCGTCCACGCCGTCCGGGACGCACGCCGGGCCGCCCGGGCCATTGACGCTTGGTGCCAAGGCCGTCCGCCCAAACGCCCCGTCCGCGTCGAACCGGTGCCAGACAGCCCTCTCGAAGCGGTTCCCGGCTTGTCTGCCCCGTAGCCCCGCCGGATCTGGCCCGTCTGCGGGCCGTGACCCTTTTGCCCTGGGGCTTTGGCCCCGACGGTGCATCCTTCATTTGCCAGGGCGCTCTGCTGGAAGCCGCGGTGCAAGCTGGACAACGGCCACCGCCCTGTCTACATCCACACCAACATGAACATGGCGTCGTCCCTTCCTGAACGGCTGGCGGTCTGCAGTTGGTCGCTCCTGCCGGAAAGCGCGGAACATCTTGTGCGACTGTTGGAGGCCGTGGGCCTGTTCCGTGTCCAACTGGCGCTGGACCCGCTGCATGAACAATCCGTGGCCTGGCGGCTGACCCGCGAGACCTTCGCCGTCCATGGCATCGAGGTGGTCTCCGGCATGTTCACCACCGTGGGCGAGGATTACTCGACCTTGGAAAGCATCCGACGCACCGGCGGACTCGTACCGGACCAACATTGGCCGGAAAACTGGCGGCGCATCCAGGTGGTTCGCGACATCGCCCGCAGCCTGCGCATCCGACTGGTGAGTTTTCACGCCGGCTTCCTGCCCGAGGACCCGAGTGACCCGTTGTACGCGCGCATGCAGGACCGACTGGCCCAAGTGGCCGACCTGTTTGGAGAGGCGGGAATTGAGGTGGCGCTCGAGACCGGCCAGGAAACCGCCGAAACGCTGGCCGCATTTCTGACCCGCCTGAACCGGCCCAATGTGGGCGTCAACTTCGATCCGGCCAACATGATCCTCTATGACAAGGGCGATCCCATTGCGGCCCTGCGGGTGCTGCAACCGTGGCTGCGACAGTGTCATCTCAAGGACGCGCGTCGGACCCGCATCCCCGGTACTTGGGGAGAGGAAGTGGTCCTGGGCACGGGCGAAGTGGACTGGCCGGCCTTTTTCCGAACTCTAAACGAGATCGGGTTCCACGGAGACCTTTGCATTGAACGCGAGGCCGGGCACCAACGCATCCAAGACATTCGCGCGGCCCGGGAGTTTGTGGAACACTTGGCCGCTCGCCAATCGGGCCAGACCGCTTGAGCCTCCCAACCAACCTCTGCACGAAACCACCTATGCCATCGTCCCAGCGTTCTCAAAGCCGCCCTGTCCGCGTCGGTGTGGTGGGACTGGGTTTCATGGGTCTGATGCACTTGCGCGCCTACGGACGCATTCCCGGCGCCCAAATCGTGGCCGTCGCCGACGCTTTCAAGCGTCCCGTGGGCGGGGTGATCCCCGGTGTGGGCGGAAACCTGGCCGCTGCAGATGCCTTTCGCTTGGATCCAGATACAAGGTTCTACGACAATCCCCAGGCCCTGTTGGCCGATCCGGAGGTGGAACTGGTCGATCTTTGCGTACCGACACCGCTGCACGTGCCCCTGTCCCTCGCTGCCCTGGCGGCGGGCAAACATGTGGTGTGCGAAAAGCCGCTAGCCCGCACCGTAGCCGAAGCCCGCAAACTGGTCCGGGCTACCCAAACCGCACGAACCTGGTTCATGCCTGCCATGTGCATGCGGTTCTGGCCCGGCTGGGACTGGTTGGCCTCCGTCATTCGTCGCCGGACCTACGGTCGCGTCCTGGCCGCACAATTCCGGCGTGTCAGCGGTCCTCCCGGCTGGAGCCGGGCCAGTTACTTCAAGGGCGAGGAATCCGGCGGCGCCCTGCTGGACCTGCATATCCACGATACGGACTTCATCCAGTACTGCTTTGGCCGGCCCCGCGCGGTGTTTTCCCGCGGACTGAGCCGGTTCAGTGGCGCGGTGGATCACGTGGTCACCCAGTACCTTGTGGAAGGCGACGCCGTCGTCAGCGCCGAAGGGAGCTGGATCATGAGCGGCGACTATCCCTTCCAGATGAATTACACCGTCAATTTTGAACGGGCCACCGCCGAATACGATTCCGCCCGCGGTCAGGACGCTCTGCGGCTGTATCGGGAGGGCCGACCCGCTCAGACCGTGCCGTTGCCGGACACGGACGGGTACGTGGAGGAACTCCGGCATATGATCGAATCGATCCGACGTGGCCGCCCACCGCAGGTGGTCACGGCCGCCGACGCATTGAGCGCGGTGGAAATCTGCGCCGCCGAGGAACGATCCGTGCGGACGGGCAAGCTGGTCGTGCTGCGATAGGGTCAACCTGCGTCCGAGTGCCGCGCCGATCACGGCCAGGATTCTCCGCGGCGGTCCGACGGCAGCGCCGGAATTGCCCTCACCCCGAAGTGCGCCCGGCTCCCTCCCTCACCGGGACGGCACCGGAATCAGAATTGTGTCGCCAGGTTTGAGCCGGTGAAAGTCCAAGCCCGGGTTGGCTCGCAGAATGGCACTCAACGGCACATCGTAATCCACTGCCAGGCTGATGAGGGTCTCCCCGGCGCGGTAAATGTGAGCCCGCAACACCGGGGGCGGCGGCTGCGGCTCCGGAGGCGGCGCTTCGCCCAGCGCCTCGGCGCGTGCCTTCAGCGCCTCCAGCTCGAGACGCTTGTTCTCAATGGCTCTCTGGAGTGTCGTCAGGGCCGGGTTGGTTTCTACGCGCTGTTGTTCTTCGGCCAGGGCACGCCGGATCGCGTAAAGGGTCTCAGCCACCTCTGGGTTCCCCGCTTGCCGGGCCTCGGCCAAGGCTTCACGGTACTCCGGATCTTGGAGACGTTGGTACTCGCGGAATTGCGTCTCACCCAGGGCCAGGCGCAGCGCCTGCTCATACTGCAACTCCAACTGCTGGCGTTGCATCGCTACCGCCGGCCTGTCCGCGCCAGCCAGATCCGCCAACGCCTGCTCGTAGCGCCGACGTGCATGAAACATGGCACGGAACTGGTCCGGCGTCAGTTCCAACCACCGCAGTTCGGCCAGTTCTTGTCGCAACCCCTGCGCGGTTTCGGAATAGCGCAGCAGAAATTCCTCCAACTGGGCCGGTGCCAGCACCCGCGCCAGCTCCTGCTCCATTTGACGCTGAAGCCGCACCAACTCGGCCGGATCGACCGGCCGATTCTCGGCCGCCATTCGCTGTCGGTAGGCCGCTACCTGGTCTTGGTAATGGGTGTAGATTTCCTGGACCTGCTGCTTGGCTTCCGAGGGGAGCAATCCCAGAATCGGGCCGTCCAGACTGACCCCGGGCCGGCTGGGCCGCGGCAGACTGATCTGGTCCCCCGTCTCCCACTGGGGGCCCAACAGCCGCGTCAGCAACTCGCGCCGTTCGGCCTCCAGGGCTTCCAGCTTGGTGCGCGCCCGCTCCTCCACTTCGGGATCCGGCACCGCCCGCCACCACTGCTGCTGCGAAGTTTCCACTTCCGTGGCCCGGCGCCGCGCAAAGAGGGCGTTGACATCCGCAATGATGATATCCCGAATGGTCTGTTCCGGACAGCCGATGGCCCGCAAGTTGGCTACGTAGGTCGGGTAGTCGTCCGATTCGATCTCACTCCAGTGAAAAAACTGGCGCCGCGGCAAAATGTTGGTGCGCGTCAACGTGGGGGCTGCCAGGGTCGTCGGAGACAGGTGAGTCCCTGCCTCCGGGGGCCACGCCTGACGCCACGTCCACCACCAGCCCGCCGCCAACAGACCGTTGGCGGCCAGCGACAAGTACAAAAGCCCACGCCCACGCATATGCGGCTGCCCACGCTCATCCCTGCCACAAAGTCGGACCCAAGGCAATGCCGGACGGCATCACACCCGGAAACGCCCTGCCCGGGTCGGGCTTGACCGCGCGGCCTTCCACAAAGCCGGCGCTCCACGGAAAAGCCACCGGGCGATCGAATTTACCGCTCGCCGGAAGGCCCCGCGGCCCCGGCAGCGCGGTCGGCCACGGCGTCTTCCTGGGTCTCGCTGATCACCGGCGCGATGGCCTGCAGCCGATCCCCCGGTTCCAGATCCATCAATTTGACTCCCTGGGTATTGCGACCGGCCTCGCGAACGTCTTTGACCAGAATCCGGATCATTTGCCCGCGGGCCGTGATCAACATCACCTGATCCTCATCCCGCACGGCCAGCGCTCCCACCACGCCTCCGGTTCGGTCCGTGATGTTCATGGTGATGATCCCTTTGCCCCCGCGGCTTTGCGCGCGGTACTCGTCAAAAGGCGTGCGTTTGCCCACCCCGTTCTCCCCCGCCACCAGAAGCGTTGCATCCGGCTTGACCACCACCAGTGACACCACCTCGTCCCCCTCGTCCAAGCTGATCCCCCGGACTCCCGTGGCCACGCGGCCCATGGGCCGCACATCTTCCTCGGGGAAACGGATGCTCATGCCCTGTCGGGTCACCAGCATCACCTCGTCCCGCCCCGTGGTCCACTCCACATCGATGAGCGTGTCGCCCGGTTCGACGGTGATGGCGATGATGCCGCCCTTGCGCACGTTGGCAAATTCCTCCAGGGCCGTCTTTTTCACCGTCCCCTGACGCGTGGCAAAAAACAGATAGCCCGGTTGCTGCCAGGTGACGTCCTGGCGGGCCGCATCCATGCGCGAAGGGATGCGAATCAGCGCGGCAATGGTTTCTTCCGGTTTCAGTTCCAGCAAATTGGCGATGCTCCGGCCCCGCGCTGCCCGCCCCATGTCAGGGATCTCCAGCACCCGCTCCACGTACACCCGACCAGTGTTGGTGAAAAACATCAGGTAATCGTGGGTGCTGGCGGCAAATAGATGCTCGATGAAGTCGGACGTCTCACCCTCGGCCGAGGCGCCCTCGCGCGGCGTCATTCCGATGACCCCTTTGCCGCCGCGTCGTTGAGCCCGGTACTGGTTCAGGTCGGTACGCTTGATCAGCCCGGCATGGGTAAGCGTGATGATCACCGGCTCCTTGGCCACCAGATCTTCAATGGCCATGGCCCCCTCCTCCGGGACCAACTCGGTGCGCCGGGGCGTGGCATACCGTTCCTTAACGGCGCGCAGTTCGGTCTTGATGATATCCAACACACGCTCCTCACGGGCCAGGATGTCCTGCAGGTCGCGGATGCGCTCCAGCAACTGGCGATACTCGGCGGTCACTTTGTCGATCTCCAGCCCGGTCAACTGGTAGAGCCGCAGTTCCAGAATGGCGTCTACTTGCGCTTCCGAAAGGGCGTAACGGCCGTTGACCAATCGCGCCTCGTGCCGCAGATGCACGCGCCAGGCCTCGATCTGGGCGCGCGTCCACTCAAAGGCCAGCAGCTTGACACGTGCCTCCTCCCGCGTGCGGGAATTGCGGATGATGCGGATGAATTCGTCCAGGTTGGCCAGCGCCAGGAGATAACCCTCCAGGATCTCGGCCCGTTCCTCCGCCCGACGCAGTTCGAACCGCGTCCGCCGCAGGACCACCTCGCGGCGATGCTCGATGTAGCAGGCCAACGCCTCCTTCAGCGTCAGCGTGCGCGGCCGGCCCCGGTCGATGGCCAACATATTCACCGCAAAGGTCGTCTCCAACTGCGTGAGCCGATAGAGGTTGTTGATGATCACTTTCGGCACCGCGTCGCGTCGAATCTCCAGCACAATGCGCGTGTTCTCGTCCGACTCGTCGCGGATGGCGGTGATCTCGGCCAGGCCCGGGGTTTTCTGGTTTACCAGTTCGGCAATCCGCTCCACCAGCGCGGCTCGGTTCACCCCGAAGGGAATCTCCGTGATGACGATTTGCTCGCGTCCCCCCTTGAGCGTTTCCACCCCCACCCGTCCACGCACCTTCAACGTGCCCCGGCCGGTCTCGAAGTACTGGCGAATCCCCTCCAGCCCGCACACGGTACAGCCGGTGGGGAAGTCCGGCCCCGGCAGGTAACGCATCAACTCCTCGACGGTAATGGCGGGGTTGTCGATCTGCGCACACACCGCGTCGATCACTTCACCCAGGTTGTGCGGGGGGATGTTGGTGGCCATGCCCACCGCAATGCCGGTGCCTCCGTTGACCAGCAGGTTGGGGAAGGCCGCCGGAAACACCGAGGGCTCCATGCGCGTGTCATCGTAATTGGGCACGAAGTCCACGGTGTCCTTGTCCATGTCCTCCATGAGCAGCGCCCCCAGCGGGGCCAGGCGCGCCTCGGTGTACCGCATGGACGCCGGTGGATCGCCTTCGACCGAGCCGAAATTGCCCTGGCCATCCACCAGGACTTCGCGCATGGACCAGGGCTGCGCCATGTGCACCAGCGTGGGGTAAATGGCCTGATCTCCATGGGGATGGTAATTACCCATCGTTTCCCCGACGATCTTGGCGCACTTTACGTGCTTGCGGTTGGGCAGCACGCCCAGTTCGTGCATGGCATAGAGGATGCGCCGCTGCGAGGGTTTCAGGCCATCCCGCACGTCGGGCAGCGCGCGCGCAATGATCACCGACATCGAGTAGTCGAGGAAACAGCTCTTGATTTCCTCGGCCACATTGACGGTGGCAACCTTTTCGCCGGCCGGCAGCGGCGGCGAAACCTCGGGGCTTTCAGAACTGGCAGGCATGGGTGCTCAAGCGTCGGCCCTCGGTCGAGCCCGGCCCGGGCCGAGTCGACCGGACCCGTTTCAAATGTCCAGGTTGCGTACGTTCAGGGCGTTGTCCTCGATGAACTGACGCCGGGGCTCGACCTCCTCACCCATCAGCGTCGTAAACATCCGCTCCGCTTCCACCGCGTCCGTCAATTCGATCCGCAACAGCTTGCGCCGCGCCGGGTCCATGGTCGTCTCGAACAGCTCCCGCGGGTTCATCTCCCCCAAGCCCTTGAAGCGTTTGATCTGCAGGCCGCGCCGCCCCACCTCCTTGACCGCCGCCAGGATCTCTGGAATCGAGAACAACGGGCGCACCACTGCCCGGTCGCCCTCGCCCTCGATCAGCTCGAAGAGCGGGTGGTCCTGCGCCGCGTAATGATCCAGGTGAAAGCCCTTGCGTTCCAACTTTTGCAACAATTCACCGATGGCCTTGCTCTCGTGCAACTCCACATGGATCGCCCGGCGCGTCGGGCCGTTGCGCCCCTTCTCGGCCGGGGCCGCGCAGTCGCCTTCGTCGTCACCGAACAGCCGTAGATCGGGATTGGCGTCGCTGAACGCCCGCAGCTCCGTCTCCGTGTGGAAGTAGTGGACGGTTTCCACGTTGCCCTGGCGCACCCGGACCAAGTGTCGGGGCAGTTGATGCGTACCGGGCAGCCGGTGTTCCACGTAATCAGCAAAGTCCGCCCCGTGCCGGCGCAGGGCCCGCGCATACTTGTCCAGCGCGTCCAACAGCTCCAGCGTCTCTTCCAACTGCTTCTGGGACAGCTCCCGCTGGTCGGCCAGATTCCGCAGACGTACCTCCTCGGCCCCCAGCCGGATGAGGATCCGGTTCAGTTGCGCATCGTCCTCGACGTATTCGACGCGTTTCTTGCGCGTGATCTGGTAGAGGGGCGGCTGCGCGATGTAGACATGCCCGCGTTTGATCAGCTCCGGCATCTGTCGGTAGAAGAACGTCAGCAGCAGCGTGCGGATGTGCGAGCCGTCTACGTCGGCATCCGTCATGATGATGATCTTGTGATAGCGCAGCTTCTCGATGTTGAAGGCGCCTTCGCCCTCTCCGTCTCCGATGCCGGTGCCGATGGCCGTGATCATGGTGCGAATCTCGGCGTTGTCGAGGACCTTGTGCAGCCGGGCTTTCTCCACATTGATCAACTTGCCCCGAATGGGAAGGATCGCCTGAAACCGCCGGTCCCGGCCCTGCTTGGCCGACCCTCCGGCCGAGTCGCCTTCGACGATGAAAAGCTCGGTCTGCGCCGGATCGCGTTCCGAACAATCCGCCAGTTTGCCTGGCAACCCGCCCCCGGTCAGGGCCGTCTTGCGCACCGTCTCGCGTGCCTTCCGTGCTGCCTCCCGCGCCCGCGCGGCCAAGAGCGCCTTCTCCACGATCTTGCGCGCCACTGCCGGGTTGGCGTCGAAATAACTCATCAACCCGTCATAGACGACCGACGCCACCACGCCCTCGATCTCCGTGTTGACCAGTTTGACCTTGGTCTGCGACTCGAAGCGGGGATTCGGAAGCTTCACGCTCAGCACGCAGACTAGGCCCTCGCGCACGTCGTCCCCGGAAAGGGTCGGATCTTTTTCCTTCAAAAGTTCGTTCTGTCGTGCGTACTGATTGACCGCCCGTGTGAGCGCGGAACGCAATCCCGTCAGGTGGGTACCGCCATCCGGGTTGGGAATCGAGTTGGCATAGCACAAGATCTGGTCGTTGTAGCCGTCGTTGTACTGCAGCACGCAGTCCACGAACACCTCGTCGTTGCGCCCTTCCAACTCCAGGGTCCGCCTGCCGCTGATCACGATCGGCTTGGGATGCAACACCTGCCGGCTCTGCCCCAATTGCCGCACGAACTCCTCGATCCCGTGCTTGTAGTAGAATCGCTCCGTCCGGTCGACACGCTCGTCGACCAAAAGGATCTCCAGACCCGGATTCAGAAACGCCAGCTCCCGCAGTCGGTTGGCCAGCAGGTCAAACTTGAACTCGGTCGTCAGCGTGAAAATCTCGGGGTCGGGTTTGAAGGTAATCAGCGTGCCCGTATGTCGCGATTTCCCAATCACCTCCAGCGGCCGCACGGTTTTACCCCGGGAAAACTCCATGGAGTACACCTTGCCATCCCGGGACACCTCCACCTTGAACCATTCGGAAAGGGCGTTCACACACTTGGCCCCCACTCCGTGCAGACCCCCGGAGTACTTGTAAGCGCCCTGCCCAAACTTGCCCCCAGCATGCAGGTTCGTCAGCACCAGTTCCACTGCCGGAATCTTCCACTTGGGATGAATATCCACCGGAATGCCGCGGCCGTCGTCCCGCACCGACACCGACCCATCCACATGCAGCGTCACCTCGATGTGCTGGCAAAACCCGGCCAGGTGCTCGTCAATCGAGTTGTCGAGCACCTCGAACACACAGTGATGCAAGCCCCGTTCGTCCGGGTCCCCAATGTACATACCCGGCCGCTTCCGCACCGCCTCCAGGCCCTCCAACTTGTCAATCTTGGAGGCATCGTACGGCTCGGCCGCAGCCCCCAATGGCTGTAGCGCGGACTTTTGCGTCTCAACAATCTCTTCCGGCATAACACAAGCACCAGGACCTCCCGCTTCGGACGGTCCTCCACCTGCCCGAGCATAAAAAATTTGCATTCTTCGCACAATGCCGATTTCGGGAGGAAAGGCCCGGGATTTGGGGTATAAGTACTTGCATACCAAATACTTGTCAACAGCGCGGCCTGCCGCGCAAAATATATTCCGCCCCGCAAGCCAAGCCCCAGCCAGCCACGAAGGCCCTGGGCCCAGTCCCGGGACCCTTGCCGGCCCGGCTCGGGAGAGCCTCTGGGCACCCCCAGCTGGGGGATTGAGCCTTTTCCGCGCCGGCCTTTGTGGCGGCCGGCCGAATCCGGGATGCAGAGGCCGGCCCGGTGACGTCGACCTCTCTTGCGGGCTGTCGAGCCGCCGCAAAGTTTGTCCGTTGGCAACTTTCCGACTGCGTCTTACCCTGCGACGTGATGAGCGGCACCAACATCTGGCAGGAACTGAGCTGGCGCGGCCTGATCGCCGACTGCACCGACGCCGCTGCGCTGCAGCAGCGCAGCACGCCGTGGACGCTGTACTGCGGTTTCGATCCCACGGCTGACAGCCTGCATGTAGGGCATCTGGTCCCATTGTTGGCACTGCGGCGCTTCCAACAATTCGGGCATCACCCCATTGCCGTGGCGGGCGGGGCCACCGGTTGCATTGGTGATCCCAGTGGAAAGACCTCTGAGCGGGTCCTGCTCAGCAAGGAACAGATCCGCGCAAACGTGGAATCGGTCCGCCATCAGCTGGCGCGACTGCTCGACTTTGATACCCCTGTCAACCCGGCTCGCCTGGTGGACAATGCGGACTGGACATCCACCGTTACCTACCTGGATTTCCTTCGTGACATCGGCAAGCATTTCACCATCAATCAAATGCTCGCCAAGGAAAGCGTGCGCAACCGCCTCGAAGACCGCGAGTCCGGCCTCAGTTACACGGAATTCAGTTACATGCTCCTGCAGGCCTACGACTTTTACGTGCTCTGCCGCGATTACGGTTGCGAACTCCAGATCGGCGGCAGTGACCAATGGGGCAACATCACCGCCGGCATCGATCTGATCCGCAAGAAACTCGGCCGGCCCGCCTACGGCTTGACCCTCCCCCTCATTACCAAAGCCGACGGCACCAAGTTCGGCAAAACCGAGTCCGGCAGCGTGTGGCTCGACCCCGCCAAGACCAGCGTCTATCGGTTCTACCAGTTTTGGATCAACACCGATGACCGCGACGTCATTCGGTACCTCAAATACTTCACCTTCCTGGGCGCCGAGGAAATCGCAGACCTGGAGGCCGAGCACGCTCGAGACCCGGGTGCACGCACCGCCCACCGAGCCCTGGCCCGCGCCGTCACCGAACTCGTCCACGGTCCCACCGCCACCGCGGAAGCCATCCGCGCCAGCCAGGTGCTGTTCGGAGGCGAACTCGATGGCATTCCGGAGGCCACCTTTCGCGAAATCATGGACGAGGTGCCCACGTTGCGAATCGACCGCACGCGGTTCGACGGCCAGGGACTGGCCCTGGTGGATCTGCTCGTCCAGGCCGGCCTTTGCCCCTCCAAAAGCCAGGCCCGCAAAGACATCGAAGGCGGCGGCATCTACCTCAACAACCTGCGCCAAACCTCCTTGACCCGACAGGTCCAGAATCACGACCTGCTCTTTGGCCGTCACCTGCTTCTGCGCAAGGGCAAGAAGCACTACGTCCTGGTCACCGCCGAGTAACGGACCCGGCCCACGCAAACGCAGCCGCAGACCCAGAGCACCGCCTCACTCACGCTCTTTTGTCCCATGCCTCCTCTGCCCGCCCCGGAAGAAGCTCCCATGCCCCCCACGGCGCGGGGGGAAACCGACCCCTACGAGGTCTTACGTAACCGGGACTACCTCCGTTACTTGGTCGGCCGGCTGGTCGCAGTCCTGGGCCAGCAAATGGCCGTGGTAGCCGTGGGTTGGGAACTCTACGATCGCACCGGCTCCGCGCTGTCGCTCGGTCTGGTCGGACTGACCCAGATGCTGCCCATGCTTCTGTTTACCCTTCCGGCCGGACATCTGGCCGACAACTACGACCGCCGTCGCATCGTGCTGGGCACCACTGGCGTGATCGCACTGGCCGCAATCGGACTGATGTGCGTCAGTTGGGCCCGTGCCCCCGTTTTTTGGATCTACGTTTGCCTCTTCCTGGCTGGCGTGGGGCGGACCTTCCACTGGCCCGCAAGCGCGTCTTTTCTCCCCCATCTGGTGCCCCGTGAATTGTTCTCACGGGCCGTAACATGGAACAGCAGCACCTTCCATCTCGCCTGCGTGGCGGGACCTGCCGCCGGAGGTGGTCTGCTGGCTTGGACGCATCAACCGTTCACCGTCTACGCCGTTTATGCCGTGGCCCACCTCCTTTGCCTGGCCCTGGTGGCCGCCATTCGACCCCGTCCCACGCCGCGCGTCCCGGAACCTCTCACCCTCCGCAGCTTGGTAGCCGGATTCCAGTTCGTGTTCCAAAGCCGGGTTCTCTTCGGCGTCATTACACTCGACCTGTTTGCGGTGTTGCTGGGCGGGGCCACCGCCCTGTTGCCCATTTTCGCCAAGGACATCCTGCAGGCAGGTCCGAGCGGACTGGGCTTGCTCCAGGCGGCCATGCCGCTGGGGGCTGTGGCCTGCGCCTTGGTCCTGGCGCACCGCCCTCCGCTTGAAGCCGCCGGGCGCGCAATGCTCACTGCGGTGGCGGTGTTTGGCCTGGCGACGATGGCCTTCGGTCTGTCCCGCTGGTTTTGGTTGTCCTTCCTGCTGCTGCTGATCTGCGGTGCCGCCGACAATGTCAGCGTGGTCGTCCGCCATACCCTGGTGCAACTGTTGACCCCGGACGAGAAACGCGGCCGGGTTTCGGCCGTCAACAGCCTGTTCATCGGCACGTCCAACGAGCTGGGCGGATTCCGAGCCGGCACCGTAGCGCACTGGTTCGGCCCTGCCCTTGGCAATGCCATCACCACCGGCGCGATCATCTCCGTCGTGGCCGGTGGCCTTGGCACACTGCTGGCCGTGCTGGCCGTTGCGTGGTTCTGGCCCGAGGTCCGCCGCTACGGTCGACTC
>Ga0308415_1001035_pt1 | contig 12262 bp, 16 predicted proteins | sample HotsprSampleOS55_FD_203465 | JGI IMG/M metagenome (GOLD analysis project Ga0308415, IMG submission 203465) | Hot spring phototrophic mat microbial communities from Octopus Spring, Yellowstone National Park, Wyoming, United States - 20090730_OS55 ... | reverse complement strand
AGAATCTGTTATCGTCAATACTAAGAGTAATCTACTACACTACATAGTACCTAAGCATAAGGACTTTGACCTAGAAGTAACTGATAACGAGTTAGTGGTAGTTACTGGTAGCAGTACAATACATATACCAAGCAGTAGCAGTAAAGTAAAGTTACTGATAGAGATTGATAATAGAGAGATAGTAAGGATAGTAGTCAATGAACAGTCTTAATAAGCAGATTACGAGACGAGACGAGACGATAAGTAGACTACTATCCTTCCTTTATTTCTTTATTTCTTTATCTCTTCTTTATTTCTTGCTTCACAAACCTATAACTTCTTATGAACGCTGATATATGCAGTACTGCAAATAGTATGCTGAATATTGATACTGCATCTGCTATGTTATTCTTGCTGTTATTCATATATGCTATTGATACACTTATAGTTAATAGCAGCATAACCTCAATAGAAAATACTAGTAAGAAACCAAACAATAAGGTATTGTATGATGATTTACTGTACCTTACAAGATAGTTAAGTTCATGGTCTATTAACCTTCTGTTCTTGTATGTGTATAATGCATCTGTAATGAATGATGATAACCATATTGCTAATGCTATCTCTGTAGGTAATAAAGGTAGGAAGAAGAATGCTACTGTTATTGCTGTTAATGCTGTTATAACCGTAATTATATTTGCTTTTATGAACTCTTGTCTTTGTCTTTGTTTAGGTAGTCTATTCCCTTCTTTACTGCTATCAGTATCACCTTTAGTATTGCTAGTATCAGTATTAAGATCAGTAACAGAAGGTTCTTTGCTATTGCTGTTATTGTTCTCTTCAATATCCTTCTCATTCACATTATATAATGATGATGGAATGGTCATGTTCAAGGTGTGGTAGACCTATAGGAGACAAGGATAGTGTGATAACTAGGACCGGTAGGATGCTATGCTACTGGTGTGCTGGTATTGAGAAATACAGATGGAACTATGAGTATTACGATGATGATAGGAGAAGGTATAACAGATCAGAGGATGCTGGTGAGGACAGATGGTCTTTCTGACTAAATATATCTACCAATTAATTAGAATTCAACTTGCTTTACCTTTGAACCACATCTAGGACATTCTCTTTTATTGTGTATATTGTTGCATGATAGGCATCTATACCTTGCCTTGATCTTTGGTTTGGAATTATGATGGTGGTGATAATAGTAGTAGGTTATGTTACCATAATTGGTATCATCGTCTACCATCCTATTCATCACCTTTATGTATGCATACAAAACAAGCATGCTTAATGCTGTACCTATTATCAGACCAAACAAGGATACTAATGTGTAAGCAGTGAACATGCCTAATAGTGTTAGTATTGCAAACCTACCTATAGCATACTTGTCCATATCCATTATCATAATATAAATAAGAAGGAAGAAAAGAAAGGAAGGAGATGAGAGCTTTGTTGCTGTTGCTATTGTTGTGGTAGACTATAACTTAAATACAGCAAATCCTCCTCCAGCTGCTACTGCTACTACTCCTAAGTATCTAGCAAGTACAAATATCTGTGATAATGCCCTAACAGTATCACATGGTAATCCAGTTGGTCCATGAACACTACCGCTAGGGCATGATGCTTGCGATGGTGGAGGTACTGGTATCACTATTCCAGTCATAAACCTTACTATATCAGGAGCAAATATTATAAGCAAGCCTCCTAGAGCAATTATGATAAGCATCCTTAACCATCTAGCTCTCTCTTCTTCAGTTACTTCCGATAGTATTAGAGTAGTAGTTATTGGCTTCATCAATATATAATAATAATGTAATAATATAGCAGATAGATGGTAGCGTTATGTTTTGCTTTATTGGATCAACCTAGTTCTTTTACCTTCTTTATCTCTACCTTCACTCTCTCTTCTTCATCATCAACCTTAGCAAATACTACTATTGAGTTGTAACCAGTAGGGAAAGGATCGCTGAAGTAGCATATGGTCTTGTCATTAACAACAATAGCATACACAGAAGGTGTAGTATCCATCTTCTTTATTGCTAATACTAAGACGGTATCATTAGGATATATGTTATCACATACTAGCATGCTTGATGCTGGACTCATAGGATATGCTTGCTGTTCTTTAGTAGCAGTTACAGTACTATAATCATTGAGTATCTTTGTGTCTGTAACAGTATATACAGCATGATCTGTAACGAATAGTTCTGGTTGTTTAATCTCTATAGTTACTGATTTAGGTATCCATTCCTTAACATATACACTAGGTGTATAGTCATAAGGTATGGTTACTAACTCTTCATAGTCCATCTGAGTAGGTGTGTTTAGGATTATGATGGTTATAAGTACGGATGCTATTACAACAGCATTTATTAACACTACCTTATTTCTGAATAGTGAAGATAAGTTTACCATTGGCTATTATCACCTTTTTCTATTATGCTTACATCAACATTAATACTAATGTCTAACAATGAGTATCTGATAGCAGTAATGCTTTCTTGTTCTTGTACATTAAAATCACTAGCAATATGCATGCTAGTAGTCTTTGCTATGGTAGTTATTGTGTTAGGATCTGTTAGACTATATATGAACTCTGCTAGCAATGAAGCATAGTCCTTCTCTTTTGCTAGTTGGTAGTCTTGGTCATGTACTGTTATTATGAATGATGCTACTAATGTTATGAAGTCATTGAACCTTGTTGTACTACTCTCTATAGCATATCTGAACTCTGCTAGTATGGATATGTAGTCATGTTCAGTTAGGTCTGCTTTATGTGCTATTACGGTAGGTAGAGTTACTAGTATGATTATTAGGAGTATGTTTAACTTTCTTATTCTTATCATTGTTCTTATTCTTATTTTTAGATTCATGCTATCCTCACCTTAACAGTAACATTAGCGTATGCTGGTACTGTTAATTCTTCAGCAAGATCATAAGCAAATACATAATCATTGTTGGTATTCCTAACTGCTATTGTCTTTACCTTGTATTCCTTTGCTGAGTTGTTCTTTAGAATAGCATTCAATTCAAGAGTATTATTATCGTCTATAGTTATAGTCTTATATGTCAAAGTAATAAAATGAAATAAAGGATTACCATAACCATCTAGCAGTACAATATCTTTTATAATAGGATGTTTGTACTGTGTCTTTGCATATGCTAATGACTGCAGTAGTTGAGATATACCTTGTTCAGTAATGTTCTCTCCAGCTATTGATATATACCATATTATGTATGTCTTCTGGTATGGCTGTAGTGTTAAGTCTATAGGTAAAAGGAATAAATCCTTGTACTCTTCACTCTTCATTACCATATTGGTTATATGTAGTTCTTCGTTGCTGTTGTTTACAAGCATGATCCTTACTGCTATTGCTAGTGTCTTTACATCTATCAAGGAATGGTATTCTAGTGTATCAGTAATACCCTTATCATTGTGATAGAAATGTACTGGTTTGTATTGTTTGATGCTATCATGCTTATTTGTAGTTAAAGCATTTATAAGTATATGCTTAGCATATTCAGTTGCTTCATTCTTCCTTACAATTGTATTATAGTCGTTAGTTATTACTACTGTATTATTGAAAGTAATGTTTATAGTGTTATGTTTAGGTATCTCGTAGTTAGGTATCTCTTTATTCTCATTCCTACTATATGCTGCTTCTAGTACTACTAGAACAGCTATTATTGCTAGTAATAAAGAACATGCTATAAGCAGTTTGAACCAATCAACCTTATTCATCATCATAAAATAATGAATGAGGAAGGTAAAAAGGTTGATAGGTCTCTGCAAGACCTATCGTTTAAAGGATTGCAAGCCTACTTGATGCTTACTTGCTTGATGCTTACTTACTTGCTACTACTTACTTTAGTTCTTTTTTCTTCTTCTATAGCTTTACAGCAGAGAATACACCACCTATGACTGCTACTGCTACACCTAGGAATCTAAGCATAAGGAATAGGTTAAGTGTAGCTCTAACTGTATTTATTGGTAATCCAGTAGTATCCTCTAGACCATCGTTGTTGTTATCAACTGGGTTTGCTGGTATGCTTAATCCAGTCATGAACGATATTATATCTGGTGAGAAGATTATGATCAGTCCAGCCAAGCCTAGCACTACAAGCATCCTCATCCATCTTGCTCTCTCATCCTCTGTAACCTCACCTAGCATCATTGGATACAGTAGGCTTGCAGTCCTTCTCCTATTGCTATTACTAACGTTGGTTACAGCTTTGTTCATCAATATATAATAATGTAAATTAATTATGGTGTGTTCTTTCTGTTCTCTATTTATAGAGTGATGGCCATAGAGAGTTATCCTTTTAGGAATAGCAGTTATGGTAAAGGTAATAATAATAACGGTAGTAGCAGTAGTAGTAGTAGCAATAACGGTAATTGTAACAGCATCTGTAACGGTAACAACACCAAGCCTATACACTATAAGCAGTTGGTTAACTATCTACCAGATGACATCATATCATTGTTTACTACTAGGGGTGTTATAGTTGAATGTCATACTTGCAAGCATATTTACGTTGATAGACAAGCAAGGGATTACTACACATACGATTACTCAATATGTCCTAACTGTAAAGGTTTCAATGTGTTATTACCAAAGAATGGTAATAATAATAGCAGTAATAAGAAGCATTCTCTAATACTAGAAAGAGAATATTATAACGCTAGTTCTGCTATACCATTCCTAGCAAGAAAGGATATACCTAGTGATGCTAGGGTTGAGGTTACTTTAACATTTAACAGCAAGGATGATGCTATCAAGTTCATAGCATGGCTTAGCGATAAAGTTAATAGCAGTAGCAATAGCAGTAGCAATAGTATAAAGGTTCTGGTAACTACTCACTAGTAACGTTAACATAACCTAATCCTTCTTTCAAATCTCTCATTTTATTTATTTGTTTAAATACAAAAAGAAAAGAAAGGAGTGTTAATAGTAGTAGGAGCATGTTGCTATGTTTGTTTATGCTACTGCTATAGCTTCTATTCTGTCTGTCAAGACTCTGCCACATCTAGTACAGATCACGTCAGCAAAGTCTATAGTCCATCTGCTTTCTTTGCAACAGTTCTCATACCATTCATCTGCATCCATCTGTATTAACTCCTTTATCTTGCTCATCAATATATAAAGGAGAATTTCTTGTAGTTGAATATACAATTAGGTATAGTATTTACCATCCTCCTATTAGTAAAAGATATATTATCTCTTTTATCTTCATCATAAAATAATTCATAAAATTACCATAAGCAAGTATGCGTCTTTTGCTAAGTATAGCATCCATAAACACACCGCATAGCTTACGCTTGAAATTAAAGTAGTAGTTATAGAACATTGCTGGATACATTATTACTATATCACCATCATTATTGATTTTTATGATACCTTCCTTATAGCAGTTTATAAGTATCTCTGTATCATCAACAACCATATCGCTTGCGATAATTTTCTACCAAAATCATGCATGAATTTGACACAATTTTATGCCAAAATCATGCATGAATTTGACACAATTCAATAACTAACTATATTCACCATGGACACATGTTAGATAGTCCAGTATTCCTTCCTTTACTATCTTATCAATATTCAATTTATATCTCTTATACTTAAAGTAATCATCCTTAATTAGATAATTTTCCTTTAGCAATTCTACTACTGCATGTCGTTTACTATCTGCATTATAACGCTTATTATATGTATAGGAAGCAAAATTCCATACGTAGTCTATGTCTATAAAGACTTCTTCTTTACCCTTCTCATTACTATTCAAATATCCTCTAATCAACATTTTATAACATTTCAATGCTGTAAATAGAAAAGTTGCTGTTGCTTCACGTTTAAAACCTAAAACCTTTTGTAATAAAATGCAATGATCACGTATGCTAATATCATAATTATCGTTAAGACTGATTATACCTTTCCTAAATAATTCTGATAACAATCTAAAAACCTGTTTAGCATCAAAAGAACCTAAGCCAACAAGGACATCCTTAATTGATAAAACATTGATCTTACGAGAAAAAAATAAGGTATATATTCTGTCTGCTGTAATTTTCCCCTTCTTTATCATCATCATATTACTTCAACCTTAGCATCTGGACGTATACGCTTGATGGATGCTATTATCTCATTCACCTCGTTTCTCTTTAGGTTGGTAGATACGATAACACGGAATGTGTAAGCATATAGCTGTAACGAACCAACACCAGAGCCAGAACCAGAACTGCTACCGATGTTACCACTACCGTTACTGTTGTTGTTATTGTTATTACCGACGGTATTAGGTGAAGGTGAACCTTGCATACCAGCATTAGAACCAGCTGTACTACCAGTACCAGAACCAGTAGAATTACCAGAAGAAGAACCGCCTTTTAACTGTTGTTGCTGACCAGAAGATGACTGATTGGTACTACCTTGCTGTTGCTGTTGTTCTTGCTTCTTCATTAACCTTTCAAGTTTCTTCTTCTCATCGTTTATCAGTTCTTCAATAAACCTTACTAGTGTATGGTATCTCGGATATGTTATAGATTTGTATCCTTTGACAGTTAAATCATTCACTATATCCTTTATGGTTATATGTTTGTCTTTAAGCAGTTCTTGGTTCGTCTTGATCTTCTTTAGCACTTCGTCTATACCTTTAAGTATGTCTATACCTATAAAAATGAATATATCTGGATGGTTCTTCTCTGCTTTTGCTATGTCCTTGATCATCTCTTCTATGATGTCATCTGGTATGTCTTCTACAGAAGTAAGAACATCATCTATCTCAATATTACCAGTTACGTAACCTTCTTTGAACTTCTTGTACAGAACGAAAGGATTAAGGTCATTCCTTGCTAGTCTGTTTATTAACTGCTTGTATACGTCTTTCAAGGTGTTGCATGTTATGATGGGTACCTTTGCTTCGTCCTTGATAACTATCTTGTAGTATCCATTCTCTGTTATCTCTATGTCTTCTCTCTTTTGTAGAACTATAGGATCATCAAGTAGGTAGTAGGTGTTGTCTTCAACACAGTAAGCAAAGCTGGTAATGTCTGCTACTGTATTCTTGTTGTACAGACCGTTTATGGTTACTCTGTCTAGCGTCTTGAAGGTTATCTCCATCATCATATTATAATATCACCTTTTTTAACAGTCTGCTTGCTTGCTTAGAACCCAGATGTTTAGCGACCTTACAGTAGTTAGCTAGCAAGACTTCAGATACATACTGAACCTTAGAATTGAAGTACCTTTCTATCACTTCTTTTACCTTATCATCTTGTAAAGAAAGATCATATTTCTGCTGTACACGCTTGATTGATAGGTATGCTGATGTTGCATGATCACCTTTACACTTGCTGTAAGAATGGAAAGCATCCATCAGTTCTTGACCGAACCTTTCCAGTTCTAAGTCTGTGATAACGTTAGCGAACTTTGAATCGTGATCATTACTTGCATCACGAGACCTTGCTACCTTTGCATAAGAACGACTAGGTATGACTGAACCTAGTCCTAATAACCATGGATTCGTCTTACCTTTAGGATCTATGTAGCCTACTGCGTCTTGCTGCGAGTAACGGTTGCGTTCGTATGCTTCTTCTCTGGTTAGGACTGTACCGCAAGCGTTGCAGACGTATTCACCTTCTGGTGTTAGGATTACTTTAGATGGTGGATGGTTACATTCTGCTGTTGTAGTATTGCTGTTAGTATTGGTATTAGGACTAGGGTTGGGGGTAGTCATCATCAATATATAATAGCAGATTTTGTTCATGACGGTAAATTACGGATAAGAAATATTTTAATGTTTCGGTAATTTACAGAATAGTTACATTTAAATCTTTCCGTAAATTACCATAATTATGCCAGCTAAAGGGTTCAAGACATTGACCATAAAGGAGAACCTATACAATAAACTAATGTCAATGTATGAAGAAGCAGTAAGTACAAAGAAGACACAAGCACCATTCACTACATGGGTCTCTGACTATATACTTGAGAAGACGGAAGAGGACGAGCTGTTACGTAGACATGCTCCATTCTTGAGTTTTATAGGTGCATATGGTAATGAAGTGCATATAGCAGACTACTTTGAGAACCGTATCGTTGAGGTTGAATTCCATGATCAAGGCATAGGAAAGAAGATAATGTATTGCAGACACTGTGAGAGAGACGACTGTTTGCATGTAGGTTTTTGTTTTGCTATAAGAGAGGTCAACAAAGCGTTAGTAGAGAGAGGATTCAAGCAACCTAAAGTAAGAATGAAGGAAGAAGAGGAGAAGGATGAATGATGAGAGTTATTTATGGTTGTTATTGTTAACAGTACTGTAGTATAAACTATACCGCCTTACACACCTTTTCTTTTTATTATTATAGGGAATTGAAAGGTAAAGAAATGGAAGGTTTTAACGCTATATTTAAATATTTCATTTTATAAGTTTACTTGTGATAGTACTTCATGCTGGTGAAAAGGTGTTATTCCAGAAAGAAGCAAGGCTAAAGTTAAGCGTAAAGTTAAGCAAGGAGAAGGTAGAGGGTAAGGGTACATTATATATAACTAACACGCGAATAGTATTTGAGGACTATAGGCAAGGTATACTAACACAATTTGCATACCATGACATTCACGGTTACCGTAAGGTCAAAGGCTTGCTAGGAGAGAAGTTAAGCATAGACTTCAAAAGGCCAGACATTAAAACTGATTACCAAGGTACGTTGTTAGCGGAGTTTGAGTTCAAAGGTGTAGAAGATGCTTATAAGTTATTAAGTATGCTTACTAATAACAGCAATACTAGCAATAATGCTATAGTTGGTTATACTAACGTACAAAATAACCATTATAATATGATGAACACCACTAGCAATAATGGGATAGACGACATACCAGAACAGTACAAGCCATGGATTAAGGATATCAAATTTACATGGAACACCGCTACACGAGGTAAGGAACTAGGCTTAATTAGTTCTGGTAATCTGAAACCTTGGCATTTCTTTAAAGCTTATGTTTATCGTATAGAGACAGATTTTAAGCATTATGTCAAGTTTGATACCAGTAAGTTTGCAGAGGACTTTAAATTTAAGGTGGCGAGACAAGCATACATTATGCGTGCTGATTTTCCATACGAAAAAGATTATACATATGATAGCAATCGCTATTGGATAGGCGTAATAGAAAAAGCTTATAAAGATGGTAAAGGTGAGTTAGTTGGAGTTAACATTAACGCTGATGGTACGTCTGGGTACTTCATTTACTGCCCAGAGCATTGGTATCAATGTTTTCTAGATGTAGTTTGGGATGGTTATGATTATGAAAGGGATAAACCATCTTATATATTTGATGACGATGATACGGCAAAACAACGAACATTTATGTTAACATTATCAGAAGTATGTAAGAAATATTACTTTGCTATATTAAACAAAAACTTCAAAGACGCAGAAGACGCATGGAAAGAAATGAGCGAAGTATATAAGAAATATAAAACTGATACAACTTGGTTATCTAGGACTGGTTATGCTGGTCTGGTGTTAAAATACACAGTTGAAATGGATAAACGTAACATACCATTTCCTACACAAGTTAAACGTTCACCTATATGAGATAGAAAAAGGTTAGCAGTAGTAGCTTAGCGTTATGGTTATACCTTGTTAGTGTTACTATTAGTGTTGTCATCGGTGTTTTGTGTATTTGTTTCTCTCCATAGTTTCTGTATGTGGACGTTAGGTAGTAACTGTTCTGCTTTAGTGTGTAGTTCTTTGTTAGGTAGATAGGTACTTAGATAATCAGCAAAAACTTCGTCGTTCTTTAAGCTTCTGTAAATAGCGCCAACTATGGTTGGATCGTAGGCAGTTAAGTCTTGTGTGATACTCTTCGCTAGTCTGTCTATAAATTCTGTATTTTCATTCTTGTCAAGTCCTAGTGGCTTTAGAACATCTTTTATACGTTCAGTTACAATTGCTTGCATTCTTTTGTTATTGCCAATAATTTCAGTACCTTCTAACCTATACTCTGCTATTTTACTAGCATCAGCCATAGCGATCTTTGCTTTAGCATACTCAATCACATTAGCAAATGTGTACTTCACCGGATACCCAGCAATAACCATTGCTCCTTGCGGTAGTTGCTCTGGTGTCTTGATGTCTGTGATCTCAAATTCTGGATTAGGTATCGTAATACCATACTTGCTTTCCGCTAGGTTACGTAAAGCATCCCTAAAGTGTATAAGACCAGCAAGTGTATCAGTAGGCTGTGCTGGCAAACCACCTTCTTGCTGGATATGCTTCAAACCTTCATGCAACTTTGCTAAAGCAATCGGATTCTTACTGTATGCTTGCAATTGTTCAGCAAACATCTGACCAAAAACTGCTTTGTTAGGTATCTTAGGTAACTTCAAGTACTCATTTGCTATATCAGCAATCTCTGCGTACTTTTGCTTTGATGCTAACTCTTGTATCCTAGCGTTGAACTTTGTTGCCTCTGCTATTGCATCTGGCATCTCCTTATCTGGTATTTGCGTCTGAATTGCTAAAGATGGTAACAATCCTTCTGTTGTTGAACCAGCAAAGTTGAAAACTATACCTTCAGCTGTGTCCAATCCAGCCCTTGCTAGTTTACGCTCAGCATGCTGTACGAACGGTGTCATCCCTCTTGCTAATGAAGGGAATGTTGTCTGTAATGCTTCTTGTGTTGACTTTGTAATACCATAACCTAAACCGCTTTTAAGACCAGACATCATACCACTCATAGCAACCTTAGCATAACCTAATGGTGCGAATGGTACACCAGCTTGCATTAGACCAGTAACTGCCCTAACTGCTCCAGCTCCAGCACCAACTACTGCCGATCCTCCTAGTAGTGTACCAGCAATCAAGCCTCCAGTCATTACTGTTGTCATCTGACCTACTACTGGTCCTAGCAATGGAGCAATTATTGTAGGGAATGAGACTGCTAGGAATGCTACCGCTATAGCTGCTAACCATTGTTGTAATGGACTGAATGATTCACTCTGTATAGCTGCTAACCCAGCAACTACAATCAATGCAGAGAAGATAGGTGCTAATGATAGACCTATTAACACATCGACAAGTCTCCTAGTGATTCCTTGAAACCATGGGATCAACATCAACGATAACAATAATGGTAAAGCAATAGCGAGTATAGCAGTTAACACTATCCTCACTGTACCGATAACGAACATCAAGAATGTTAGTAATGCAGCAATGAATGCCTTAAATACTGCTAGGAATACATCTCTAAATATTGTTTGGGCTGCATCATTAGGGTTTAGTAAGAACTGTAGTATGGTATTCCAATCAACTGTTGGTGCTTGTATTGAACCTATCATGTTAAATAACTGTGTAACCTTTTGGTTAGCCTGATTAGGATTATTAGGGTTTAGGATCCACTTGCTTAATCCTTCAATACCACTAGCATATGCATCCCAGAATGAAGGGAATGTGAATATGAATATTATGATTATTATACCTTTTGCTAAAGTACCAAATGCTTGACCTCTCCTAAACACATCAAACTCCTCACCCATTAGATAGACAGCAGTTAGTGTTAATGCTATAATAATTATGGGAAATGCTACAGTCCTTAACTGCCTATATAAAGAAAAGTTGGCATTACCTTGCTCTCCATTCTGGTAAGTGTAATCAAATCTAGGCATCTTAACTACAGCATCTAGGAACCAGTTACCAACCTCTGGTATCAAATATACATTAACGAATAAGACAAAGGCTACTACTGCTATTATAACTGCTAGTGTTAGTACTCCAGCATCTAGACCTAAGACCATCTTTATTCATACTATAAAGGTAAGGAAAAGAAGAATTGAAAGAAGAAGTGAAGGAAAGAAAAGGAAGTCATTACTATTGCTTTGATTTGCTAGTCCAAATGTTACACACATCAACTATACTGTATCTAGAGCATTCATTGCATACAGCAACATCCGTCTCTGATGGTATTACCTTGCCACAGCCTTCACAATAAGCTATGTTGCAGTAGTTCTTTTTGACCATCATTATATAATTAAACAAAGCGATAGTTAGACTGCGACTTCTCTGAGATAGGAATGCTACTTTATTAACTGATGACCAACGGTAGCAATAACAATAATACTATAGTATACCTACCAGTAATAGCAATCAAGGAAGACCAACATTACACTTCATTGCTACCATCTATAGATGCTGAGAAATATGCTCAGTTAAAGGATGACATCATGAAGAACGGTATCAAACTACCTTTGATTATAAACAAGAATAACATT
>Ga0308415_1001033_pt1 | contig 12294 bp, 16 predicted proteins | sample HotsprSampleOS55_FD_203465 | JGI IMG/M metagenome (GOLD analysis project Ga0308415, IMG submission 203465) | Hot spring phototrophic mat microbial communities from Octopus Spring, Yellowstone National Park, Wyoming, United States - 20090730_OS55 ... | reverse complement strand
ATTGAGAAATTTTCGGCTCGCTGAAGAGCACTGAAACTCGCATATGGATTCACCGTCGAGGAAGTTCTCGAAAATTGAGAAATTTTCGGCTCGCTGAAGAGCACTGAAACGACTTCTCGCGTCGGCGCGCATTACGTCATATCGAAGATTGAGAAATTTTCGGCTCGCTGAAGAGCACTGAAACAGACGGGAAGCCGCATCGAAACGCTCGTCTCCTTCATTGAGAAATTTTCGGCTCGCTGAAGAGCACTGAAACTTGTACGTTAGCGGGGCGTCTTTGTAATCCTTGGGAATTGAGAAATTTTCGGCTCGCTGAAGAGCACTGAAACGTTGATAAATCTCGTTCACGAAGGCGACACCTTTTATGAATTGAGAAATTTTCGGCTCGCTGAAGAGCACTGAAACTCTGCATTACGTCCGACCAGGCGCGGGTCGTGTTCCATTGAGAAATTTTCGGCTCGCTGAAGAGCACTGAAACTCCCACGGGAACCCGGCGTCGACGAACGGTTTCGGGAATTGAGAAATTTTCGGCTCGCTGAAGAGCACTGAAACGGGGAAGCGGGTCGTTCCTCGATAGTCGTCGACGAATTGAGAAATTTTCGGCTCGCTGAAGAGCACTGAAACGTGATCTATTGCATCCCTGATCATCATATATGTTCGCAATTGAGAAATTTTCGGCTCGCTGAAGAGCACTGAAACGGGTACAACGGACGTTCCAGATTTATGAGCTGGGTTAATTGAGAAATTTTCGGCTCGCTGAAGAGCACTGAAACTCTGTACTGGCTGCAGCACACAGTGGTACCCGCTTAATTGAGAAATTTTCGGCTCGCTGAAGAGCACTGAAACAGGGAAACCTGTTGCTGGAGTATCTCAGGAAAATGATTGAGAAATTTTCGGCTCGCTGAAGAGCACTGAAACACTTCGCGTGTTAGGTTGCGTATATACAACAAAACAGCATTGAGAAATTTTCGGCTCGCTGAAGAGCACTGAAACGGGTCAACTGGCGCAAGCGGGCCCAGGGAAACCTGTTGATTGAGAAATTTTCGGCTCGCTGAAGAGCACTGAAACCGCCACGCCGGGTCAGTGTTCGTCCTTCCTCATCGATTGAGAAATTTTCGGCTCGCTGAAGAGCACTGAAACGCGCGCGAATTGTCAACGCCCGCGCTTCGTAATCGATTGAGAAATTTTCGGCTCGCTGAAGAGCACTGAAACGCGCGCTATCACCGCTGACATTGATATTCAGTCTGAAATTGAGAAATTTTCGGCTCGCTGAAGAGCACTGAAACGATCACGTCGAGAGCAACATCGGGGTGTTGATCAACCATTGAGAAATTTTCGGCTCGCTGAAGAGCACTGAAACGTCACAACCGGAAATCTCGCTTGCGTACACGCGATATTGAGAAATTTTCGGCTCGCTGAAGAGCACTGAAACCGATGTTCGGCGCGCCGATACTGTTCGCTTCCGCAAATTGAGAAATTTTCGGCTCGCTGAAGAGCACTGAAACTCTACAACCACGAGCGCGCCGCCCGCGACTGCAAGATTGAGAAATTTTCGGCTCGCTGAAGAGCACTGAAACTCGGGAAAATCCCGAAGTTGTGCAATATGAACTGCAATTGAGAAATTTTCGGCTCGCTGAAGAGCACTGAAACCTGCGTCGCGGTTGGTCGCCGCCGCCAGCGCGAGGAATTGAGAAATTTTCGGCTCGCTGAAGAGCACTGAAACTGGCGCAACGCGGTCAATGAGCACTGGGAGCCGGGCGATTGAGAAATTTTCGGCTCGCTGAAGAGCACTGAAACGATCTTCGAGCGCGCGTCGCTGGTCGGCGCGAATCATTGAGAAATTTTCGGCTCGCTGAAGAGCACTGAAACCTGTCGTCGGAATGCGGTCTTGTTCCCGCTCCCAAATTGAGAAATTTTCGGCTCGCTGAAGAGCACTGAAACTTGCACACTGGCCAGTGTCACAGTGCACTTGCGGTAAATTGAGAAATTTTCGGCTCGCTGAAGAGCACTGAAACCCTTTCGCGCAACTTAGTATGTATCCGAATCTGATTTATTGAGAAATTTTCGGCTCGCTGAAGAGCACTGAAACACTACCACGATCGTCAGCTGCGCAGCGAGCAGCTGACATTGAGAAATTTTCGGCTCGCTGAAGAGCACTGAAACTGTTGCATCGCCGGTGCTCAACTTTGTACGGTTTCCCGATTGAGAAATTTTCGGCTCGCTGAAGAGCACTGAAACAAACTCTGCGTTGAGCGACTGCCTAAATTGCAAGCGATATTGAGAAATTTTCGGCTCGCTGAAGAGCACTGAAACAACGTCGAATCGAGTTCTTGACGATATTGCAAGCGAATTGAGAAATTTTCGGCTCGCTGAAGAGCACTGAAACGTGATCAGTTTGCAAGTCGCAGATAGGATTGTTGTGATTGAGAAATTTTCGGCTCGCTGAAGAGCACTGAAACGCGACCACGTGAAATACGCGAAAACTGCGGGCAGAAATTGAGAAATTTTCGGCTCGCTGAAGAGCACTGAAACGATCACCAACCAGGCGCGAAAACCAAGCCCAATCGAATTGAGAAATTTTCGGCTCGCTGAAGAGCACTGAAACACCAACCGCCGTCTCCGATCCCGCGCTATACGCTCAATTGAGAAATTTTCGGCTCGCTGAAGAGCACTGAAACATTACGTTGCAAGAACGATACAAGTTGAGAAGTTTGATTGAGAAATTTTCGGCTCGCTGAAGAGCACTGAAACTCATAGTACCGATAACCGATAACCGGTATCGCAACGATTGAGAAATTTTCGGCTCGCTGAAGAGCACTGAAACAGGGGTGGGAGCATGTCATAGTTTCTCGCTTTCTCAAAATTGAGAAATTTTCGGCTCGCTGAAGAGCACTGAAACCTGGGCTAACAATTATGAGGTTGAGGCGGTGCAAAAATTGAGAAATTTTCGGCTCGCTGAAGAGCACTGAAACCGGCCCGCAGACCGCGCGTGATCTTGTCGTCGCCAGATTGAGAAATTTTCGGCTCGCTGAAGAGCACTGAAACCGCGCGCCGCAACGCGCGACGGCGAGCGGATGCCGAGATTGAGAAATTTTCGGCTCGCTGAAGAGCACTGAAACCTCTCTCAGCGGGGCGATGTTCACCCGCTCATCTTAAATTGAGAAATTTTCGGCTCGCTGAAGAGCACTGAAACCTATAAGACCCTTGCCGCGTTGTACGGCGTGTCGGTATTGAGAAATTTTCGGCTCGCTGAAGAGCACTGAAACTACAGTACCAGTGGTACGCTTCATTGACGCTCTACATTGAGAAATTTTCGGCTCGCTGAAGAGCACTGAAACCGGCGGGCAGATCGATCCCGGCGAACTCACGCAGCGATTGAGAAATTTTCGGCTCGCTGAAGAGCACTGAAACCTGGTGCTTTATTGGCGTATCCGACGCAACGGCTCGATTGAGAAATTTTCGGCTCGCTGAAGAGCACTGAAACGCGTGCTCGATGACCGCCAGCGGCACGCGGTTAACATTGAGAAATTTTCGGCTCGCTGAAGAGCACTGAAACCAGTGGTCTAGCGTCGTCAACAACGCCTCAACCTCGATTGAGAAATTTTCGGCTCGCTGAAGAGCACTGAAACTATGCGTATCCGTATGCGCCGTATGCGTATCCGTATAATTGAGAAATTTTCGGCTCGCTGAAGAGCACTGAAACGCGCTTCCCGCTGCTCGCGCAGTTTCTTCGCCAATATTGAGAAATTTTCGGCTCGCTGAAGAGCACTGAAACAGCGGGTGGGTCGAGATTGTGCACATCGCTCCGGTGCATTGAGAAATTTTCGGCTCGCTGAAGAGCACTGAAACAAACAGCCAGTTCTTCACCGATGATTTCGTACTTCATTGAGAAATTTTCGGCTCGCTGAAGAGCACTGAAACGAACAAACAGTGCATCTCCTTCGCCAAATAAACCGGATTGAGAAATTTTCGGCTCGCTGAAGAGCACTGAAACTCGACCGGGCGTGTGGGGCACCTCACGCGCTTCGGATTGAGAAATTTTCGGCTCGCTGAAGAGCACTGAAACCCGAGCGCGGGGATGATCCGCACCGGCAATTCCGCCGCGATTGAGAAATTTTCGGCTCGCTGAAGAGCACTGAAACGCCGCGCGGGCGGTATACTAGCGATGTAACAATAAGAATTGAGAAATTTTCGGCTCGCTGAAGAGCACTGAAACTCCCGCGCTGGCGATACATCCACGCCGCCAGCCGGAATTGAGAAATTTTCGGCTCGCTGAAGAGCACTGAAACTCGCTGCGTCAATATGCGCTCGGTACGAACCCGACATTGAGAAATTTTCGGCTCGCTGAAGAGCACTGAAACTAGCGTCACTGCGGCGTTGATGTTTCATCTGCGACGCATTGAGAAATTTTCGGCTCGCTGAAGAGCACTGAAACCCGTCGTCGAGAAACTCAGCGTCCAGCTCTTGCCGCATTGAGAAATTTTCGGCTCGCTGAAGAGCACTGAAACGTTATATAACGCACCTCCTTCGGGAATGTGAGTTTCAAATTGAGAAATTTTCGGCTCGCTGAAGAGCACTGAAACTTCAGACGAAGATGCGAGCCGCTTGACAAAACAAGATTGAGAAATTTTCGGCTCGCTGAAGAGCACTGAAACCGCGGGATCGTCGGGCATCCGGCGACGATCAGCGTCGATTGAGAAATTTTCGGCTCGCTGAAGAGCACTGAAACATGTGGATTCTGCGCGAGCCGCAGTGGGTCTACTACGATTGAGAAATTTTCGGCTCGCTGAAGAGCACTGAAACTCGCCCAGCGCGGGTCTTCTATCGCGCTCTGGTGAAATTGAGAAATTTTCGGCTCGCTGAAGAGCACTGAAACTCGCTTGACTGGACCGTGGCGCAACGCGGTCAATGATTGAGAAATTTTCGGCTCGCTGAAGAGCACTGAAACGTCGTGGTATTTGGAACTAGAACGATATCAAGTGACGATTGAGAAATTTTCGGCTCGCTGAAGAGCACTGAAACTCACGTATACGTTTGAAGACGAGACGGGCTCGAAGGATTGAGAAATTTTCGGCTCGCTGAAGAGCACTGAAACGCACGCCGACGCGCACGCCGACGGTCACCCGCACGATTGAGAAATTTTCGGCTCGCTGAAGAGCACTGAAACTTGGCATTGTTGATCCCTCGTGCAAATAACTTCAGCAAATTGAGAAATTTTCGGCTCGCTGAAGAGCACTGAAACACGGAATTGAAACCATTAGATACGCAAACAACTGTAAATTGAGAAATTTTCGGCTCGCTGAAGAGCACTGAAACCTAGATCGCGATCTGGCGCATAGGCAACCCACAATATTGAGAAATTTTCGGCTCGCTGAAGAGCACTGAAACAACGGCGCATCCCTGGGCGCGCGTGGCGCGCTTGTGATTGAGAAATTTTCGGCTCGCTGAAGAGCACTGAAACGCGCGATGCGCTGCGTGCGCTCTCGCTCGAGGAGTATGATTGAGAAATTTTCGGCTCGCTGAAGAGCACTGAAACACCTTTTCATCAACTTAGTACGTGTCGCCATATAAATTGAGAAATTTTCGGCTCGCTGAAGAGCACTGAAACTGCCAAAGGGTCATCTGCACTGACCGGAAAAGTATCAAATTGAGAAATTTTCGGCTCGCTGAAGAGCACTGAAACACCGTTTCAGGTTGCCTTTTGCGTGACTCATCTAAATTGAGAAATTTTCGGCTCGCTGAAGAGCACTGAAACTGTTACAAACACGGCAGTAGCCCGATCATACCACACATTGAGAAATTTTCGGCTCGCTGAAGAGCACTGAAACGAGAGCGCGGCGCGGCGTCTGACGGACCGGGTGATGAATTGAGAAATTTTCGGCTCGCTGAAGAGCACTGAAACTGGGACGGGTCTGCCCCCGTCCCCGCGCTTGCTGAAGATTGAGAAATTTTCGGCTCGCTGAAGAGCACTGAAACCGCCCGCCGATATTGTGCACGCAACGATCCGGCTGGATTGAGAAATTTTCGGCTCGCTGAAGAGCACTGAAACTGGGACGGGTCTGCCCCCGTCCCCGCGCTTGCTGAAGATTGAGAAATTTTCGGCTCGCTGAAGAGCACTGAAACCTTGCGCAATCACGCGTTCGTATGGCAGTCCGAACGATTGAGAAATTTTCGGCTCGCTGAAGAGCACTGAAACTTGATCAGTTCGGTCATCGCGTCCAAGGCTTGTTGCATTGAGAAATTTTCGGCTCGCTGAAGAGCACTGAAACCGCTGGGGATCAAGGTGCGCGCCGACTTCCGGCAGATTGAGAAATTTTCGGCTCGCTGAAGAGCACTGAAACTCGGCGTCGGCGAAAATGATGAGCCGCGCCTTGCGATTGAGAAATTTTCGGCTCGCTGAAGAGCACTGAAACTCGGTTGTCACGCCCACCAGTCCGATCTGCTCTGCCAAATTGAGAAATTTTCGGCTCGCTGAAGAGCACTGAAACCAGCGGAACGGCGAAGCGCGCCGGACGCGGGTCGGCATTGAGAAATTTTCGGCTCGCTGAAGAGCACTGAAACACGTAAAGCGTTGTGCCTTTTTCGTTTACACTGACTAATTGAGAAATTTTCGGCTCGCTGAAGAGCACTGAAACATTGACCGATAAAGACGCTGTTTTCACCGCGAAAAATTGAGAAATTTTCGGCTCGCTGAAGAGCACTGAAACTCCGGCGATGCGTACTGCTTCAACGCGCGGCGCGTCGGATTGAGAAATTTTCGGCTCGCTGAAGAGCACTGAAACGATGCCGGGCGCGTCTTGGTTATTCGCGTCAACGACAAATTGAGAAATTTTCGGCTCGCTGAAGAGCACTGAAACTCATCAGAAGTCGAAAACTCGTAGTCCGCGACAGTGAATTGAGAAATTTTCGGCTCGCTGAAGAGCACTGAAACCCTAATAACGGTGAATGTCATAAACAAGATCGATGAATTGAGAAATTTTCGGCTCGCTGAAGAGCACTGAAACCGAAGGAAGGCCTCATTCCACCTCGCGACGACCAGATTGAGAAATTTTCGGCTCGCTGAAGAGCACTGAAACGCCGACGCGCTTCGCTCTCAGTCGCGCGCCAGCCGAATTGAGAAATTTTCGGCTCGCTGAAGAGCACTGAAACGCGGGCGGAGGCGGATAGATCTGCATCACGCCGTGCGATTGAGAAATTTTCGGCTCGCTGAAGAGCACTGAAACCGTCGCGCACTGACGCCCACCGTCCGCGGTGCACGATTGAGAAATTTTCGGCTCGCTGAAGAGCACTGAAACTTGACCAGTTCGGTCATCGCGTCCAAGGCTTGTTGCGCAATTGAGAAATTTTCGGCTCGCTGAAGAGCACTGAAACTTTCCGTTGCGAATAAGCTCTTTGAACATTCTAGCTTATTGAGAAATTTTCGGCTCGCTGAAGAGCACTGAAACCATCTCGTTGTAGCCCGCCGCTCCCGCGCCCGCAATATTGAGAAATTTTCGGCTCGCTGAAGAGCACTGAAACGCTGCGTCGCTGTCACAACACACGCTTCTCTTTTAATTGAGAAATTTTCGGCTCGCTGAAGAGCACTGAAACAGGGGTGGGAGCATGTCATAGTTTCTCGCTTTCTCAATTGAGAAATTTTCGGCTCGCTGAAGAGCACTGAAACGTAGTATGATGTATGTGATGTTCGTCTATTATAGGGATTGAGAAATTTTCGGCTCGCTGAAGAGCACTGAAACCCTGGACGTAGACGGCTCCATCCTCGCACTCGAATACGATTGAGAAATTTTCGGCTCGCTGAAGAGCACTGAAACGCGTCGAAAGACGACGCGCTCCGGCTGCTGGAGGAATTGAGAAATTTTCGGCTCGCTGAAGAGCACTGAAACTCGCAAAGCGGGCGTCATCTAGACGTTCCGCATCACCCGATTGAGAAATTTTCGGCTCGCTGAAGAGCACTGAAACGCTCCACCACCGGCACACAAGTCGAGCGGGACACCGATTGAGAAATTTTCGGCTCGCTGAAGAGCACTGAAACCCGCCCAGTCCGCCAGCAGCGCGTCGACGTTGACCGATTGAGAAATTTTCGGCTCGCTGAAGAGCACTGAAACCGAACCCGTGCTCGCGGGCGAGGTTGATAAGTACGATTGAGAAATTTTCGGCTCGCTGAAGAGCACTGAAACCGTCGCGCACTGACACCCACCGTCCGCGGTGCACGATTGAGAAATTTTCGGCTCGCTGAAGAGCACTGAAACTGTCATTAGTTTGCAAGTCGCAGATAGGATTGTTGTGAAGATTGAGAAATTTTCGGCTCGCTGAAGAGCACTGAAACTGGGTTGTCAAGCGCATAAGTAAGTGGTATAATCATATTGAGAAATTTTCGGCTCGCTGAAGAGCACTGAAACTTCTGATGATCGGCTACGTCGCTAGTATACCGCTCGATTGAGAAATTTTCGGCTCGCTGAAGAGCACTGAAACTCTCGTTGAAGCCCTTCGCGCCAGCGTTCGCGATTGAATTGAGAAATTTTCGGCTCGCTGAAGAGCACTGAAACCTGCGGGCGCTCAAGCGCGTCTATGAGCGGGTGTTGATTGAGAAATTTTCGGCTCGCTGAAGAGCACTGAAACCTGAAGCGGGAACTATTACCGCAACAAACGGTTACGATTGAGAAATTTTCGGCTCGCTGAAGAGCACTGAAACCGATCAAGGCGCAGAACGTCGGCGTGGCGACAGCAGCATTGAGAAATTTTCGGCTCGCTGAAGAGCACTGAAACTCGTGGGTGATGCGGCACGTCGCGTCGCTGCTGACGATTGAGAAATTTTCGGCTCGCTGAAGAGCACTGAAACCGTCGATGCGCGCTTCGTTGCAGCGCAGTATTTGAATTGAGAAATTTTCGGCTCGCTGAAGAGCACTGAAACGTCCAAACACGGCTTGCAAAGCCCGCAGTGCGTCACATTGAGAAATTTTCGGCTCGCTGAAGAGCACTGAAACTCAAACTGCATAATTCGAAGGTCTTCTTTTCGTGTTACATTGAGAAATTTTCGGCTCGCTGAAGAGCACTGAAACGACGCGCCGTACACCGTCCTCGCGCGGCGGGGCAAGATTGAGAAATTTTCGGCTCGCTGAAGAGCACTGAAACCCAGGCGCACGCCTGGCGGCTCTTTCGTTCTCGTTGAATTGAGAAATTTTCGGCTCGCTGAAGAGCACTGAAACGCTACTTCTCCCACATTCTCCTCATACCGCGTGCTCCATTGAGAAATTTTCGGCTCGCTGAAGAGCACTGAAACAAACGCTGCTCATCAAGGCGTACGGCGAAGACATTCTCAAATTGAGAAATTTTCGGCTCGCTGAAGAGCACTGAAACCGACGTACAAGTTGATGCTGCCGGTCTGGGAACAAGATTGAGAAATTTTCGGCTCGCTGAAGAGCACTGAAACGCGCACGTCGCGCATCTTTCTGATGCAGTTCGCGACGCATTGAGAAATTTTCGGCTCGCTGAAGAGCACTGAAACCGCGCTGCTCGACCGACGCGGCAGAGCGGTGCTTGATTGAGAAATTTTCGGCTCGCTGAAGAGCACTGAAACCTCGTACCATACAACCCAACGTGCAGCGCGTCACGTATTGAGAAATTTTCGGCTCGCTGAAGAGCACTGAAACTTACGCGCGAGAGAACGACGTATACCGTCTCGTTCAAATTGAGAAATTTTCGGCTCGCTGAAGAGCACTGAAACCGTTGATCTCCTTGCATATCACCTTCAACACGCGCGATTGAGAAATTTTCGGCTCGCTGAAGAGCACTGAAACAGTCCCGATGTCGCTGGTGTTCTCGAACGCCAGCAACATTGAGAAATTTTCGGCTCGCTGAAGAGCACTGAAACTCGCTGCTCGGCGAATTCATCTTTCAGCATTGGAGCAGCATTGAGAAATTTTCGGCTCGCTGAAGAGCACTGAAACCGCTGTCTGTTTCCGGATCGACCGCGCTGATGTGAATTGAGAAATTTTCGGCTCGCTGAAGAGCACTGAAACCGTTGGTTGACGTTTGGCAGCGCGGCGGGTTGTTCGATTGAGAAATTTTCGGCTCGCTGAAGAGCACTGAAACATTGCTTTGCGCACCAGCCGCGCAACGACCGGCGCGATTGAGAAATTTTCGGCTCGCTGAAGAGCACTGAAACCATTTTGCCGCGTACAATCAAATACTGCGCTGCAAATTGAGAAATTTTCGGCTCGCTGAAGAGCACTGAAACACGCATGTACCAGACAGCAGCGCCGAACGCACACAGGATTGAGAAATTTTCGGCTCGCTGAAGAGCACTGAAACCTAACACGAGACTGGTGTAGAACATCTCGAAAAGCTGCGATTGAGAAATTTTCGGCTCGCTGAAGAGCACTGAAACGCGCCGCAGCCGCGTTTCGTTTAGTTCTGCGCCGCATTGAGAAATTTTCGGCTCGCTGAAGAGCACTGAAACCAGCAGCATCAGCAGCGTCAGCAGCACAGTACTGAATTGAGAAATTTTCGGCTCGCTGAAGAGCACTGAAACCGTCGCTGTAGCCGCAGACGGCGATGCGTAGTCGGATTGAGAAATTTTCGGCTCGCTGAAGAGCACTGAAACGCGCCGAACGCATTGCCAACGCTCCCGCGCCGGACGATTGAGAAATTTTCGGCTCGCTGAAGAGCACTGAAACTCGCCGCGCTCGTAGATCAACCGCCCGTCGCGCACAATTGAGAAATTTTCGGCTCGCTGAAGAGCACTGAAACACGCCGACGTCGGCGAGGCGACGCTGACGTTCATTATTGAGAAATTTTCGGCTCGCTGAAGAGCACTGAAACGCGCCGATGAGCACGCGCCCCAGCGCGCCGAGTTCAAATTGAGAAATTTTCGGCTCGCTGAAGAGCACTGAAACCGGCGCGCTTTGACCGCATCCCGTTGTTTGTGTTGATTGAGAAATTTTCGGCTCGCTGAAGAGCACTGAAACGCGCGGCTGGCCGACGCCGGTCCCGCGCAGCATCGCATTGAGAAATTTTCGGCTCGCTGAAGAGCACTGAAACCTGCGGCGCGGTTCGTTCAAGCGGCAATTGAAGCGCTGGATTGAGAAATTTTCGGCTCGCTGAAGAGCACTGAAACCCGGCCTCCCCTACCTGACTCCGGTTGCCGTCTCCATTGAGAAATTTTCGGCTCGCTGAAGAGCACTGAAACTCAACGTTACGCAGCTACGTTGGTTTTACAGTTGTTTGATTGAGAAATTTTCGGCTCGCTGAAGAGCACTGAAACCTTCGCCGCCCGCGCCGCTGCGTCCGCCAACCCGATTGAGAAATTTTCGGCTCGCTGAAGAGCACTGAAACCCGTTCCGGCGCTTTCTGATGCGCGGGGACGGATTGAAATTGAGAAATTTTCGGCTCGCTGAAGAGCACTGAAACCCAGCGTTGCAATCGCTTTATCAGCAATCTCAACCGCATTGAGAAATTTTCGGCTCGCTGAAGAGCACTGAAACCGACACCGGCGAGATGGAGGAATTACGCTTCACGATTGACATTGAGAAATTTTCGGCTCGCTGAAGAGCACTGAAACGAGGACGCGCTTTCATCGTTTTGATTATCGGCTCAATTGAGAAATTTTCGGCTCGCTGAAGAGCACTGAAACCGCCGTATGCTTTGATCAGCAGCGTCGCGGCGACCGGATTGAGAAATTTTCGGCTCGCTGAAGAGCACTGAAACGTCCGCGAGCGCAAGCGAGCGGCGGCGCGGTTGGTGATTGAGAAATTTTCGGCTCGCTGAAGAGCACTGAAACGAGCGCACCGAACACACCGATAAACGAGCCAGGCATGATTGAGAAATTTTCGGCTCGCTGAAGAGCACTGAAACGCATAACAGCCCCTGCGCGCCACGCGCGCCCGAGGATATTGAGAAATTTTCGGCTCGCTGAAGAGCACTGAAACTGGCGCAATGCAGTCCATGATCACTGGACTCCTGGCGATTGAGAAATTTTCGGCTCGCTGAAGAGCACTGAAACGATCGAGTCGGCCCTGCGCGCACACGTTGACGCGGATTGAGAAATTTTCGGCTCGCTGAAGAGCACTGAAACGCATCAGCAGTATGCTGCTGACGCTGCTGACGCTGCATTGAGAAATTTTCGGCTCGCTGAAGAGCACTGAAACTACTCACCAGCGCGACGAGCAGCCGTTCCGTCTCGATTGAGAAATTTTCGGCTCGCTGAAGAGCACTGAAACATGTCGCTCGTGTTCAGCAGCGCAAGCAACTACGCAACCATTGAGAAATTTTCGGCTCGCTGAAGAGCACTGAAAC
>Ga0308415_1001032_pt1 | contig 12303 bp, 10 predicted proteins | sample HotsprSampleOS55_FD_203465 | JGI IMG/M metagenome (GOLD analysis project Ga0308415, IMG submission 203465) | Hot spring phototrophic mat microbial communities from Octopus Spring, Yellowstone National Park, Wyoming, United States - 20090730_OS55 ... | reverse complement strand
GGTAATCGTCCGCCAGTTCCATCTGCGCCAGCGCCTCTTCGCCGATGACCGTCTGATGGAGCAGCACGTGGTTGAGCACGCTGCCGAGCGAGTATTTCGCGTCCGGGTCCTGCGCCGCAACTTCGACAGCTTCAGAAATGGCGATCCCCAGGCTGCCGGTGCTGTCGGGATGGGCGGCAAGGATCATGCGCCCGGCGTTCGTCTCCTCACTCGGGCTGGCGACCACCCGCGCGCCGTATGCTTCCATCAGCGCCCGTCGATACGGCTTCTGCTGATAACTGACCTTCACCATAAAGACCAGCACCTCAAGCCCGAAGAACGCGCCCGCCATCGCCAGCGACGATCCCCACTGCCCTGCGCCGGTTTCCGTCACCAGGCGTTTGACCCCTTCCTGCTTGTTGTAATACGCCTGCGCCACGGCGGTATTCGGCTTATGGCTCCCCGCCGGGCTGACCCCTTCATACTTGTAGTAGATACGGGCAGGCGTATCGAGCGCCTGCTCCAGGCGGCGCGCGCGAAACAGCGGCGTCGGGCGCCACTGACGGTAGATCGCCTGCACCTCTTCGGGTATCTCAATAAAACGCTCAGTGCTCACCTCCTGCAGGATCAGCGCCATCGGAAAGAGCGGCGCCAGGTCCTGCGGACCGATCGGTTGACCCGTGCCCGGATGGAGCACCGGCGGCGGCGGTACAGGCAGGTCCGCCTGGATGTTGTACCAGGCGGTCGGCATCCGATCTTCGGCGAGCAGATACTTGACGGTCGTCATGGAACGTCCCTCCTCAGCAGCACGGGTAGCGCGCAGGCGATGTCACGAGCGACGCGCGCCGCGCCTGCATCGAACAGCGCGCGCCGTGAATCAAAAAGCCTCTCGTCCTGTCCAGGGACGAGAGGCTGAAACAACCTCCGCGGTGCCACCCCGGTTCGCCACGCCGTTCAGACGTGACGCCCTCAGCGAGTACAGCGTGCATTGCACGCGATACCCCGCGCCCTTGTAACGGTGGCGTCTCCGGCGGCTACTACTGCGGACAACGTTCAACGTTGCCGGTTCGCTCCGCAACTCCCGGGCCCATTCCGCACCGTCGCCTGCACCGACCTCTCACCATCCGCCGGTTCGCTGAGCCGCGCCCTGGTGCGTACTCTTCCCGTTCACGGTCATTAACATCAGGTTTGTGTGTGTGAGTATAGCAGGAATCGGCGTCGGCGTCAAGCGGATTTCTAACATAGAAGCCGATCTGGCATCCGGTCTGCGGCGCGCCTTCAATCGCAGCAAGCCGCCCGGCGCCAGCATGATCGCGTAGGGAAACCACAGGTGCGATGCTTGCCTGATTATTGGCTGTGCAACCTGGACAGCGCGTACACGTATCTCTTATCGAGAACGATATCATACAACCTGTCAAAAGGAGCGAAGCATGGGTACACGTCGAAGCCGGCATCTCCACCTCTTCCTTCTTCTGGCGCTGATCGCACTTCTGCTGCTGACCGGTTGTACCACGCGGGCTGCTTCTCCGGGGCGACTGTTCGTAAGCGACGAGACAGAGCGGTTGCGCCAGTCGGAGGTGGCGAAGGCTGCCGCGCCACTGGTGCAACGTGGCGCCAGAGTCGTTGTTCTCATTGTCCAGCGCGGTGATAACAACGGCGACGACCTGACCAGGCGGCTGACCGCCATCAATCCGCAGGGATATTCGTCGCATGATCGCATTGCTCCTGACGCAATCGCCATCTACGTCAGTTACGAACCGCGATACGCCGAACTGCGCGCGGGGAAGAACTGGAGTAACGCCCTCACAAACGACGTGCTGACAGACATTCGCACCAGGACGCTCAATTCTGCGCTGCGCAAGGACAATGTGACCAATGGCGTGGCCGAAACGCTCAGGCGCTTTGAGTCGGTGCTGATGTGGCGTGATATCAATAATCTGATCACCATTGCTATCATCGTGATCATCGTGATAGTAGTTATCTTGATCATCGTCGGAATAGTGCGCAGCTTGCTGAGCGGCAACATACGGTGGAGTTCTGACTCTTCTGACGACTGGTCGTACTCGTCGAGCAGCAGGTCATCATCGTGGGACTCGTCGAGTGATGACTCACGATCGTGGGGTTCGTCAAGCAGCGACTCGTCAGGTGGTGGTTCGGGGAGTGATTCAAGCAGCAGCGGCGGCTCGTGGTGATCGGTCAATCCACTCCTGCGCAGCAGGACAACGCGTGCTATTCGTTCTCTAACACATCACCCCTGCCATACGCAGGGGTGACAAAAACAGGCGCGCTGCTGCACTAACCACAGTCATGTGCGGAAGAAATCGATCACCGAGCCGCGGTCTTCTTCGCTCGGCATAATCTCGACAAACGTGATACGCCACCAGGGGAAGATGACGCTCTGGACGCCGGGCGCCAGATATGGGACATCCTTGCCATCACGTTTGCGCATATTCGTCACTTTGATGAACATATCTCCGGGTTGCGGCTCCTGTTCGATATCCGCCAGAACCGGGTCTTCACCGGCAATGTGCAAAATGACGGTTCGTGCCACTGTGCGCTCCTTTCATCGCTTGCGATGATGACCTTCCAGACGCAACAACAATGTGCCACACATAATCTCATCGCCGGGCTGCACCGGCGTTGCGCGCATCGGTTCGATCTGCCGACCGTTGACGAACGTGCCGTTGGCGCTGCCAAGGTCTTCCACCCGATACGTCCCGTCGCGATACGAGAGAATCGCATGGCGGCGTGAGACGCCAGCATCATACCCGCCAAACGGACCCAGATCGACATCCGGCATGATGCCGCGTGTCGGGTCTGCCCGCCCGATCAGCACCTCATCGCTCAGATCGACCTCGATCCGGCGTCGATTGCTCACCACGATCAGCGCGACGACGTGATCCGACAGTGCGTTCTCGTCTGAGGGCAGACCAGACGTGGAGGGCGTTTGATGATTTTCGACCGCCGCCACATCCAGTTCGCGCGTCGACTCCGGCGGACCGGCGTCGATCAGGCTGGCGCCGCATTCAGTGCAGAAGATCGTGCCATCGAGTTGTTTTGCCGTACAGTTTGGACAGACAATCATAAGCCGTTGACCGGTTCACGTCGTGCGTATCGAATAACGAGTCGTTTCCTGTATCTTACGAAGAGCGCGAGTCTTCTCATGTCCCGGTCTCACGTTCATCGCTGGCAACCGGTCCGATCAGCCCGCGCGTGCCGAACCGGATGCGTTTGCGCCCTTCTTCGCTCGCCGCGCCGCTGCGCAGGATGCGCGTCGCCTCCTGCTGCAACGTATGCGCCAGCGCGGTATCGCCGACGTTGAGCATGCGCGTGCCGGCCATGTGCAGGCGTTCACTCGCCTCTGCGAGCCGTCCTTCGGCGGCGTGCTTCCATGCGCTTGCCTGCAACCGGTACGCTACCAGGCGCTCCAGCCAGTGCTTGACGGTTGCATCGACACGATGGGTTACTTCCGCAGCCGGGCGCATGCTGATGCGAATCAATTCTTCACGCACCTGATCGTGCAGGTTCGCGGCGGGCAGGTGGTACCGCAGCGTCAGTTTCAGCACCGGATAGTCCCCGACCGGCAGCGCTGGCACAACGACCTCGATCAGAAACCCCTGCACACCGGTATCGGGCCAGTCTCCCAGATTGGCGGCCCAGCGGCGCTCTTCCTCCTCGACAATCGTGATCGGCGCGATGAAGGGGCGCACCTGATCGAGCGAGCGGATCAGCGCGCCGGGGCGTGTTTCGAGCGAGAGGTGCACCTGTTGCGCAAAGATGGCATGCAGACGTTTCACCTCATCGGCGAACACTTTGACGACATCCTGAGCGGTGGCGATGTACTGCGCGCGACTGTTTTCGCTGGCGGTCATTGTTTCGAGCAGGTCTTCATTCCACTCCGTCCCGATCCCCAGCGCCGTCAATCCGATGCCGCGCGATTGTCCACGGCGCGCAATTTCGACACAGCGACTCTCATCGCCATAGGTGCGTCCGTCGGTCAGCAGAATAAGCCGGCTGATCCCGCGTGTCAGGAAGGGGCGTTGCACTTCTTGCAGCGCCAGCGCCAGACCCTGCGCCATTTCCGTGCCGCCAGCCGCTTCGATCTGCGCAATCGCCGCCTTCAGATCGGATTTTTTGATGGCGCGCTGGGCAGGAATGACGACATCGGCGCGATCATTGAACACGACCAGCGAAAAATAATCGTCGGGTCCCAGTTGATCGACGATCCGTGCAGCGGCTTCTTTGACCTGCATCAGGCGTTCGCCGCGCATCGACGAACTCCGGTCGAGAACCAGGCACAGGTTGAGCGGCAGTTTTGGCAGTTGCTGCGCCACCCCTTCAGCATGCGCTTCCAGCAAGACGTAGACTAACTGCGGCTCATCGCCAACTGCCAGCATTGTGCGGCTCAGAGTCTGTTGAAGGTTGATGCCTGGCGTCATATCTGCCCTGCCGATAGGTGCACGGGTGCGTCACACCAACAATAGAAACACGTTACCACGAGTATGGCATCGCTGGCAATAGGAAAAAATGGCGGATATGACGTGCGCTAGACGAGCCGGACCAGCACTGCCGAGATGTTATCAGGTCCGCCCGCGCGGTTCGCCGCGTCCACCAGTGCACGCACTGCACGCTGCGGGCTATCGATGGTCTGGATGATCCGCAGCATTGCCGCATCGTCCACGCACCCCCACAGACCGTCGCTCGCCAGCAGCAGATGAGTCGCATCGCCGATCGGCTGGAACACCAGATCGACGGCGATCTCCGGGTGCTGACCGACGGTGCGGTACAGTTGGGAGCGGAGCGGGTGATCGCGCGCCTCAGACGGGTCGAGCTGTCCCATGTCGATCAGGCGCCCCACTGCGGAATGGTCGGATGTCAACTGATGGATGCCGCGCGCATCGATCAGATAGGCGCGGGTATCGCCGACGTGACCGATATAGAGCGAGCGACCGAGCAGAAGCGCCGCAGTGCAGGTAGTTCCCATGTCCGAGCCGGTCAACCGCGCCTGTTCCCAGATCGTGCGGTTGGCTTCCTGAACCGCTTCAACCATCAGCGCCTGCAGGGAGACGTTGATCGCGCCTTCGATTGCCGGAACGAGGAGGTCGGCGATAATACGCCGCGCAACGGCGCTGACCGCCATGCGGCTGGCAATCTCGCCGCCTGCGTGCCCGCCCATCCCGTCGGCAACAATGAACAGTCCAAGGATGGCATCGCCGGTTTCGCGCGGGATGCTGCTGATCAGGGTATAGATCGAGTCCTGATTTGTTTCACGAATCTGGCCGATATGGCGCATGGCTGCCGCCGCAATTGCAGGCGGCGCGGGTGGAGTTTCACGGGGGAGTGTCTCATCGTCGAGCGGTTCGGTGGCGCCGGGTCGCTGATCCTGATCGGCCTGCGCCATCACTGCGCGCGTATCCAGCGGGCGTGTGCCATCGCCATCGTCGCCAGACCACCATGTCGCGCTCTGGTCAGGCGGCGAGTTGTCAGGTTGCTCAGGCGGTGTATGTTCACTCATGGATTATCGACTTTCCGGTGCAAGAACAACGACGAACTGCGCTGCGGCCGGCGGAGGAAGCAACACGTGTGGCAACATTACGCACGCAGCGCATACAGTGCGTGATCGAGCGATCCGATATAGACCACGCCTTCGCTGATCGCTGGTGACGACACAACCGGTCCCTGCGTCTCATAGCGCCAGATCAACGTGCCATGCGCGGCGTCGAGGCAGTAGACGCACCCATCGGCAGCGCCAAAGTAGACCCGCCCCTGCTCGACGCGCGGCGATGATGTGATCTGACTGCCGGTGTCATACTTCCAGGCAAGCTTGCCGTTCTTCAGTTCGACTGCGTACAGGTTGCCATCGACCCCGCCGACGAACACCCGTGTGCCAAAGACATACGGTGATGAATTGACATAATGATTTGTGCGGAACTTCCACACGGGCCAGCCGCCCTCGCTATCGAGCGCGTAGAGGGTGTTGTCCATCGAACCGACGATGACCATATTCTCGGCGAAGGCGGGCGATGAAATGACCGGTTGCTGAGTACGCTGCTTCCAGCGCACCCCGCCATTTTTGATACTCAGCGCATAGACGAACCCATCACCGCCGCCGAAGTAGACCGACTCGCCCGCAATGCACCCTGAGGAACGGATCGGCATCCAGGTGCGATACTTCCAGATCTGTGCGCCGCGCAAGCCGTCGATGGCATAGAAGTGCTGATCATCCGAACCGATGAAGATCACCCGATCAAGCACGCGTGGCGACGAGCGCACCGGTTTGCCGGTGCGGAACGTCCAGCGCAGCGCGCCGCGGCGAATATCGCAGGCGTACACGGCGCCATCTTCCGATCCGACAACAACAATATCGTTCCATACCGCAGGTGATGAGGAAATACCGCCTTCGGTGGCGTACTTCCAGCGGAACTCGCCCCGCCCCGCATCGACCGCATACAGGTTCGTATCGTAGCATCCGACGAAGACCATGCCATTGCTGACGCATGGTGATGAACGCACTTCGTCTTCGCACACAAAGCGCCAGACCAGTTCGGTGGTCGGGGCGCTGCTGACGCGCGGCAACGCAACTTTTCCCGCCGTCGCCGCCCCGCCGGAATGTGTGCGCAGCGTCGGCGTCTGCAAGAGCGCCAGGCGCATCTCCTCCGCCGATGCCCAGCGGGTTTTCATATCGTAGGACAACGCCTTCTCGATCACGGCAGCAAGTTCGGGTGAAACCTGCGGGTTCAACTGGCGCAGCGGGCGCTCGTGGAAGGTGAACGGCGTCTCCGTGCGCGGATCGCTTGCGGTCAACAGGTGATGGAGCGTCGCGCCAAGAGCGTAGAGATCGCTCTGAGGCTCAGCGATGCCCTTGTACTGTTCCGGCGGCGAATATCCTTCGGTGCCGATCACGGTGCCGCGGGTGCGCACCAGGCTGCGCGCGATGCCGAAATCGATCAGCACGATCCGATCCTCAGGGGTGATCATGACGTTGGAAGGTTTCATGTCACGGAAGACGATCGGTTCCGGCTTCTGACCGTGCAGGTAGGCGAGCACCTCGCACAACTGAACCGCCCAGCGCGCCACACGCTCTTCGGGCAGCGGACCCCCTGCCTCGCTGAGGACGGTTTCCAGGTCTTTTCCGTGGATCAACTCCAGGATCAGATAGACCCGTCCATTCTCCTCGAAGAAATCGAAGACTTTTGGAATGGCGGGATGCTGCAACGTTGCCAGCAACCCGGCTTCGCGCTCGAAGTTCTTGAGATTCAACAGGCGCGTATTCGAATCCGGCGCACTTTGATACATCTCCTTGATCGCGCACGGACGCACGACATCCTTGAAGCGCAGGTCGCGCCCGCGATACACGACGCTCATCCCGCCGATGCCCAGCGTGCCTTCGATGACATAGCGCCCCTGCAGGATGACGCCGGGTTGCATCACCGGCGCAACGATGCGCGCGCCAGCGCCGGGGGCTGCCGTTCCTTGCGGGTCAGCTCCGGCATCACTCTGTGACGCATTGGCGCCGATACCTTTCGTGGTGCCGGGCTTCTTGATCAACGCCATACAACTCCTCCGCAGCGGGCCATACCGGGATGCACCATGGAAACGGGCGCGCCTGGCAGGATGGATACGCGCTCGACCGGTTAATCTCTTGTTATTATACAGGATAGACGTGAGTGTGGCAGCGTGTGCAGATATGCAGATGCACGCTTGCTCACTGCTGTCATTATAGGGCTTCCGGCTGGATGAATCAACAGGCGGCATTGCGTCGGATCGTCGTCAGAATCGTACACCCTGCGACTGTGCCACACTGCTGGGGTAACTGTTCACACCTGGAGGAACACACGCGCCTGGGAGCGAGGGCGGGACGCCTTCGTCGCTTCTATGAGGGCAAGATGCCCTCGCTCCCAGGCGACATGTAAACGCTTACACCGCTGCGTTGAGTTGAACGGCCTGCACACCCGTGCTATGATTATCGAAAAGCATTCAGGAGTGAGGAGCCAGGCATGGAAAGCGGCGACCCCTTCGATCCGCGTGCGCCCCGATCACCGCGCCGTGAGCAGCGCGATACCGAACGGCTGGACTCCGGCAATCACGCCGAGCCGGTGAATCCGGCATGGCGTCGGACCAGGAGCGCCGGGCGTCAGTCGCGCGGCGGTGCATCGTTTCCCCAGGAACTGTTGCTCTGGCTTCAGTACGATGGTTGGAAGTTCGTGCTGGCTGCCATCGCAATTGTGCTAGCCGGGGTTGTGCTCTTCGTTCTCAGTCAATCGAATGCACCGAAGCCGCTGCCCGCCGCAGCGCCCGAACCGCAGCCGCCGATTATGCTGACGCCGCTGCCGGAACAACCGACTGTCACGCCTGAGCCGCTGACCTCGACTCTCTCGCTGACGCCGACCACGCCGCTGAATGTTCGGTTGCGCGTGCAGGGAACGGGCGCGCTTGGTCTCTTTTTGCGCCCTGAGCCAAATCGCAACAGTACGCCGATCAAGACATTGCCCGAAGGCACGATTGTCACCGTCGTCGGGGAGGACTCGGTGCAGCCGGATCGGGTGTGGAAGCGAGTGCGCGATCCGGAGGGCGCCGAGGGATGGGCGGCAGCAGACTATCTGGCGCCGGTGACGCCGTAGGAATGGTGGATCATCGCTGAAGGCAGGCGCTTACCACAGGCGGCGCTGTTCGAGCGGGCGGCGTCCATCGAGCAGGAGGTAAGGCGCTGCCCAACTGACGACGACCCCCAGTTTTGCGAGTTGCCCCGGCTCGCGCAGGCGCGTCTCGCGGCGCACGGCGATAATCCGGTCAGCGGAGCGCGGACCAATGCCGGGAACGCGCAGCAACAATCGCCGTGGTGCGGTATTGGCATCGACCGGTTCACAGAGGAAATGTTCCGCCCACGCCTGTTTTGGAGTCTTGTCACGCGGTAACATGCCGTTGTCGTCGAACGGCAGTTCATCGATGGTAAATCCGTAATCGCGGATCATAAAGTCCGCCTGGTAGAGCCGCAGTTCACGCAGCGGATCCTCGGCGGGCAGGTCGGCGAACGGCGTGCGCTCGATAGGATGAAAGGCGCTGAAGAATGCGCGGCGCAGGTCGAGTTCCCGATGGGCGCGCGCCGCCGTCCCCAGCAACTCACGGTCGCTTTCGCCAGCCGGACCGACGACGAACTGCGTGGTCAGGCTGCGGGCGGCTGGCCGTCCGGCGGCGCGCGCCCGGCGGATCAGTTCGGCAGCCCACGCCATACGTCCCCACATGCTGCTGGCAAACTCTTTTTCCGGCGCAAGCAGCGCCAGGCGTTCAGCGTTCGGCGCTTCCAGGTTCAGCGAAACGCGGTCTGCCAGTTCGATCGCGCGTTCGATGTAGTCGAACGCGGCGCCGGGGATCAATTTCAGGTGAATATAGCCGGTGTACCCTTCTTTCAACCGCAAACGCTCGACCGTTGCCAGCATCTTCTCCATGGTCGCATTCGCGTCGGGGACAATCCCGGAAGAGAGGAACAGACCATCGACCTGACGGGTGCGATGCAGCGTCATGAAGGTTGTCGCCAGTTCATCGGGTTTGAAAGTGGTGCGTGAACGCCGCACGGCGCACGAGGTGAAGCAGTAGCGACAGGAATAGCGGCATGCGTTGGTTTGTAGCACCTTGAACAGGCGTGTCGTTCCGCCTCCTTCTTTTGTGGCGGTATAGATGAAGCCCTCTGGCTGACGAATCCCCTCTTGCACACTTGCAACAGCCGGGATCGACGTTGCCTCGACGGTTGCTTCGGCGCTGAGGATCGCCAGTTTCTGGCGTGCGTCCGGTTCAATGAAGATCAGTGGACTCATCGCTTCCTGCTTCGTTACCAGCGTCGGTCGTTCTTCCAGCGTTTCGTGCTGCGTCGAGTGCGTCGCCTCCACTTCCACAAAGGAGAAACAGCCTGATGCGGAGAGCATGCCGCGAGGAGGGGGAAGTGCGTGTCGGAAAAGGGGTGTGGCAGAGTGGCGCTGCTGTCTGGTCGAACCATCACCCTGGCAATGGGAGTCCTCGCCTGTCCACGTGAGCATCACGGAGCATTGGGCGCACGGGTCTCTCGGATCCTCTCCCGGCTGCGGCGCTCAGATCATCTCACCGCCATACTCATCGGCGTAGGGTCCGGTGTTTTCATCATCGCCGCCGGGCGCATCTTCCGGCAGATCATCGTAGTCCATACCGCCTCCGCAGCAAACCGGCGCCTGGTTTCAACAGCGGATTCCCGATACCTGGCATTGATTTTGGTTCGCCTTGTTTGTACCGGGCATGATGCAAACACGCTCTATTGTACCAGATTTTTGCCCTGGAGTGCAGAGAGAAACGACCTTCTGCCAGATCTTGATCGATCAGGATGCATTTCTGCCAGGTCAACCTGTGGTTATTCTGGGATATTCCTGGCGCTCTGGAATGGAACGCTGCGTGTCCCCGCATGCGTGGGCATCTCGTCTGTAGGCAATGATGTGACCCTTTACAGGAGCGCGGGCATCTTGCCCGCGGCGGCTCTACCAGGGTGGGACGCTCTCGTGCAGATGGGGAGCGAACACCGGTGTACGGTGTATGACCAGGGGGAGACTATTCGGGCGCATTCTGAGTCTGTTGCGGGCATATGTCGCGCATGATCCCCAAAACACACGAGACGCTAGAGCGCAGCGTATCGCAGGAATATGCCCGCCTTTACCTCAAAACACACCGCTCTATAACACTGAGAGCGCAGAGTTCGTATCAATGGCATCTCTATGTCTCAGCGGTGAAGCACACTTTTTGCAGGCAGCTCAAGGATGAGTCCACTGCAAAAAGGGCATGTCACCGCAGAGAGGCACAGCGTTCGCAGAGGAAGACGCCATAGCGAGTAGCTCCGGCGCGTCGTACTTCGCCATGCATACGTTCCGTTTTTGAAGTTCTCTGCGCGCTCGGCGTTTTGGCGGTGCGTTTTTGCAGCGAAATGGAGGATAGATTGCCTGGTGGGCGATACTGGACTCGAACCAGTGACCTCATCGGTGTGAACGATGCGCTCTAGCCAACTGAGCTAATCGCCCGGCGCATACCAGTATACCACGGAGCGTCAGAACGCGCAACTCGTGTAAATAGTTCAAAAACCTGAACTTTTGTAGACGATTTGTGGTGCTTTTGTGCCTGGGTTCTCCACATGATTCATGGTATCCTGCTTCACAATTATCTTCCCGTCATACCCTCATATATGTATGGAGGACGGCATGGCACGCCGGAGTGGTGGTATCAAGCGGAGTTCCTGGGTGACCTTTCGCAGACGTTTGTTTCTGGTGCGTCAGTTGCTGCGCGCGCCTGCGAGTGCGGAAGAGTTGATAACAAAAGTTCAGACGGAGCTTGGCGAGAATGGATATCCGGCGAATGCGGCGGCGGCGCTCAAGCATGATCTCGATTCGCTCAAAGGGGAGTACGACTGCCGAATTGTCTATCGGCGCGATCAGGGGAAGTATGTCATTGTAGACCTGGGAGAACTGGCGTTGCTCGATCTGCCGCAGCAGAGCCTCGAGGCGCTGGCGCTGCTCGATGCGAGTTATCCGGCGGGAACTGGAAATCCCGTGCATGCCCATATTCGTGCGTTGCTCGATCAGGTGATCCAGATGCTGCCCAATCGTGCGCAGACGCAGTTGCAATCGCGGCGCAGCGCCGGGCGTCAGCGGGTGCGCAGCGGTCGGATCGATGCAAATGTGCTGACAGCAGTGCGTCAGGCAATCGAGGAACGGCGTGAACTGGCGTTTCGCTATTGGGGGTTGAACGATGGCGAGGCGCCGCGACGGCATCGTGTTGCGCCCTATGGCATCTTCTTCCGCAACAGCGGGCATACGTATCTCGATGCCACGCTGCTCGAAGTGCAACCGCCCGGTTCCGATCAACTGTTTGCTGATCTCGACTACCGCCTCGACCGGATTGTTCCCGGTACAGCGCAGGTGCTTCCAACCCCCTTGCCGCCGGAGCGCCCAAAGGCGCGTACATGGACGTTGCGCTACCGCCTGCATCCCGACGTTGCCCGTGGAGAGGATGTGGCTGCGCTGTTCCCCGATACGCGCATCGAGTATGGTGATGATGGCAGCGCGCTTGTGTCTGCAACCATTTCCAATCTATCGATTGCGCGCGATGTGCTGCTACGCTATGGTGATCGGTGTCGGGTCATTGATCCGCCTGAGTTAATCGACATGATCCGCGAGACGGTCGATGCAATGGGATCGCTCTATGGCAGCCCGATCTCGTCGCGGTGAGCGCGTGGTGTCGCCTGATGGTTTGCCGGTGATCCACTGAAAGCGCAGAGGGACGCGCATTCTGGGGCGGTGGTGCGCGCTCTCCGCT
>Ga0308415_1001028_pt1 | contig 12341 bp, 11 predicted proteins | sample HotsprSampleOS55_FD_203465 | JGI IMG/M metagenome (GOLD analysis project Ga0308415, IMG submission 203465) | Hot spring phototrophic mat microbial communities from Octopus Spring, Yellowstone National Park, Wyoming, United States - 20090730_OS55 ... | reverse complement strand
GCCGAACCCCAGCGCGATCACGATCCACCCGTCCGCCGTCGGGAACGCCTGGAACGGCGTCGCGCTCGGGTGGCGCGTCCCCAGCGGCCCCGGCACCTCGCCCGTCACGAAGTACCGCATGATCGCGTTCTCCATCACCGTCACCTGGCAATCGAGCATGCTGATGTCGATCGCCTGCCCGAGCCCGCTCCGCTCACGCTCCCGCAGCGCCGCGAGGATGCCGATGACCGCGAACATCCCCGCCACCACGTCGCCGTACGACACGCCCGGCCGGATCGGCGGCCCGCCCGGCTCCCCCGTAATCGACAGCACTCCGCCCATCGCCTGCACCACGATGTCGAGCGCAGGCCGGTCCCGGTACGGCCCCGTCTGCCCGAACCCGCTGATGCTCGCCAGGATCACCCGCGGGTTCCGCGCCGAAAGCACCTCGTACCCCAGCCCCAGCTTCTCCAGTGTCCCCGGCGTGAAGTTCTCGATCACCACGTCGGCATGCTCAACCAGCTGCAGGAACAGCTCGCGCCCCTCGGGGTGCTTCAGGTCGATCGCCAGGCTCCGCTTCCCCCGGTTCACCGAAAAGAAGTACCCGCTCCACCCGTTCTGGTACGGCCCCGTCGTCCGCGAAATATCCCCGTAGGGCGGCCGCTCCACCTTGATGACGTCCGCCCCAAGGTCGGCCAGGATCATCGACCCGAACGGCCCGGCCAGCACCCAGGTCAGGTCCAGCACCCGGACCCCTTCCAGCGGTCGCGCCATGTCCCCGGTACCTTCCCTCCGCGGCTGCATCGTCCCCCGATTCTCCCCGCGGAGGGGCTCCCCGTCGAATGCCCGCCGCCGGCTCAGGCCGCCTTCTTCGCTTCCCCGGGCTTCGGCACCGCCTTCACCAGCGTCAGCGCGTACTCCCGCGTTGCCGTCACCGGGTCTTTCGTCCGCCACTGGTGCGCCTCGGTGATCACCGTCAGTGTCCCCGCGAACCGCATCCAGAACACCAGGTACCGGTACGCCGGCATGAACGGCACCACCCACCAGCCCCGCCACAGCCGCCGCGCGCTCGGGTACACCACCAACAGCGCGCTCGTCGTCCACGTCGCCGCTTCAATCACAAAGTACGCCCCGTAGAGCGCCACCCCGGCCAGCAGCACCGTGCTCCACGAGTAGCCGAAGAACACCAGCCCCGGCATCAGGAATGTCCAGGCCACCCGCGGGAAGGCCAGCGTGTGGTCCACCACGAGCGTCCGCACCGGCGCAAACCCCCGGTAGAACAGGCCCCGCTTCGCAAGCTTCGGATGCGCCGCAATCACCTCGATCTCCCCCCGCTGCCACCGCACCCGCTGCGCATACAGCGCCCGCAGCGAAGGAATCGGGTCCGTGTAGCACACCGCGCTCGTCACCACCCCGACCCGCTTCCCGGGGAACCGCTCCTGCATCTCGAACGTCATGAAGGTGTCTTCGCCGACCGTGCTCGTGTCGTACAGGTGCGACGCCAGCAGCGCCTCCCGCCGGAACGCGCTGAACGCCCCCGCCAGCGTGAACAGCCGGTTCGCCATCGTCTCGAACCGCCGGCCCACGTTGAAGGCGAAGTAGTACTCCTGGAACTCGCACTCGTGCAGCAGCCGCAGCCAGCCCTTGCTCCCGGCTTCCGGCCGGATCTCCACCGCCCCCGTCGCCGCAATCAGGTCCGGGTCGTGCTCGAACGCCGCTACCATGTTCGCAATCGCGTCCTCGTGCAGCGTCACATCCGAATCGAGGTTGATGATGTACTGCCCCCGCGCGTGGTGAATCCCAACGTTCAGCGCCCACGGCTTCCCCTGGTGGAACGTCGAAAGCCAGTGCAGCACCCCCTCCCACGGCTCCCTTTGCAGCTCCGCGAACACCTCGAACGAGCTGTCTTTGCTTCCGTTATCGATCGCCAGCACCTCCAGCTGCTCCGCCGGGTAGCTCTGCCGCCGGATGGAATCGATGCACGCCGCGAGGCTGCCGGCGCTGTTGTAGACCGGCACAATCACCGTCACGAACGGCCACTTCCCTTGCGGCGCTTCCGTCACCGGCCGGATCGGGAGCCGCTTCGCCCGCCCCACGAGCGTCGCCAGCAGGTACCGGAACGCCTGGTACCCGTCGATGACGATCGGGACGAAAAGCCACACTCCCCAGAACCCCATCGCTGCCAGCCACCAGTCGGTCACCATTGCCCGTTGCCCCCGTCAGCCTTCCCGCAGCCGCGCGTAGACCACCCGCAGCGTCGGACGCGTAATCGCAAACCAGTAGATGCCGATCGCCAGGAAGAAGAAGACTGCCCGCCCGAACACGACGTGCGCGATGTCCAGCGCATCCTGGCCGCCGTAGGCAACCGCCCCGACGATGACCAGCATCCGCACCACATTCGCTGCGAACGTCAGAGCGAGCGCGACCCCCAGGACTCCGAGCCGCTTCGCCAGCGGCAGCGCCGGGTAAAACAGCCCCAGGCCCATCAGCGCCGCCGTCTCCAGCACCCCCGAGCACTCGATCCCGATCGTCAGCTTCGTCCACTCCTGGTGGTGCGGGACACCGATGACCAGCAGCTCCCCGGCGCGGTCGTCGAACAGCGCCGTCCGCACCCCCAGCAGCCACGCAACCCAGTGCACCGCGTGTGCCGTCGCCACCCGAACCGCCAGCTCGCCCGGCACCAGCTCCCGCATCGCCGTCACCGCCAGCACCGCGAATCCCGCCGCGCCCAGGACGAAGTACAGGATCCACGCCCTGGCCTTCCAGAAGAACGTGACCGCCGCAGCCCAGGCGACGCACGCAGGCACGAACCACGTCAGCGTGTCCATTCGGCCTTCCGGTTCACGTACCAGGCGACTCCGACCGCGAAGGTCCCGAACAGCCCGACCAGCAGCCATCCCATCGTCGGCGCTCCCGAGCACGTGTAGGTCACCGTCAGCGACTCCCGCGGACCCGCCGGGTCGGTGCTCCACTCGACTGTGTTCTTCACCTCGCACTTGTCGGCCGTGCCGTCGAACTTCTGGTAGATGAGGAAGTACTGCCCCGGCGCCGTCGCGTAGAACTTGCCGTAGCTCCCGCTCCCGATGCCCCCGCAGGCAGCCCCGTTGTACTCCTCGCACCAGGAGGCCGCCGCGTCCCACACCAGCAGGTCGGCCGCTGTGCTCGGCTCCACCCGCCACACCACGACGCCGCCCTTCTCCTCAACGAAGCTCTTTTTCACCGTCACTTTCGGCCCAACCGCCGGCTTTTTGTTGTAGGCGCACAGGTGGAACGTCTTCCCGTTCTGCTTCTCGTCCTCCGAGAGCGAAATCTTCGCCGCGAGGTTACCGCCCTTCGGCTCCGTCGGGCAGGCCGACGCCCCCTTCGGCGATTCCACCAGGTCGAACAGCAGCGGGTTCGGCAGCCCCGTATCCGGGTCCAGCTCCGTCACGAGGTAGTCCCCCGGCGCAATCTCCACCAGTTCGCCGTCCACGAACTTCCGGATCGCCGTGTTGTTCGCATCGGCCAGCAGGAAGACCCAGTCGCCCGGCGGTGCTGCCGGCAGCCATTTCCCCTTCTCATCCAGCACGTACTTCTTCACCTGGATGAACCCCTTCGCCTTCCCGCCGCCACCGCCGCCCCCGGGAGCGGTCGGCTTCGGCTCAAGCGTTTCGATGGGAAGGGGTGTACCGGGCTTCGCAGGTCCGGTCGTCGCCGACGGCGTCGTCCCCGGCGTCTTCACAGGCGCGACCTCCGTCTCCGTCGCGCTCGGCGCCGGCTTCGTTGCCGCTGCGGTCGGCGTGGCCGTTGGAGTAGGCTTCGGCGATGGCTTCGTCCCGTCCCACACATAGAGAATGCAGTACGCCTGCGTACCGGCCGGGACCGCCAGCGCCCCCCAGCCCGCGCCGTCACCGTTGTCGTTGTTGACGCCGTCCGCGTAGCACTGGAGGTCGATGAACGGCAGTGGCGCCGCCGTCACAATCGTCGTCGGGAAATCGACCACCGAGAACCGCCGCGTCTGCGCCTTCCCGCCCGGCAGGTACACCGTCTGCCCCGCCGCAATGACCGTCGCCGTCCCGTCGTACCCCGTCCCCGACGCCGACATGGTCACCGGCGTCGTCAGCGCAGCGTCCAGGAACACCGAGTTCGCCGTCGAGCCGCCCAGCAGGAACAGCCCCTTTGCCGTGCCCGGCACACAGCCGTATGCCGCAATATCCGCCGGTACCGCCTGCGCCGTCCCGTTGTCGCTCGCCTTCGGATCCAGCCCGTTCGCCTTCGCCTGGTAGATCGCGCTGTCGCCCGGGCAGCTCGCCGCCAGGAACGTCAGCGATGCCGTCGCCGGGGCCTGCGCCCGGCCGGTGAACATCCCCAGGCCGCCCGGAACACTGGCAAGAACAACCAGCAGCAGCATGGCCCGCTTCATGCCGCATCACCTCCCGCCTCGACGGTCACCGAAATCGTCGGGTTCTCCCAGAGCGTCACACTCACCAATCGCGGCCCGCCCGGCATCTCCTCCAGCAGCCGCGCCTCCACGTTGCGGAAGATCACGGCCGCGACGTTCTCCCCGGTCGGCTGCACCACCGTGAACGGGTGGATCTCGTTCAGGAACCGGTTCGCGTACCGCTTCGCCTCCGCCTCCAGCAGGTTTTTCACCTCCCGGAAGCCGGCCACCATCCCCTCGTCATCGACGTGCTCTGTGACGAACACCGCCTGCACACGGTACGAGTGCGTGTGCTTCTCACCGTTCGGCCGGATCGCGTGCGACGCCCCGAAAAACGAATCGATCGCCAGCCGGTACCGGAGGCCCGCAGCGATGCCTCGCTGCACGAGCCCGGGGTCCGGGGCCCCGCCCCGGTCAATGACGGAAACCTTCGCCGGCGGGTCTCCCGGCCTGTCACCCGTTCCGCGCATGGCTGCAACCTCGGTCGTCTTCACCCATGAGCTTCGGCGGATCCTGCGCGACGATTGAGTGAACGTTCGGGAACCGACCCCGCAAACCTGCAGGGCCCGTCGCCCTCGCCGATGATCGCGGTATGAATCCCGAGGAGCCGACCATGACCACCCATGACTGGTCCGCCTGGCAGGCCGGCTACGAAGCCGGCATCGATGACGCAATCCGCCTGATCGATGCCCTTCGCGGGCCCGGGGCCGGCAGCCTGAGCACGCCTATCCTCCTCCGCATCCGCGCCGAACTGCTCGCCCTCCGCGAACGGGCACCGCAGCAGCGCGCCGCCTGACGATTCGCAGCTTCTCCGGCCGTACGCTAGCCTTCCCCCATCCGCGCCGGGGGAAGCCGCATGCCGTCCTGGTCCAACTGGTCCGGCTCCGTCATCGCCGAAACCGCACGCCTCGCCGCCCCGGCGAATGAAGCGGAGGTCGCCGCCATCGTCCGCGAGGCCGCCGCTGCCGGCGCGACCGTCCGCGTCGCCGGCTCCGGCCACTCCTTCGTCCCCGTCGTCCCCGCCGAAGGTGCCATCCTCACGCTCGACCGGCTCGCCGGTCTCCTCCATGCCGACCCGGCGTCCGGCCGCGCAACCCTGCTCGCCGGCACGAAGCTGCACGAGGCCACCCACCTCCTCTGGGAGCAGGGCCTCGCCCTTCCCAACCAGGGCGATGTCGATACCCAGTCCCTCGCTGGCGCTATCGCCACCGGTACCCACGGCACCGGCCCTCGCTACGGCTCCATCTCCACCCGGCTCGTCGGCGCCCGCCTCGTTACCGCCTCCGGCGACCTCCTCGACGCCGATTCCCCCGGCCTCCTGCCGGCACTCCGCGTCTCGCTCGGCCTCCTCGGCATCATGACCCGTATCACCCTCGCCTGCGTGCCCCGCTACGCCCTCCGCGAACGCGTCTGGCAGCACCCCGTCGACGAGTGCCTCGAGCAGCTCGAGCACAACATCGCATCCCACGACCACTACGAGTTCTTTTGGTTCCCCCGCTCCGACATCGCTGAGTCGAAGTCCCTCGACCCGGTCGACGCCGAGCCCGATACCGAAGACCCTCCGCCCCTCGAAGGCCCCGGCGAGCGGGTCGGCTGGGCTCACCGCATCTACCCCTCCGTCCGCGAACTCCGCTTCAACGAAATGGAGTACGCCGTTCCCGCCGAGGCCGGTCCCGCCTGCTTCCGCGCCGTGCGCCAGCGGATGAAGGAGCGTCACCCGAAGGTCGGCTGGCCCGTCGAGTACCGCACACTCGCCGCCGACGACGCCTGGCTCAGCCCCGCCTTCGGCCGCGCGACCGTCACCATCTCCGTCCACCAGGACGCCGCCCGCCCCTACCGCGAATTCTTCACCGACCTCGAGCCCATCTTCCGCAGCTACGGCGGCCGCCCCCACTGGGGCAAATTCCACACCTGCACCCGCGCCGACCTCGCTGCCGCATACCCCCACTTCGAAGAGTTCTGCGCCCTCCGCCGCGAGTTCGACCCCGCCGGCCGCTTCCTCTCCCCCTACCTCGCCGCCCTCTTCGCCTGAGTTTCGCCCCGGCGCATTGTCATTTTGCCGCCCGGGCCGTACCTTCCCCCCGATGAGCGACCTCGACGCGGACCTCCGCCGCTGGGTCGAAGCCGGCATCCTCGACCCGCAGGTCGCGGAGCGGATCCGCGCCTTCGAAGCTGCACGGGCCGCGCCCGCGCGCCCGGCCGCCGACCGCCCCGGCGTCATCGAAGTCCTCCTCTATCTCGGCATCGCCGTCCTCGCGGTCGGTGTCTTCGCACTCGCCGCCCAGAACTGGGGCGACCTCGCCTCGCCCGCCCGCGTTGCCGTCACCGCCGTCCCTGCCGCCTTCACCCTGCTCCTCGGCGCACTCCTCCGCGGTCGCGAAGAGCCCGGGATGCGCCGCGCCGGCCAGCTTGCCTGGGCGGCCGCCGTCGGCCTCTCTGCGCTCGCGCTCGGCGTCTACATCTGGGAGTACGAGCCCTTCGGCCTCGCCCGCGACGAAGATACGACGCCCTTCCTCGTCGTCACCGCAGCAGCGACGGGCCTCGCCCTCCTCCTCTGGGCTGTCTCCCCTTCGGTCCTCCAGTTACTCGCCCTCGGCGCCAGCCTCTTCTTCCTCGCCCAGGCGATCGGCCAGTGGCCCGACGAGTACTCGGCCTCCCTCGCCGGCGGGTCCCTCGCCGCTGCTGCGCTCGCAGCCATCGCCCTCGCCGAGACCGGCCGCCTCGTCCCCCGCACCCCCGCCCGCACCATCTTCGGACTCCTCCTCGCCGTCGGCGCCTACCAGCCCGGGTTCAGCTCCGGCGGCACCCCGTGGGAGATCCCCGCATTCCTCGCCGCCGCCGGCCTCCTCGCGATGGGCGTCTGGCGCTCCTCCTTCCAGTACGTCCTTTGGGGCGTCCTTCTCCTCTTCGCCGCCCTCGTCCGGGCCATCTTCCAGAACTTCTCCGACCAGCTCGGCGCACCCGTCGCCCTCATCATCTCCGGCGTCCTCCTCATCGGCGCCGTCCTCCTCCTCGCCCGCCTCGCGCCCCAGCTCCGCCGCGGGGTCGCAACGTGACCCGCTCCGACCGCTGGTTCGTCGTCGCCCTGCTCGGCGGTATCCTCGCCGTGATCATCACCGCCGTCGTCGCCCTCGGCGTGGGCCGCAAAAACGTCTCCCCGCCCGACCTCCAGGAGCAGCCGAACCCCGCCATCCCCGGCGAAATCCTCTACGTCAACCGCGAAAGCTGCATCATCCTCGCCCGCGCTTCCGGCGAATCCCGCCGCCAGGTCGCCTGCACCGGCATCCCGCCCCGTCTCCTCTTCTTCCTCGACGAGACCCGCATCGCGTACGTCGATGCTGTCCCTTCGGGCCAAAACCTCGTCACCCTCGACCTCGAAACCGGCCGCGAACTCAGCCGCACCGCGTACAAAGACGACCGGACCCTCCTGCTCCAGTCCGCCCCCGACGGCACGCAGGCCTTCCAGCGCGACGACGGCCGCATTCAGCTCATCCGCGACGGCCAGGTGCTCACCGAGATCAAATTCGATGGCCTCGACTGGGGTCCGCAGTTCGCCGGCTGGTCCCCCGATAGCCAGTGGTTCGCCGTCACCTACAACCCGCCCCGCGGCAGGGGTGCGGAGCTCTGGCTCGTCTCCCGTGACGGCGCCGTCCGCGGTACCCTCGCGAAGGACGCCGGCACCCCGGCCATCGCCTGGCGCATCGCCGGTGTCGGCGCCTGGCCGCTGCCCCCTGAATGAATCGCTACCAGCGCTGGCCCGGCGGCGGCGGAACCGCCGGCTCCGCCCGCGTCATGTGCGCCGCCGAGGCCCCTGCCCGCCACGGCCAGCTGCCCTCGCCCGGCGCATAGGCGCCCGGCTCCCGCGCCGCAATCGCTTCCGCCATCCCCAGCGCCCGCCGCGCTCCCGCCACGTCGTGCACACGGAAGATCCGCACACCCTGCGCGAACGCCAGCGCGCTCACCACGTGCGTCTCGAGGTCCCGCTCTGCCGGCGGCAGCCCGCCCACGCTCCCGATGAAGTTCTTCCGCGAGTGCGCAAGCAGCACCGGCAGCCCAAACGTCCCCAGCTCGCCGACCCGCCGCAGCATCTGCAGGTCCTCGTCGTGGCTCTTCCCGAAGGCGATTCCCGGGTCCACCGCCACCTGCGCCCGCTCGAGCCCGCACGCCCACAGCTCCCCCAGTCGCGCCTCCATCCACCCCACCGTCTCGGTCACGACATCCGCGTAGACCGGCGGCGCATCGGGGCGGCGCTTCGGCACCGTGTAGCTGTAGTTCAGCACGTACCCCGCGCCCGCAGCCGCCGCTTCCGCCGCCGCGCCCGTCCCCAGCGTCAGCCCGCTGATGTCGTTCACCAGCTCCGCGCCTGCCGCCAGCGCCGCACGCGCCACCGCCGGCTTGTACGTGTCGCTCGAAACCACGTGACCCTCGCGCACCAGCGCCTCGACCGCCCGTCCGACCACCTCCGCTTCCGCCTCCGCCTCCAGCACCGGCCGGTCTGCCCGCGCGCTCTCCGCCCCCACGTCGATGATGTTCGCGCCCGCCGCCCGCAGCCGCTCCGCCGCTGCGCACGCCGCCCCGATGTCCCGGCCCACGCCGTCGCCCGAAAACGAGTCCTCGGTCAGGTTCAGGATCCCCATCACGATCGGCCGGTCGAGCGGCAGCTCCCGCGTCCGCAGCCGCCACGCCGTTACGGGCGAAAGGAAGGCCCGCAGCCGCCCGGCGTGCGGCGAGCCCAGCTCCTCCAGCTTCGCCGCCAGCCCCTCCAGCACCGGACGCGGCCCCCAGACGGCCGCCATGTCCGGCTCGCGCAGGTCGATGCCCAGCCCGAGCGCGCTTGTTGCCAGCTGGAGCCGCTCCCGGTCGCCGGCGAAGTGGACCGCGTACGGCGCCTCAGGCTCCGCGGCCGCCATCCCGAACCCCGGCGGCACGACCCGCAGCGACGGTCTCACCGCGCGCCCCCGGCCAGCGCATCGACCATCCGCCGCACCTGCCAGAGGTGCTCGAGGTCGTGCTGGTACGCCTCGCGGGCAAGCTCGAGGATCGTCACCGGCCCCCGGTACGGGTGCCGGCCCGTCCGCCGCCAGTCCCGGTCCGAAAGGTCCCACAGGAGGTAGGTCGTCCGCCGCCGCAGGTAGTGCAGCTCGTCCAGCAGGTCCTCCAGCTCGCACTCCGCGTAGTCCGCCTCGAACGGGATGTCGTCCAGGTCAACGTGCGGGACGTCCGGCTCGCCGCCGCGGCTCATCGCGATGATCGCCACCTGCTCCTGCAGCCCCCGCTCGACCTGCACAAGGTGAAACGGCACCGCCAGCAGGCACCATCCCTCATCGGGCCACGGCGCCGGCCGCAGCAGGTCGCGCTCCCGCACGCCGGCAAAGGCCCGCGCCAGCTCGCCGCCCGCTTCCCCGAGCGCTTTCAGCAGGAACGAAGGGTCATTCCCGGCGGTCGCCGGCACATAACGCACGGACGCATTCTAGCCCCGCGCGGTCCCCCGCGTCGTAAGCAGCCGGCTCAGGTCACGACCAGCGGCACCCCGTCCCGGCAGAGCCGGCAGGCGCTCGCCTCCCACGACGCCGCCGGCACGTCAAGGCACGCGAAGAACGGCACCCCGAAGTCCACCGTCCCCCCGGTCCGGTCGACCAGCACCCCAACCCCTGCCACCTCCGCACCTCGTGCCGCGACCGCCTTCAGCACCTCGCGGATGCTGCCGCCCGTCGTCAGGACGTCGTCGACCACGAGGGCACGGTCGCCGGGGCCCAGTTCGAACCCCCGCCGGAACTCCCGCTCCTCCCCGTGGTCGTCCTTCCGTTCGGCGATGATCGCCCGCAGGCCGAGCTGCCGCGCCGTCTCATATGCCAGGATGACGCCGCCCGTGGTCGGCCCGGCCACCACCGTCGGCAGCCCGCGGAATCGATCCGCAATCTGCCGGCAGAGCCGCTCCGTCACATCCGGCCACTGCAGAATCCGGAACTTCTCGATGTACAGTTCGCCGTGGCGTCCGCTCGCGTACTGGAAGTGCCCGCGGAGCAGTGCGCCCCGCGACTCCAGCAGCGCCCACGCCTCGTCCCGCGTCAGCTGCTTCTCCGTCATGGCGCCGAGCGTACCCGCTCCCGCCCTTCCGGTCGCGCCCGCGCTACTCCTCGCCGATCCGCTTCGTGGTCAGGACGGGCTTCTGTTCCGTGAGCACGCCTTTCCCGTTCGGCGCCAGCCCGAACCGGTTCAGCGGAAGGTACGTCAGCACCGCCTTGCCGATGATCAGGTCCTTCGAAACCAGCCCCACCTGCGCGCTCCGGCTGTCCAGGCTGTTGTTCCGGTTATCCCCCATCACAAAGTACTCGTCCGGTGGAATCAGGATCTTCGGCAGCGTGTCGTTCCAAGGCGTCGTGATATACGGCTCCTCGAGCAGCCGGTCATTGATGTACACCTTGCCGTTCACGATCTCGATCGTCTCGCCCGGCAGCCCGATGACCCGCTTAATCAGGTCCGTGTTCGGATCGCGCGGGTCCCGCAGGACGATGATGTCGCCCCGCTGCGGCCCGTGGAACACATAGCGCGTCGGGTCGCTCCCCGGGTCGATGAACGGCAGGAAGTTCGACAGCTTCTCGAGGTCGACCTCCGAGTACACCAGCTTGTTCACGATGAGGAACTCGCCGTTCTCCAGCGTCGGGTACATCGAGTTCCCATCGACCTTGAAGTTGCCGAAGCTCGCCCGCACCGAGAGGAACACCAGCGCGGCCAGCATCACGGTCTCGACCACCTCGCGGACCCACGCCTTCAGCTTCCCGTCGCTCCCGGCCCGCTCCGGCCGCTCGTCCTCCCCGGTCTCGGCCTCGCTCAGCCACGGCGGCGTCCCCGCGAGCGGGTCGACCATGAACCCGAGCGGGTTCGTCCGGGCGTCCAGTTCCTGCCGGACCTCCTCCTCGGGGACCCACCCGTCGTCGGCCGGCAGGCTCCGCTGCGGCGCCCATGCGCCCAGGCGGATGAACGGCCGCTCCGGCGGCTCCTCGCCGGCCTCCGCCACGATCTCCGTCGCGTTGTCGCCGAACAGCGCCGAGAGCGCTGCTGCCGTTTCGGCCTCGAGGGCCGCGGCCTCCGCCGGATCCTCCTCCAGGTCCGGCGTCGAAGCATGCGCCTCGAACGCCTTCAGGATCACGTCACCCTCGTCCTCGGTCGAACGGAACGCGTCGTCCTCGTGCGCGGGCGGCGACGGCGCTGTCCAGGCCGGCTCGTCGAGCGACGCCCCGAGCTGCGCCTCGAGGCTCGCCGCCAGGTCGAGTTCTCCGGAATCACCGGACCCGGCCGCAGCGAGTTCCGCCGTCTCCGCGATGTCGCCCCACATGTCGTCGCTGCCGCTGTCCCGGTCCTCGCGCTGCGCTGCCGCTGGCTGCGCCTGCGTCCATCCGTCGGACGGTTCGAACCCAGCCGGGCGCTCCCACCACGGCCGCTCCGCCGCCGTCGCCTCGGGCTGGACCGCAACGGGCTCGCTGCCCACGACGCTCTCGGGCGTCTCCTCGGCCTCCGGCGCCTCCCACCAGGGCCGCTCCGCCGCCGTCGCCTCGGGCTGGACCGCAACGGGCTCGCTGCCCACGACGCTCTCGGTCGTCTCCTCAGCCTCCGGCGTCTCCCACCACGGGCGCTCCGCTGCCGTCGCCTCGGGCTGAACCGCAACGGGCTCGCTGCCCACGACGTTCTCGGTCGTCTCCTCAGCCTCCGGCGTCTCCCACCACGGGCGCTCCGCTGCCGTCGCCTCGGGCTGTACCGCAACGGGCTCGCTGCCCACGACGTTCTCGGTCGTCTCCTCAGCCTCCGGCGTCTCCCACCACGGCCGCTCCGCCGACGTCGCCTCCGGCTGAACCGCAACGGGCTCGCTGCCCACGACGCTCTCGGTCGTCTCCTCAGCCTCCGGCGTCTCCCACCACGGGCGCTCCGCGGCCGTCGCCTCGGG
>Ga0308415_1001018_pt1 | contig 12435 bp, 10 predicted proteins | sample HotsprSampleOS55_FD_203465 | JGI IMG/M metagenome (GOLD analysis project Ga0308415, IMG submission 203465) | Hot spring phototrophic mat microbial communities from Octopus Spring, Yellowstone National Park, Wyoming, United States - 20090730_OS55 ... | reverse complement strand
AAAGCTAGGGTAAAATGAATCATACGGTTGAAGCGGAAAGTTTTCCTGGGGAACTCACCTTTAGGGAGTCACCGGAGCGACACTCCGGCAGCAGTGGGTAATTTGGGCCCTGGTCCCGCTGGAATCGTTTGCCTGCTTCACGGGCGGGCAGTGGGCCGCAACCTCTATAGATGCCGTAGCTCTATAAACCTGACAAATGTGCGATAGTTCAATAGCCTCAGGGAGTAGGTTTCATCGATCCATTGCAGGGATAAATCCACGGGTAATGACCGGCTTTCTTTTGATGCAAGGTAAACTTTCCAAACGGTGCCGAGGGATGCGGTTGAGAAAGAAGGGGACCGTGTTGCAAGACCCGGCCGTTTTTGCACCGCATCCGTTCGTGGATTTTTCTCGGCAGGGCGGTTCGACACTTCCCGATGACCGGCAGAGTTCCGCAGCTTCGGAGCATTCAGGGGTTTATGTGCCGTGGCTCGGGTCGGGGAGGCAGTCTCGGGGCCGTTGCCGAGGGCTGGCCAGTCTGATCGCGGTGGGCCTGTGGTTGGCCACGGGCTTCGAATCGTGGGCAGAAGAGAGAGCCGCACCGATTCGTTTTCGGGATATGACGGCAACTTCGGGGATCACCTTTGTTCATACCGACGGCAGCAGTGGGAAGTACTGGGTCATCGAGCCGATGACGGCTGGCTTGGCTACCTTCGATTATGACGGTGATGGAGCCATCGACATCTATTTTCTCAATGGGGCACCGCTTCCTGGCTATGAGGTTACTGGAGACCCGCCGCAAAATGCCTTGTACCGAAACCTGGGAAACTGGCTCTTCGAAGATGTGACCATCTTTGCCGGTGTGGGAGATCGGAGTTATGGGCTGGGAGTTGCAGTCGGGGATTATAACAACGATGGCTTTCAGGATATCTATATTAGCAATTTTGGGGCCAACATCTTGTATCGAAACAATGGTGATGGAACGTTCACCGATATGACGGAGCAGGCAGGAGTTGCCACGGGAAACAACATCCCAGCGGAAAGCAAAGTCGGGGCTGGAGTTTGTTGGTTAGATATCGAGGGAGATGGAGATTTAGACATCTACTGTTCCAATTACATGCGGTTCCGTTTCGAAGATAACGTGGTCCCTGTCATCGACGGTATTCCCCGGTACGCCGGGCCTAAAGACTTTGACCCCGAGGCAGATATCCTGTTCGAGAATGCCGGGGACGGCACCTTTCGGGATATTAGTCAAGAAAGTGGGATCGGGCTTTACAAGGGCACCGGGATGGGAATTGTGGCTTGCGATTTCGACCAGGACGGAGACACCGACGTCGTCGTGATGAACGATGTGCGGGGCAATTTTACTTTTCGGAATGAGGGAGGGGGCAGATTTCAGGAGGTCGCGCTTGATTTAGGGGTGGCTTACAACACGGACGGAATGGAATTGGCCAGTATGGGCGTGGATGCCGGGGATTTTGATAACGACGGCTGGAGCGATTTGTTCCAAACCTCCTACGCCAGCGAATTGCCTGCGTTATATCGGAACACTGGTCTGGAATTCTTCGAAGATGTGACGCGAAGCACGGGAGTAGGAGTCAGCACTTATCCTCATGTGACCTGGGGAACGGGTTTTGGGGATTTCGACAACGACGGGTTTCGCGACATTTTCATCGGATGTGGACATCTGCAGGACAATGTGGAGTTGTATGACAATAGTACAGCATTTCGGGTCCGCAATGTGGTGATGTGGAATACCGGCCGCGGGAAATTCCTGGATGTGTCCGCCCAATGCGGCAGTGGGCTGGAACCTAAGGAGAGTACTCGGGGGGTAGCCATCGATGATCTGGACGGCGATGGCCGCCTGGATGTCGTTGCCTTGAACACAAGGTCGATCCCCACGATCATTCGGAATGAGTCCCCCGTTGAAGGCCGGCATTGGGTTACCGTGCGTCTGATGGGCACGCGAACCAATCGCGATGGTGTAGGAGCGTTCATGACGATAGAAGCGGGAAGTTTAAAGCTTGTGGCCGAAGTTCACGCCGGGCGGGGGTATCAAAGTCACTTTGGTACAGAGGTTCACTTCGGACTCGGACCAAACAAGCGGGTGGATCGGCTCACCATTCGTTGGATTGGAGGGGGGGTAGACAGGATTCAGGATCTGCCGGTGGATTCTCGCCTGATTGTCATCGAAGGGGGCAGCTGGTTTGCCCTCCCCAAATAGCTTTCCAAGAGGGTCTGTTTTCTTGAGAGAGGGGCACTTGTAGGGCTTCGGAGTGATCTTGGATAACAATCCACCAGGAGTTTGCAGGTAAGTTTTCGAAGACTTGGGTTTTTCCGGCATGCCAGCGAACTTCCAGCCGTTCGATGATCGACACTTTTCCGATCCCGAAGTGTAGCCGGGTCCCACAATGTCCTTGATAGCTTCGCCCGCTGTGGACTTCTCGAGTTTGCGTCAAGCCACCTGCTTTCAGGACAACGTGCGATCCCACCCCCTCTCGGTTGGAAGTTGTACCCAGGAGAGTCAGGTGAACCCAGTGGTGGCCGGGGAGGTGAGATTCGTTCCGAATGATCGTGGGCAATGTGCGGGCATTGAGCACGACGATGTCTATTCGCCCATCGTTATCCAAGTCATCTGCCGCCGATCCTCGACTGCTTTCCACCACCGCCAATCCATCGCCCACTTGGTCCGTAATCTCCACGAATTTTCCGTTACCTAAATTCCGAAGGACACTGTTCCGGGCCCGATAGGTGATATGGGCGGCCAAGTCTTCGAGGTTATCTTGGGTGTTCCCATTGGCCACGAAAAGATCCACCCAACCGTCGTTATCCAGGTCGACAAAATTACATCCCCAGTTGATGTTAGGAAACAAGGAGGTGCCGGGGATGGCCAGGGCAGCAACCTCCTCAAAGAACCCTCGGCCACTATTCCGGTACAAGGCGGGCATTTGTTCCGAGTAAGCGGTATGGAAGAAGTCCAGCCAACCGTCGTTGTCGTAATCGGCACAGTCTACTCCCATGCTTGCCAGATAACGACCCTGGGCGTCGAAGGCAAGCCCTCTTTCCAAGCCGACCTCCGTGAAATGGCCCCTCCCATCGTTCTCCCAAAAGTAGTTGTGAGCGACGTCGTTGAGGACGAAGACATCGGTATCTCCGTCCCGATCGTAATCGGCACAAATCATCCCCATCCCCGTGCCCACGTTATCCTCGATGATGCCGGCTTCCTGGGTGATGTCCATAAAATGGCCGTCCCCCTCGTTGCGGTATAGGATGTCTTGAACTCCGTCATAGATCATAGGGCCCGGATAGATGTGCCGACCCTCGACAATGTGCGGCTTGTAGGTTTCGAAGGAAAAGTTCACGTAGTTGGCTACATAAAGGTCGAGGTCGCCATCACCCTCGATGTCCAAAAAGGAAGCTCCCGCTCCCACTAGGTTACCTGCCGTTACGCCTGCTTCTTCCGTCACGGCGGTGAAGGTTCCATCCCCGTTATTGCGATAAAGAACATTCGGACCGAAATTGCAAATGTAGAGGTCCGCAAACCCGTCGTTGTTATAGTCCCCAGCCGTCACGCCCACTCCGTACCCGAGATCTCCCACATGAGCCAGCTCGGTGATATCCTCGAACCGAAAGTGACCCAAATTACGGTAAAGTGCGTTCCGGGGAGGGGGGAGATTCTGGGGACAGCCCGGCAACAAGGCCCCGTTGACAAAGTAGATGTCAATCCAGCCGTCACCGTCGTAGTCAAACGTGGCCAAACCCGCGGATACCGTCTCCACGATATATCTTCGTCCGCTGCTACCATCGGTGTGGTGCCAGGAAATCCCGCTACTGCTAGTCATATCTCGAAGAACGATTCGGAGCGGGAGCTGCCGGCTATGAAACCACCGGGCTGTCCCGACAAGAAGACTAGCAAGCAGGAGAACGCCGCAAATCAGACCGTTCTTCCGCAAGCGTTTTCCCCCAAGACTGCTTCTCTGGATAAACAAGACTATCTCTTTGGATAAATATAAGCGAGAGCCTCAAAGGCCAAACCCCTTATTGTAACTCGGATGCTTAGATTGGCCCCCGCTTTGTTTCCTAACAAGCACTGTACTTCGCAGGCTCAATTTCGCTAGGCTTAGATATTTCGGCCCCATCCCATTCGAAAGCAACGAGCGCTCGATGTGTTTTAGAAAGGCTCCTTATCTAGCTAAACTCCTTGTCTATTCGAAAAGAGTCCTTATCTAAACTTGAAACAGCTCCTTCTATTGCTGCAGCTAACAGGCGACATTAACGTGGAGCGGTATCTCCCGATGTCGCGGTGGGGGATTGTGCGGCCTGGGTCAAACGGGCGAGGAATTCTCGATACCGGGGAGAACCAGGATCCAGTTGCACCGCCCGTTCTGCTGCGGTGAGGGCCTGTTCCACTTGTCCGGCCGCCCAACGTGTCCGAGCTAACAAGTAATAATGCTCACTATCCGGATCTAAACTCACCAGTTTCTCAGCCAAAGCTACGGCCTGCGGCAGATCTTCTCCTGTATGGATTGCAAGCTCGACGAGGCCTACGTACCCGTCGGGTTGGTCCCCGGCCAACTCGCAAGCTGACTGGAAGTAGCGTTTCGCCTCCGGAAAATTTCCGGCAGCCATATAAGCTGCCCCGGCATTTACCCGATGTCGGAGATTATTTGGTTCCAGCTTGCACAGCTCTTCCAAGATCGCAGTGGCATTTTTCCAATCACGCCGGATCGCAAAATAATCCACCAGTAGCAACCGGGATTCTACATGCTCGGGATCCACCTCGATGGCCCGTTGCCACATTTTGGCCGCCTCGTCGGGGCGGTTCTCCTCAATAAAAAGCTTCCCCACATCTGTATAGGCGGTAGCCAAGCTGGTGCGAAGAGATTCATGATCATCATAACGCCGACGGGCTTCTTGATGGCCTGCGTGAAAGGCTGCCTGCAATTTTCGACAAATCGCGAAATACTCCGCCGCCTCCCTTTGGCGACCTTGACGTTGGGCTAGCATTGCCAAACCATGCCAGGCCTGGTAATTGTCGCGTTGCAACCGGGTGACTTCCCGATAATGCAACTCGGCATCCGTCAGCCGTCCCAGTTTTTCCAAGGCATGGGCCATGTAGAAATGGCTGGCAGGATGGTTCGGGAAGAGGGTAAGCTGCTCTTGAAGAACCTCTAAAGCTTCCTGAGGCCGGCCAAGCAGGATTAATGCTTCGGCAAGCACCACCCGAGCATCGATGTGACGAATTCCAAGCAACAGACTCTGTCGGAGTTGCTTCGCTGCCTCTTCGTATTTGCCCCGTTTAAAGCGGTCTACCCCAAGCCAGTAATAAGAGTCTGGAAATTCCGGAGCTCGGCGAGTGCATTCCTCCCAGCAAGCCACCCCCAGATCTCGACTGACAAATTTATTGAGGATTAGTCCCCGCACGAAAATTGCGGAGACACTTCCCGGCCATTCTTTTAACAGAAAGTCGGCAAGTTCAACTGCCTCCTGTTGGAGGGAGTTCAATTGAGCACGTAATTGGTCGGCAAGTGGGCTTAAAGCTCTGGGAGCGGTGTCGGGGTTGACGGGGCCTTCTAGAAGCTCTTCCCCCACTTCCCTTTGTGAACGGATGAACCCTAAATAAGTGTACTCGGCTGCCAGTAGGCACGTAAGAAAGCCAGCCGCCCCAAGCAGTAAAACTAGCCGTTTCCTAATGAGGCGATGACTTGTTCTCCTCGGATAGGAGGCCGGCTCATTCTTACGCGGAGCTGCCGAATCCACTTGCTCTGACCGGACCAAGGTATCCATGGCTACACACCGGCTATAAGTTTACACACTTTATGGCCATATACACCGGCTACCAGTTTACACATTTTTCCTCTTTACACATTTTTCCTCTCTAAACGGTCTAAACGGTGCGATGCCTTGTCAGACCGGAAAACCTTTTTCGTTTGTAGGGGGTTTTTCGTTGCTCCTGATTGGCACTTAATTCAGCTTCTTTCCTTGCCACTTTTTAGAACCCAGCCCAATTAGAAGCCAATTTAAGGTTTAGTACCCGAAAAGCACTCAATTTAAATTGTAACTTGCCTTCGCATGGTCCCATGGAGGGTGCGGATCGTACTCGGTGCAGGCTGGTCGGTTTTTCCGGGGGAGGAGTCTTCCCAAATCGTGGAGCAAGTATGCCGCCGGTTGATTTTTCGAGAGGTGGGCGAGAGGTGGGCGAGATGGGGCCGAAAAATTTGTCTGCTTCAACAGTTATTAATGTCACGATTTTACTGAAGCATTCGAACCTCGCGAGTTGCTGGGGCCAAACGGCTTACCATGCCCGGGTTATTTCCTCCGAGGGGCGTTCCTGGGGTGGAATCGAAAAGGGTAGGCATTGGCCGGAGGGGTCCGGATAGCCACTCGGCTCTCTTCTCTGTCTTTTTGTGAATATTGGCCTAATGAAAGAGTGCCCAAAAGACAAGGACTTCCATGGCAAGACGACATGTAGGGCAATAGCCGAGGTTTGGCCCTATCAGTTGTAGCCACGAAGCTATCTCTCGGGCTCTCCGATGGGTGGGGCCAGCCTCAGGAGAAGTGGTTCCGGCCGCGGCTCGGCACCCTTCCCGCCATGGAGGGTTGGGCCGGAATGACCTATTTCGGAATTGCGGATCGGGGAGAATGTTTTGTACCGCCTAAACGGGGGGTACTAGCCGGAGCTGCTCCGTCCGGAGGACATGACACAGTTAAGCAGAAAATTTTGTGATGGGCACGAAAAAATTTTTTCGATCTTGTTGACATGGAGTTGTTCCGGAGTTAGATTGACCGCAGAAATCTTAAAGGATGGCGGAACGTTGGGAGGCGAGATCTCGCGTGTGGGGGAGGAGTCTTCGGAAGGGCAGTTATCCAAGTTTTCGCGTTGGCTTCTCGGGTTGGTGAAGGTCAAGAATTTGAACGCGAGTAGGGCCGCCGACTTCATCGAGTCAACTTTTTTGGGGTGAAGGTTTTGACCTTGTCGAAGTGTGGGTGCTTTGGGGAAGTTTTCGGATTTGGAGGGATGTGCCATGAATCGACGTGCCGGGTTTACATTGGTCGAATTGCTGGTGGTGATCGCGATTATCGGAATTTTAATAGCTTTGCTTCTTCCTGCGGTCCAAGCAGCTCGGGAGGCAGCCAGAAGAAGCCAGTGTACTAATAACTTGAAGCAGATTGGATTGGCCATTCATAACCACCACGATATCCACAAGTTCCTCCCGAGTGGCGGCCACGGCTGGGAAGACTTCCCCAGCTTTACCGGAGACCAGAGTGACAATTATTCAGGTTCCCCGGAGGTGGCACCTCGTCAAGGGGCCGGGTGGATGTATCAGATCCTGCCCTACCTTGAACAGAAATCTGTGCACGAAGGTGGTGGTAGAACTGGGATTCAGCGGGTGTGGGAACCGATGCAGCACGCGATTCCGGCTTACTATTGCCCGAGCCGTCGGGCACCTAGGCCGGACTACTGGGGGGGCTCGCCTCCACAGAACCGTTATAGGATGACAAATATTCAACAGCCTAGCAATATTTACATGGGGAAGAACGATTACGCCGGGTGCTGCGAGAATGAGTGGTGGAACTGGGGGGACTTGCTGGATGCGTTCAACGGGGATGCGAATGCGGCGGACGCGGCATTTCCGCAGTATTCATGGAATGGCTCTGGAGCGATTGTCCGAACCCGCTGCCCCACCGGCTATACTGGAACGGACCGGGAATGCCGGGTCTTAACCTTGGGCGATTTGCGGGATGGGACTTCCAACGTGGGTATGGTCTCGGAGAAACGGCACAGCTTGCGGACGATTCCCGGCAACCCAGGGTGGGATAATGAAGGTTATATCTGCGGTTGGGACTGGGACGTAATTCGGCGGGGGAACTATCGGCCGATGCCGGATCGGATCGACGCCGGCGACCCCGAGCCGCGGTTTGGATCTTCGCATCCAGGCGGAATTAACGTACTCTTGGGTGACGGCTCGGTCCGGTTTATTCCCTACACGATCGATATCTTGACTTTTGCCCGGATTTGGCACCGTGCTGATGGCCAAAGTGTCCAGGTACCGTAATCGCACTTCGGCAAGCTAGACACGTTCAGCCCACTGAGCACCAGCCAAGGGGCCATCGGCGTAGGGCCAGAGGATGGGTGTCAAGAGTTCGGGGTATCTAACGCCGGTAGTTTTGTTGCTGCCCGAAATGTGGCCGACGACGACCGCTGATGATGGAAAAGCACGGGCCGGAGTTGGGTGTTGACTTTTCCCCGAGGGTGGTTGATTTTTTGGAATGTCTTGGAGGGGGATCCATGAAATCGCGAGTTTGGTTTGTGGCAGTAGGTTGCTTAAGCGTTGTGTGTTTTTTGATCCTGAGTGGTTGCGGCGGAATTGGCGGAGAGAAACTAGTTGTCATCCGCGGCCGGGTGGTGGAAAACGGGCAGCCCATTAAAGCGGGTGGGCCTTACGGTGGGGCTCCTCGCGTTGAGGTCACGTTTTACCCGGTGGATGCCTCGGGGAATTTGGACTCCGCCAAACAGTCCTGGAGTGCCACCGTTCAGGCAGACGGAACCTTTGTGGTAGATGGGGTAGGCAAGGGAATTCCTGCGGGCCGGTATAAGGTGGGGTTGCGAGGAGAACCGCCTTCAGGTCAGTACGATCCTCGGGCTCCGAAAGCTGCCGGCGGGGATATCTTCGAAGGCAAATTTAGTTTACAGAAAACCCCCTTTACGTTCGAGTTCACCTCCAATCAGGAGATCACTCTCGAAATTGGGCAGGCTGGAGCTTCGGAAGGTTCTGGTGCGGCAAGCCAAGAGTGAGTCTCCCGCTGGTACCGCCGGCTTTTACCCCGGAGAAAGGCCTCGGAGAGTCGGAAATAGTTTCGTTCGGTTGTCCGGGACATGATATCCGGAGGGATCTGGGTCCCTAGCCGGAGGGGACTCAGATCCCTTTTTTGTGTTATTTGGGATTTTGCGTTATTTTCGGCTGGCTGACAGAAACCGGTTTGAGGACCGAGCCTTCCCGCCCGAGCCGACGGGCCTTAATTGTAACGCCCGGGATTATCCACTTTGGAATCTTTCACCCTGGCCCGCGAAGGAGGCCTTCCGAGAACGCCGGATATTGCCCGGAAGGGACCGTGGGGTTATTGACTGGGGTTTGGCAGAATGATTCGGGTACGGTGGTGGATTCTCCCCGGAATTGCGGCCTTGGTTGCCGCGGTGGGGCTAGTGCTGGCCTGGGTTTTCCGGGGGCAGCCATCTGGTGGCCAGGGAGGGTCGGGGCCTTGGGAGTGGCAGAAACAACCGGCTCAATTGGAGGGAGGGCCTCTGGAGGTGGCGGTTTCTTCCGCCAAAAAGGAGGCTCTCAGCTTGGCCCAGGAGCTTTGCCGACGATTCCGCGACGATGCAGAGGCCTTATGTATTTTCGGACTTGTTGAGAGCCGGTTTGGAGACCGCCGGCGAGCGGTGGATGCTTGGAAGCGGGCTCTCCGCTTGGTGCCCGATTACGCGGACGCTTGGTACGCGCTGGGTGAAGAAGCACGGCTTCGCGGGGACTTTTCGGAGGCTATCACACACTTCCGCAGGGCGGTGGATACCGGAAAGGCCGAGGCCCGCGTGTTGCTTTCCTTGGCTACTCTTTTGATCCAGGAGGGGCGGCCGGCGGAAGCTCTGCCATACCTGGAGCAATATTTAGGGGCTGTTCCGCAGTCGATCGAAGGATGGTACCGGCTTGGTCAGGCCCTGCGGCTTCAAGATCGTCTCCCTGAGGCGAAGCAAGCTTGGATGCAAGCCTTGCGGTTGGATCGCGAACATAAAACGGTTTTGTATGCTCTGGGAGAGGTTTGCGAGAAGCTCGGTCAGCACGGCGAAGCAGAACGATTCCGCCGGGAGTTTGCTCGGTTGGAGGCAAGGGATCGGTTAAACCCACAACTTCGCCGCACTTGGTACGACGATTTGGCGGCTGCTCGCGAGGGTCTTGCAGCGGCCCACGTGGCGGTAGCTAAGTTCCTTGCAGTTCGGGGAGATTGGGAGCTCGCGGAGGCACATTACCGGCGGGCGGCAGAGGTAGATCCCCGGAATACGGCCGCTCGCATCGCTCTTTTGGAGTGGGCTGCAGAAAATGCACGCTGGCAAGAGGCCTTGCGATGGGTGGAGGAACTGGCTGCCCTCCAGCCTACCGAGCTGGAATGGGCATTACGGCGAGGTGCCGTGTTGCTCCAATTGGGCCGCTTGGAGGAGGCCCAAAGTGCCTTTCTCACCGCCACGGAGATCGCCCCTGGGCGACCGGAGGGGTATGTGGCCTTGGCCCAGCTTATGGTCTATCGTAATCGCGATTTGGAGGGAGCTCGCCATTGGGCACGACGGGCGGTGGAGTGTGCTCCTTCGGCCGCCAATTATCACCTGCTGGCCATTGTGTGCGAACGTCAAAAGGACCTCGAAGCAGCGGTAGCAGCCGCTAAGCGAGCGGTTCAGTTGGATCCATTAAACCCGGAATTTCGCCAGACTCTCGCTCGCCTTTTGGACCGGTGGCAGGTGGTGGCTGCTCGGGCGGAACCAAGCTCTGCAAATGGGGATTAGGTTCTAAAGTACGTGGCGGCACATCCGGTTGAGGTTCTTCCGCCGTCTGGCAGAACGTTATCTTCTCCAAAGGTGGTGACGAATTCTCTCCTTGGGGGGTGTAGGATGGGACTTCTGCGGAAGTCACCAAGCTGGCTCCTGTTGGCTCGCCGGCTGAGTCTCGCCTTGTTGGCGGGTGGCATCCTAATAACGCTTGTCGCTTTAGCTCCAAGTAGGGTCAGGTATCCTTACTTCGCTTCGCGAGAGAGACGGGGCATTTGGCTCGTCGATGTCACCCCAGAAACGGGAATTGCATTTCGGCATACTGATGGCAGCAGTGGACGCAAGTATATAGTCGAAACAGTAACGGCAGGTTTAGCTACTTTCGACTACGACGGGGATTTGTGGATCGACATTTATTTTCTAAATGGGACTTGGTTGCCGGGAACTAACCCGGGCGGGGAACCTCCCCGGAATGCCTTGTATCGCAATCACGGTGGATTTCGTTTCCAGGATGTGACCCTTTTCGCAGGGGTGGGGGATCTCGGCTATGGTCTTGGGGTGACGGTCGGGGATTTCAACAATGATGGTTTCCCCGACCTCTTTGTGAATAATTTTGGCCCCAATGCGTTATACCGCAACAATGGCGATGGCACCTTCACCGATGTTACAGATGAGGCCGGCGTCCGGGGGGGAAATTTAGTAGGGGCAGGGGCTGCATTTTTGGATATTGAGGCCGACGGAAATTTAGACCTCTATGTCGCCAACTATGTGCAATTTGATTTTTCCACTCATCCCGTCCGCACGGCGGAGGGGTACCGGATCTATCCCGGTCCCATGGATTTTCTTCCCGAAAGAGATTTGCTTTATAAAAACAATGGCGATGGCACTTTTCGGGATGTTTCTGAGGAATCGGGGATCGGAGCGTGTGCCGGCACGGGCATGGGAATGATCTGCGCCGATATCGATCGGGATGGAGATACAGATGTTTTTGTGCTCAATGATGTCGCCGGGAATTTCATTTTTGTCAACGACGGCAAAGGTCACTTCGAAGAATTGGGACTCTGGTTGGGCGGAGCTTATAGCGGCGAAGGTCGAGCCTTGGGAAGCATGGGCATTGACTGTGCCGATGTAGATCACGACGGTTGGCTCGATTTTTATGCCACCAGTTTTGCCCGGGAGTGGGCGGTGCTTTATCGGAATTTGGGTGATGGGCGGCTTGCGGATGTTACCGCCGCAAGCGGAGCGGGTGCCGGTACCTATCAACATGTTACTTGGGGTGCTGCCTTTGTCGATTTGGACAACGATGGGGACCGGGACTTGTTTGTGGCTTGCGGGCACCTCTACGACAATGTGGAGCTTTTCGATCCCACAGGGGCTTATCGGGCGGCCAATGTGGTCCTCGAAAACTTGGGCAACGGCCGCTTTCGAAATATTTCCCAAGAGGTCGGCGACGGTCTCCACCCCGTCAAAAGCAGCCGAGGGGTGGCAGCCGATGATCTCGATAATGACGGTCGCGTCGACTTGGTCGTCCTGAACTCCCGTGAAGAACCCACTGTAATTGCCAACCGGTCTTCGCGAGAAGATTCTCGATGGATCGAAATCCAGCTTTTTGGTGTTCGGTCCAACCGCGACGGGGTGGGAAGTTGGGTGGGGGTCTTTGAGGGAGGAATGGAGCACTGGGCAGAAGTCCACTCCGGAAGAGGATACCAGAGCCACTTCGGTTCGCGACTCCATTTCGGGTTGGGGAACCACCAGCGGGTAGCGAAGATAGAAATTCGTTGGCACGGCGGGCAAACCCAGGTGATCGAGAATGTTCCCACAGATCGGCTCCTAACAATTGTGGAGGGGGACGGTGCATACCTTTTGCCGCCATTTTAGGCCGGGCCAACTTGCGGCAACGCCGTGAGAATGGCTTTTCC
>Ga0308415_1001015_pt1 | contig 12439 bp, 13 predicted proteins | sample HotsprSampleOS55_FD_203465 | JGI IMG/M metagenome (GOLD analysis project Ga0308415, IMG submission 203465) | Hot spring phototrophic mat microbial communities from Octopus Spring, Yellowstone National Park, Wyoming, United States - 20090730_OS55 ... | reverse complement strand
TCCGCCCCGCGTACAGCGTGCCTTGCCCCTCCACATAGCCGCGAATGACCACATCCTGCGTGACGGTAATCGGTCCGTGAATGCGTATCGGCTTATCGCGGTAGCCAATCAGCGCGATACTGCCGTTAATCACGCCGTTGGTGTCGACGCGCACATAGCGGTTCTGCTGCGGGTTCCAGACTTCGATACGGGCGGGCTGATTGTAGTTCGGGTTGGGCAGCCCGTCCGAGAAGGTCGCCTTCGGATTGCGCCAAGTACGCGACAGGTTGATGTAGTAGTTCAGGTCGTTCAGGTCAGGTAGCACCAGTTCGCTGGTCGGGCGGTTATCGAGCGTATGACTATCGAATCGGCGCGTGCCATTTACATCTGCCAGCACGGAGCCAAAGGGCGAGTTGTTGATGAGATGCCCCTGCGGATTGTAGAGGTAGTCGCGCCACAGGTTGAAGGTGTTGCTGCCGAACGCGCCGTGAATGGCACTGTTGTACACGGGGCGCATGAACTGGTCGTTCACTTGGCGTGTGGCGTAGGTGGCGGCGTCCCACTGGCGCGGCGCTTGGTTGCCGCCGGGCAGGATAATCCGTCCTGCAGCGCGTGGGTCAAGCTTCTCGTTCGGCGAGGCGTAAATTGAGCCGTTGATTACGGGCGGTCCGCCAGAGCCGTAGCGGAACTCGAAATCGCCGTTGGAGCGTGAATCGCCGTTCATCACCAGTTGCTCGCCGCTGAAACCGTACATCCAGCCGTAGTTGTTCACGAAGTAGGCGTAATCAAACACAGACGAGCGGGTAAGCTGCAGGTTGAAGGTCTGGTCAATCACTTGGCGCGGCTCGTGGGCGTCTAACTGTCCGTTGTTGTTGCGGTCGATCCAGCCGACGGAGCGCACGGTGATGCGCCGCGTGTAGCTGTCGGGCTGCTCGTAGCCGATTACCGATGCGGTGTAGTTGCCGACGCCTGCAAACACGCCTGTACGCACCCAGCGCGGGCTGGTGGGGCTTGCGCCGTTCAATGCGCTGTGAATGGCGTCGAACCGCTGCGCGATTTTGAACTGTCGCCAGATGTCTTGCGTAATCGCCTGCAGCCCGCCGTCTGCAAGGTTCTGCGTACTCACCTCGCGCATCCGTGCGGCGGCAGTGCGCATATCCTGCGTCGCGATGTCCAAGTAGGCAACGCCCGTAATGGTCGCCAGCCCGCCCATAATCAAAGTAGTCACCAGCGTGCTGCCGCGTGTGCGGCGCGGTTTGTGTCTTCGCATCCCAATCACCTCCCCTCAGTTCTGTGCGGCGTTGCGCAGCAGGATACACTCCTCGAACCACATGCGCTGCGCGTGCGCGCCCTGCCCCTCGCGCACGCTCAGGCGCACATGGAACGCTACGACGCCCTGTGCGACCTGCTGCACGGAAAACGGCGTGTAGGGCGCGCCCTGCGGCGTTGTGTTCACGAGATTGGTCAGCAGCGTGCGCGTCAGCCCGTTTTGGGTCAGGCGCAGTTGCCCCGTCGAGAAGTTGACCTGAACGACAATAGGGTTCGCCGTATCGGGCTGTATCGGCGTGCGGAACCGCCCGTTGGCGTCGCGCTGGGGCAAGAGGATGGTCGCCGTGTTGCCCGTGACCGTGACCGAGACCGCCTGCTGCGCAATCTCCCGAATCTCGCGCAGGGCGTTATACGCCGCGCGGCTGGCGGTGTTGTGGTTGATGGTGCGCTGGTAGTTGCGCAGCACTTGAATCTGCGTGCTGACCAGCAAGGCAAGCACGATGACTGCCAACGCGCTCGCCATCACGACTTCCAACATCATCGAGCCGCGAACGCGGCGTTCCCTACCCCTATGCATCGTTGTCCTCCCCGTAGACGCGCGCCCTGCAAGCCTCCCCTTGCAGGGGCGCGGTACAACACAGCGCGCCTTAATCGGCGCAAATCGCTTACTTCAGGCTGGCGATTGTTGTCGCCAGTTGCACCTGCTGCCACTGGTTCGTGCGCGGCTCCTGCCAGCGCACGGTGACGATGACCGTCTTTAGTCCAATCGAGATATTGTTGTTCGTGGTTAGGTTCACCACTTCAATCGTGCCGAACCCACTGCTCAGTTCGTTCGCGAGGTTCAGCATGCCCCCGCCAGGCGTCTGCAGCGTGGTGAAACGCACGCGGAACTGGTTCGTGTCGTTCAGTTCAATCGTCTGCGCCAGCCCCGCGCTGATTAGCCCGTTCGCGGTGATTTGCAGGAAGTCCAGCGTGCGGATGCGCTCCAGCACGGTCTGTGCGACATTTGTAGCGAAGGTGAACTGCTGGGCGCGGCGCTGCATGCGCGTGCTCATCGGCGAGATAGCAGCGATGCTCAGCACCAGCAGCGTCACGATGAACACTGCGACCAGGACCTCTGTCAGCGCAGAACCGCGTTGGGCACGCATAGGTTAGTCTCCTGTCCAGTCGAATCGGTGCGATGGAATCCCGCTGGGGCACTGGGGTGGCGTGCCGATGGGATTCACGGTGTACGCTGCGCCCCCACCCGCAGGGCAGAACGGCTCATGGTCTAAATACTGCGGTACGAGGTCGCTCATCGAAACCGTCGCGCCTGTCTGAGCGCGTGTGGCTAAGGCGTACATCTCTTTCGCTTGGTGGATTTGGCGCAGGTTCGCCACGCAGATGCGCGTCTGGGCGCGGGCACGCGCGTTCATCCAGCTCGGCAACGCCAGCGAGACCAAGATCCCGATAATCAGGACCACGACCATAATCTCCACCAGCGTAAAGCCCCGTTCGCGTGAGTCTCGTCTCATGATAGCCCCACTGAGCGCAGTGCGCCTATGCAGAGTTTTCCACATCACCTTGCATACCACCCTGTGAATCGCTCCAGTTTTCGGGAAGGTAGAATTGGACTATGCGCTACACAGAGCAGCTCTGGCAGTCTATTGAGCCGATTTACGCCGCGATACTAAAGCACCCGTTCCTCGTAGGGCTTACCGACGGTAGCCTCTCGCGCGAAGCATTCCGGTTCTATGTGGTGCAGGATGCGCACTATCTACGCTATTACGCGCAGTGCCTCAGCCTTGCCGCTGCGAAAGCCCCCCACGACGACTGGCTGGTGACCTTCAACGAGCACGCGAAAAACGCGATTCTGGTGGAACGCTCGCTGCACGAGAGCTTTTTTAAGGAGTTCGGGCTGACGCCAGAGCAGGTCTACGCGACGCCGCTCGCGCCTACCTGCGTGGCGTACACGCACTACCTGCTGGCGGTGTGCTACGCGCGCCCGTTCCACGAGGCGCTGGGCGCAATTCTGCCCTGTTACTGGATTTACTGGGAGGTCGGCAAGGCGTTGGAGCAGCACGGCTCGCCTAACCCGCTCTATCAGCGTTGGATTGACACCTATGCTTCTGAAGAGTTCGGCGGCGTGGTGCGTGAGGTGCTGGCGATGGCGGACTCGGTCGCGGAGATGCTTACCGATGCCCAGCGCGAGGCGATGCAGGCGCACTTTATTATGACCAGCCGCTACGAGTGGCTGTTCTGGGATATGGGCTATCGACAGGAACAGTGGGCGGTTTAGTCGCCGCTCCACGCTTTTTCTAAGGCGGTGTCCACATGCAGGGCGCGTTCGCGCAGTTCGAAGTCGCCCCAGCGGAGCCGCACGCCTTCGGAAGCGCGGATTCGGTCGCGGCGCGCCTGCCACACGATGCGCCCTGCGGTGAGGCGTGCGTCGTTCGTCTTGGAGGTCGCCACGACGCTGCCCCACGCTTCCACTTCGCGCGTCTCGGCGTTGGCGCGGGCATACGGCGCGGTGAACTCCAGCACGGGCTTGCCGTTGCGGTAGAGCCAGCCGCGCACTTGGCTCAGTGTGCCCTGCGCCTGCGAGTCGCGCGTCTCGGCGCGCAGCGCCTGCGCCTGCAGTTTCCAGAGCGTGCGCCCCTGCTCGTCCTGCTGCTCTAAGGTGGGCTTCACGATTTCGTAGGTCGCGTCGGGCAGGTTGACAGTCGCGCCGTCCTGCGTCGGCGCGGTTGTCGTGTCAGGCGGCGGTTGGGCAGGCTCGCGCGCGGGTTGGCAACTTGTAAGGAGCAGGAAAACAACCAGCGTAAGTGCGAAGCTAACGCCCTTTGGAGTGCTGAAGTGAAGCTTCAGCTGGGAGTTTGGCGGAAGCTGACGCTTCCGCACTCCAAAACAGATGCTTTGGCGTTTGAGCGCCATTTCGGGGTTAGGCGGATGCCGACGATTGCGCACTTCAAAAATCGTGCCTCTCATCCCCGTGCCTGCACTGTCAGCGGGATTGGCTTGCCGAGGTGTTTGCCGCGCAGTTGCCCGCAGGCGGCGTCGATGTCGTGCCCGCGCTCGATGCGCTGGGTGGTCTCGATGCCCGCCGATTCGAGAACCGCGCGAAATCGGCGCACGCGCGCGGCTTCAGGACGCTGAAACCCATCGGGCGTGGGCACATAGTTGAACGGAATCAGGTTCACCAAGCACGGCACACCCCGGAGTTTGCTCGCCAGTTGCCGCGCGTGTTCGGGCGTGTCGTTCACCCCGCGCAGCAGCAGGTATTCGAAGGTGATACGGCGTCGGGTCTTCTCAAAGTAGTCGCGCGCGGCTTGAATCAGCGCGTCCACGCCCCACTTGCGGTTCACGGGCATTATCTTGGCGCGGGTCTCGTCGTCGGGCGCGTGCAACGACACGGCAAGCGTGATGGGCAAATCCGCTTCTGCCAGCGCGTAAATCTTCGGCACGATGCCTACCGTTGAGACGGTCATCCGTCGGTAGCTAATCCCGAATTCGTCGTGAATCAGGCGCAGAGCGGTAAGCACGTTTTCGAGGTTCAGCAGCGGCTCGCCCATGCCCATCAGCACGACATGCGTAATGCGTCGCTCGCTCAGTCGCTGAAGGTGAAGCAGCTGGTCGACGATTTCGCCCGCGCTGAGGTTGCGCGTGTAGCCGCCTTGCGCCGTCGCGCAGAATCGGCAGCCCATCGCGCAGCCGACCTGGGTGGAGAGGCATACCGAGACGCGATCTTCGTAGGGCAGCAGCACGCACTCCACCTCGTTGCCGTCGGCAAGGCGCAGTAGGCACTTGACCGTGCCGTCTTGGGAGCGTTGCACCGCGCTGATAGCGTTCGGCGACACAACGGCGATCTCGTTCAAGCGTGCGCGCATCGCGGCGGGCAGGTCGGTCATCGCGCTGAAGCCCGCCGCCGCTTTTTCGTATATCCACTGCGCCAGTTGCGTCCCTCGATAGGCAGGCTCGCCCAGCGTTGCTTGCACCCACTCGCGCAGCTGCGCACGGGATAGCCCCACCAGCACGGTTCGGGTCTCAGTCGCAGGCATTGCGGGTGAATTGTACCTGCTGGGCAGTTAGGGGGTGTAAGCGTGGAATTCGCGCAGTCCGTCCGAGACCTCGCTGCCGATGCGCCACTCGACGCCCAGTTGCTTTGCGCGCTCAGGTGTTTCGGGGTGCGCCCACTCCGCGCCGATAACAAAGGGGATAGCGTCCAGCCCTGCGCGGCGGAGTGTATCCGCGCGTTCGCGCGCCCGCTCCACATCGTCGCCGTTCACCTTGAGCGAAATCTCCACGACGGCGACCTTGCGCCCCTTCCACCACACAAGGTCAGCCTCCTGTGGGTCGCTTCGCGACTCGAGGGTGTTCCCGTCGATGCCTGCAGCTGCCAGCCACGCATCAATCTGGTTGGCGACCGCCTTGTCTTCGTCGGGCCAGCCGCCCTCACCGCCGCCGAAGGTGCGCCATGCGCGTTTGATGACCCGCCGCTGGTAGTCGAGACCGTCACGGCGCGCTCTCTCGCCTTGCACCCACTTGGAAATCGAATCAACGCTTGCCTCGAGCCGATCCTGTCTTGCCTCCAAGCGGTCGAACCGCTCGCGCGTCTCTTGCTTGAAGCCTGCCAAGTCTGCCTCCAAGCGGTCAAACCGCTCGTTGACCTGCTGGCGGAACTCGCGGAACTCGGCGGGCAGCTGCAGCAGCTCTTCGGTCAGAACGAACCGCCGCAGCGTGTCGAACACATCGGGCGCGCGAGTCGCCAGCTTGCGCAAGACCCGCGCATCCAACAAGGCGCGTGCGGCTTCCAGCAGCAGGTCGTCGTCCTCCTGCAGTTGGCGCACAGCGTCCAGAATATCCTCGCGCGTCAGAGCCATCCCCACACAGATTGTACCCGATTGAGGTATCCTAACTTCCATGCGAACACGACGGCGTATGTCGGCACTCGTGGGGCTGGCGCTGGGGCTGCTGCTTTCGGGCTGCAGCCAGTCGTCCAACGCACCGAAGTACGACCCCGATTTGATTTTCGGCTATGACAGGAACCTGCCGCTCAGTCCCCAAGAGACCCCTGTGGAAGAAACGGTAGACTATCGCGTCATCAAGGTCACCTACCGCAGCGCGCGCGACCAGCGCGTGCCCGCGCTGCTCATCCTGCCTAAACAGCCGCGTGAAGAGAAACTGCCGTGCGTCATCCTAATGCACGGGCTGGGCGGGGACAAGCGGATGTTCCAGATGCTGTGGGGCGCACTCACCAAAGCGGGCTACGCGCTGTTCGCGATTGACGCGCAGTACCACGGCGAGCGTAGACCCAGCGATGACATCCCCTTCTTCGGCATGTATCCCTACCGCGCCCGCGACGCGCTGATTCAGACCGTAATCGACCTGCGCCGCGCGGTGGACTACCTGCAGACGCGCAAGGAGATTGACCCCAACCGAATCGGCTACATCGGCGCGAGTATGGGCGGGATTATCGGCGCGATGTTCGCAGGAGTGGACGAGCGCGTCAAGGCGCCTGTGTTTTTAGTGGCGGGCGGCGACTGGAAGATCCTGATGGAGAAAAGCACGCTGTCGATGTGGCGCGATGCGGCGCGCAATAACCCGCAACAGATGCAGGAGGCGCTGCGCGTGATGGATGTGGTGGATCCCGTCCACTGGGTGGGGCGTATCGCGCCGCGCCCTGTGCTGTTCATCAACGGCGACGCGGACGATGTTGTGCCCGTTGAGTCGAACAAGGCGCTGCACAACGCGGCGGGCGAGCCGAAGAAAATCGTCTGGTACAAGGGCGGGCATGTGCCGCCGCCGACCGATTGGCTGACGGTCCTCAGCGAGGTGACGGGCTGGCTGAACACGCACCTGCAGGGCAAGCCGACCGCGCGGGGCTGGCGCGACTACCTCCCGCGCATTGGTTCGTGGCGCGAATTGACCGACTGGCTGGCTTCGGTCGTGCCTGCGGTCGCCGCGTTTTTCCGTGAGTTCGCCGCGACGCTGTACGGCTACCTAAGCCCGCGCACGCGATGAAAGCGCTCATCTTGGCGGGGGGCAAGGGCACGCGCCTGCGCCCGATCACTTTTAGCATGGCGAAGCAACTCGTGCCCGTCGCCAACAAGCCTGTGCTGTTTTATGGGCTGGAAGCCATCGCCGCGGCGGGTATCCGCGAGGTGGGCATCATCGTCGGCGACACCGCCGCCGAAATCGAGCGCGCCGTCGGCGATGGGTCGCGCTGGGGCGTGCAGGTGACCTACATCCCGCAGCCTGAACCGCTGGGACTGGCGCACGCCGTGCTGACCGCCGAACCTTACCTAAACGACGAGCCGTTTATTATGTATCTCGGCGATAACCTCGTGACCTCCAGCATTCAACCGCTCATCGAGGCGTTCCAGCAGCGTCAGCCGAATGCGCTAATTCTGCTGGCGGAGGTGCCCAACCCGCAGGAGTTCGGCGTCGCTGAGTTGCAGGGTGAGCGCGTGGTGCGCCTCATCGAAAAGCCCAAGCAACCGCCCAGCAACCTCGCGCTGGTCGGCGTCTACCTGTTCGACAAGCACATCTTCGAAGCGGCGCGCGCCATCCAACCCTCGTGGCGCGGCGAACTGGAAATTACCGACGCAATTCAGTATCTGATTGACCACGGCTACACCGTCGAGTCGCAGCAAATCACGGGCTGGTGGAAAGACACGGGTAGCCTCGACGCGCTGCTGGAAGCGAATCGGCTGGTGTTGGAAGACCTGCAACCCTCGAAGCAGGGCGCGCTGGAGGAGACGACCCTCTACGGGCGGGTGGCGATTGGCGAAGGGAGCCTATTGCGCCGCTGCACAGTGCGCGGTCCCGCCATCATCGGTGCGAACTGCCATCTCGAAGACTGCTACATTGGCGCGTTCACCTCAATTGGCGATGGCGTGCGCCTCGTCAGTTGCGAAATCGAGTATAGCATTGTGCTGGAGGGCAGCCGCGTGGAGTCGGTGGAGACGCGCATCGAGGGAAGCCTGCTGGGCAAGAATGTGGTGGTGCGGGGCGGGGCGCGTCGCCCGCGCACCCTGCGCCTGATGCTGGGCGACAGCAGTCTGATTGAGATGCCCTAAGCGTGCCTACTTGTAATAGACACTTACCACCAAAGGCGGCGCAAGATCGCTTCCTGCTTTGCTGAGATAGTCGCGGTTCTGTCCACTGGCACGATAGCAGGAATCGAGCAGCCGTGCGTCGAACTTACAATCCACGATGACGCAAGCACAACTTGGAACGCAACCAACCGCAAGCGACGGAGCGGCGACAGAGTTCGTGGTGCGCGTGCGCGATGTGGTCAAGGAGTACCAGATGGGCAAGTTGACCGTGCGCGCGCTGGACGGCGTGAACCTCGACATCTATCGAGGCGAGTACCTGTCGATTATGGGACCCTCGGGGTCGGGCAAAAGCACGCTGTTCAATATGATTGGCGGGCTGGACAAGCCGACGGCGGGGTCGGTGTTCATCGACGATGTGGACATGGCGCAGCTGGACCCGCAGGAGCTGGCGTTCCTGCGCTGCCATCGGATTGGCTACATCTTCCAGACCTTCAACCTGATTCCTGTAATGACCGCGCTGGAGAATGTGACGCTGCCGATGGTGTTTGCGGGGGTAAATGCCGACGAGTCGCGCGAGCGCGGCGTGGAACTGCTGACGCTGGTCGGGCTAGGCGGACGCCTGCACCACAAGCCGACGGAACTCTCAGGCGGGCAGCAGCAGCGCGTCGCCATCGCACGCGCACTCGCCAATAACCCCTCCATCATCCTCGCCGACGAGCCGACAGGCAACCTCGACCTCAAAACGGGTAAGGAGATTATCGAACTGCTCAAGCGACTCAACAAAGAGCGCGGCGTGACCATCATCTCCGCCACGCACGACCTCAAAATGCTCGACATCTCCGACCGCATCGTGTGGATACGCGACGGCAAAATCGAGCGCATCGAGAAGCGCAGCGAACTCCAGCTCAAAGTCGGCGAAGTGGAAGGCGAAGCAGGCTAACGGGAACTGTTGCAACTGATTCCCAGTAAATACGCTGGGACAGGAGGGGAACGATGGGATTCTTGAAACTGGTAGTGTGGGCAATCGGGCTGCTGATTGCCCTCGGCTTGCTATTTCGGACGGCTGCTGCGCGCCGAGAGGGAGAATCGAACCTTTCGGCGATTGCCTCGATTAGTGTTGCGGGACTGGTGATACTGGTCGTTGCGTTGCTGACCGCGAGTTTCGGACAGGTGCCTGCAGGCTATCAGGGGATTGTGCTGATGTTCGGTGCGCCCACAGGACAGGTGCTCAACGAAGGCTTCTATACGCTACTCCCGCCGTATATCAAGACCGTTGAGCTGATGAATGTGCAAGTGCTGGTCTACGAGGCGCCTGCTGAGGCAGCCTCTAAAGACCTGCAGATGGTCAAGACTCAAGTCGCGCTGAACTACACTTTGGAGCCTGACGCACTGGTGCGCATCTACCGCGACCTGCGCAACGAGTATGTCGATCGAATCATCAAGCCTGCGATTCAGGAGGCGGTGAAGTCTACCACCGCGCGCTTCACAGCGGAAGAGTTGATTACGAGGCGCCCTGAAGTGCGCGACGCTATCGAGAGCGTCCTCTCCCAACGACTGAGCCGCTTCGGGATTCGCATCGTGGCGATGTCGATTACGGACTTCGACTTCAGCGAGGCGTTCAACCAGGCGATAGAGGCGAAGGTCACGGCGCAACAGCAGGCGTTGAAGGCGGAACGCGACCTGCAACGGGTCAAACTGGAGGCGCAGCAGCAAATCGAGCGCGCCCGCGCCGAAGCGGAAGCGCTGCGCATCCAGAAAGAGAATGTCACGCCCGAACTGGTGCGCCTGCGCCAAATCGAGGCGCAGATGAAAGCCATCGAGAAGTGGGACGGCAGGATGCCGACCGTCGTCACGGCGGGCGGTCCCGTGCCCCTACTCGATGTGTTCGATACGAACACACGCCGATAAGATGGACGCCTACATCGACGGGTTTCTGGACTATCTGGCGCGGGAGCGGCAGGCGTCTCGGCACACTGTAAACGCTTATGCCGTAGACCTGCGCCAGTTTTGCGACTACCTGCGTCGGTCAGGGCGCGCAGACCCCGCCGACTGGGACGCCACACTTTGGGAGGGCTTTATGCACTACCTGCGCCGCCGCTCGATGAGCGAGTCGAGCATCGCGCGTAAGCTGAGCGCGGCGCGGGCGTTCCTCAAGCACCTCTATCGGCGCGGTGTTCTGGAGCAGGAGCCGCCCGAAGCGTTGGCGACCCCGCGGTTGCATCGCGCCTTGCCCATCACGCTTACCCCGCACGAGCTGCGCCGCCTGCTGCTTCAGCCCCCGCTGGACACCCCGCACGGGCTGCGCGACCGCACGATGCTGGAGACGATGTATACGACGGGTATGCGCGTCTCGGAACTACTTGGCTTGACGCTGGAGCAACTGAACCTCAGCGAGGCGTTGGTGCGCGTGGTGGGCAAGCGCGGGCGCGAACGGTGGCTGCCCCTGCCCACCAGCACGGTCCACTGGCTGCAGCGATACCTCAGCGACGCACGCCCCAAACTCGCCCGCCCCAAACGCCCCTGCAACGCGCTGTTTCTGAACGACCGCGGCGCACCGCTGAGCCGAATCAGCTTCTGGAACAAACTCAAAGAGTACGCCGCCAGCGCAGGCATCGAGAAAGCCATCTCGCCGCACACCCTGCGCCACTCGTTCGCCGTGCATCTGCTCAATGGCGGGGCAGACCTGCGCGCCGTGCAGGAACTGCTCGGACACGAAGACATCAGCACCACGCAGATTTACACCCAAGTGAGCCTTGATCGCCTCAAAGAGGTTTACAAAAAGGCGCATCCACGGGGGTGACAGGTTCGTCCTTACTTGGACGGATACATCCCTAATACTCGGTATCCGCCCTCGGTGTGAACCACCTCCAGAACAATCGTCGCATCGGGGAGGTTCTCGAAGCGCACCTGATACTCCACCTCAAAAACAGGCGTAGTGATTGGCGACTTCTCCAGTCGGGTTGCGCCAAACTCAAGAATTCTTCCTATACGCTGGAATTGCCAACGCTGGGGTCTTCCCGAACTGCGCACAAGGTTCAGCCACTGTGCCCAAGTGCGCATGGCGCAGTTGGGACAGTACGCCAGTTGGTTGAATTGGGGTTGATCTAAGCGCACGAGTGCGTCGATGGCGGCGTTGCCCACTCGCGTCGCTTCGGGAATCGACTGCCAAGTCTGCCACGCAAGGAGCGCCGCAAGGGTTATTAACACAATCCCTCCACCGACGGTTCCCCACAGGTAGGGCTTGTAATACTTCGCAGCGTTGCGCGACATACGCCTTCCTCCAAAACGGCGCAAAACGATTGTACCTCACTGTGGCGACGGGGTGTGTAGCGCACCCGTAGCCGATTATGAACCGCACTCAACGCACAGGTGGTTAGCATACCAACTGTGCAGCCAGAGTTCATAATTCCCCCCTCCTTTAGGTTCCCCCCGCTTCGCGAGGGGAACCATGCAGGGCGCGTGTTCGGTTCCCCCTGCGTGCAGGGGGAACCTTAAGGAGGGGGTTCTCATTTGTTCGTGCGTTTATGAACTCTGGTTCGGCGATTGGTAGCATACCTTGCTCTGATGGGAACACGCCGCGCAACTGGGTATCATAAGGCTACGAAGAGATGTGCCTGTGAGCATGATGCGACTGTTGCCCAAAATCGTTGCCCTGCTGAAAATCTACATCGCCGATAGCCTCGCCTATCGCGCGAGCGCGTTCATCTGGATGCTGACCGATGTGGTGCATTGCCTCGTGATGCCGCTGGTGTGGCTGTCGGCATACGGCGGACGCGAGACGATTGCAGGCTACAACCCTGGCGAGATGGTGACCTACTATGTGATGATTGCCTTCACCACGAACTTCATCGTCAGCCACCTGATGTGGGACTTAGCGTGGGAGATTAAGGAGGGCATCCTATCGCAGTGGCTGTTGCGACCTGTGCCTGTGGTGTGGATGCTGTTTGCGCGGAATATCTCGTGGCGGGCGTTGCGGATGGTGTTGTTCGTGCCTGTAGCGTTGCTCGCGCTGTGGTACTACAGCCGTTTCACGACGCTTAGCCCGCTGTCGCTGGGCTGGGAGTTCTGGCTGAGCGTGCTGCTGGGGCATCTGGTCTCGTTCTGGGTGGCGTATGCGCTGGCGTGCTTGGCGTTCTGGCTGCAGGAGACGCAGA
>Ga0308415_1001013_pt1 | contig 12445 bp, 8 predicted proteins | sample HotsprSampleOS55_FD_203465 | JGI IMG/M metagenome (GOLD analysis project Ga0308415, IMG submission 203465) | Hot spring phototrophic mat microbial communities from Octopus Spring, Yellowstone National Park, Wyoming, United States - 20090730_OS55 ... | reverse complement strand
ACAATCAAACGTAATCTCTTGCTATTATCCTTAACACAGGCACTTTTACTAGTGGTTGTTCAAACCTTCATTATACATGTTCCTATAACCATTATCGCCCTTGGGGGTTCGACTGCGTTGGCGGGTTTGGGTGTGGCCTCGATGTGGGGTGGGAGGTTGGTGACAACTTATCAGATGGGGAGGTTGATGGACAGGGTGGGGCGCATGCCCGTAATAATGGCTGGATTGTTGTTGATGGCTGTTACGGCGGTGGTTGCGGGGCTTTCGGTGATATGGACACTATTAACACCATACCTGTTTATGATTGTGTTGTTCGGTGTGGGTCGTGGGATGGCTGACTACATCAGGATTGCGGCTGGCGACATCCTTCCGAAGGAGAGGAGGGGTTTCGGGACCGGTATCCTGCTGACAGGTAGTCTGGCCGGAACCCTCCTAGCGACACCTGTTATAGCTATGGTCTATAATATAGCGGGTTGGGGGGAACCTGGCTGCTATGTATTTCTACACTATTCCGTTTGCTGTAGCTGGGTTTTTCGCAGCCTTATCGGTCAGACCTGATCCATTGGAGATTGGCCGCCGTCAAAACGTACAACACGTGAACCTTAGTTACCCGCAGAGTCAAGTTAGGGGTCTGAGGCAAATTATGACATCACGTGTGGTTTTCGCTTTCACCTCTTCGGCCATATCTACGGGGGCTATGGTTGCCTTTATGTCTCTTGGATCCCTACTTCTCCATACGCATCATGTTGATATACCCACAATCTCCCTAGTTGTTACGATTCATGTTATTGGGATGTTTGCCTTTTCAATCCCTCTGGGTAGGGCGGCCGACATTCTAGGCAGGGTGCCCGTCACGGCTGCAGGCGTGTTGGTCTGCTCCGTCGGAACATTAATAACAGCGATTGGTGTTTCGCTACCGGTAGTTACAATTGGAATGTTTCTGATAGGTGTTGGTTGGAGTGCCGCCACGGTAGCTTCGCTTGCGTTGATAGCGGATGAGACAGTTCCGGATGAAAGGGGGAAGGCTCAAGGATTTAGCGACATGGTCATCGCGCTAGCCTCACTGGCAACACCTATGATCGCTTCAGTTATTCTCGAAAAATATGGAACCACGACATTAGGAATGGCGGGAATTGTTTCAGCAACACCTGCATTATTGCTAGCAATTAGACTACGGCGTGGCGGTTAGGAAATGGCCTAGGCTGGTTAACATTCTCCACCGTCAGAGCAAGGCTGACTCAGTTTTTTTAACTCATATCGTATCATTTTTTCCTCGCTTTGGGCTAATTCGTCTAACACTTCTAGTAGTTTGTCCAAGGTTTTGGGTGTTAGGGCTACGAGTATTTCTTCATTGCCATATCCTGCTCTCAATCTGCTTACTGCGCAGCCTAAACCGAACACGACGCCCTGGGTCTGTATGGCTGTGGGTATTATGGTGCACGTAGGCATGCCGCGGAAGGCTGTTGGGATGCCCGCCCTTCCAGCCGCCTCGAACAGTAGCTGTGCTTGGCTCGGTATTGTGAAAAGCAGCACAACATCTGGTTCGTCTCCCATTTTGGTGAGCGGTGAGTAGATTATCTGGGCTGGTTTTAAATGGAGTCGTGGGATGTTAGCAAGGTCCTGCCTATCAAAACGCCCTATTTTCAGTAAGAAATCTACATCTTCGCACCCGCATCCGGGCCCAATTTCTTCAAGTGTTTTAAACCCATGTACGTAGGCTCCAACACTACAGTTCATGTGTTGTTCGGGTTCCGTTAATAATGGCTGGTTTACCCCTTGGGTCCAGAAGGCACAGCTGGAGGGCGGCGTAAATGATGCCTTAGGTATATCGGATAATGGTTCAGAAGTTGTCACAAATTTAATCGCTAAAGGTGTTCTCGATAGCCTTAGCAAAATTTCTATTGCGGCCGACCTTTCCTCGTTGGAAAGCATGCAATTGAGTCTTGTGTGGATTATTTAAAATTTTAGGTTCTACCTCACATAGTTTCCAGGTAAGGTGTTATATTTAAAGGCCGGTTGATGTGTCTTGTTTGTATGGATGTTGTGGCCCTGGTTTCCAGCTGTTTAGGCGTAATAAAAAAGTAGGAAGGTTAAGGTCCTAGCTTTCTTGGACTACATGTTCCATGGTAGCTGTAGTAAGGTCTCCATGGTCCTTAGCTTGTCTTTGGAGCCTATAAGCAAGTCCGCCGTCCACTACCTAGCCAAGAGGGCATCTTCTGTAAAGGTCGCTAGGGAGCCATGGTATAGAGTGGCGTTTGAGAGTATTAGGCATGATAGATTCGGTATTAGGAATAGGGTAGAGAGATACTTCAGATACCTAAGCTAGGCGCAAGAGACCATGTACAGGGAATAACAAACTATTCCTAAGCCTATTCATAATATACTATCAGGCTGCGAGGACAGGGAGGTGAGCAAAAATGCTTATTTTGACACTATCAGCTAAAATATAAAAAAAATTATTTATGGAAGTTTGGAAAAATTTTCGGCATGTCTAAGCTCGGCGGGAAAAATTCAGGTGCAACTAATTTTCTCTCACTCCTGCTAATTATCACCTTAGCAGTTCCAGCCCCAGTCTTTTTTAAAACAGCTTACGAGGTTCCCGGTGTAGGTGTTGAGGGGGGTGTCTTTAATGTGCGTGTTGGCCCCACCCCTAGGTCGGGCGACATAGTTCTTGGATTACTTTATGTGACTATCCCCGAGGATTTATTGGGGAAGATTAGGCTGGTTATAGAGTCAAATGCGAGAGATCTCGTCACGGGGAGAAAGCAGAATATTTGGCTAGAGCTATGGAATGGCAAGATAGGGCCTGAAGAGAGTATGTGGTGGGTGAATAGAAGGAAGCTGGCCCAGTCCGCCATTGAGGAGAATCCGCGCATAAACTATGTGCCGCTTGTTTACCGTGAGATGACGCTTGCCGTTGTCTGGGTCAAGAGCGCAGACTTGGATACGATATCGATAAGAGTCAATGTTACGACGTCTCAAATTTCAATAGTGGAAACTAACCCAACTATATACGATGTCTTGTTAGAGGACAGCGTCACCCCCGAGAGCCCGATCTTTGAAAAAATCGTGCTGTCATTGAATAAAGACCCTGTCAAGATATTTGAGTATGTCAGAAATAATGTGTTTTTTGACGCTTATTGGGGGCTTCTGAGAGGTGGGCTGCGGACATATTACGACATGTATGGCAACAGTCTCGACATGTCCAGCCTGCTTGTCTCTCTCCTTAGAACTGCTGGTTATCCCGCAAGATTTGCCTACGGAATAGTTAAGGTGCCTACGGAGACCCTTGCTGAGAACCTTGGTTTAAGAAATACAAAAGCTGGGCTGGAGGGAGCAGTCTGGGTCCATGATGTCGCAGGGCTCCTCTACCACCACGACCAAAACAGCGCTATGATATATCATGTATGGGTCAGGGCGTATGTGAATGGAACATGGATAGACATGGACCCCTCATTCAAGCGGGTTGTCCGGAAAATTGACTCTCCCGTGACACTGTCAGCCACCCCCTTATCAACTGATACTTCATTCGCTAAAGCCTTCAGTATCTATTTACAGCCACTTTCAGACCTACCGTTATATGACATAAGTAAGGGTGTCTGGCTTGTTGAAGAAAAAGGTGTGAGAGGTCCGCCCGGTGAGTATACTTTACTGGGGTTATACAGCAGACTGCCTGAAGAATTCCGGGGTTTTGTTACTGTCTATTACCCCAAATGGTCTGAAGCTAGAGGATACGACTTCTCACGGGGGAATTACTCCTTCACGCTTCCTACATCAGCTTTGGGGGCCTACCGGCTGACTGCCCGATTCATACCCGCATCAAAGCAGGCGGCTGAATATATTGCAACCCGGCCTGAGGGTTTGAGCGGCATCCGGATAAGTGACAGGAGAGTTTTGCTGAGGCCTCAGTTTCTCCTTAACGGGTTGGTAATATCTGAGGGGGATGCGGGACTGCCCGGGCGATGGCTACCGATAAAAATGAAGTTTAAAGTGACTCTCCCGGATGGCTACAGCTTTGTAGGCTGGGGTGATGAAAGCCTGATGGGCTATGCCGCGTACGTACCGGACTTCATGAAGACAAGAGCTTATGGCGAAATAGGGGTTGAGGGCGCAAGGGGTTCCCTGTTAACCCTATTAGACCCTAAGCTGACTTCCGGCATAGACAAGGACGAAGTAGTTGGTAGAATACTCTACCTTCAGACGCGGCGGTACCAGATTGAGAGATGGCATCAGATTGAGAGGATTTGGAGTTTCCGCCATATTGTGCACGTATTCCCTCTCAATATTCATAAGGCCGAGCTGTATCAACTCATTGATAACGGCGGGAACCTTGTTATCGGTCCGCCAATGTTCAGCGCTGGTATAGGTTGGAACTCGTGGGCATCCTATGTAGTTGTCGATCCTGAAATAGGCGTCCTTTCCAAACCTGAGGGAAGACCGGTTTCCATAAGAGATTTGCACCCAAGCACAATTCCCTCCTACCTCCCCGGCTCCTTCTATGAGGGAGAGGTTGTCGCAGCAATACATAATACAGTGCCATACTCGACTGTGCATACATTCATCTACGCCGCATCCAAGGGCATAAGGATCGTACATGTTAATAGAGAGAACCTTACGTCCCTGCCAGACTCGATACCTAAATGGATTAGGGACGGGATTTCCAGGATAGCGGATGAGTGGAAAGGTGTTGAGTTTAACGCATTTATGCCCGAAAAACCTGTAAAGCCTGATGTGTTATCGGTCTTCGTCGACGACGACCCTAACACGAAGCCGCCGGAGATTAAACTAGCGGGCGAGATGTTCGGAGTGCTCACAGTAATGCCGCTTTCCAGATACCACGCTGCGGTGGGGGCTTTGATATATAACCTGGGACGAGGTGTTGAGCTAGGCGGGGGCGCACTAAGTACTACAGAGCAGGGCTCATACACGGCTCATACGGAGAGCCGGGAAGCAGGGTCCTACTACGGCGAAACATCTTCAACAAGAACGACAAGTGCCGATGAAACGATGCTTCAAAAATCTGCACAAACAGGGAAGACGGATGAGCTAAACCAACAGATAGATGAGCTTATAAAACAACTACAATCTATGGATCCAAGCGACCCCAGGTACATGGACCTGCTTTACAAGTATTTGGAGCTTGCAGAGGAATTAAGGAGAGAGTTGAGCTCTGCTGTATCGGATCTTGTTAAGGCAACTTTTGCCGCAGATCTGGCGTGGAAGGTGATTAACAACCGGATTCCGATATTCCTTAACCCAGACGGTATACCTATGGAGGTGACGGACCTTGTAAAATACTTGGAAAATATGGGAGTGGACCGGGAAACACGGCTTAAAGTCATCCTCAACCAACGGGAGGCGATTCAGCGGGCACGCACTCTTGGTTACATCGAGCTCCCCTATGAGATAAACGGTGAGACAGTGGTCATGAGGCTGAACTATGCATACAAGCTTGAGGTTTTAACAAGCTCTGGGATTAAATTTACCAGCGAATGGTCCTCCATGGCAGATGCACAGAACGCCTTAAAACTTGAGTGGCCGGAAGGCTCCACAAAAAGTATCTCATTCGCTCTATCAAGCGTAGAGGTAATCCCTCAGAATCCCATAACAGTAAACTACAAGGTTCAGGGCGGCGTTATAGAGAGTACAACAACCAAAACTATAGAAATCGACAAAATAACCTTAACACCGGAACAGCTTGGCGGGGGATTTGCCTTAAACTCGATAGTAGATCTCTACACAAATGTTAAAAGCTTAAACAACGTGGTTTTAAATGATTGGAAGTACTCAAAGGCAAACCTGCCCGGAGGAGAGGAAGCGAAGATATTGTACGAATTCTGGAATCTAAATGAAACTCAAATACAGAAAATAGAGGGCGAGCTTAAACAGGGATTGCTCCCGAGCGACCCACCATTTATAGAGATGTGGCTTGAAAATCCATTGGGTGAGTTTGCAGGTTTCAGCCCAGACATCGGCTACGGCTATGGGCTGAACCTACTTACGTATTCAGGCGTCGGATCAAAGCCTAAGCACCTAGCAATCTACGGTGTTTGGCCGGGAATCTACTACCTCAACATCGTGGGGACTAAGAAAGAAGGGGTGGACGGATATGTCAGGATATCGTATAAGTATGGTGAATCTGAGGTGGGTGAAAAAATTCCTGTGAAGGTTCAGTTCGGCGAGCTCGTGAAAATACCTATAATCGTTGACAGGTCTCAAAGGATATTGGTTGAACAGGCTAGGCCAGGTATTAGAATTGCAGCAGGTCAAGACGTTTTTGTCGGACTTGTCGGAAGACAGCTAGAGATATCTGGAAATGTTTTAGACCAGTTCGGGCGCCAGGGTATACGTGGAGCTAAGGTTACAGCAACAATAACGTCGCCGGACGGGTCTATCCAAAACCTTGAAGAGAGCGTAACCCTTACTGATGGATCTTTCAAGCTTAAGGTATCACCGGCGCTGGCAGGCATCCACTGTGTTACCGTCGTTGCTTCAGCCGACGGTTACTATCCATCCACCAAAACGATTCCAGTCGTGATACATGGTAACTTGAGGGTTTTAAACGATCTCAATATTCCAATGGATCTCCTGAACGCGTATCTAAAAGTTGAGGATGGTACAAAACAATTAGATATCCCTGTTGGCTCGGAGATTGCACTCCCGTCAGGCCGATACCATCTATCAATCAAAGCCAAAAGCTCTGAAAAATGGCAGATCATCCCTATCAAAGAAATGGAGGTCGACTCATATTTAGACAAAGAATACAGCTTAAGATTGTCTGAGTTTTTATCCGCCAAGGTGCTTGTAGACGTGTCAGCGGACGCGGGCAGTGTGGAGGGGGGTGGATGGTATAGGGTCGGGGACAAGGCCACGATAACTGCCATCCCTCCACCTGATGGTAAATACCAGTTCGTAGGGTGGAAAGGCGACATAGAATCTACCCAGAACCCCCTCACAGTCCAGGTAAGCAGGCCGTTAACTCTCAAAGCACAATGGAAACCAGTAATAGAGCAGACCCAGCAGACAACGATAACTACTTCGGAAACCACCACTACGCATACTACGGAGAAAACCACTACACCCGCTTTGACGACAACTTATAGGTCGGAGCAGACAGCTCAACAGGATTCAACATTGTTGCCATTGGCGGTAGCAGCCTTTGCCGCTGCCTTACTCAGCTTATTAATCGTCATGAGGCGTAAGTCGAAAGGAACAATGTCAGGGAAGGCTTTTCCACCGCCCCCTCCCCCGCCACCATCGTAGTTCATTCAACTCTGGTGTCTTCATCCCATATTGTCAAAACTAAGAATGCATACGTCGTGTTTCTTAGATATTCCAATGATTAAAAAAATCCGTTCTTTTCATAAAGATGGCAAGCTACTTTGTGCCCCGCCGCCAGTTGGATAAGGGGAGGCTCACTAGTGTAGCATTTTTCGAAAGCGAAGGGACATCTATGCGCAAATCTACAGCCCTTTATCGATGAACTATCCTTTTCTTCATAGTTGTATTTCGGACTCCAGTTTCCTGAAATGTCTGGGACAGAGTCTACCAGGGCTTGAGTATATGGATGATGCGGGTTGTTTATTATTTCGCTCGTTATGCCCTCTTCAACCACTTTGCCTGCGTACATCACCAGCACCCTATCACTAATGTGGTTTACAACAGCCAAGTCATGTGATACAAATATCATGGAGGTTTCCCAGCTTTCTCTAATGTTCTTCAGTAAACGTAAAATACCCATTTGAGTCACCACATCCAGGGAAGAGGTTATTTCATCAGCAACTATCAGTTTTGGTTTTAGAACAAGTGCTCTCGCTATTGCGACACGTTGTCTTTCGCCTCCGCTGAGTTGGTGGGGGTATCTATTTCCATAATTTTTCGGTAACCCTACGGCTTGCAAGGCATCGTCAACTGATACTGTTCCATCAAGTCCATGTAGCCTTATTATGTCTTCTATAACATCTTTTACCTTCCTTCTTGGATTGAGCGATAGGTAGGGGTTTTGAAAAACTATTTGGATGTGTTTTCTTAATGGGCGTAACTGTTTTTGGTTTAAATGCGTAATATCGACATCCATAAATTCTATTCGTCCATCATCTGGCTCGTATAGCCTTACAACTGTTTTGGCTAGGGTTGTTTTTCCGCTGCCTGACTCACCCACAACTCCTAGGATCTCTTTATCATCAACCTCAAAAGAAACATCGTCCACCGCCTTCAGGAAACTTTTATCTCTTCCAAAAAATGTTCTTCTTGGTTCGGCGAATTTTTTTGTCAAGTTGGTTACTCGTAATATTTTCATGTGTTCTCTGAACCTCTTCTTAGTGTTGGAAGCGACGACAGCAGGATTCGTGTGTAGGGGTGGCTTGATTCAGTTAAAATGTTCTTTGATGTTATAGTCTCCAATAACTGCCCGTCGTTCATTACTGCTATTCGTGAACAAATATTTGCGGCAAGGGCCAAATTATGTGTGATGAATATTATTGATGTGTTGAATTGCTGCTGCTTTTTTTTCATTAAGTTTACAACCATGCCTTGTGTTATTACGTCTAGGGCTGTTGTGGGCTCGTCTGCTATGACCAATGAGGGGTTGCAGGCGAAGGCGATGGCTATTGCTACACGCTGGCATAGACCGCCGCTAAGTTGATGAGGATATTTCAGTAAAACTTTTTCAGGGTTTGGGATACCTACCTCGTTGAGAAGATTTTTAGCTCTATTTACAGCTTCCTTGTTATCAAGTTTCAGGTGTAGTTTCATTATATCAGTAATTTGGTCCCGGACCTTAAACGCGGGGTTTAAGGATGCCACAGGGTCTTGCTGTATCATTGTTATCTCTTTTCCACGTATCTTCCTCATCTCCTTCTCCTTTAAGGTTAGCAAGTCATGTTCTTTGAAAATTATCCTGCCCGATACGTGTGCTGACGAAGGCAGTAGCCTGATTATGGCACGGCCTGTCATTGATTTACCCGCCCCCGACTGTCCCACTAACCCAAGTATTTCCCCTCTTTCAACCTCAAAAGAAACGTTTTTCACCACCTCGTTTTGCTGAAAGCTTATTGTTAGGTCCTGAACCTTGAGAAGTTTAGCCATCTACCTAAATACCTCCAACTTAGGGTCTATCTTCTCCCTAATCCCGTCCCCGAGTAGGTTTAAACTTAAAACAACAACCATCGTTGTCAGTAGAGGAAACATAAGCATCGTTGGGGACGTTCTAAGGTACGAAAGTCCGTCCGATATCATTATTCCCCATGAGGGAGTTGTTGGTTTAACACCCAGCCCTACAAAGCTCAGTAAAACCTCTACAGACACGGCTATACCCATCTCAAGTGTTGCCAACACAATGATTGTTGGAAGGATGTTTGGAAATATTTCACGCCAGATGATGTAGTTTGTGGAGAAACCCGCGGCTCTGGCCGAGGCTACAAAGTCTTTCTCCCTCACTGCAAGCACCTCAGAGCGTACTACACGTGTGAACCTTGTCCAGTCAACCACCGCGATAGCCAAGATCACGTTGTTAATCCCCGTGCCCAGAAGACTGATTAGAGCAATTGCCAGTATTACTGGCGGAAAGGACATCCAGATATCGACCACCCGCATCAATAACTCGTCAATTTTTCCTCTGATGTATCCCGCGGCTATGCCGAGAATGGTTCCCACAACGCCGGTCAAAAATGTTGCCGTCGCTGCGACGTAAAGGGCTACCGAGGCCCCATGAAGAAGGCGGCTGAAAATATCTCGCCCCAAACTGTCCGTTCCCATTAAATAGGAAGGGTTACCGCCCTCAACCCAGGCGGGCGGTAGGTTTGCGTCCCGCAGGGATTGCTTGTTAGGGTCATGAGGCGCAATATATGGCGCTGTCAACCCCGTAAATACGAAGACCGTTACAATCACCAAACCTACCAATATTTTCTTACTGCGTAGGGAGTTAAGTAATGAGCCTTTCAGGGTTTTTTCCATAACTGTCATTTGAACTCAACCTTGGGGTTTATGTATGTGTAGAGGATGTCTACGACGAAGTTTGTAACAATAACTATTAGTGCATAAACCATCAGTATTCCCTGGACAAGGGTGTAATCTCTGTATTGGACTGCCGTGAAGAGAAGGTTACCTATTCCGGGCCAGCCGAAAATTTTTTCTACAACTGTGCTGCCCCCCATAAGGAAAGCGAACTGTACACCTGTGATGGTGATGACCGGCATTAAGGCGTTTATCAAGGCGCGAACAAAAACAATGTAGGTTTCACTATGGCCCTTCATACGGTCTGTAAATATATAGTCCTCGTTTAGAACATCTATCATGCTTGACCTCAGGGTCCTCTGGATTAATGTCATCATGCCTATAGCCAATGATATTGATGGAAGAAGTATGTGTTGTAAGCTACTGATGAAAGCTTCGGCATTCCCTGCTAATATCGAGTCGACTAGATAGAAACCCGTGACCCGCGGTATTTCCAACCCCAGGTCAATCCGTCCCGACGCCGGAAAAACGCGGAGGATGGCGGCGAACAACACTACCAATATAAGTGCCCATAGAAAATGCGGTATAGCTAGCCCAGCTAGGGAAATACTTTGCAGGATGGAGTCTATTCGGCGTTTAACAGCTGCTGCAACCCCTGTGGAAACACCTAGCGACACACCGATAACCAGTGTTACAAAGACAAGCTCCAATGTTGCCGGTAGTCTTTCAAGGATTAAGGGGGCGACGTCGACACCGTATCTAAATGATTTCCCAAGGTTGAGGGTTAGGAGGTCTATTAGCCAGTAAAAATACTGCAGAACCAAAGGTTGGTCTAGGCGATAATAGGCGCGAAGTTCAGCTATGTACTGCTCCGTCACACCTGGGCCGACCATCAACGAGACTGGGTCGCCGGGAAGTATTCGGAAGAGTGTGAAAGAAATAAAGGAGGCCCCCAGTAGTGCGACAGCCATTTGAGCGACTCTTTTCAGTAGGTAGTAGGTTGTTACCGGCATTACCTTGTCATATAGTAGGGGAGGACCCAGCCCTGAGGCCATGGGTCATATTTGATGTCGCTCTTCATTACATGCAGCTGCGCTAGCTGGTACAGAGGTATAACCAACCCCTTCTCGACGACATATCTTGCAGCTTGCTTGGCTGCGGCTATTCTTTTCTCCTCATCCTTTTCAAGGAAAACGGGGTTCAGCACTTGCGTCGCTTCATCCATTAACCCTGAATAGTCTGTTAAGTTCGCTGCCTTAAGCCCCCTCCAAGTTGAGAATGGCGAATTAGGCCACTGGGAATGCCCCACGGAGTTAACGGGGTCTCCGGTGGCGTTGGACCATACATAGAAGTGGGCGTGTTTCATTTTTCCCGTGTTACGCATCTCAAAGTGCTGTGCTATGGTGATTACCTCGAGCTCAGCCTCTATGCTGACCTCCCTCCACATTGCGACGACTGCCTGCATAACTTCGTAATCCCTTGGGAAGTTGCCTTTGAAGGTTGCAACAGTTATTTTAACAGGGTTTGACTTAGAATATCCTGCGGCGGCTAGCAGCTGTGATGCCCTGTTAGGGTCGTAGGGGAAGGAGAAATCCGGCAGGTATGCTCGGTATCCCGGGGCCTCCGTTGTGTGTACAACCCTGCCGTGACCTTTTAGAATGTTTTTCACAATTGATTCTTTGTCTATGGCATAGTGCATTGCCAGCCTGACGTTAATGTTCCCGGTTTCGGGGTAGTAGGTCGGTATCATAAGTATTGCTACATCAGTAACGAGCTGGGAAACCGCTCTCAGTCCCTGTGTCTTCGATAGCCGGTCGAAATCGTTTATATCTATTTCTAAGGTGTAGTCAGAAGTTCCGGCCTCAACCTCTACAGCCCTAGAACGTGGGTCTAGCACCTCCTTGAATACAACCTCTTTTATAGAGGCAACACCTCGCCAGTAATCCTCAAACCTCTCTAGCTCCAGTATACCCGGTTTAAACGACTTCACCTTGTATGGGCCGCTGCCTACTGGGTTTTTACCAAACTCGTCAGGCCCAACTCTTTCCCAAACATGTTTGGGTACAACGAAAGCGTCGAGGAAACCCAGCCAAGCAATGATCGAAGGGTCATACCTGCTCAACGTAAGCTTCACCACACTTGCACCCGTTACCTCAATGTTACTGATTACCCCCCACACACCGGCATATGCATTAGGCGGAGTCTTCATAGTCTGTAAACTGAAGGCTACATCTTCAGCGGTCAGAGGTGTTCCATCATGGAACTTAATTCCCTGCCTAACCCGTAGATCGAGAGAGGTTTTTTCAGGCCCCCACTCCCAGCTCTCAATAACACCAGGTAGCTGTATGAGGTCCCTTCCCTGCGATAGGAACCGGTCATAGATCGCCGCCATAGGCGACTCGACGGGAATATTTCTGCTGAATCTGTAAGGATTAAGGGTGACGATTTCAAACGGCCAAGCAATAACAAGACGGGCAGGCTTTGCTTCAAC
>Ga0308415_1001006_pt1 | contig 12489 bp, 9 predicted proteins | sample HotsprSampleOS55_FD_203465 | JGI IMG/M metagenome (GOLD analysis project Ga0308415, IMG submission 203465) | Hot spring phototrophic mat microbial communities from Octopus Spring, Yellowstone National Park, Wyoming, United States - 20090730_OS55 ... | reverse complement strand
GGGCAGTAACCTCAAAGTGTTAAATAAGCGGAGAAAGTTAAACCCTGTGGCGGTTGCCTGCCACTTTGCGGGTTGCCTCTAAGATCGGGAGGAATTCCCTGAAAGAATTGGCCATCCAGTCGTTTCCCGGCAAGTATGAACAAGTTTGAAAGAGACGGGCTTTTGGCTGAGCTTGCCGGGCGGCAACCTCCAGCTCACCATCGGCCCCGGCACCTAGTCCAGCAGATCCCAGGACACCCCGAGGATCCCCCCTAGGGTTTTCGCCGACGGGAACCTTTTTTCGGGCTGATCTTTTTCTGCCGTTCGCTTCGGGAAATGCCTTGGAGAGCATCCTGATAACCAGGGTGATCCGTTTTGCCGGCGGCCTCGTACAAAAATCGACTGGGAACACTGGGCACCATCTTCCCCCTTTTTTGCCGAGCGGCGGCAAAGGTAAGAAACAACTCCTGCCGGGCTCGGGTAAGTCCCACATAACAAAGCCGCCGTTCTTCCTCGATCAAATGCTGGTCCTCGGCCGCCAGGTTATGGCGGTGGGGAAGGAGCGCTTCCTCCATTCCCACCAGAAACACCACGGGGAATTCGAGCCCTTTTGCCGCATGGAGGGTCATGAGAGCTACAGCATTTCCGGAGAGTTGATCTTCCGGGTCTGGATTCTCCTCAAGGCTTTCCAGAGTCATAGCATGGAGAAAGCCTGCCAGAGTGGCCTCCGGGTCGTTCTGGTAATACCACTCCAGGCTCCTGCAGATCTGTTCCACGGTAGCGAAACGGGACTCCCGCTCCGATGGGTCCGAATAGAGCCGCTCCACCTCTTGGGTATACCCGATCTCCTCGAGCAATCGGCGAACAAGCTGGGGACCGGGCACCGACTTCCCCAGCAACTGAAACCGAAGCCAAAGCTCTCGAAATTCGCACAGCTTCGAACGTGCCGAGGAGGAAATCTCCGGGCCGAAGTCTTCCCTTGTCAGACAATCCCAAACAGGCCAACCGCTTGCTACGGCGTGGCGAAGAAGAGACTCGGTGGTCTGTCGACCGATCCCCCGCGGCGGGGTGTTGATGATCCGCAGTAAAGCCACATCGTCTTGAGGGTGAACCAACACTTTGATGTAGGCTAAGATATCGCGAACCTCCTTGCGATCATAAAACGAACTTGCCCCGGCTAGAACATAAGGGATTTTCTTCTGCCGGAGCATAATTTCGAAGGGTCGCAGCTGATCATTTGTCCGGCAAAGAATTGCGAAATCGCGGGGACGGTAGCTCTTTCGAGCTAGCCGCTCCTGTATATTCTGGACCACCAACTCCGCCTCGTGCTCGATATCATCAGCCTGGAGGATTCTGGGTTCCGGCCCATCTTTTGAGGATATCAATTCCTTTTGATGTCGGACCCGATTGAAGGCGATCAAGCGATTAGCCCAAGTAAGGATCTGCCGGGTGCTGCGGTAATTTTGCCGGAGGAGGATGACTTTTGCATCGGGCCAATCCTCCTGAAAGCGGAGAATATGTCGGGGTTTGGCTCCCCGCCAGCTATAAATGGATTGGTCGTCATCCCCTACTACACATAGATTACGATGCCGGGCCGCCAGGGCCTTTGCAATCCGATACTGGATCTCATTAGTGTCCTGATATTCATCAATGAGCACATGATCAAACCGACCTGCTTCCTCGACCAGGACCTCTGGATATTCTCGAAACAATTTCTCCACCAATACTAGCAGGTCGTCGAAATCCACAAGGGCCCGCAGGCGGAGAGCTTCCTGATACCGCCGATAGGCACTAGCTGCCAAATGCCATTTATCCCCTTCGGCTCCGGAGATTGCTTCGATCGGTTCAATTCCCTCGGTCTTCCATCTACCAATCCAGAAGATGGCTTCCTCGGGACTAATGGCTCCCACGTCAGCACGGATTTCGCGGAGGATATGCCGCACCAGCTCCAGCTGCTCACTTCGGTCGCAGATAGAAAAGTGCGGAGGATAACCGAGCCGAGCAATATGCCGCCGAAGAACCTGGACACCATAAGCGTGAAAAGTGCCGATTGTGGGTTTGGCCGTTGCCTTTTGTCTCCGGCCTGACTGCCCGGCAGATGTCCGAAGTAACTGGCGAGTCCGCTCGTACATCTCCCGAGCTGCTTTGTTGGTAAAGGTGACAGCCAGAATCCGTTCGGCAGAAATTCCGTTTCGAATCAGATTTACGATCCTGTAGGTGATAACTCGGGTTTTGCCTGTGCCCGCCCCGGCAAGAACCAAGAGAGGTCCGGAGAGGGTGGTCACGGCCTCTTGCTGAGCCTGATTAAGAACGCCGTCCGTGGTCATAACGTTTCGCTCGCATCCTCCTGGTTTCGAAACCGCAGCAGGTCACCTCTAAGCATAAATTTGGGCCTCGTTGAAAATCGGCCCTGAGCATAAATTTGGGCCAGGTTGGAAACTTGTTGTTTTTTCGAGCCAGGGACACATTCGAAAAATTTGCGTGTGTCTTGGCCACCGGATCGTTGCAAAGGTCGTGCTCCGGTTCTGCTGCCGGAGAATGGCTTGGATTCCTGACGAAGATAGGCAGGCTCGCCAAAGGGGGCCATAGTTGTAAACGCCCAGCCAACTACTTGGCAAGTGTCCCCCTACCGGTTACTGGGTATCTTCCCGACACCGGGGCGGCTTCCGTAATTACGGAACCTGCTCCCCCTTATGCCGAGCAAACCTTACTTTCTCGACCGGCGGGGCAAGGTTTACTTCCGGGGGTTTATTCGCCAAGTTTTCCTCACCCCGCTCCAGCACGAACAAAGCTTTTTCGGTTTTAGGCAGATCATTCGGGTTTTCGGGATCCGCAAGCAAATGTTGCACTCCCCCGGGGGCGGAAATAACCCCCATGCACAGATCAACCTCTTATAAAATAGCGGTCGTTATTTCGGGGCCGACCAACCAGGGACGAAATAGCTCCCTAAAATCTCCGCCACGGGCGGGGCCGACTAGGTTGGGCTTACATCATGGTCTTAATGGGCTTACATCATGGTCCTAACCTACCCAATATGAAGTTGTAAACGGAGCCTCAGCGGCCAAGAATGACTAGGGAGGATCCAGGGACCCAGCGGGAGGGGTTACAAAGCTAGCCCGCCGAGGAGCCGATGTTCCCCTGGATCCCCTTGCCGTAAGATTTCTCAGAACCTTCCGCCTGTAAAAGAGATGAGATTCCGGATAGCGGAGTTTTGCGGGCGGGGTGGAAAACCCGAGGACGGTATGCAGCGATATCTGAAGGAAGCGGGGATGCTTCATTTGCTGGGGAAGACACTCCGGACGCTCCTGGAAGGGGGAGCTTCTACCCGCTGTCCGTGGCTACTCTGTCCAAAATCCCCCCGGGACACTCCCAGGAATTTCCGGTTTGTCGTCCTCGTCATCCTTTTCCATTCTCTTGCAACCCTTGGACTGGGGAAGGTGGGGTCGTGCCAGGTGTTTTTCCCTCGGGTGGATCCGCTGACCCAAATACCGATCCGTTATGATCTTTCCCAAAATACTCAACTAGAACTTGTCGACGGAACAACCCGGACGAGGCTAGCCCAACTGGATGACTATATCCGGGAAAAGCAGTGGGATGAGTTGATATCGATTCTGACGAGTTTAATCGAGGCGGAGGACCGTCGCCTTTTCCCAATTTCGCCTGCCCGGCTTGTTCCTGTGGCCGATTACTGCCGGATCCGCCTTGCCCAATTGCCGGCCGAAGCCTTGAAAATCTATCGCGAAAAGGTAGATCCGGCAGCCGTGGAACTTTTCGAAGATGCAAAGCGGCAACAACTGCCGGAGCTTTACCGCAGCGTGGTAGAGCGAGCTTTCGCAAGCAGCGTGTGTGATCGAGCCTTAATGGCCCTGGGGGACTTGGCGATCGAGCGTGGCCTCTATGCTACCGCCCGGGCATATTGGCAAATGGTTCTGCCCATGGATGCCGAGCTTCCTGAGGCCTGGCGTCTCTGGCCCACTGTTGCCGACACCAAAATCGATCCTGCCTTGGTGCGGGCCCGGTTGGTACTAGCATCGATCCTCGAGGGAGACCTCCCTCGAGCCCAAGCTGAATGGAATGCCTTTGCGGAACTTCATCCTGAAGCCACAGGTTTCTTCGCTGGGGAGGAGCAACCGCTTGTACCTTTGCTAGGCCGGTTGCTTACCGAAGCCCAAAAACCCTCGGGTGGCTCGGCTCCCTCCGTTCATGCATCGCGGGCCGAGTGGCCGACCACGGCTGGCAGTCAGGATCGCTTCCGCGTGATCTCCGGGCACCTCTTGCCGCTTGGGTTAGCCTGGCAACTATCCCTGCCCAGCATTGGGTCGGGAAACCCCATGATAGGCCTGACTTCTGCCCGCAGTTTTCGTGCAGCGGGCAATGCGGGACGAGATCCCCTCTCATTTCATCCGGTGGCGGTGGGCCCAAACCTATTCCTTGCCACACCCCAGGAAATTCTCGCTTGGAATTTGGCTACAGGAGAGCCCGCTTGGCCCGGAGGTCCTGTGATCTATCGCGACCCCGAAACCCAGGAACTGGGTTCCTTCGACGCTTCGGTTGGTTTTCTGGGTATACCGCAGTACACTCTCACCGTTTATGGGAGTAGGTTGTTTGCTCGGATGGGCAGCCCCGTAACCATCCGTCCTCCCGAGGGGCGAGGAGCACCCCTGGCGGTAAGTGCCTTGGTTTGTTTGGACCTTGATGCCCAAGGGCGACTTGTTTGGCGGCAAACACCCCCGGAGAAAAACATGGTCTTTGAGGGCACTCCCGTATGCGATGGTGATCGTGTTTTCACCGTGCTGCGGCGGAATGAAATCCAAACACAGATTTGGGTGGCAGCTTACGAGGCCGCCACCGGCCGACTCCTGTGGAAGCAGTTGCTCTGCATGGGCGAGCCGTTGGGCCGGCTGACCATTCCCGAAGCAAGCCACATCCTCCTGACCCTGGCCGAAGAAATTCTCTTTGTCAGCACGAATTTAGGAGCGGTGGTCGCCTTAAGCACCGATGGTCGCATTCGCTGGGTAGTCACCTATCCCCGCCAACGCCGCGTGGATTTGGCAGAACTGGCTCCCCATTGGTTCCGTCAGCCCAACTACGTGGTTTTTCACCGGGGAATCCTTTATGCAGCCCCTGCAGATACTCCGAAAATCTTGGCCATCGATGCCATGAGCGGCCAATTGCTTTGGTACACCGACGACGAAACCACATCCGCAACCTTCCTCCTAGGAGTACACGGGGATCGGCTCATCGCCGGGGGAGGAAGACTATTCTGGATTGGTATTTCCGGCGAAGAGCGAGGGCGGGTGTTGGCCTGCTGGCCGGACAGCTCCGAAACGCCTGGGTATGGTCGAGGAACGATCGTGGGCCAAAACGTCCTCTGGCCTGCCCAAGATCGACTTTACGTTTTCGATGCCACCGATGCTCGGCCGAGGGCCGTCATCCCGCTTGCACCCGCGGAAGCCGAGGGGGGAAATCTCCTCATTGCTCGAGGGTATCTGGTCGTTACAGGATCGCAAAAACTTTCCGTTTTCCGTCTCCAGGCAGGATCCCCCCAACTTTCTTCCCCCGAATTAACCGCTAACTTCCGAAATCCGCTGAGGGTTTCTGGCCATTCCAGCTTTTTCTTCCCGCAGGTACCGTAACACCTCTGGACCAAAAACTTCGTTAACGTTCGTTGAATTTTGCAGATTCCTTAAGTTTTAACTCCAGTCATACTTAAGGGTAAGCTAGCCTTTTGAGCAAAAAATCTTTGGTTGAACACACTCCATCGTTGGCTCGGCAAAGGGTTGGGGCGACCCGAGTCGAGGCTCAGGACAATGTCAATACCTTTGCCGACGGGAAGAATCCCGGAAAGACGGGATCATGAGCACCATTTGGGGAGACAAGGCCTGATACTCAGACCCTCCCGGGTAGTTTTTGCTCACATAGTGGGAATAATTCAGACCTGTCCCCAGCTAGTTAACGATTTTGGACTTGAGTCAGTTCACGATTTTGGACTTGTGTGGTCAAGTAGGCTCTCTCCGAGTTGGTATGCGGTCGAAGGAGATGGCTCACAGGGTGAGAAAGATTTATTCGGCGGTTCCATTCGGCCGAGTGTTTCCATCGGTTCATAAGACATAGTGTCCTTGGTGAAGAGGAAGTCGCTTTCCCCGAGCACCATGCAAACCATTTTCTGGAAGGGGTTGTAAGAACGCGGACACACCTTGTGGTGGATTAGCCTTTAAGATAACCTTGTGAAGGGTTTAGTTGGTTTGGACACTACCGAGTGGCCGAGGTTACCCGGCTGGAAGCGTCGGCTATCCTCTTGGTCGACTGCCCGCGGTTACTCGAGAAAAACCAGAAATCGAAAACCTAGAAAAGTTTCGGCCCTCACGGAGGTTTCCGTTGGGTTTTTTGGTAGCCGTGGGCAGGGGAATGTGCGAGGTTGATCATCGCAACTCGTGGAGACCTTAAATTCCCGGGTTTTGAGCCGGGTCTGTGTTTCCTGGTTTTGCAAAAACGAATAAAGAAAATCTGCTAGAAAAAATCCGGGCAAAAAAGAAAGCAATGACTGATTCTTTAAACACTACCGATAAGATGGGGGAAGCTGCTTCCATGTCGGCTTCGGTTCCCCAGAGCGATGTGGAAGCGGTGGAATTTCTTCGATCTGCTTACCAGCGGCTTACGGAGCAACTTGCCCGAGTGATCGTTGGCCAGTCGCGGGTCATTGAAGAATTGCTCATTGCTCTTTTCGCTCGGGGGCACTGCCTTTTGGAAGGAGTGCCGGGGTTAGCCAAGACCCTCATGATCCGCACTTTAGCCGATTGCCTGTCGCTGAAATTCAGCCGGATCCAGTTCACCCCGGACCTGATGCCGGCGGATATCACGGGCACCGAGCTGATCCAAGAGGACAAACTTTCCGGTACCCGGGAGCTACGGTTTTTCAAAGGGCCGATCTTCGCCAACATCGTGCTAGCCGATGAGATCAACCGTACACCACCTAAGACCCAAGCAGCCCTGCTAGAGGCCATGCAGGAACATCAAGTAACAGTAGCTGGCAAACGTTATCCTTTAGAAGAACCGTTTTTTGTTCTCGCCACCCAAAACCCAATCGAGCAGGAAGGAACCTACCCTTTGCCAGAAGCTCAATTGGACCGCTTTATGTTCAAATGCTATATCGACTATCCTAGCGAGGATGAAGAATGGGAGATCGTTTGCCGAACCACAAGTGACAAAGAACCTCAGGTGGGACCGGTACTTGATGGTTCCCAAATCTTAGCTCTTCAGCGAATTGTTCGTCGGGTACCGGTTCCTGAATATGTGGGTCGATATGCCCTGGGGATTGTTCGGCTTTCTCGCCCGCACCATCCGGAGGCTCCCGAATTTGTGCGGAAGTATGTGGCCTGGGGGGCTGGTCCTCGGGGAAGTCAGTATGTGATCCTAGGGGCCAAAGCCCGAGCTGTGCTCCACGGGCGATACCATGTAATCCCCGAGGATATTCAAGTAGTAGCTTTTCCTGCTTTGCGGCATCGAATTCTGACGAATTTCACAGCGGAAGCGGAGGGAATCCGGTCCGATGAAATAATTCGTCGCCTGATCGAGCATTTAGGCCTGATTGAGGAAAAAAGTTGGCTCCGTGAACAGCTGGCAAAAGTACTTAGACCCGCAACATCTGGCTAAATTGCATGGCCTGCCTTTGCGGGCCCGCACCATTGTCGAAGGCTACATCGCTGGGCTCCACCGCAGCCCTTACCGCGGCTTTTCCGTGGAGTTTGCCCAACATCGGGAGTATTCCCCCGGTGATGACCTCCGATATGTAGACTGGAAGGTGTTCGGGCGTACCGACAAGTTCTATCTGAAGCAGTTCGAGGAGGAGACGAACCAGATCTGCTACCTCGTTCTGGACATCAGTGCCAGCATGGGTTACCAAAGTAAGGAGGCTCCTCTTTCCAAATTAGAGTATGCAAAGTGCGTGCTGGCTGCATTGGGCTACCTTTCGCTCCTCCAGCAAGACGCCGTGGCATTGGCCTCCTATAATTGGCAGCTCCAAGAGATGCTTCTCCCCGGCGGAACTGCTGCTCATTTGGATCGGATCCTCGAAATCCTCGATCGGCTTCAACCTGCCGGTCATTCGTCTACCGCCACAGTCTTCCATGAGCTTGCCGAGCGGTTTCGCAAACGGGGGTTGGTCATCGTTGCCAGTGATCTTTTCGACGAGGCCGAACCTCTTCTTGCCGGCCTCAAATATTTCCGGTATCGTCGGCACGACGTGATTGTGTTTCAAATTATCGACCCCGCAGAAATGGACTTCCCCTTTCAACAGCTTCTCCAATTCCGGGGATTGGAGAAAGGGGAAACCGTGGTGGCCGACCCCCGGGCAATCCGAAGGGCATATGTTGAGGCATTCACCAAACATCAACGCACCGTTGCTGCCGGCTGTCGACTTCACCGCATCGATTATCAGCTCCTCCGGACCGATCAACCGATGGGGCTCGCTTTGGCCAGCTATCTAGCCCGGCGAGCCCACCTTCGATGGTGACCTCCGGCAACCTTAGTACGGCTTGGAGAAGAAAGTCACCTCGGACGGAGCAGTCCCGCACTTTGCAAGCGGTGCCACCTCGGTTTTTTACCGCCCGCTACCGAGAAGCCGGTCTTTACCGGCCGTTAGCCAAAAGCTGGTTTTCACAAGCCGTTAGCCAGAAGAAAGATTCGGAGCACCCAAATTGCAGTTCCTAGCCTGAGCGCGCTCCGGAGGGATGAAAAGCCCCGGGGTTTGGGCCGGTCCATGTAGGTTGATTTTGCGAGTGCTTTTGCAAGGCCAAATAAAAAGCAAATAATTTGCGAGGCCAAATAAGAGGCAAATAAAAAGATGAAATCCTCCGAGGAGAAATACAAAGAGAGGAAACCCTCCGAGGAGAAATACAAAGAGGGAAGTGAATTACCTCGAAAACTTGCGGCTAGGAAACGTCGGACATAAGCCCCGGTAGGCCATATCCAACAGCTCCATCGGATGCAAAACAAGGACCGGCAGTCTTGCCCGACGGACCTCCCGCATAATCTGCAGGAGGCATCCAGCATTGGAAGCAAGGACTACCTCCGCCCCAGTAGCCCGGATGTTCTCGAGCTTTCGCCGGGCCAACCGGTCAGCCATCGCCGGCTGAAGAAGGTTGTAGGTGCCCGCAGAACCGCAGCAGATCAGGGATTCGGGCAATTCCACCAACTCCAAACCACCGATCAATCGCAAAAGCCGCCGTGGAGGGTCCACGATCTTCTGAGCGTGAGCCAAGTGGCAGGCATCGTGATAAGTGGCCCGCAGGCGAATCTCACCCTCCGGGCGTACGGGGCCCAACTCCTCCAAAAACTCGTTGATATCTCGAACTTTTTTGCTGAAAGCTCTCCGGATGCTTTGGTGTTCGTCCGGCCAATGATGGGGGTATTCTTTGAGCATCGCCCCACAGCCGGCATGATTGACCACAATGGCATCCAACCGTTCCCAAGAAAAAGCACCCACGTTTTGATCGGCCAACCGGCGGGCTCCGGAGCTATCCCCCAAGTGGAAGTGAATAGCTCCGCAGCAAGCTTGCCCTCGAGGAATGATCACGTCGCAACCGTTCTGTTGGAGTACCCGAATAGTAGCCCAATGGATATGTCGAAAAACCGCCTCAGCCACACACCCCACAAAGAACCCTACCCGAGCCCGTGGCTTGCCGATGGCCGGCACAAACGCAGGTAGCGGGCCATCATCGGGCATCCAATTTGGCAGCAACTCCACCATGGCCCGCCAGGGTCGCGGCAAAAACCGGAACAATCCCACTTGCTCAGCAAGCTGGTATACCCCCAGCCGCTGGGCCAAACGAACGGGCCAAAGCAAAGTTCGAACTCGCCGGGGGTAAGGGAAGATCCGAAAAAGCACCTGCCGAGTTAGCCCCCCTGTCCACCAAGATTTCTTTTCCGCCTGATGCACTGCCGTACGAAAAGGCTCCAATATCCGCCCGTAGGGCACCCCCGAGGGGCAAGCCGTCTCGCAAGCCCGACAATCTAAACATAAATCCAGGTGTCGAGCCACCAGGGGATCCCATTCCAGCCGACCTTCCCGAACCAGACGCATCAAATATATCCGGCCTCGGGGACTATCGTTTTCGTTGAGCAACTCCGTATAAGTGGGACAGGCAGAAGTGCACAGCCCGCAATGGACACAGCGGAAGAACAATTCCGCGGCAGGGCCCTGCTGCTCAAGGATCTTGATCAAATCCCCGTTCGACGGGATCTTTACTTCCCCAGGTGGCACTGGCTGCCTCCTTCAGAACTCTGCCATAAACCGCCAATGAGCTTATAAGAAAAATTTGAAGACGAATAAAACGTGTTATCTGTCAGTTTTCACTGGTTTCAATGGAAATACCCCACACCCGGGCCCAGCCCCATGCCAAACCTCGACTTTTTGCTGGCAAACCTCAACTTTTTGCCAGAACGGCCGGATCTATCCGGGGAGGTATACTTGAGATGGACTTTTCCCCGGGGGCTTGATCACCGGGAACGGGCCGTCACCAAGGCAGCCGGCCGGGATTAAGGATGCCGGCAGGATCAAATTCCGCTTTCATCCGGGCCATCAGCTGCCGGCCAACTGCCCGGCAAACTTCCGCACCGATCTGGTCTTGCACGATTCCCCAGACTAGTTCCCGCGAAAGCCGCCAACTGGGCGGCCTTCGGGCCACTACTAAAGTTCCACCCATTTTCTGAAGATCACGGGACAGTGCGGGGAACAAATGGTTCCGAAATGGATCCTCGGCAGTAAGCATCCACACCCAAATCACCCCTTGCGGGAGGTGAGCCTGGAGGGCACAAACCTCCGGGTTATCGGCCAAACTGTGGCAGGCTTCCATCACCCGTGTTGGCAAAACTCGAACCTGAAGCAACACTGCCTCCCGCGGGTTGGCCGTCGGTTTGTTTTCCTGAACTCCTTCTTCACCCGGCTGCAAACTTGGAGGAGCTGCACCGGAAAAGCTTTCCAAGGCCCGCCACATATCTCCAGCTTCGGCCGAGGGAACTTTCGCTACCTTGAAACTTCGCCCGGAACCTATCCGACGAAAGACCTGGTCCTCCATTTCCTGGACCTCTTCTTCCCAACCCTCCAAGCCGATAGCCAACCAAAGGGAACCCTCTACCCATCGGGTTTCGAAAAAAGTATGATGGACGGATATCCACGTGACGCCGGCAAGAAGTTCTACCGCTGCCACCTGCACCTGAAGGGGTCCCAAATCCTGCAGGATCTCCTGGGCTTTTTCGAAGCTCGGCAATCCGAAGAGGAGAAATCGCGAGCTTTCCGGTCGTGGCCGTACCATAAGGGTGACTTCCACCAAGATCGCCAAGCTGCCGAGACTTCCGGTGATTAGCCGAGGAAGGTTATACCCCGCGGCATTTTTGACTAACCGGCTGCCGCCAGAAAAAATTTCTCCTTTCCCGTCTACCGCCCGAAATCCCAAGAAGAAGTCGGCCACCGACCCGTAATGGGAATGCCTTGGCCCCGGCCAAGCGGTCGCCAACCAACCGCCCACGCTCATCCGATCACTCCACGAAGGTGCTCCCGGAAGCCATTGATTTTCCCGGGCAAGAACCTCTTGCAGTGCTGCTACAGGCATGCCGGCTTCAACCGTGATCGTAAGGTCCCGGCTGGGATAATCGACAATTTTTTCGAGCTTTCCGAGGTGGAGGGCAATCCCTGGCTGGCTGGCCGGCCCGCCGTAGTTCAAATGGGTCCCACCTCCAATGGGATAAACCGGCCTTCGCCGATGAACACACTCCGTTACCACCGCCGCTAGTTCCGCCGCTTCTGAAACCGCGACTTTCTCTTCAATAGGGAGAAAACCCTCTATGTGCTCCATCTGGTGGAATCCAAACATCGTGTGTGGCCGTCGGCTAAGAGATCTGTCAGAATGGATGTCGCTTAAGATTGCATCTGAAAGTCAGTATCAAGGACCCGGCTTGCCCAGATCCTCCACGGTTTTCGGGGAACCTCAAATCTCTCTTTGCCCGCCGGACCCTGTCACTCCTATAACAGAACCCCCTACTGGGCACCCTGATTCAAATCCCTACCGTTTCCGCAAAAGGGTGCCTCCGCCAGACCAGTATTGGGACCCATTCCCGAGCCGAGCTTTGGAGTAGCTACTGGTTAGGGAGGACTTTTGCTGGTGCTAAATGCCCCCCCGGATCCCATGCCCGTCGCACCCGCCGCATGGCCTCCAAGTCTGTCGGGGCAAATTGCCGGGGCATCATGGGAAGTTTTTCAATTCCCACCCCATGCTCGGCTGTGATACTGCCACCCAAACTCAAGCAGTGTTCCAAGATCTCCCGGCCCGCGGCCAAAACCCGTTCCACCTGCTGGGGCTGCCGCTCGTCGAAGAGGAAAATAGGATGGATATTTCCATCCCCGGCATGAGCCACATTGACAATAGGCACTTGATACTTCGAACTGACCTCTTCGATTCGCCGAATTATCTCCGGCAATCGGGTACGGGGAACCACTCCATCCTGGATGCAATA